>Ga0247822_10000495_pt1 | contig 21264 bp, 21 predicted proteins | sample 13C_Cellulose_Da_FD_192423 | JGI IMG/M metagenome (GOLD analysis project Ga0247822, IMG submission 192423) | Soil microbial communities from agricultural site in Penn Yan, New York, United States - 13C_Cellulose_Day30 | ecosystem: Environmental > Terrestrial > Soil > Agricultural land | place...
CGATACGGTCGTGGCTTCGCCCGATGGACGCGCGGTGATCAACGACAACGCGCCGCCGACGCTGGGGACCGCCGGGTCGGGCGATGTGCTGGCCGGTATCGTCGCGGGACTATTGGCCCAGGGCATGGACGGCTTCGAGGCCGCCTGCGCCGGGGTGTGGATTCACGGCGAGACGGGCAACCTGTGGGGTGGTCCGGGCTTGATCGCCGAGGACCTGCCGCTGCTAGTGCCGGACGTGCTGGCAGGGCTCGTCGAGGGGCCGCATGGGTCCCCGGGCTAGCCTCGGAGACCCGGCCGGACGCTCAGCGCGTTCCGAATGCCGCGCTGCTACCACTCCACCTCGAGCCGCTCCAGCCCGTGGAAGTGGTAGATGTTCTTGTACTGTGGCTCCGTCGCCAGCCTCAGGCCGGGCAGCCGGTCGAACAGCGTCTTCATCGATACCTGCAGTTCGATGCGGGCGAGCGGCGCGCCGATGCAGAAGTGGATGCCGGCGCCGAAGCTGACATTGGCGCCATCCGTCCGGAACGGATCGAAGGTGTTGGCGTGGGCGAAGCGCGACGGGTCGCGGTTGGCGGCGGCCAGCATCAGCCCGATCGTCTCGCCCTGCTTGAAGCTCAGCCCGTTGTCGAGCGTCACGTCCTGCAGCGCATAGCGCGTGAACATGTGGAGCGGCGCGTCGAACCGCAGTCCTTCCTCGACGGTGGCCTCGGTCTGCTTGTCGTCGGCGAAGATCGCCTGGTGGTCGAGACCACTCTCGAGGATGGATTTTAGCGTGTTGCCCGTAGTGTGGACGGTCGCCTCGTGTCCGGCGTTGAGCAGCAGGATCGTGGTCGAGATGACCTCTTCCTCGGTCAGTTTCTCACCATCGACCTCGGAGGTCAGCATGTGGGTGAGCAGGTCCTCGCGCGGCTGCCGGCGGCGCTCGGCGATCATGGCCCGGACATAGTCCATGAACTCGATCGAGGCCTGGTTGGCGTCGAGCTCGGTCTCGTGGCTGACCCCGTGCATGTACATGGCGACCATGCGGTTGGACCAGTCGACCAGTTGCATGGCCATGTCGGCGGGGAGGCCGATCATCTCGGCGATGACGATAGCGGGGATCGGCACCGCATAGGAGCGGAGCAGTTCCGTGCCGCCGTCAGCCTCGAAGCCGTCGATCAGCTCGTTGGCGAGGCGCTCGATCCGGGGACGCAGTTGCTCGACATTGCGTGACACGAAGGCGCGGTTGACCAGTGCGCGCAGCCGGGTGTGCGATGGCGGCTCGAGCGTCAGCAGCGAGTACTTCTCGGTCAGGTCGAAGGCCGCCGTGTGCGCCTTTGGCTCCGGCATGCCGAGTTCTTCTCGGCTCATCAAATGCAGGATCTGGCGGCCGAAGCGCTTGTCTCGGAGCAGGGCGCTCACATCCTTGAAGCCGGCGAAGCACCAGTGGCCGTAATTCTCCCAGAAGAAGGCCGGGGAGGTGGCATGGACCGCGTCGTAGAAGGCGTAGGGATCGCGGTAGAAGGCGGCCTCGCGCGGCTTTGCCTCGGCGTGCCGGGTCTCGGGGGTCAGTCGGAAAGCGGTGGTAATGGGAGTCGTCCTCAGCAGGCCACGTCGTGCGGTGGAAGACCGCCGGCCATCCTTGCCCTACTGCCCGCCGGAGGTAAAGTCCGGCCCCAAGCGGCGGTTTGGCTCTTGTCCGGCCGCAAAATCCGGGTAGTGCATAGCGCCAACGATTTCCAACGGAGCTGACCCGTGGCCGACCTGACGCTGAACGAAGCCATCGAGAACATCTATGCCTCGCTCAAGGCCAACAATGCCGACATCGACGAGCACATCACAGGGCTGAAGGCGGCCATGGCGCGCGAGGGCGTCAAGGAGGCGACCTTCGATCCGGGCAAGCTGGCGCAGAACAACCGCCAGGGCCGCAAGATGATGCAGGCCTACTTCCGCCAGCGCGGCGTTTCGATCGGATTCTCGGGCTGAGCAGCGGCCTCCCCATCCGGGTAGCTTCCGCGAATCCCTAGGATTGCGCGAAACTGTGAGTATTGCGGCCTGCCACACTGGCGCCTATCTGTCGCTTTACCCGCCCTTAACGGGGCATCGCCTGAAGTCGGCCGCGAAGCGCTGATTCTTCCTACATTCCCAGGGGCAAATCTCGAAATGAGAGATCCGGTCGATACCTTCACCAACTACCTTGTGCCCACGGTCATCGAGCAGACCAACCGTGGCGAACGCGCGTTCGACATCTATTCGCGCCTGCTCAAGGAACGCATCATCTTCGTGACCGGTCAGGTCGAGGACACCATGGCCTCCCTGATCGTGGCGCAGCTTCTCTTCCTCGAATCCGAGAACCCGAAGAAAGAGATCTCGATGTACATCAACTCGCCGGGCGGCGTGGTGACGTCGGGCCTTGCGATCTACGACACCATGCAGTTCATCCGTCCGCCGGTCGCGACGCTCTGCACCGGGCAGGCCGCCTCGATGGGCTCGCTCCTGCTCGCCGGCGGCGCCGCCGGTATGCGCGGCTCGCTGCCCAACTCCTCGATCATGGTTCACCAGCCTTCCGGCGGCTACCAGGGTCAGGCGACGGACATCCTGATCCACGCCCAGTTCACCGAGAAGCTGAAGCGTCGTCTCAACGAGATCTACGTCAAGCACACCGGCAAGGACTACGAGGCCATTCACAACGCGCTGGAGCGTGACCGCTTCCTGAGCCCTGAAGAGGCTAAGGAATTCGGCATCATCGACTCCATCTTCGAGAAGCGCGCCGAACCTGAGGCTTCGTGAGCCTTTTACGCATTAACGTGAACGGCAAAGCCACGCTTCAGTGTGACACTTGTGTGATTGTGTGGGTCCCGGCTGGCCGCTAAGGTCGGTCGGGCTTACATTTTGTTTAGCTATGCGGGGCTAGCGTTCTACTCTAGCCGGGCATGGGAGCCCACCCTCCCAGGAGTGACAGGATGTCCAAGGACACGACCAGCGGCGAATCCAGCAAGAACACGCTTTACTGCTCGTTCTGTGGAAAGTCGCAGCACGAGGTCAGGAAGCTGATCGCGGGCCCCACCGTATTCATCTGTGATGAATGCGTGGAGCTGTGCATGGACATCATCCGCGAGGAAAACAAAACCTCGATGGTGAAGTCCTCGGACGGCGTGCCGACGCCTGCCGAAATCTGCAAGGTGCTCGATGATTATGTCATCGGCCAGTTCCGCGCCAAGCGCGTGCTGTCGGTCGCCGTGCATAACCACTACAAGCGCCTGCACCACGCCACCAAGAACCAGGACATCGAGCTCTCGAAGTCCAACATCCTGCTGATCGGTCCGACCGGTACCGGCAAGACGCTGCTCGCGCAGACGCTGGCCCGTATCCTCGACGTGCCGTTCACCATGGCCGACGCGACGACGCTGACCGAAGCCGGTTACGTTGGCGAGGACGTCGAGAACATCATCCTCAAGCTGCTGCAAGCCGCCGACTACAACGTCGAGAAGGCCCAGCGCGGCATCGTCTACATCGACGAAGTCGACAAGATCAGCCGCAAGTCGGACAACCCGTCCATAACCCGCGACGTGTCGGGCGAGGGCGTGCAGCAGGCCCTGCTGAAGATCATGGAAGGCACCGTGGCTTCGGTTCCGCCCCAGGGCGGCCGCAAGCATCCGCAGCAGGAATTCCTGCAGGTGGACACGACCAACATCCTGTTCATCTGCGGCGGCGCCTTTGCCGGCCTCGAGAAGATCATCGCCGCGCGCTCGGAAGGCTCGGGCATCGGCTTTGCGGCAACCGTGAAGGATCCCAAGGATCGTCGCGTCGGTGACCTCCTGAAGGAAGTCGCGCCGGAAGACCTGGTGAGGTTCGGTCTCATCCCCGAATTCATTGGCCGTCTGCCGATCCTCGCCACGCTCGAGGACCTCGACGAGGCGGCCCTGATCCAGATCCTCACCGAGCCCAAGAACGCCCTGGTGCGCCAGTACCAGCGCTTGTTCTCGATGGAAGAGGTCGAGCTGACCTTCCACGAGGACGCGCTCAAGGCGATCGTCCGGCATGCCATCGAGCGCAAGACCGGCGCCCGTGGCCTGCGTTCGATCATGGAGGGCATCCTGCTCGACACCATGTACGACCTCCCGTCGCTCGACGGCGTGGAAGAAGTGGTGATCAGCGAGGAAGTGGTGAACGGCAAGGACGCGCGTCCGCTGTACATCTACGCCGAGCGCAAGAAGGAAGAGGCGCCAGCCAGCGCCTGATCCTCGCATCAGCGACAAAACACGAAGGCCCTGCCATCCGGCGGGGCCTTTGCTTTGGCGGGTCCGCTATCGCATAAACGGGTTCGACCAGGAGAGACGGCATATGCGGATTGGGGTGGCTTTGGGCAGCGGCGCGGCGCGCGGGCTTGCGCATATCCCCTATATCGAGGCCATGGACGAACTCGGCCTCAGCCCTTCGGTGATCGCCGGCTCGTCGATCGGCGCCCTGATCGGCTCGGGCTGGGCGAACGGCATGACGGGCGCGGAGCTGAGGGAGCACGCCTATTCGGTGCTCGGCAGCCTCAAGCAGATCGCCAACACGCTGTGGACGCGCAACCGGCCCGACTTCAAGCAGGTGCTTGCGACGGGACTATCGGTTCAGGTGCGGTCCGAAGGGATCGCCAACGCCTTCCTGCCTGAGGGATTCCCGGACGATTTCGCTGAGCTGAAGGTGCCCTTCCTCGTCGCCGCGACCGATTTCTACGGCTGGAGCGAAGTCATGTTCGAATCCGGCCCGCTCCGCTCGGCAATCGCGGCCTCGATGGCGATCCCGAGCCTGTTCCGGCCGGTTCTGATCGATGGCAGCTACTACATCGACGGCGGCGTCACCAATCCGTTGCCACTGGGCTACATCCAGGACCGTTGCGATGTGCTGATCGGCATCGACGTTCATCGCACCCCCGACCCGACGCTGGAGCGGACCGAGCCCAGCATCGTCGACGCCGCGGTTATCTCGACCGAGATTATGTCCCAGAAGCTCGTCGACGCGACCGTGCTGCGCTATCCGCCCGATGTGTACGTCCGCGCCGAAGTCGGCCCGTTCGGCGGGCGCGAGTTCTGGCGCGTGCGGGAGATCGTCGAGAACGCGACGGCGGACAAGGATCGGTTCAAGCGTGCCGTGAGCGACGCGCTCCTCGCCAACAGCCTCAAGCGGGCGGCCCGGTGAGCGACCTGCCGCGTGCCCTGGCGGAAGCGATCCGCCGTCTCGCCGACGAGCGCGGCCGCAAGGGCCTCGCCGAAAGCGCGTCGCAGATGTCGGCGCACTATCGCCAGCGCGGCGCCTCGCGGCAGGTGATCGGCGCCGCCGGCGATGCGCTTGCCTATGCCCTGAGCCGGATGCCGGCGACCTACGCCGCCGTCTCCGCCGTGCTGGAGGAACTGCAGCGCCGGGCACCGGACTTCGCCCCGGGCAGCGTTCTCGATGTCGGGTGCGGGCCGGGTACGGCGTCCTGGGCGGCCGCGGAGGCCTATCCCTGCGCGGCTCTGACTCTGGTCGACCACAACAGGGAGTTCCTGTCGCTCGCCGGGGCCCTTGCGGCAGACGGCGCGGCCGGACCGGTGGATCTGAGGCTCGGCGACCTCGCCGGCTTCGATCTCGGCAAGACGAGCGAGGTCGTGGTCTGCGCCTACGCCCTCACGGAACTGGCGGATACCCAGGTGACCGAGGCGGTGGAGCGGCTGTGGCGCCACAGCGCCGGTGTGCTGGTGATCGTCGAGCCGGGCCGGCCGCGCGACTATCAGCGGCTGATGCAGGTGCGGCGACACCTGATCGAGGCCGGGGGCAGGGTGCTGGCGCCCTGTCCGCATGAACGCGAGTGCCCGCTGGTCGAGCCCGACTGGTGTCACTTCTCGGTGCGGCTAAGCCGCTCGCGCGATCATATCCGCATGAAGGGCGCCTCGCTGGGCTACGAGGACGAGAAGTACAGCTATCTCGTCGTGGCGCGGCCCGGCATCGGAGCCGCCGCGCCCGGCCGGATCCTGCGGCGGCCGGAAGAGAACAAGTTCTCGGTCACACTCTCGGTCTGCGGGGAGGCCGGGCTCGAGACCCGCGTCGTCGCCAGCCGCGACAAGCCGGCCTTCAAGGCCGCGCGGAAACTGGAATGGGGCGACCCGGTCGAAAGCTAGCCCTGATTCATATGCTGAATTCTGCACCATAGGTTCACTTGTCGCCTCTTGAGCCCGGGAGTACCTTTTGCGCCAAGCGGGGTACACAGAGGACGAACCATGAAGTTCAACGACATACTCGGCACGATCGGCAACACGCCCGTCGTTCGGATCAACAAGCTGGGTCCGAAGAATGTGAAGCTCTACGTCAAGATCGAGGCCTTCAACCCGCTGGGATCGGTCAAGGACCGTCTCGCCCTGGGTGTGATCGAGGCCGCCGAGCGCTCCGGCCAGTTGAAGCCGGGCCAGACCGTCATCGAGGCGACCAGCGGCAACACCGGCATCGGCCTTGCCATGGTCTGCGCAGCCAAGGGCTACCCGCTCGTCGTCACCATGGCAGAGAGCTTCTCGGTCGAGCGGCGCAAGCTGATGCGCTTCCTGGGCGCCAAGGTCGTGCTGACGCCGGCGGCTGAACGCGCCAACGGCATGATCCGCAAGGCGGAATCGCTGGCCGAGGCGAATGGCTGGTTCCAGACCCGCCAGTTCGAGAACGAGGCCAATCCCGACATACACTCGAAGACGACCGCCCAGGAGATTCTGCGCGACTTCGCCGACGAGAAGCTCGACTACTGGGTCACCGGCTTCGGCACCGGCGGCACGCTCACCGGCGTAGGCCGCGTACTGCGCGACAAGAGCCCGAGCACCAAGGTCATCGTGGCGGAGCCCGAGGGTGCGCCGATGTTGACGAGCGGCGAAGGCCAGGAACGTCGCGCAGACCATGCGGCTACAGGCAGCCACTCTGCCTGGAAGCCACACCCGTTCCAGGGCTGGAGCCCGGACTTCATTCCGTGGATCACCGACGAAGCGGTGCGTGAGAAGCTGTTCGACCAGGTGCTGACCGTTGCGCCGCCGGACGCGATGAAGGGCTCGATGGAGCTGGCGCAAAAGGAAGGCATCTTCGTCGGCATCACCGCGGGCGCCACCTTTGCCGCCGCGCTCAAGGTGGCCGAGACGGCGCCGGATGGCTCGACGATCCTCGCCATGCTGCCGGATACGGGCGAGCGCTACCTCTCGACCCCGCTCTTCGCCGATGTGCCGGCCGACATGACGCAGGAGGAAGAGGCGATCTCGGCGTCGACCCCGGGCCAGCAGCTACCCCCGAAGGTAGCCGCCTGACAAAAAAGGCCCCGGCAAGTCCGGGGCCTTCTCATTTTCGGCGATCACCGACGTCGAGACGCGCTCAGGCGGCCTTGCGCGGCATCGGCCCGACATAACGCGACTTCGGCCGGATCAGTCGCCCGTGCCCCGCCTCCTTGGCATGGGCGATCCAGCCTCCGATACGGCCGGCGGCGAACACCGCGGTGAAGGCGTCGCGCGGGAACCCCAGCGCCTCGAGGAGAAGCGCGGTATAGAACTCCACATTGGTATCGAGCTGCCGATCCGGCTTGTGGCGCCGCAGGGCCGCGAGCGCCGTGGTCTCGACCGCGTAGGCAAGTGCCATCCGATCGGCATCGACTGCGCCGACCCTGTGGACGCGACCGAGCGCTGCCTTCAGTGCGTCGGCCCGCGGATCGCGCACGCGATAGATGCGGTGACCGAAGCCCATGAGCCGACCACCGCGAGCCAATTCTGCGTCGATCCAGCTCTCGGCATTCGACGAAGCGCCGATGGCATCGAGCATGTCGAGCACGGGCCCGGGCGCGCCGCCGTGGAGGGCGCCTTTGAGCGCGCCAAGGGCGCCGAGCACGGCGGAGTTCAGCCCGGCCTGGGTCGAGGCGATGACCCGCGCCGCGAAGGTCGAGGCATTGAGGCCATGGTCGGCCACGGTGACGAGATATGTGTCCAACGCGGCCGCCACCTCAAGCCGGGGTACGACGCCGGTCGCCATCCGTAACATATCGGTTGCGTGTCCGAGGCCGGCGTCCGGGGCGATTGGAGCGGCTCCAGCCCTGAGGCGGAGCAGGGCGGGCAGGAGCACGGCAGGCGCCGCGGCAAGGAGCAGGGCGCTGTCCAGATCCGTCTCGTCGGGCAGCCGCGCTATCAGGGCCCGCATGCCGTCATAGACGGGACGATCGGCCAGCAGAGGCAGCTCGCGCTCGGTAAGCGCGTAGACGCGCTGACGAGCCTCCCCGAGAGGGCGGGAGAGATCAGCAGGCAGTGCTGGAAAGAAACCATCCCAGAGCAGCGACAACACCTGCGCGTACGTGCTGTGTCCTGCCAGCGCCTCGAGTGGCTGACCACGGACAATCAGCCTGCCTGCCAATCCATCGACATCGGAAAGCACCGTTTCGGCGGCGACGACGTCTTCGAGACCATCGGTCATTTGAGCCTCCTTGGCTGTTCCCTGCAGAAGGTAGGCGCGCTAACATTGACGTCAATCTTGATCATTTCGATCAATGTGAGGCTCAACATGTGGCTCAGCGCGACAGAGGCGCTTGCCCGACTCGGCAGCAAGCCGCAGTCGCTCTACGCAAACGTCAGCCGCGGCCGCATCAGGGCCAAGCCGGACCCTGCCGACAGCCGCCGCAGCCTCTACCGCGAGGACGATGTCGATCGCGTCGCCGCGCGCTCGCGGGGGCGACGGAGCGTTGCGGCCACCGCCTCCGAGGCGATCAGTTGGGGCGAGCCCGTGCTGTTCTCGTCGATTTCGACGGTTGCCCGGGGTCACCTGATCTACCGCGGTGTGGACGTGGCCACGCTGGCGGCGACGGCCACACTTGAGGATGTTGCAGCCCTGTTGTGGGATGGGTCGGGCAGCCCGCCTGCCTCCTTCGAGCCTGTCGCCAATCCCTCGGTCGGCGCGGCCCTCGCTGCCCTGGCCGGGCGTGCCGCAGTCGATCCTCCCAGCGCCGGACGCGGAGCCGCGGCGTTACGGATCGAGGCCGCGGAGGTCCATGCGAGCATAGCGGAATCGCTTGTTGGCGGGGGCGATGGGCAGCTCCACGAGCGGTTGGCCCGGTCGTTCGGCAGACCCGATGCGGCAGATGCGCTGCGACGTGTCTTGGTCGTCCTCGCTGACCACGAACTCAACGCCTCGACCTTCGCCGCCCGCGTTGCTGTATCGACCGGTGCCTCGCTGGCCGCAGGCGCCTTGGCCGGTCTCGCGACGCTCGGTGGCCCGCGGCATGGCAATGCCGCACCCGCCGTGCTGGCTCTCGCCGAGGATATCGGCTCCGGTCATGATGCGCTCGAGGCTCTGCGCGACTGGCTCGGGGAGGGAAGGGCGGTTCCGGGCTTTGGTCATCCCCTCTACCCGCGCGGCGATGTCCGCTGTCCAATGCTGCTCGCTGCGTTCGAGATCCCGCCAGCCTTCGCCCGGCTCCGGTCCGCCGGCGAAATCATGCTCGATGAGGCGCCCAATATCGACTTCGCCCTTGCGGCGCTGACGTCGGCCTATGGCTTGCCGCGGCATGCGCCGGTCACCATCTTTGCCCTGGCGCGCTCGGTGGGCTGGCTCGCGCACGGGATCGAGCAGGCGACCTCGGGACAGCTCATCCGCCCACGGGCGCGCTACGTCGGGCCTCCGCTCCAAACCGCACCCTGATGCACTCGCAGCACACACTGGTGCCGCATTGCAGGCATACCCACCATAACGGGCAGGTAGACTTGCCCTTTGATGCTGAGGCCCTATGTAATCAGCAGAATCAGGCTTGCCGCCCGCCTCGGGGGCTAGTCCGGTTGCTAGACGGACGCGGGCTCGCAAAAACTCCTCCCAGAGCCCGGCGTCCAGGAAAGGACCAAATATGTCGGATACGACCCAAGGTAGCGCCGGTTTCGATCGCGATCGGGTTTACCCGGTGCTGCCGCTCCGCGATATCGTTGTCTTTCCGGGCATGATCGTGCCCCTCTTCGTTGGCCGCGAGAAATCGGTGAAGGCCCTCGAGGAGGTGATGCGCGACGACAAGCACATTCTCGTCGTCACGCAGAAGAATGCCCAGGACGACGATCCGTCGCCTGACGAGATCTATTCCACCGGCACCATCGCTTCGGTGCTGCAGCTGCTCAAGCTTCCCGATGGCACCGTGAAGGTGCTGGTCGAGGGCCTGCGTCGCGCCAAGATCGACAAGTACCTGCAGACCGTCGACTACTTCGAAGCCGAGGCGAGCAACCTCGACGAGCCGAAGGAAGACGAGACCGAGCTCGAGGCCCTGGCCCGCTCGGCGCAGAGCGAGTTCGAGAACTACGTCAAGCTCAACAAGAAGATCTCGGCCGAGGTGGTCAACGCCGTCAGCCAGATCACGCATCACTCCAAGCTCGCCGACACCATCGCGAGCCACCTGGTGATCAAGATCGAGCAGAAGGAAGACCTGCTGGCGACCGTGTCGGTCAGCGAGCGGCTCCAGAAGATCCTCGGCCTCATGGAGGGCGAGATCGGTGTTCTGCAGGTCGAGAAGCGCATCCGCTCGCGCGTCAAGCGCCAGATGGAGAAGACGCAGCGCGAGTACTATCTCAACGAGCAGATGAAGGCGATCCAGCGCGAGCTGGGCGACGGCGAGGAAGGCTCGAACGAGCTGACCGAGCTCGAAGAGAAGATCAAGAAGACCAGGCTTTCCAAGGAAGCCCGCATCAAGGCCGACGCTGAGCTCAAGAAGCTCAAGACGATGAGCCCGATGTCGGCGGAAGCGACGGTCGTCCGCAACTATCTCGACTGGCTGCTGACGCTCCCCTGGGGCAAGAAGAGCAAGGTCAAGCGCGACCTGGTCTACGCCGAACAGGTGCTGGACGAGGATCACTATGGCCTCGAGAAGGTCAAGGAACGCATCCTCGAGTACCTCGCGGTGCAGTCGCGCACCGGTAAGCTCAAGGGCCCGATCCTCTGCCTCGTCGGCCCTCCGGGCGTCGGCAAGACCTCGCTCGGTAAGTCGATTGCCAAGGCAACCGGCCGTGAATTCGTGCGCATGGCGCTCGGTGGCGTCCGTGACGAAGCCGAGATCCGCGGCCACCGCCGGACCTATATCGGCTCCATGCCCGGCAAGGTGATCCAGTCGCTCAAGAAGGCGGGCAAGTCCAATCCGCTCTTCCTGCTCGACGAGATCGACAAGATGGGCCAGGACTTCCGTGGCGACCCGTCTTCGGCCCTGCTCGAAGTGCTGGATCCGGAGCAGAACGCGACGTTCAACGATCACTACCTCGAGGTCGACTATGACCTCTCGGACGTGATGTTCGTGACCACCTCGAACACGTTGAACATCCCGGCGCCGCTGATGGACCGCATGGAGATCATCCGTCTGTCGGGTTACACCGAGGACGAGAAGTTCGAGATCGCGCGTCGTCACCTGATCCCGGAGACGCTGAAGGAGAACGGCCTCCAGCCCAAGGAATTCGTCCTTGGCGACGAGGAGCTGCGTTCGGTTGTCCGCGACTACACGCGGGAAGCCGGCGTCCGTAACCTCAAGCGCGAGATCTCCAAGCTGATGCGCAAGGCGGTTCGCGACATCATGACCAAGAAGGTCCTGAAGGTCGAAATCACGCCTGAGCTCATCGAGGAGTATCTCGGCCCGGCATTCTTCCGGAACGACAAGATCGACGCCGAGCCGCAGATCGGCGCGGTGACGGGCCTCGCCTGGACTTCGGTCGGCGGCGAGATCCTGACGATCGAAGGCGTGATGACGCACGGCAAGGGCCGCATGACGGTGACCGGCAACCTCAAGGAAGTGATGAAGGAATCCATCACTGCCGCCTCGGGTTACGTCCGTTCGCAGGCCGTCGAACTCGGCATCAAGCCGCCGCTGTTCGACACCCGCGACATTCACCTGCACGTGCCGGAAGGCGCGACGCCGAAGGATGGCCCGTCCGCTGGTATTGCCATGGCCACTGCCATTGTCTCGCTGATGACGGGTATTCCGGTCCGCAACGACGTCGCCATGACTGGTGAAGTCACGCTGCGGGGCAGGGTGCTACCGATTGGCGGCCTCAAGGAGAAGCTGCTCGCGGCCCTCCGTTCCGGCATCAAGACGGTGCTCATCCCCGAGGAGAACACCCGAGATCTCAAGGAGATTCCGGAGAACGTGACCCAGGGGATGGAGATCATCCCGGTGAGCCGGATGAACGAGGTGCTGAGCCGCGCCCTGGTGCGCCAGCCCGAGCCGATCGAGTGGCAGTTCGACGACGACAAGCCGGCAGCGCCGGCCACGGCGATCGAAACGCCGGAAGGCGACGAGGCGGGCGCCAGCCTGCCGCACTGACCGGTCGACAGTGCTGAACAAGGAAACGGCGCCCTCGGGCGCCGTTTTCGTTACGGGGCAGGGCTTTGCACTCATAGAGGCTGCATTGGTCTCGCCACGGAATCTTCACGGATGTGCTGCTTGCTGCGTGTGGGCCAAGTGGCCCGTTCAGGAGATTGCCAATGAAGAGCAGTTTGATTCTGGGGACATTGGGAGCGGCTTTTGCGCTGCTCATGACTATGACGCAGGCTTGGGCGCAGGATACGCGGACGCAGGACGTCAAGTTCGCACGCGGCACCAGCAGTGCATCCATCGACGACAGCATCACCGGATACCAGAGCGTCATCTACCGCGTCGGAGTGAGCGCCGGACAGACGATGAGCGTGCAACTCGATACCGACAACGCCAGCAGCTACTTCAACATCACGGCGCCCGGTGCGTCGGCCGCACTCTTCGTCGGCTCGATATCGGGCAACAGTACCACGTTCACTATCCCATCGAGCGGTACTTATGAGATCAACGTCTATCTCATGCGCAACGCCGCGCGCCGCAGTGAGACGGCCAACTACGAACTCACGATCTCGGTTGGGGGGAAGGCGGCGGCCCGCGTTCCGGTCGCGGCTCCTGCCGATGACTTCGCCGACGGTCTCTCGGGTGGGCCCGACTACTGGCAGGTCCACGGGCTCGCCGGTGGCGACACGCTGAATGTCCGGTCTGCGGCTTCGTCCAGTGCTCGCGTCCTCGGTCGCGTCATCGAAGGCGACGTGGTTCGCAACCGCGGCTGCAAGATGAACGGCTCGACCCGCTGGTGCCAGATCGAGGCAAGCCGCGGCCTCACCGGCTGGGTTTCGGGCAAGTACCTGCACGAATCGACCCGTCCGGCACGGCCGAACCGCCCAAAACCGCAGCCGGCCGTGGTGCAGAACGACGGCATCTCCACCGCGCAGATGCCGCGCTTCTGCGCCGGCGAGGCCTCGGCCCATTTCGGCGTCCGGCCGCAGGAGATCACGACCAATACGGCCTTCAAGAGCGGGCAGGTGTTCGTCTCGCAGGGCTGGTTCGATGGTGCCGGCGGAACGACGTTCTTCAACTGCTACTTCGGCGCCGATGGCAGCTTCATCGCTGTGAACTGAGGCCCCTTCACAACTTCTGGCGGCGCCTTCGGGCGCCGTTTTCTTTTCGAATGCCTCTAGCGGCAGCCGTGGGCGCCTCCCATTTGGAGTTTCGCGTTTGCTTCCTGCCATGGGAACGAATATAGAACGCGTCCCGCGTAAAGCCGGCCGGAGGGAACCGACTTGAACCGTGCACTTGCCGTAATACTGGCCGCCGTGACGCTTGATGCGATCGGCATCGGCCTCATCTTTCCGATCCTGCCGCGCCTGCTCGAGGATGTGAGCCACTCCCATGAGGTGGCGACGCTCATGGGACTGATGTTGGCCATCTATTCGGCCATGCAGTTCCTGTTCTCGCCGATTCTGGGCGTGCTCAGCGATCGATTCGGACGCCGGCCGGTGCTGCTCATCTCGCTTGCCGGCGCGGCCATCGACTACGTGGTCATGGCATTTGCGCCCGAGCTCTGGATGCTCGTCGTCGGCCGCGCCATCGCCGGCATCACCAGCGCCAACATGGCCGTGGCGACCGCCTACATCACCGACATCTCGGCTGAGGAAGAGCGCGCCAAGCGTTTCGGCTACTTCCACGCCATGTTCGGCATTGGCTTCATCATCGGCCCGGTGCTGGGAGGAATCATCGGCGACATCTGGGTGCGCGCTCCGTTCCTCGTCGCCGCCGCCCTCAACGCGCTCAACTTCGCCCTCGCGCTGTTCGTGCTGCCCGAGTCGCGGCGCGGCGATGCGGGCACACGTTTCAGCTTCGATACGCTCAATCCATTCAAGCCCCTGGGCTGGGCGCTGTCATTCGCCTCCCTGCTGCCGCTGATGATCATCTTCATCATCATGAACTTCGTGGGCACCATGTACGGCACCGTGTGGGCGCTGTTCGGCCAGGACATGTTCGAGTGGAACGGCGTGATGATCGGTCTGTCGCTGGGCGCGTTCGGTCTGTTCCATGCCGGAGCACAGGCGCTCCTTACGGGACCGGCCGCGGCGCGCCTCGGGGAACGCTGGGCGCTCGTCGTCGGCATGGCCTGCGAACTGACCGCACTGGTGATTCTCGGATTCGCCACGCACGGCTGGATCCTCTTCGCCCTCGCGCCGCTCTTCGCCCTTGGCGGAATCGGCATGCCGGCGCTGCAATCGCTCACCACCCGACAGGTCGATGCCGACAACCAGGGCAAGCTGCAGGGCGTTCTCGCGAGTCTTGTCAGCCTGTCGGCCATATTCGGCCCGATCTTCTTTTCCTGGGTCTATTTTGTGCTCAAACCGACCTGGCCCGGCTTGGTGTGGATTGTCGGCGGAGCCGTGTATTTGCTGGCTTTACCGCTGCTTTTGGGGATTCGCAGAACACGTTCCGCCACAGTCGTGCCCGACGTCGGCCAAAGTTGAGCCAAAATTGACGGTTCATTAACAGAATTGCTGTGCCTGACCTCTGGAGAAGCCCGGAATTCCTTGCGTTTCGGTCAGAATCGAAGAAGGGTCACGGCGTTTTGGTTCGCCACCGCAGGCGGGCATCCCACAGTGAGGAAACGCTATGTCTAATAAGAACGATCTGATCGGCGTGGTCGCCGACAAGGCGGAACTGACCAAGGCCCAGGCCGGGGAGGCCGTTGATGCCGTGTTTGAGGCGATCACCGCTTCCCTGAAGAAGGGTGAAGAGGTCCGTCTCGTTGGTTTCGGCACCTTCGCCGTGTCCAAGCGCAAAGCTTCCATCGGCCGCAATCCGGCCACCGGCGCCGAGATCAAGATCCCGGCCTCCAACCAGGCCAAGTTCAAGCCCGGCAAGGGCCTCAAGGACGCCATCAACTAAGACCGGCTTCCAGGTCGGCTCGACCACAATGGCCCCGCGCGCGTGTCGCCGGGGCCATTGTTGTTCCCGGGTGGGGCAGGGCGCTCCGCAACGGGTTGACGCGTCCGGGCCGAAATCCTAGTTAGTGCGCCTCACCGGGCGCATGATCCCCGGCGGGCGGTTAGCTCAGTTGGTAGAGCATCTCGTTTACACCGAGAGGGTCGGCGGTTCGAGACCGTCACCGCCCACCAGCCTTCACAAGCGGAGCGCCGCGAAGGCTGCCGCCTACGCGCTCCCCCGGGGCTGTGCCCCAACATCATCCCCTGTACGATGGCCCCGCTACGCTGACGGTTCGTCGGACCAAGGCCAGGGAGGGCTTGATGTCGATTGCCGAGGTAAGTCGCTTCGATCTGCCCGGTTTCTCGGGCACTCTCATTCACCCGAGTCACGCCGACTATGACGGAGCGCGCCGCGTCTACAACGGCATGATCGACCGCCGGCCGGCGGTTATCGCCCGCTGCAACAGCGCCGACGACGTCGTGCTGGCGCTCGGCCTCGCCCGGCAGTTGTGGACGGATAAGCGGGCCATCGCGCGCGGGAAAAAACGCCAGTCCGCAAAGGCATTTGCAGGCGGACGTGGAAAAGTCGGAAGAAAGTATGCCGGTGACGCGCTTTCGACGCTTGACACTCTCCGACCCGCCCTCTAAACGGACGCCACGTTGCGCGGACGACTTGTTCGCCAAGCGCTGCGGGAGTAGCTCAGTTGGTTAGAGCGCCGGCCTGTCACGCCGGAGGTCGCGGGTTCGAGCCCCGTCTCTCGCGCCACCCTTCCCTTTGATATCATTGGTAGATTACGGGTGGCGCGTGTCGCTTCGAGCGACGTTCGCACTTCTGTGGCCGACGTGTTCGAGCTCTGCGCCGATGGCAGCAGTTGCTGCCACCAACGCGTGCTTGTGTCCTACTTCTCTTCTTCGGAAACCGGCGTCTCTGTCTTGGTCGGGCGGGCAGCCGGAAGCCCGTTGATCCGGCGTTCGATGGCGCTGGCGGCGCCGATGGCGAACTCCCTCGAGCGGTAGGGCCCCCATTCCACCTGCTGCCCATCTACATAAGCGTAAAAGTACCACTTCCCGTCCCGCTGGTCGGGTCCGAATATCTGCTGAGTCAAGGCAATGCCCTCCGTGGCCGAACCCGGTAGGAGATTCGCCGGCAACTGGGCGTTCAACTTTGGCATGGGATCGACGGAGTGCTCGTCCGGATGGCCCTCCGGCATCTCCCCAGGGGGCTGGCCGCGGAGCAACCCTGCAATCGACGAGCCGTTCCATCAAATCCTGTGGAGTAGAGGGGCGAGCCCGGGGAATGCATCGCATTCGCGGCGTTCCCGTCAGCCCTCGTTCAGGAAGAACTAGGTACCCTCACCATGTGGCGATCTTGCATCAATGTGCTAGATTGCACATCTCAGACTGGCGCGAGGCGGAACTGCCGGCGCTGACTGTACATTGGGACGCTGGGAGGCGACCCCGGAGAAGCTGCATGCGGATGTCACGACGTCTGCTGACCGTCGGAATTGTGCTTGCTTGCGGGACCAGTGCCGGAATGGCGTCGGACCTGATGACCGTGCCTGTGCAGTCGAGCGCCGTGGCCATCCCGGTGGGCGGCGAAGGCTACAACTGGAACGGCTTCTACGCCGGCCTGTACGGCGTGGTGCAGTCGAGCGCCGAGCGCGATGTTGAAACAGGCATCGGCGTCGAGGCCGGCGTCAACGCCCAGTTTGACTTCTTCCTCGTCGGCGGCGAGGTCGCCCTGCAGGGGCTGACCAGCGACACCATCGACACCGCCTACGGGCAGGTGACCGGCCGCGGCGGCGTGCTCATCACCAACGACCTCCTGGCCTATGCCTCGGCGGGCTATGGCATGGAACTGACCGGAACCGGCGAAAGCGACCTTCTGGCCGGTGGTGGCATCGAGTACGCGATCAACGACGCACTCTCGGTCAATGCCGAGTATACCCGCAGCTTCTCGATCGAAGGCGACAACGACAAGAACCAGTTCACGCTGGGCGCGCGTTTCCACTTCTGATCCGGTTCCTCGACGTTCTCCACCGGTGGCGTTGGGTGGCCTCAAATGCCAGGCTCGGGCAGGGTGCCCGAACGGCCTTGCGCGCCGGGCCTTTCAGGCACAAAACACGCACTAACTTGAGCGCAATAATCAACATTAGTTTTCCTTGAAACGGGTCAAGGCGTGGGCTAAGCCCGTGCCACAAGAATTCGCGTCGTCTCGCAGGCCCAAAATCGCCCGCTTGGCCGCGCGGAGGGCCGGCACCTCCCGCTGGCGTGACCATTAGGCTGCACAATGAACGAGTTGCTCAGCAACTACCTGCCGATCCTCATCTTCGTCGGCCTGGCTGCCGTCATCGGCCTGGCTCTCATGATTGCCCCCTTCGTTATCGCCTACAAGAAGCCGGATCCCGAGAAGGTGTCCGCTTTCGAGGCGGGATTCGACGCCTTCGACGATGCGCGCATGAAGTTCGACGTCCGGTTCTACCTAGTGTCGATCCTCTTCATCGTGTTCGACCTCGAAGTGGCGCTGCTGTTCCCGTGGGCTGTGGCATTCCGTGAAGTCGGGTGGTTCGGCTTCTGGTCGGTCATGATCTTCCTCGGGGTCCTGACCATCGGCTTCATCTACGAATGGAAGAAAGGCGCGCTGGAATGGGATTGACCGAAGGCACGCTCGTCGCACCGCAGCCCAAGGGCATCATCGATCCGCGCACCAACAAGCTGGTCGGCGCCGACGATCCGTTCATGGCGGACGTCAACGCGGAGCTCGCGGACAAGGGTTTCCTCGCGACCACGGCCTCCCAGCTCATCACCTGGGCCCGCACCGGCTCCCTGATGTGGATGCAGACGGGTCTCGCCTGCTGCGCCGTCGAAATGATCCAGATGTCGATGCCCCGCTACGACATCGAGCGATTCGGCACCGCCCCGCGCGCCTCGCCGCGCCAGGCCGACGTGCTGATCGTCGCCGGCACACTGACCAACAAGATGGCTCCCGCGCTCCGCAAGGTCTACGACCAGATGCCGGAGCCTCGTTACGTCATCTCGATGGGCAGCTGCGCCAACGGCGGCGGCTACTATCACTACTCCTATTCGGTGGTGCGCGGTTGCGACCGCGTCATGCCGGTGGACATCTACGTCCCCGGTTGCCCGCCCACGGCTGAGGCGCTGTTGTACGGAATTCTGCTGCTGCAGAAGAAGATCCGCCGCACCGGCACGATCGAACGTTAGGACCGGCCATGACCGACGGCCCCACTCCTTCACCGCTTGCGGCGCTTGCCGAACGTGCGCGCAACGCACTTGGCGACAAGATCATCGACCATGTGTTCGCCTTCGATGAGCTGACGTTGATGGTCGAGCGCGCAGCGATCGTCGATGTCGCCACGTTCCTGCACGACCACGAGGCGTTCATCTCGATCACCAGCGTTTGTGGCGCCGACTATCCGGAGCGCGAGCAGCGCTTCGATGTCGTCTACCAGCTGCTGAGCCCGCGTCAGAACCTGCGTGTGCGGCTCAAGGTGAGGACCGACGAAGAGACGCCGGTTGCCTCGATCACGGGCATCTACCCCGGCGCCGACTGGTTCGAGCGCGAGACCTACGACCTGTTCGGCATCCTGTTCACCGGGCATCCGGATCTGCGTCGCCTGCTGACCGACTACGGCTTCGACGGCTACCCGCTGCGCAAGGACTTCCCGACCACGGGCTACGTCCAGGTGCGTTACGACGAGGAGCGCAAGCGCGTCGTCTACGAGCCGGTGAAGCTCGCGCAGGAATTCCGCCAGTTTGACTACCTGTCGCCCTGGGAAGGCACCGACTACGTGCTGCCCGGCGACGAGAAAGCGAAGAACTGATGTCCGAAGTCGACGTAAGAAACTTCACGATCAACTTCGGGCCGATCCACCCCTCTGCACACGGCGTGCTGCGGCTCATCCTCGAGCTCGACGGCGAGGTGGTGGAACGCGTTGATCCGCATATCGGCCTGCTGCACCGCGGCACCGAGAAGCTGATCGAGACCAAGACCTACCTGCAGGCGATCCCATACTTCGACCGGCTCGACTACGTGTCGCCGATGAACCAGGAGCACGCTTTCTGCCTCGCGGTGGAAAAGCTGCTCGGGCTGGAAGTGCCGATGCGCGGCCAGCTGATCCGCGTGCTCTATGCCGAGATCGGCCGGTTGCTCTCGCACATACTCAACGCCACGACGCAGGCCATGGACGTGGGCGCGCTGACGCCGCCACTCTGGGGCTTCGACGAGCGCGAAAAGCTCATGATCTTCTATGAGCGTGCCTCGGGCAGCCGCATGCATGCGGCCTATTTCCGTCCCGGCGGTGTGCACCAGGACCTGCCGCAGGCCCTCGTCGACGACATCGAGGCCTTCTGCGACCCGTTCCTCAAGGTTCTCGATGACCTCGAAAAGCTCCTGACCGGCAACCGCATCTATATGCAGCGCAACGCCGATATCGGCGTGGTGACTGAGGCGGAAGCCTGGAAGTGGGGCTTTTCTGGCGTGATGGTGCGTGGTTCGGGCGCCGCCTGGGACCTGCGCAAGGCGCAGCCCTACGAGTGCTACGACCGATTCGATTTCGACGTGCCCGTCGGCAAGAACGGCGACTGCTACGACCGCTACCTCGTCCGCATGGAAGAGATGCGTCAGTCGATCCGCATCATGAAGCAGACGATCGCGCTGCTGAATTCGCCCGAAGGGCAGGGCCCCGTGTCGTCGACCGACGGCAAGGTGGTGCCGCCCAAGCGGGGCGAGATGAAGCAGTCGATGGAAGCGCTGATCCATCACTTCAAGCTCTACACCGAAGGCTACAAGGTGCCGGCCGGCGAAGTCTACGCCGCGGTCGAGGCGCCCAAGGGCGAGTTCGGCGTCTACCTCGTGAGCGACGGCACCAACAAGCCGTACCGCTGCTACATCCGCGCTCCGGGCTTCGCACACCTGCAGGCCATGGATTTCCTTTGCCGGGGGCACATGCTGGCCGACGTCGCCGCCATCCTCGGTTCGCTCGATATCGTGTTCGGTGAGGTCGATCGGTAATGTCCGTCCGCCGTCTAGCAGATGAGGCCCTCCAGCCGGCAACCTTCGCCTTCACGAAGGAAAACCAGGCCTGGGCCGAGAAGAAGATGGCGGAGTATCCGCCTGGCCGGCAGCAGTCCGCCGTGATTCCCGTGCTCTTCCGCGCACAGCAGCAGCAGGGCTGGGTCAGCCGTGCCGCGATCGAGGCGGTCGCCCGGCTCCTCGACATGCCGTACATCCGCGTCCTCGAGGTCGCGACCTTCTACACGCAGTTCCTGCTGAGGCCCGTCGGCACCGTCGCCCACATCCAGGTGTGCGGGACGACCCCTTGCATGCTGCGTGGCGCCGAGGATCTTCGCCATGTCTGCGAGCGCCGCATCAATCATGAGGCATTCGAGACCAACGCGGACGGCACGCTGAGCTGGGAAGAGGTCGAGTGCCTCGGCGCCTGCGTGAATGCGCCGCTCGTGATGATCGGCAGCGACACCTACGAGGATCTGACCCCCGAGAGCTTCGAGGCCATCCTCGACGAGTTCGCGGCGGGCAAGGGCTCCAGCGTGAAGCCGGGCCCGCAGATCGTGCGCCAGTTCGCGGCGGCCGAGGGCGGCCAGACGACGCTGCTCGAGAAGCCGACCGCCAAGCGCACCTACAAGCCGTTCCCGCCGCCGCCGGCCCCCGCCGACGCACCGGCAGCCGCGGCACCGGCTGCTGCTCCGGCTCCCGCCGCTGCGCCAGCCGCTGCCAAGGTCGAGGAAGCTGCTCCCACCAAGCCGGGCCGCAAGCGCGGTGACGTGCCTGAGGAAGCCGCGCCGGCTCTCAAGGAGCCCAAGCGCGCACCCAAGGCGACAGTCGACAAGGCTGAGTCCGAGCGAACGAAGGCTGACGCCGAGGCCAAGGCCGACGGCAAACCGAACAAGGCCATGCGCGAAGACGCCACCGGGGCTGAATCCCCGGCCGGCAAGGTCGATGCAGGCAAGGCGCCGGGCAAGCCGCGCGGCAAGAAGGGCAGTGTGTGATGCTCG
>Ga0247822_10000496_pt1 | contig 21258 bp, 20 predicted proteins | sample 13C_Cellulose_Da_FD_192423 | JGI IMG/M metagenome (GOLD analysis project Ga0247822, IMG submission 192423) | Soil microbial communities from agricultural site in Penn Yan, New York, United States - 13C_Cellulose_Day30 | ecosystem: Environmental > Terrestrial > Soil > Agricultural land | place...
TGGCAGAAACACACCCACCAGTTCACGCCCGGCAAGAACTTCCCCGGCACCGGCCCCTTCGGCCCCTGGCTGGCCACGCGCGACGAGGTGCCCGACGTGACGAAGCTGCAGCTCGAAACCCGCGTCAACGGCCAGGTGATGCAGCACGCCAGCGTGGGCGATCTGATCTTCGACATCCCCACCATCGTGGCCTACATCTCGCGCTTCACGCCGCTCTCGCCCGGCGACGTGATCGCCACCGGCACGCCCGGCGGCGTGGGCGACCGCCGCGAGCCGCCGCTCTACATGAAAGAAGGCGACGTGGTCGAGGTCGAGATCACCGGCCTAGGAATTCTCCGCAACCCGATCGGCGTCACGGCATGACTGGCCGCACGCACCCGAGGAACACACCATGAGCAACACGAACCTCACCCCCCATGACGCGCGGCTGCGCGTCGCCGTCGACATCGGGGGCACCTTCACCGACATGGCCGCCTTCGACGAGGTCACCGGCCAGCTGCTGTTCGGCAAGGCCCTGTCCACCCACGGCCAGCTGGTCAACGGCATTCAGGCCACGCTGGACAGCGCGGACATCGATCTGCGCGACGGCCACCTGTTCCTGCACGGCTCCACCATCGCCATCAACACCCTGCTGGAGCGCAACGGCGCCAAGACCGCGCTGCTGATCACCGAGGGCTTTCGCGACATCTACGAGATCGGCCGTGTCAACCGGCCCGACGCCTACAACCTGTTCTTCAACAAGCACGAGCCGCTGGTCAAGCGCTCGCTGCGCTACGAGGTGGCCGAGCGCCTGCGCGCCGACGGCAGCACGCACAAGGCGCTGGACGAGGCCGCCGTGCGCGAGCTGGCGCGCGAACTCGGCGGGAAAAACATCGAGGCCGTGGCCGTGCTGTTGCTGCACTCCTACCGCAACCCGGCGCACGAACAGCGCGTGAAACAGATCCTGCAGGAAGAGTTGCCCGGCGCCTTCGTCTGCGCCTCGCACGAGCTCAGCCAGGAATACCGCGAGTTCGAGCGCGTCTCCACCGCCGTGGCCAACGCCTACGTGGGCCCGCGCGTCTCGGCCTACCTCGGCCAGCTCGAAGAGCACCTGAGCAACAAGGGCTTCGAGGGCGACTTCTACGTGGTGCAGTCCACCGGCGGCCTGTTCCCCAGCGAACACGCGCGGCGCGACTGCGTGCGCATGCTCGAGTCGGGCCCGGCGGCCGGCGTGATCGGCGCGCAGGCCATCTGCGCCCAGCTCGGCATGGGCGATGCCATCGCCTTCGACATGGGCGGCACCACCGCCAAGGCCGGCGTGATCAGCGAAGGCCGGCCGCTGACCACCGGCAGCGCGCTGATCGGCGGCTACGAGCGCGCCCTGCCGATCCAGATCCCCATGATGGACATCCACGAGGTCGGCACCGGCGGCGGCTCCATCGCCCGCGTGGAAACCGGCAACGCGCTGCGCGTGGGCCCGCAGAGCGCGGGCTCCATCCCCGGCCCCGTGGCCTACGGCCGGGGCGGCACCGAACCCACCGTGACCGACGCCAACCTGGTGCTCGGCCGCCTCGACGCCGACCATTTCCTGGGCGGTGAACTCAAGCTGGACTTGGCCGGCACGCAGCGCCAGATGGACGAGCGCGTGGCCAAGCCCCTGGGGCTGGACGCCACCGCCGCGGCCGACGGCATCCTGCGCATCGCCGTCACCCAGATGTCGCACGCGGTCAAGGCCGTCACCACCGAGCGCGGCCTGGACGCCGGCAGCTTCACCATGGTGGTCTACGGTGGCGCGGGCCCGCTGCACGCCTCGGCCATCGCGCGCGAGATCGGCATCCGCAAGGTGCTCATCCCCTACGCGCCGGGTTATTTCTCGGCCTACGGCATGCTGTTCTCCGACCTGCGCTACGACTACGTGCGCTCGGTGTTCCGCAAGCTCAACGACGTGTCCTTCGACGAGATCGAAGCGCTCTACAAGGGCATGGAAGACGAAGGCCGCGCCGCGCTCGCCGCCTCCGGCATCACGCCCGACGGCATCGTGATCGAGCGCGCGGCCGACATGCGCTACGTGGGACAGGAGCACGCTGTCACGGTGGACCTGCCCGGCGCTTTCTTCGTGGACAAGGACCGCTCGGCCATCAAGAACCACTTCGACCAGGTGCACAAGGTGCGCTACGGCACCTCGGCACCCCAGGAAGCGGCCGACCTCGTGAGCCTGCGCGTGACCGTGCTCGGCACCATGAAGAAACCGCCGCGCCACCATGTGGACGAAGGCGCGGCGCAGCCTGAAGCCGCCGCCCTGCGCGGCACCAAGCCGGTGTACTTCCGCGCCGGCGGCTGGGCCGACACACCGGTCTACAAGCGCGACCTGCTGCGCGCCGGCAACCTCATCAGCGGCCCGGCCCTCATCGAAGAACACGCCTCCACCACCGTGGTCCAGCCCGGCGACGAACTGCGCGTCGACGGCCTGGGCAACCTGCAAATCGCCATCGGGAGTGACCGCTCATGAACACACGAGACCTGCCCAGCACGACGGTTGACCCCGTCACCGTCGAGATCATCCGCAACGGCCTCTTCGCCGTGACGGAGGAGATGAAGACCAACCTCACGCGCACCGCGTACAACCTCATCATCTACGAAGCGCTGGACTTCACGGTGGGCCTGTTCACGAAGGAGGGCGACACCGTCTCCATCGGCCTGGGCCTGCCCATGTTCATCCGCGGCATGGCCGAGACGGTGAAGGCCAAGATCAGGCACTTCGGGCTCGACAACATCAAGCCCGGCGACATCCTCGTCACCAACGACGCCTACACCACCGGCAGCCACCTGAACCACTTCACCTTCACCATGCCGGTGTTCCACGAAGGGCAGCTCGAAGGCTTCACCTGCTGCATGGCGCACTGGCTCGACGTGGGCGGCACCCTGGGCAACGTGACCACCGACATCTTCAGCGAAGGCATCCAGATCCCGATCGTGAAGTACCAGCGCGAAGGCGTGGTCAACCAGGACCTGATCGACATCATCGCCATGAACGTGCGCATGCCCGAGCGCGCGCTGGGCGACCTGCGCGCGCAGATCACCGCCATCACCACCGGCGAGCGCCGCTACGTGGAGCTGCTGCAGCGCTACGGCGCCGACGCGGTCAACGGCTCGATCCGCCAGATCATGGATTCGAGCGAGGCCGTGGCGCGCAAGAACACGCTGTCCATCCCCGACGGCGTGTACGAAGCCGAGTCCTACATGGACGACGACGGCCTGGAGATCGGCAAGCGCATCCCCATCCGCGTCAAGGTCACCGTCAAGGGCGACGAGATGACGGTGGACCTGTCGGACGTGAGCAAGCAGGTGCGCGGCTTCTACAACTCGGGCTTCACCACCGGCATCGCCTGCGCGCAGGTGGCCTACAAGTGCCTCACCACGCCCACCGACTACCCGGTGAACGACGGCAGCTTCCGCTCGCTCAAAGTCATCATGCCCATGGGCACGGTGATCAGCGCCGAGCGCCCGTACCCGATGCGCGTGTGGATGACCTTCCCCATGACGGTGATCGACACCATCTTCAAGGCGCTCGCGCCCGCCATTCCCGACCGCGCCATCGCCGGCCACCACGCCGACCTGGTGTTCCCCAACATCCACGGCATCTCGCCCGAAGACGGCCGCCTGTTCATCGTCGGCATCGGCCCGCTGGGCGGCGGCTGGGGCGCCAAGAGCACGGAAGACGGCGTGTCCGTCACCGTCTGTATCAACGACGGCGACACCCACAACAGCCCGACCGAGCAGCTCGAAGCCAAGTACCCGGTGCTGGTCGAGAAATACGAGATCCGCAAGGACAGCGCGGGCGCCGGCAAGTACCGTGGCGGCCTGGGCGCCGAGATGGTGGTGCAGGCGCTCTCGCCCTTCACCGTCACCACCCGCATCGACCGCGTGCACTGCAAACCCTGGGGCCTGGAAGGCGGTGGCGACGCCATGGGCAACGGACTGGCCGTGCGCCACAAGGGCGAGTGGAAAAGCGACCACCTCAACGCCAAGATCTTCAACGTGCGCCTGGAACGCGGCGACGCCTACAAGATGCTCTCGGGCGGCGGCGGTGGCTTCGGCAGCCCGCTGGAGCGCGAGGCCGAGAAGGTGGCCGAAGACGTGCGCGAAGGCTATGTGAGCGCCGAGGTGGCGCGCGAGGTCTACCGCGTGGCGCTCGATGCGCAGCAGCAAGTGGACGAGGCCGCCACGGCCCGCCTGCGGGCCTGACATGGACGCCGCCACCGTGGCAGCCGCCGACCCACGCGCCGCCCGCCTGCTCGGCCTGTGGAGCCGCCTGAGCGCCCAGCACGTCACGCTGGGCTCGGGTTGCGGCTGCGGCGTGGGCGGGGTCAGCGTCTCGCTGCAGGACTTCGAGCTCGACATCGCCGACTACCTCTGGGCCGAGAGCGAACGCCTGGGTGTGCAAAGCGTGGAAGCGTTTCTGCTGCAGCCCGGTCCCATCGCCGAACAGCGCCAGCCGGTGATGCACCTGCTCACGCGCCTGGAAGCGGGCGAGGCCGACGAAGCCGACGCCGACTGGCTGCTCACGCGGCTGGCGCGCACGCTCGAATCGTTTGCCAAGCTGCACGGCCCCATGGGCACCGCGACATGAAAGCCGTGCCCGTCACCGTGCTCACCGGCTTCCTGGGCAGCGGCAAGACCACGCTGCTCAACCGCCTGCTGCGCGAGCCCGGCATGCAGGGCACGGCCGTGGTCATCAACGAGTTCGGGTCCGTGGGGCTCGACCACGACCTGGTCGACCACACCGAAGAAAACATGGTGCTGCTGGCCAACGGCTGCATCTGCTGCACGATCCGGGGCGATCTGGTGGAAGCCTTCGAGCGCCTGTCCCAAACGCCCGCCGCACAGCGCGGCGAACTGCGCCACGTGGTGCTGGAAACCACCGGCCTGGCCGACCCCGCGCCCATCCTGCACACCCTCATGGGCGACCCGCGCCTGCAAGGTGCCTGGCGCCTGGCGGGCGTGGCCTGCACCGTGGACGCCTGCCACGCCATGGCCACGCTGGACCAGCACCCCGAAGCCGTGAAACAGGCCGCGGTGGCCGACCGCCTGCTGCTCACCAAGACCGACCTGCAGGCCGCGCCCGAGGCGCTGATGCAGCGCCTGCGGGACATCAACCCGCTGGCCGAGATCCGCACCGACGCCGGCGGCGCCCTGAACGCCCTGCAGGCCTTGATCGCGCGCCCGGCCGCCGCCTTCACCGCCCTGCCCGACACCGGCCGATCGAGCTTCTTTCCCGCATCCGGCGGGCACGGTGCCAGCCGGCACGACGACCGCATCCGCTCGCACGTCATCGTGCGCGACCAGCCGCTCTCGCGCGAAGGCTTCTTCGCCTGGCTGGACATGATCGCCAAAATGCGCGGCGACGACCTGCTGCGCGTCAAGGGCATCGTGCACCTGGACGACGACCCGGAACACCCGCTCGTCATCCACGGCGTGCAGCACCTGTTCCACCCGCCCGAGACCCTGCCCCGCTGGCCCAGCGACGACCGGCGCACCCGCATCGTGTTCATCACGCGCGGCATCGATGCCGAAGACATCGACGCCACGCTGAGCGTTTTCGAACGGCGCCGCGCGCGCCGTGCCCCTGCCCCTCAACCCGATTGATCACCAACCCGAAGGAGACAAGCATGAAGTGGATGAAGCATTGGATGACCGGCCTCGCCCTCGCCGCCGTGGGCGTGGCGCCCGCCCTGGCCCAGGGGAAATTTCCCGACAACATGATCAAGATCATCGTGCCCTTCGCCGCAGGCGGTGGCGTGGATGGCGCGGCGCGCCTGCTCGCCAAACAACTGCAGACCGACCTGGGTGTGACCGTGGTCGTGGACAACCGCGCCGGCGGCAGCGGCACCATCGGTGGCAAGGCCGTGCAGACCGCTCACCCCGACGGCTACACCCTGCTGTTCTCGGCCGCCACGCACGTGCTCGCCAGCCACGTGATGGCCACGCCGCCTTACGACCCGGTGACCGACTTCACCCCCGTGGCCCGCACCGGCGAAGCCCCGCTGCTCATCGTGATCCCGCCCACCGCGCCGCAGAAAAACTTGCGCGAAGTGATCGACGCGGCGGGCAAAGGCGGCAACAACTGGAACGCGGCCATCCCTGCGCTCGGCGCGCCCAGCCACCTCGCCACGCTGCTGCTGGCCAAGCAGGGCAAGGTCAACTTCACCATGACGCCCTACCGAGGTACCGCGCCCGCCGCCACCGACGTGGCCGGCGGCCACGTGCAGCTGCTGGTGGACTCCATCATCTCGCTGCAACCCATGGCCAAGGGCGGCCGCGTCAAACCGATTGCCCAGACCGGGGCCAAACGCAGTAGTGTCGCGCCCGACGTGCCCACGGCCGCCGAGAGCGGCTACCCGGGCCTGGTGTACGTGTCCTGGTACGGCGTGTGGGCGCCCAAGGGCACGCCGGACGAGCGCGTGCAGTTCCTCAACAAGGCCATCAACAAAGCCACGGAAGAACTGGCCAAGGCCGGCTCGCTCGCCTCGCTGGGCGTGGAGCCGGTGGTGGAATCGGTGGACACCTTCCGCAAGTACATCGCCAGCGATGTGGCGCAGAGCGCTGGCCTGTTGAAAGAGGCCGGGTTCAAGCCGGAGTGAGCACCCGTCAACAGCCCACGGCCTGCCCGTCGCGCCGGGGGTCGCTGGCGGCCACGTAGCCCGCCCCTTCGTCGTCCAGGCGCCAGATGAACTGCCCGGCGCCGAAGTCCTGGTAGGCGTCGTCGATGGTCTTCACGCGGTGGCCGCGCCGCTCCAGCTCGGCGACGGTCTGGCGGTTCATCGCGCCTTCGACGTTGATGTCCAGGCCCTGGTCGAAGCGCCAGCGCGGCGCGTCGCAGGCGGCCTGCGGGCTCTGGCCGTAGTCCAGCATGCGCGCCAGCGTCTGCATGTGGCCCTGCGGCTGCATGTTGCCGCCCATCACACCGAAGCTCATCACCGGCTGGCCGTCCCGCGTGAGGAAGGCCGGGATGATGGTGTGGAACGGCCGCTTGCCCGGCGCCACGCCGTTGGGGCTGGTGGGGTCCAGGCTGAAACCATGGCCCCGGTTCTGCAGGCTGATGCCGAAGCCCGGCTCCACGCAGCCCGAGCCGAAGCCCATGTAGTTGCTCTGGATGAAGCTGACCATCATGCCGCTCTCGTCGGCCGCCGTGAGGTACACCGTGCCGCCGCGCACCAGGTTGCCGGCGCCGAAGGTCTGGGCACGGCCCATGTCGATCAGCCGCGCGCGCGACGCGAGGTAGCCGTTGTCCAGCATCTGCTCGGGCGTGACCTGCAGGTGGCGGCTGTCCGCGACGTGCCGGTACACGTCGGCGAACGCCAGCTTCATGGCCTCGATCTGCAGGTGCTGCGAGTCGGCCGAATCCACCGGCAGCGACGCCAGGTCGAACTGCTCCAGGATGCCCAGCGCCATGAGCGCGGCGATGCCCTGGCCGTTGGGCGGTATCTCGTGCAGCGTGTAGCCCCGGTAGTCGCGCGAGATCGGGGTGACCCATTCGGGCTGGAAGCTGGCCAAGTCCTGTTCGCTCAGCACGCCGCCGGCGTCCCTCACGAAACGCACGAGGGCCGCCGCCACCTCGCCGCGGTAGAAGGCTTCGCCCCGGGTCTCGGCGATGGCGCGCAGGGCGCGGGCCGCCGCGGGAAAATGGAAGCGCTCGCCGATTTCCGGCGCGCGGCCGAAGGGCAGGAAGCTCTGCGCGAAGCCGGGCTGGGCCGCCAGCTCGGGCGCGCCGGCCTTCCATTTCTGGTGCACCACGGGGGACACGCCGTAACCGCCCTCGGCCGCCTCGATGGCGGGCTCCATCAGGTCGGCGAACGGCAGCTTGCCGAAGCGCGCATGCAGCGTGGTCCACGCGGCCACGGCACCGGGCACGGTCACCGCGTCGATGCCGCGCTTGGGCGGCGTCTTCGGGTCTTCGCCGTACTTGCGGCGGAAATAGTCCGTCGACCAGCCGGCCGGCGCCGGCCCCGAGGCATTGAGGCCATGCAGCCCCTGGCCGTCCCACAGGATGCAGAAGGCATCGCTGCCCAGCCCGTTGCTCACGGGCTCCGTGATGGTCAGCGCGGCGGCGGCGGCGATGGCCGCGTCCACCGCGTTGCCGCCCTTGAGCAGCATGCGAAGACCGGCCTGCGCCCCCAGCGGGGTGGAGGTCGACACCACGTTCCTGAAAAAGCCCGGCAGACGGACGCTCGCGTAGGGGTTCTGAAAATCGAAAGGCAGGTTCATGTCAGTCCCGATTCGGGGCCGGCGACCACCTGCCCGGCCTTGATGACCAGGCGGTGGTGGCGCCGGTCCGCCACTTGTTCGATCTGGGTGAAGGGATCGCCGCGCACGATCAGCATGTCGGCGATGTGGCCGGCCACCAGCGCGCCCCGGTCGGGCAGGTTCAACAGGTCGGCCGCCAGCGAGGTGGCGCCGACCAGCGCGGCCAGCGGCGACATGCCGCAGGCCACCATGTAGCGCAGCTCCTGCGCGTTGTTGCCGTGCGGGTTGCACAGCGTGCCGGTGTCGGCCCCCATCACGATGCGGCCGCCGGCGCGGTAATACAGGCCCACCGATTCGCGGTGCCGCGCGGCCACGCGCTGCGCCTTGGCCAGCGACGCGGGCGACACGGCCTGCGGGTTCAGCAGCACCTGCTCCACGGCGGCCAGCGTGGGCACCAGGTAGATCTGCCGCTCCAGCATCAGGCGCACGGTCTCGTCGGTCATGAACATGCCATGCTCCACCGAGGTCACGCCCGCGCGCGCGGCGTTCAGGATGCCCTGGGTGCCGATCGCATGGGCAGCGGTGGGCTTGCGAAACCGGCGGGCCTCGGCCACGCCCGCGGCCAGCTCTTCCTCGGTGTACTGCGCGTCCTCGATGTCGGTGCCGGCGTGCAGCACGGCGCCGGTGGCCATCAGCTTGACGCAGTCGCAGCCCGCCAGCAGCTGCTCGCGCACCGCCTTGACGACTTCCTGCGGGCCGTCGGCCACGCGCGCGATCTTCCACTTGGTGCCGCCCGTCATGCAGATCACCTTGCCCGACACCCGGATGTAGGGCCCGAGGAAACGGCCGGCGTTGCAGGCGTCGCGCACGGCGAACTCCACGTGGTCGACGCCGCCGCAGTCCCGCAGGGCCGTGATGCCGCCGCGCAGGGAGGCCTGCGCGTTCTCCAGTGCCTGCAGCGTCAGCGCCGCGTGGTCGTTGCCCTGTCCGGTGACGGTCTTGCCGTCGCCCGACATCGTGAGGTGCACATGGCAGTCGATCAGCCCGGGCAGCAGGGTGTCGCCGCCCAGGTCGAAGCGCGGCCCCTGGTAACCGGTGAAGCGGTCGGCGGGCCCCACCGCGTGGATGCGGCCGGCTTCCACCAGCACCGCGTGGCCCGTGGGCAGGACATCGCGCCCGTCGAAGACGGTTCCGTTTTCATACAGCATGCGTCAGTCGGCCTTGATGTTGGCGGCCTTGACCACCTTGGCCCATTTGGCGTACTCGCTCATGACATAGGCCTGGGCTTCCTGCGGCGTGCCGCGCATGACTTCCACGCCCAGGCTCTGCCACTTCTCCTGGGCCTCCGGCGTGTTGACGGCGTCGTCGATGAGCTTGTTGAGCTTGAGCACGACATCGGACGGCGTGGCGGCGGGCGCCATGATGGCGTACCAGGCCTCGAAGTCAAAACCCGGCACGCCCGCCTCGGCGATGGTCGGCAGATTCCAGCCCTTGCTGCGCTGGGCGCCGGTCACCCCCAGGCCGATGAGCTGGCCCGATTCGATGGACGGCTTGATCACCAGCGGGCTCACGAAAGCCACCGGCACGCGCCCGGCCAGCAGGTCGGGCATGAAGGCGCCGGTGCCCTTGTAGGGGATGTGCTGCATGTTGACGCCGGCGGCCAGCTTGAACAGCTCGGCCGCCAGGTGCGGCGAGGTGCCCGGACCGCCCGAGGCGTAGTCCACGCCGGTCGGCTTGCTCTTGAGGTAGGCGATGAGGTCCTTGACGCTCTTCACGCCCAGGGACGGATGCGCCACCAGCACCAGCGGGCCTTTGGCCACGATGGAGACGGCGGTGTAGTCGCCGACCTTGTAGGACGACGCGGCGCCGAAGATCGACGGATTGACCGCGTAGGTCATGCCGTGCAGCACCAGGTTGTGGCCGTCGTGCGGCTGCCGCAGCACCGAAGCGGTGGCCAGGTTGCCCCCGGCGCCCGGGATGTTTTCGATCACCACCTGCTGCCCGAGGCCGGCGCCCAGCTTGGGGGCCAGCGTGCGCGCAAAGGTGTCGTTCGGACCACCCGGCGCCACCGGGACCACGAGGCGCACCTGGCGCACCGGGAAGTCCGTGGCCGCCGCGCTGGACACCAACCCGGCAAGGACCGCGCCGAGGGTCGCCTGGACCCATGTCTTGACCATCTGATTCATGAAAGTACTCCATTTGCCCGCAGAGAACCCGCGCGCCCGGGGGCAAGCCAGGGCGCAGCACATCGCGCTTTTTCTTGTCTTCCTCTACCGACCGCCGAGACGTTTCCAGGGTGGAGCGACTTGAGCCTGAAGCACAAGTCAGGCCTGCCCGTGGTCCACCTTCCAGGCATGGCCGCTGGCGTCCACATGCACCGTGTCGAAGTGCAGCGGCACGATCACCTGCGAGTCGGGCGAGGTGGTGTTCACCTCCTGCACAAAAGTCTCCGCCTGGGCCAGCGCCTCGGCCTGCGAGGCGCCATACGGCGCGGTCTGCACATCCCAATGGGTGGCGATCACGAGCTTGGGCAGGCCCAGTCGGCGCAGCAGGCGGTCGGTGTAGTCGCGCACATGCAGCCGGGGGCGCGCGGCGGGCACCAGCGCGATCGTGGCGTCGATGTCCAGCAGGTCGCGCTCGATGTAGTTCATGGAGCCGAACACGACGATGCGGTGCCCGCCCCAGCGGATGTAATAACCCATCGTGCCGCCTTCGCAGTAGTCGATCATGCGCAGCGGCCGATCCACATCGCGCGGCACCTCACCCCATTCGAAGTAGCGCTTGGCCGCCAGCGGCGAGTGCAGGCTGTTCACCACCCGGATGGCGATGTCGTCGAACTGGTAGTCCTCGCCGCCCTTCACCGTGATGAGCTGCTGCTCGTCCACGCCGTTGGCGCGCGCGATGTTGGTGGTGCTGTACGTCCCGATCACCAGCGCGCCGGTCTTGCGCGCGATGTGCGGCATGTCCATGCAATGGTTGAAATGCGAATGCGAGATGACGATGTAGTCGGCGCTGTCAATGTGCCGGTCGACCAGCCCGGTGTCGGACGACAACACGTCCTGGGGACGAAAGATCGGCCGCGTGTCGCCGGGAGAGATCGGGGCGTCGGGGTCGCCGAAGGTCTTGCCCGCGTAACGCACGCGGGAGAAGTAGGGATCGACCAGGAGCACCGTTTTTCCGTCGGTGATCCGCCAGCCCGCGGCGCCGAAATGGGTGAGCTGCAAGGCGCACGCTTCAACGGATTTTTTGTCGCTCATGACCGCTTCTTTTTGATGGACGAGCGCCCATTCTGCGGACGGTTCAGTGATACTTCTAATACCGTTTTGCTATTTATTGATAGCTCAAAGATATCAACATGATCGAGTTGCGCCAGCTGCACCAGTTCGTCGCCGTCGCCGAAGAGTTGAACTTCCGCCGGGCGGCCCTGCGCCTTCACATGTCGCAGCCGCCGCTGTCCCATGCCATCAAGCGCATTGAAGAAGCGGTCGGCAAGCCCTTGTTCGACCGGGGCCGGCGGCACGTGCGGCTCACCCCGGTCGGCGAGATCTTCCTGCGTGAAGCGCGCCGCACCTTGGCGCAGGCGGCCCACGGCATGAGCCTGGCGCAGCGGGCCTCCGACGGCACCGCCGGCAGCATCCGGCTTTCTTTTGTGGCCAGCGCCGCGCTCGGGCCGCTGCCCGATCTCGTGCTGCTCTTTCGCAAGGAGTACCCGGGCGTCGAAGTCCTGCTGGACAGCGACACCACCGGCGGGCAGCTGGAGGCGCTGCGGCGAGGGGCCACGGACATTGCCCTGATCGTCGCGCCGCTGCAGGACTCCAAGGGCCTGGTCGTCGACCACTTCAAGGAAGAAAAGATCGTCATCGCCCTGCCGTCCTGGCACCCGCTGGCGTCGCGCAAGTCGATCCAGCTGAGCCAGGTGGCCACCGAGTCGTTCATCTCGTTCCCGTTCTCGGCGGGGCCCGGCTTCGAGAGCATCTTTCTCGCCGCCTGTCAGCGGGCCGGCTTCTTTCCGAAGGTGGTGCAGGAGGTCTCCCAGATGGTGACCAAGATCATGCTCGTGGCCAGCGGTGTCGGCGTCGCGCTGGTGCCGAGCTCCTTCGCCGCGATGCAGATGCCCCACGTGACCTACGTGCCGGTGCTGGAAGGCCGGCGCCCGCTGCGCTACAGCCTGGCGTTCGCGACGCAGGCGCGGCGCGACAACCCCCTGGTCGAGTCGTTCCTGGCGCTGGCTTGCGGCAGCCAGCCTCGCGGGTGACGCCGCGCGCCCCGTCAGAACACGGACAGCCCGGTGCGCGAGGCGAAGAGTTCCAGCGCCTGCATGCCCAGCAGCGAGTTGCCCGTGGCATCCAGCGCGGGTGACCACACGCACAGGCTCAGGCGGTCGGGCACCACCGCCACGATGCCCCCGCCCACGCCGCTCTTGCAGGGCAGGCCGATCCGGAAGGCGAACTCCCCTGCCGCGTCGTAGGTGCCGCAGGTCAACATCAGCGCGTTGATCCGGCGCGTCTGGCGCTCGCTCAGCAGGGGATCGCCGCTGAAAGGGTGGCGGCCGTCGCGGCACAGGAAGCCGGTGGCGCGCGCCAGCTGCAGGCAGCTCATGCGCACCGCGCAGTGGTGGAAATAGGCGTCCAGCACGGCCGCGACGTCGTTGTCGATCTTGCCGAAGCTCTTCATGAAGTTGCCCAGCGCGATGTTGCGAAAGCCCGTCGCGGCCTCCGATGCCGCCACCTCCTCGTCGAAGTGCACCGGCTCGTTGCACAGGCTGGACACCAGCTCCAGCATGGCCGCCTTGGGATCGCCCTGGCTGACCAGCCGGTCCGTGACGGCGATCGCGCCGGCGTTGATGAAGGGGTTGCGCGGCGTGCCCTGTTCGGCCTCCAGCTGCACCAAGGAGTTGAAGGGGTTGCCGGAGGGTTCCCGTCCGATGCGTTCCCACAGGCGCTCGCCCATGGCTCGCATGCCCAGGGTCAGGGCGAAGAGTTTGGAAATGCTCTGGATCGAGAAGGGGGTGGCGCTGTCGCCGGCCTGCGCCTCCTCGCCGTCGCAGGTGCGCAAGGCGATGCCGAACTGCGCCGCGGGCACGCGCGCCAGCGCGGGAATGTAGTCGGCCACCCGGCCCTGCGTCCCCAGGGTCGGGCGCAGGGTGGCGACGATGTCCTCGAGGATGGGCTGGAATTGCATGGGGCGATTGTCGGTCAGCGTGCACCGAGCGCCGCCGCCAGATGGGGTGCCGTCGGGCCGCCGGGGCAGGCCGCCACCGCGTCGGGCGTGCCCGCCACGACGATGCGGCCGCCTTCATGGCCGGCGCCCGGCCCCACGTCGATCACCCAGTCGCTGGCGGCCACGACACGCATGTCGTGCTCCACCATCACCACCGTGTTGCCGGCGTCCGCCAGTGCATTCAGCTGCGCCATCAGCCGATCCACATCGGCGGGATGCAGGCCGGTGGTGGGCTCGTCGAGCACGTAGAGCGTGTCCCCGCGGTTGGGCCGCTGCAGCTCCGTGGCCAGCTTGATGCGCTGTGCCTCGCCGCCGGAGAGTTCGGTGGCGGGCTGCCCCAGCCGCAGGTAGCCCAGGCCAATGTCCTGCAGCAGCTTCAAGGGCCGGTGGATCGCCGGGTCTTCCCGGAAGAAGGCCACGCCTTCCTCCACCGTCATGGCCAGCACCTCGGCGATGTTCTTGCCGGCATGGGTGATCTGCAAAGTTTTCTCGTTGTAGCGCTGCCCGCCGCAGGTGGCGCAGGGTGCGTACACGCTGGGCATGAAGAGCAGTTCCACGTGGACGAAACCTTCGCCTTCGCAGGTGTCGCAACGACCGCCCGGCACGTTGAACGAAAAGCGCCCTGCGCCCCATCGCCGCGACCGCGCCGCAGGCTCGGCGGCGAAGCGTTTTCGCACCGCATCGAACAGCCCCGTGTAAGTGGCGAGGTTGGAGCGCGGCGTGCGGCCGATCGGTTTCTGATCAACCCGCACCAGGCGGCGAAAGGCATCGGCACCGGCTTCGATCCGGCCGCCGCTCACCACCGCGCCGCCGACCTCGGCGTCCTCCGCCGTGTCGCCCGTGTCGCGTTGGGGCGGTTCATGGCCGAGGTGGTCCGCCATGAGGTCCACCAGGGCATGGCCCACCAGGCTCGACTTGCCCGAGCCGGAGACACCGGTCACCGCGGTCAGCACGCCGATGGGGAAAGCCGCGTCGAGGCGGTGCAGGTTGTTGCAGCTGACGCCGGTCAGCTTCAGCCAGCCCCGCGGTGGGCGAACGGCCCGCCTGCGCGGCGACGGCGCGGCGAAGAGGTGCCGCGCGGTGTGGGAGTCCGGCACGCGGCGCAGGCCCGCTGGCGGGCCGCTGTACAGCACGCGCCCGCCGTTCTCGCCCGCTTCGGGGCCCACGTCCACGATCCAGTCGGCGTGTTTCATCACCGCGAGATCGTGTTCGACCACGAAGAGCGAATTGCCGGCACGCTTGAGGCGGTCCAGTGCCGCCAGCAGCGCCACGCCGTCGGCGGGGTGAAGGCCTGCCGAGGGTTCGTCCAGCACGTAGAGCACGCCAAAGAGGTTCGCGTGGATCTGCGTGGCCAGCCGCACGCGCTGCAGTTCGCCCGACGACAGGGTGGGTGTCTGCCGGTCGAGCGACAGATAGCCCAGACCGATGTCCTCCAAGGTCTTGACGCGCTCCAGCACGTTCAGGGCGATCCGTTGTGCGGCGATGCGTTTCTCTTCCGAGAGGTGGGGCGTTCGCCGCACGTCGGGAGCGCCTTCATGACCCGGGCGCGGGGCCATGGCCCGGCGGGCGCGGCCCCTGGGCGTGGCCGCTGGCGCCGAAGTGGATGCGAGCCGGCCGGCGGCCGCCGGTTCAAGCACCTGCGCGAGCCGGGCCAATGGCAAGCGGGAGAGCTCGCCGATGTCCAGGCCGGCGAAGGTCACCGAGAGTGCCTCGGCCTTCAGGCGTTTGCCCTGGCACGAAGGACACACCGTGCCGGACATGAAGCGCGCCACGCGGCGCTTCATCAGTTCGCTGGAGGTCGTGGCGAAGGTCTGCAACACGTACTTGCGCGCGCCCGTGAAGGTGCCCTGGTAGCTCGGCTCCATCTTGCGGCGCAACGCGGCCCGCGTCTCGGCCGGGGTGAAGCCGGCGTACACCGGCACGGTGGGCTGCTCTTCGGTGAACAGGATCCAGTCCCGGTCCTTCCTGGGCAGATCGCGCCACGGCGTGTCGACGTCGTAACCCAGCGTGACCAGGATGTCGCGCAGGTTCTGCCCATGCCAGGCCGGCGGCCACGCGGCGATGGCGCGCTCGCGGATGCTCAGCGTGTCGTCGGGCACCATGGCCTTCTCGGTCACGTCGTAGACGAATCCCAGTCCCTGACAGACCGGGCAGGCGCCCTGGGGCGTGTGGGGCGAAAAGTCCTCGGCGAACAGCATGGGCTGATCGCGCGGGTACCAACCGGCGCGCGAGTACAGCATGCGCAGCATGTTGGAGATCATCGAGACCGAACCGAGCGTGGAGCGCGAGCCCGCCGAGCCCCTGGGCTGCTGCAGCGCCACGGCGGGCGGCAGCCCTTCGATGCTGTCCACATCGGGCGTGCCGACCTGGTCGATCAGCCGGCGGGCGTAGGGCGACACCGAGTCGAAGTAGCGCCGCTGCGCCTCGGCATAGATGGTGCCAAACGCCAGCGAGGATTTGCCGGAGCCGGAGATTCCGGTGAAGACGACCAGTGCATTGCGGGGCGCGTCGACATCGACGTTCTTCAGGTTGTGTTCGCGTGCGCCGCGCACGCTGACGAACTCGAAGGTTTTGTTCACAGGCGCACTCTTGAAGTTGCCGGATCAAGCGAAGATCCGGTGCCCTACAGCTTGGCACGGTGGGAGGCGCGGCAACAGGGGGTGCTTGGCGGGGTCGTGTGTCGGAGGCGTCCGACGCGGCCGCCGCCGTTCGCCCTTGTCAGACGGCTTTTCGCGCCGCACCCACGCAGTTTCGTCGCAACGGGATCGCCAGGCGCCCTCGCCCCCGGCACAGTGCGTCCTCCCTCAACCCCTTCCTCGCGGAGCCCACCATGCTGCTGCAACTGCTCGCCAACCACCCCGAAGCCGTCGTCCCCGTCCTGCGCCAGACACCGTTGTGGGTGTGGGGCCTGCTCGTGGCGCTGCTCGCGCTGGGCGCCAGCCAGCTGCGCGAGCGCAGCGCCAGCCTGGCCCGCGTGTCGCTGATGCCCCTGGCGATGACGCTCTTCTCGGTCTCGGGCACGTATTCGGCCTTCGGTGCGACGCCCCACCTGGGCCTTGCCGTTTCGGCCTGGCTCATCGCCGCGGTGCTGGCCTTCGCCCTGGTCGCGCGCGGCCGCGCCGATGGCGCCCAGTACGACCCGGCGCGGCGCCTGTACCGCCTGCCGGGCAGCGCCGTCCCGCTGGGCTTGATCGTGGGCATCTTTCTGGTGAAGTACGTGGTCGGCGTCGATCTCACCATGGCGCCGCAGCTGGTCCGGGACACCCAATACGTGCTGTGCGTCGCCGCCCTGTACGGCGCGTTCACGGGGTTCTTCATCGGCCGCGCCGCGCGCCTGTGGCGCCTGGCTGGTGCGCCCTGGCAAAGCCCTTTATTCACCATTAAGTGAATAAGGGGCTGCCCGGGGGAGTTCGGGTACGCTGTGGCGCCATTGCCCGCCCCACTTTCCCCCGCACAAGGACCTCCGCCGTGACCGCCAGAAAGGCCCCTTCCGAGCCCAAGATCCGCGACGCCGAACGCTCCAAGGCCGCCATCCTGGTGGCCGCGCGCGAAGAGTTCGCCCGCACCGGCCTGGGTGGCGCGCGCGTGGAGCGCATCGCCGAGAAGGCGGCGGTGGACAAGAAGCTCGTCTACTACTACTTCAAGGACAAGGACGGCCTTTTCGCCGCCGCGCTCGAGAGCGTGTACGCCGAGATCCGCAACGCCCAGCTCTACCTGGACCTGCAGGGCATGCCGCCGCTGATCGCGCTGCGCCGGCTGGTGGAATTCACCTGGGACTACTACATCGCCCACCCCGAGTTCATCACCCTGCTCAACAGCGAGAACCTGCACCTGGCGCGCCACCTGCACGGCTCGCAGCGCATCCGCGAGCTGAACTCGCCGCTGGTGCAGTCGCTGGGCGACATCCTGGAGCGCGGGCAGAAGGCCGGCCTGTTCCGCGCCGGCATCGACCCGGTGCAGCTCTACATCACCATCGCCGGCTGCTCGTACTTCTACCTCTCCAACATCCACACCCTCTCGGCCGGCTTCAACCGCGACTTCAAGGCGCCCAAGCAGCTCACGCAGCGCCTGGCCCACATCACCGAGGTGATCTCGGCGTTCGTGCTCGCGTAGCGGCTTTTCTTCACCGATCAGGGAAAACCAGGGGAAATCGGGGGCTTCACGCCCCTTTGCTTTTCCCTATAATTCTCCAAATGGTGAATAAAGAGCGAGAAAAGCCCATGCGAAAGATCGACAGTTACGCCCACATCCTGCCGCGCAAGTACTTCGAGCGCATGGCCGAGCTGGCCAAGGACAAGGGCGCCATCAAGCGCTGGCTGACGATTCCGGTGCTGTACGACCTGGACGCGCGCCTGAAGATGATGGAAGGCTTTCCCGAGTACCAGCAGATCCTCACGCTGTCGAACCCGCCCATCGAGCTGATCGCCGGCCCCGAGGACTCGCCCGCGCTGGCCCGCCTGGCCAACGAGGAGATGGCCAAGATCCGCGACGCGCACCCGGACAAGTTCCCCGCCTTCGTGGCTTCGCTGCCCATGAACAACCCGGCCGCCTGCCTGGAAGAGATGGACCACGCCATCAACGTGCTGGGCGCGCGCGGCATCCAGGTCTTCACCAACGTGAACGGCCGCCCGCTGGACGAGCCCGAGTTCTGGCCCATCTTCGAAGCCGCCGTGAAGACCCACGACGTGCCGGTCTGGATGCACCCGGCGCGCGGCGCCAACATGCCCGACTACGCCCCGGAGAAGAAGTCCAAGTTCGAGATCTGGTGGACCTTCGGCTGGCCCTACGAAACCAGCGCGGCCATGACGCGCATGGTGTTCTCCGGCTTCTTCGACCGGCTGCCCGAACTCAAGGTGATCACCCACCACATGGGCGCCATGATCCCGTTCTTCGACGGCCGCGTCGGCCCGGGGCTCGACCAGTTCGGCAGCCGCACCTCGGACGAAGACTACGAAGGCCTGCTCAAAAGCATGGCAAGGCGCCCGATCGACTACTTCCGCCTGTTCTATGCCGACACGGCGCTGGCCGGCGGTCGCTCCGGCCTGCGCTGCGGGCTGGACTTCTTCGGTGCGAAGCAGGTCGTGTTTGCCTCCGACTGCCCCTTCGACCCCGAGGGCGGCCCCATGTTCATCCGCACCATCCCCGAAGCCATCGACTCGCTGAACCTGCCTGAAGAAGAGCGGGAAGGCATCTACTTCCGCAACGCGCTGCGCCTGCTGAAGATGCCCTGCTGCTAGTCGCCACACCCACCTTTCCAAGGAGACACGACGATGACGAAACCATGGATCCGCGCGCTGCTGGCCGGCTTGCTCGCCGCCACCGGCCTCGGCGCGCATGCGCAGGCCCAGACCTACCCCAACCGCCCGGTGCGCATCATCGTGCCCTATGTGCCCGGCGGCACGGTGGACCTGGTGGCGCGCGTGCTCGCGCAGCGCCTCACCGAGCAGATGGGCCAGCCCTTCGTGGTGGAGAACCGCGCGGGCGCCAGCGGCGTCATCGGCAGCGACCTCGTGGCCAAGGCCCCGGCCGACGGCTACACGCTGCTGGTGCAGTCGCCCACGCTGATCGCCAACCCGCTGATGGTGCGCAAGGTGCCCTACGACGTGGTCACGGACTTCACGCCGGTCTCGTTCCTGGGCTCCGTGCCCATGGTGGTGGCGGCGCACCCCAGCGTGCCGGCCGACGACCTGAAGCACTTCCTCGAAGCCGCGCGCGCCAAGCCGCAGGGCTTCAGCCTGGGCACCTCGGCCATCGGTTCGCCCATGCACGTCTCGCTCGAAGCCATCAAGTTCGGCGGCAAGCTGGAGATGCCCATCGTCGCGTACCGCGGCACGGCGGCGGCCCTGAACGACCTGCTCGGCGGCCAGATCAGCGTGATCATCGACGCCCTGCCGTCCACCGCGCCGCACATTGCCAGCGGCAAGCTCAAGGCCCTGGCCGTCACCACCAAGGCGCGCCTACCGAGCATGCCGAACGTGCCCACCGTGGCCGAGTCCGGCATTCCCGGTTTCGAGATGGTGACCTGGTACGGCCTGTGGGCGCCGGGCAAGCTGCCCGAGGCGATCAGCAAGCGGCTCACGGAAGAAAGCGCCAAGGCCATGCGCTCGTCGCTGGTGACCGAGCGCCTGGGTGCGCAAGGCTTCATTGCCGCGCCCATGGGCCCGGCGCAGTTCGCACCCTACATCACCAAGGAGATCGCGACCTACGCGCGCATCGTGCGCGACGCGAAGATCCAGATCGATTGAAGGGCCTTGGGGCGGCCCGTAAACTCCGGCCCATGGCACTCAAAATCACCGTCTACTCCAAGTCCGCCTGCCCGCAATGCGAGTCGGCCAAGATGCTGCTCAAGTCCCGTTCGCTCGGTTTCGAAGAAATCAAGATCGATGACGAGGCCGAACGCATGGCCTTCTACGAAAAGTGCGGCCCCTCGGTGCGGCAGATGCCGCAGATCTTCATCAACGACCAGCGCGTGGGCGGCCTGCAGGGTCTGCAGGCGGCGCTGGCGCAGCTGGGGCGGTAAGCACCGCCCGTCCCGATCCGGCGTTGTCCGACAGCCTTCGCGGCGTGGGGCACGCCCAATGGTGGTTTGCAAGGAGAACGCCATGAAGCTCGAAGGCTCCTGCCATTGCGGCCGCGTGCGCTTCTCGGTCGAATCGGCCGAGCCCACGCCTTTCATGCGGTGCTACTGCTCCATCTGCCGAAAGACGGCGGGCACGGGTGGCTACGCGATCAACCTGGGGGCCGACCACCGCACCCTGAAGGTGACGGGCAAGCGCTACCTGCGTGTGTACCAGGCGACCCTTCAGGAGGGTGATGAGGTGCGGCACAGCACGGGGCAGCGGCACTTCTGCGGGCAATGCGGCACGGCGCTCTGGCTGTACGACCCGAGCTGGCCCGACCTGGTGCACCCCCATGCAGGCGCCATCGACACGCCTTTGCCCAAGCCGCCGGCCAACGTGCACATCATGCTGGGCTCCAAGGCGCCATGGGTTCGGGTGGAAGGCCGCAAGGGCGACCTGCGCTTTGACGAATACCCGGACTTCTCGTTGAAGGAATGGCACCGCCGGCACGCGCCGAAAGGGCGGTCAGACTGAGGCTTCCGGTGCGTTGCTCAACTGCTGCTCGATGCGCTTTTCGGTGTCCAGCAAGCCCATGAGGCCCAGGGCACCGGTGGAGACACCCAGGTAGATCAGGGCGTCCCAGGGTGATCCGTTCCGGCCCAGCGCCACGGCCAGGTGAAGGATGGAGGCGATGGCCGCCATGCTGGCGACGGTGATCACGCACAGCTTGAAAAATTCTTTCATCGCCATCTCCTTGAATCAACGGTAACTGTCCGTGACAGCAGGAGACGAGTGTGGATTCGAACCTCGGGCGCCTTTGTAGGAAGACCAAAAATGCGCATGTAGGAGACGTCCCACGCGGCAAAGCCCCTGCGCTTGGGAGGGGCGGCGGCCGGGGGATCAGGCGGCCAGCATCCAGCGCGGGGGGCTGGGTCGTTGAGGCGTGCGATCTTCGGCCGCACCGAGCTGCACCACGCGCAGGCCTTCGGGCAGCCGGGAGGACGAACGCGGGTAAAGGTACGGGCACTCGTCGAGCCACAGGTCGGGCTGGTTCTGCAGGTTCTTCACGCAGCTGTTGAAGATCAGCCCTTCGGCAAAGCCGGGTTGTTCACCAAAAATCTTGTAGATAAACACGAAAGCACTCCCAGAAGCAATTGGACAAGGGATGGGTCGCATGCACTTGAAACTTCTTTCGCACATGCTGCCACCGTTGCGCGGCAAGAATATGACGCAGGACGCGATCGCCGTGTAGGAG
>Ga0247822_10000499_pt1 | contig 21204 bp, 19 predicted proteins | sample 13C_Cellulose_Da_FD_192423 | JGI IMG/M metagenome (GOLD analysis project Ga0247822, IMG submission 192423) | Soil microbial communities from agricultural site in Penn Yan, New York, United States - 13C_Cellulose_Day30 | ecosystem: Environmental > Terrestrial > Soil > Agricultural land | place...
GGTAGAGCCTCCGCCAGGACTGCTCCGGCGCGAGGGCTGTATACCTCGCGCCGGAGCCCAAAGAACCATGCTGGCAGTGGCCCTTGATTCGCTCACCGCCTGCGTTGCAGGCTCGCGATCGGAGGGGAGCTTCCGTGCATCCACTGCTATCTCTCAATGCGCGCCGGGCGCTAACGCTCGTGCTGTTGGCCCTGTCGAGCCTTGCATGGGCGGCCAAGTTGCCCGACGTCGTCGTCACTGGCGAGCCGGTGGCGCCATCGCCGACTCAGCCCGGCACGGGCCTGTGCGTTGCCAACAGCGTCTCGACAGACCCGGCCGCCGACTTCCCGCAGAGCACCTCGTCCTATATCGGCGGCATGAACGACTTCATGGAGCGGACCGCCGCGAGTCGCACCACCTACGTGCTCCGCACGCCGTTTGACCTGTCGAACAACAGCACGACTGGTACCCAGGTGAGCCGCGGAGACTTTGTCGATGCGTTTCAAGGGTGCGCAAGCTACGGCTGCAGCTTTTTCGTCAACGACCCGTTTACCTCGTTCGGTTCGCGCTTCCGGGGGTACCTGAACGTCACCCCGGACATGGTGAACAAGCTCCTGCACTTCGGCTTCTATACAGACGATGCCGTGAGCTTCGTGATCTTCGACCGGAGCAACGTCCAGTATCAGGTCATCAACCGGCCACCTCAGCTTGGCTTCGCGACGTGGCGCACGACCAACGCGGTCACTTTCCAGAGGCCCGGCCTCTATCCCATCGAGATCCTCTATGCGGAGATCACTGACCACGCCGCGCTGGAGTTTGCCCTCCTCGATGGCACGTTCGCGGACTTCGAAAGGGGCGCGAGTCAGACTCCTATCGTCAGGCTGAACGACTCCGGCTTCTTGCTCCTGCCACGCGAGCGGTTCTTCCAGACCGAGACCGGGCGCCCCTCCTTTCCGGACGACCCGGGCACCCCTCAAGACGAACTCAGCCAGTGCCAGCAGTGCAACCGTGCCAATGCGAACGCTCCGGGCAATGGCGGCTGCGGCCTGAACTCGGGTTACCACTGCAACGGCGCCGCGCTGTGCGCTCCCTGCGATACCGCCCGAGTCTGCGGCCCCAGCTGCTTACCGTGCGGGGCAAGTACGCCTTACTGCATCAACTCGAATGGCTCCTTCACGTGCGTGGAGTGCACCGCCGATGCCCAGTGCTTCAACGGAAGGTGCGACCCCGTCACGAATACCTGCACGGGCTGCAATGACAACGGGGACTGCCCGAGCGACAGGGTCTGCAACCTCCCCACCGCCACCTGCGTCGAGTGCAACGCCGACAGCCAGTGCTCCAACGGCAGGGTCTGCGACCTTTCCACCTTCACCTGCGTCCAGTGCAACACCGATGGCCAGTGTCCCGATGGGCGCTGTGATCTTGCTACCCATACCTGCACGGGCTGCAACGCCGACAGCCAGTGCTCCAACGGCAGGGTCTGTTACGTCTCCTCCGGCACCTGTGTCGAGTGCACTGCCAACAACCACTGCCCGAATGGGAGGGTCTGCAATCCCTCCACCCTCGCCTGCGTTGAGTGCACTGCCAACAACCACTGCCCCAGCGGCAAGGTATGCAATCCCTCCACCCTCACCTGCGTCGAGTGCACCACCAACGGCCAGTGCCCCAATGGCAGGGTCTGCAACCTCTCCAGCCTCAGTTGCGTCGAGTGCACTTCCGACAGCCAGTGCTCCAACAGCGAGGTCTGCGACCTCTCTACCTTTACCTGTGTCCAGTGCAACACCGACAGCCAGTGCCCTGATGGGCGCTGTGACCCTGCCACCCATGCCTGCACGGGCTGCAACGCCAACAGCCAGTGCTCCAATGGCAAGGTCTGTCACGTTCCCACCGGCATCTGTGTCGAGTGCAACGCCAACAGCCAGTGCGCCAACGGCAAGGTCTGCAACGTCCCCACCTTCACCTGCGTCGAGTGCAACGCGAACAACCAGTGCCCCAATGGCAAGGTCTGCAACCTTCCCACCTTCACCTGCGTGGAATGCACCCGGAATGAGGAATGCTCGCCTACCCAGGTCTGCAATCTGGAGCTCAAGCAGTGCCGCGCGTGCACTCCAGCCGATGGCTGCACGGACGATGAGCCCGAGCCCAATCCTCCTGGCGGTGGCTGCGGGTGCGGAGCCTCCGACTCGGCCAGCCACGCGCTCTTCAGTGCTCTTCTGGCGGCCTTGTTCTTCTTCCGGCTGCTCCGGCCACGCCGTCCCTCATGGTCATGAAGTGCAAAGTCGCTGACCGCTGATGCATCGAACACTGGCCTCCCGCGCGAGACTCGGTGAGGCTGGGGGTGCGTGGACGAGACGAAACTGCCCGACCCTGAGGATCTCCAGCCCCTGCTCTCCGCAGCCCTGGCGCTGCCGGCGCTGAAGCCGCATGCCGCACGCCTGGAGCGGCTCCGGCAGGACTACGCCCGGGGTGTTGCCCAGAAGGATGCTCCGCTGGCTGTCGCGCTCGTGGGTGCCACGGGTGCCGGCAAGTCCACCCTGCTCAATGCGCTCGCCGGCCAGCACCTCGCCCGAGAAGGTGAAGACCGCCCCACGAGCACCTCCTCCACCATCTTCGCTCCCGCCGGCGCAGACCTGGATGCGCTGTCACGCATAGGCGCCTCGGTGACGCGCTATACCGCCAGCCCCCACGGGCTCTGGGGCGGGCAGATCTTCATCGACACGCCGGACCTCAACAGCGTGGCCACCACCCACCGCGACGTGGCTCGCGCCGCGCTGGAGCTCGCGGACGTAGCCCTGGTGGTGATGCACCGCGGGAGCGTCGCCGAGGCCACCCAGGTAGAGTTCCTCTCCGAGTTCGCCAGGCGCCGCGCCCTCGTGTTCCTCATCAACTTCGCGGACGAGCTGTCCGCTGATTCCCGTGAAGCCCTGAAGGCTCAAGCTCGCAAGCTTGCCTCGGAGCAGTTCGGGCTCGCCCAGGACTCCATCCCCACCTTCGCCATCAGCGCCCGAGCCGCTCGCCAGGGCAAGGATCCCTCCGGCGAGTTTGGTGCCTTCCTCTTCCACCTCCGTGAGCTCGCCACCCAGGCAGTCGCTGCTCGCGTCCGACGCGGCAATGCGCTCGGCGCCCTGGAGGAGCTGGCCACTCAGGTAGAGGCCTCACTCAAGGAGACCGACGAGCTGCTGTCCCGAATCCGCGCCGCCCTGGAGGCAAGCCTCGGCCGGGCCAGTGAGGGGCTCGCCCAGGACTTCGACTCTCGGCTGGGACTGGCTCACGGACACCTCGCCTCGGAAGTACGCAGGCAGGCGGCGGGCCGCTTCTGGGGCCCAGCAGCTTGGGGGCTCCGTCTCTCGTTGTGGGGCACGGGAGGTCTGGGCGCAGCCACCCTGCTGGCCCGCCGCAGCCTTCCCGTAGGCCTGGCGGTAGCGGCTGCATCCACTGCGCTGGATGTGGTCAGAGACAAGACCCGCGCTCGCGCAGCCGAGGTCGCCGTCGTCGAACCCTTCGAGGATGATCTGGCCGTGGAGTCCGCCGCGCGCGCCGCGCTCAGTGAGGCCCGTGCCGTCGCTCATGCAAGCGGGCTGGCTCCCACGATGCTAGGTGTCCCAGACACGGACACGCTCCTGGCGGAGCTCCAGGCCGTGCGCGCGAGCACTTGGCGCTATACCGTCACCACCGCCGTGGCGGAGGCCGTGTCAGGCTGGTGGCGTGTGGCCCGCTGGCTGGTGCTCCCGCTCATCAACCTGCCCCTCTTCGCGCTGCTGGGGCATGTCGGTTACCGCGTGGTGCGCGCGTACCTCGAGGGCCCGCTGTTGACCGTGGAGTACTTCGTCAACGCGGGCGCGCTGTTCATGCTGCTCGCGGGCGGCGGTGCGCTGCTGGCCTCAGCGAGTCTCGCGGGCGCTGGCCGAGTTGCTCACCGGGCTGGCCGGACGCGCTTTACGGAGGCCCTCGCCACCCTGAGCGGGAGGCTCGGAGAAGCCGTCGATGAGAGCCTTCGCCCCGGGCGGGATGCCGCTCGGCGGCTGCTGAGCCTCATCCGCGTCCGGTGAGAGCGACACCACTGCCTCGCCCGTACGCGTCGGCTCGTGCGCCGCCACCATGTTGTCCTGCGAGTCGCGGCACACCGGCGCGGCCACGCGCGTGTCTCGCACCGGATCACCGTAGCCAGCGATCCGCGCGGGCACGGACGGGTTGTTCCACCCGCGCCCCGTCTCCTGCGCCACCTTGAAGTGCAGGTGCGGACCGCACGACCAGCCCGTGGCACCGGAGAAGCCCAGGAGCTGGCCCTGCTTCACGCGCTCCCCAGGCTTCACCACCACCGCGCTGAAGTGGAGGTACTGCGTCTCCAGCCCATCGCCATGAGAGACGACGACGTAGTTGGCCTTGGGCGCGAACTTCTCATTACAGCCACCCTCGGTGCTGTCGCCGCGCGCCATGCGCACTACGCCGTTCCGGGCCGCCACGATCGGCGTGCCCTCGGGCATTCGGAAATCCCACGCATAGGTGTCGTTGTACTTGTGACTACCCGTGTCGTGCCCTTGGCTCACCGGATAGATGCGGCCACAGGCAAACGGGACGCCTACCTCTGGCATGTCCGCGGGGGGTGTGGAGGAGACCACTGGAACTGAAGCAAGAACCAGGAGGGTTGAAAGGATCATGGTTTGGGCCGCCTCTCAACGGAGAGAAGTGCCTTGACTATTCCGTGACATTTTCTCTTCCGCCCCGTCTGGTGCGTAGCCCCCAGGCAAAGCCCCTGTCCTCCTGGCTGCTCTCCTCGCGCACTCGTGAAGCACCGTGCAACACCCAAGCAAGCCGCCCTGACTGACTGGTCACTTTTTATTTCCTGGGTTAGAACGAGAGCATGCCTCAGCGAAAGGCACATCAGGCGGCCTCACGTCCGCGCCGCACGCAGCAACAGCGGCGCGAGGAGACGCGCCGCCGGTTGCTCGATGCCACCATCACGGTACTGGTGGAGCAGGGCTATGCCCGCCTGACCACCATCGAGGTGGCGAAGCGAGCGGGCGTCTCTCAAGGCGCCATCTTCACGCACTTCGACACCAAGGCGGATCTGCTGTGCGCCGCCGTCGAGCACCTGTTCCCCCGGCTCATCCAGGACTACCTGGCGGGCCTCAGTGCCCTGCCCAACGGCCGAGACCGGATCAGCGCAGCGATCCAGCTGCTGTGGATTGTCTTCCAGCGCCCGGAGCTCCAGGCCGCCATCGAGCTGTACGTGGCAGCGCGCACGGACCCCGAGCTGCAGGCCGCGCTGGCCGCCATGGAAGGTCCCCACCGCGAAAACCTGGTGCGCGTGGCGCGCGAGCTGTTTCCCGAGGCGGCCTCACACCATGAGTTCGAGGCGGTCATCGAGCTCGTCATCGACGCGGTGCAGGGAGGTGCCATCGCGCGCGTGGCACGGCCGGACCATCCCGCAATCCAGCGCATGCTCAAGGTCCTCACGCGCTTCGTCCACCGCAGCTTTTCCCGAGGCAAGAACCGCCCGCCCAAGCGGGCCTAGCGAGGTCATCCATGGACACAGCCCACATCCCTGACCTCATCACCCCCGCCATTCCCTTCTTCGTGGTCTCGCTCATCGTCGAGGGGTTCGTGGCCAAGCGACTGAAGGACGAGGGTCGCGACGTCATCGGCCACACGGTGAAGGACACCGCCGCCAGCCTGGCGATGGGGCTCGGCAACCTCGTCGTCACCCTCTTCTGGAAGGGCGTCGCCTTCGCGTTCTACACAGTGCTCTACCAGCTCACGCCCCTCAAGATGGGCTCGGGCCTGCTGGCCTGGGTGCTGCTCTTCTTCGCGGAAGACCTCTGCTACTACTGGTACCACCGCGTCCATCACGAGAGCCGCTTCTTCTGGGCCTCGCACGTCGTCCACCACTCCAGCCAGCACTACAACCTGTCCACGGCGCTGCGGCAGCCCTGGGTGACCATGACGGGCCTGCCCTTCTGGGCGCCCCTGGCGTTGCTGGGGTTCTCCCCGGCGATGATCGTCACCGCTCAGTCCATCAGCCTCCTCTACCAGTACTGGATCCACACCGAGTCCATCGGCCGGCTCGGCCCACTGGAGTGGGTGCTCAATACGCCTTCGCACCACCGCGTTCACCACGCGGCCAATCCGCAGTACCTGGACAAGAACTACGCCGGCATCCTCATCATCTGGGACCGGCTCTTCGGCACTTTTGCGCCCGAGGTGGAGCGCCCCGTGTACGGGCTGACGAAGAACATCCAGACCTTCAACCCCGTGCGCATCGCCTTCCACGAGTACGCCGCAATCCTGAAGGACCTGAGGCGCTCCGAGCCCCTGCGTCTCCGGCTTGGCCGCGCCTTCCGCAACCCGGCGTGGAAACCCGCGGAAGAAGAGGCCTCCCCTCCGTCGACACTCCCGGCCTGAACGATCGCACTTTCCCGTCCGGGAAGAGGCAGACTCCCTCCCCTGTTGGGGCGCCGCGCCACTCGGGCGCATGGGAGGGCTCATGGACGTGACGTCGAAATGGCTCGGGCTGTTGCTCTGGCTCGCAGGGTGCGCGACTGCGCAGACCGGACAGTCCACGCAGGCGGGGGCTGCCCCCCCAGCGCATGCCACGGGAGTCGCAGCGGTGGCCTTCGTGGGCGTCTCGGTCCTCCCATTGGACTCTGACAGGGTGCTCGAGAACCAGACAGTGGTGGTGCGCGGTGATCGCATCGAGGCCATGGGCCCTGCGGCCTTGACGCCCGTGCCCTCGGAGGCCATGCGGATCGACGGACAGGGCCGCTACCTCATGCCGGGCCTGGCGGACATGCACATCCACCTGCGCCCCGGTGAGGGTGATCCCTCGGATCCCGCGGGACAGCAGCTCGCCCTGTTGCTCGCCAACGGCGTCACCACCGCGCGTGTCCTGATCGCATCTCCGAGTGGGCTGGCTCTCCGGGATCGCGTGGCGCGGGGAGAGGTGCTCGGACCCATGCTGCGAGTGGCGGGGCCTTCCTTCCACGGCAAGTCCGTGCAGAGCCCCGAGCAGGCCCAGCTGAGGGTGCGCGAGCAGAAGGCTGCAGGCTATGACCTGCTCAAGACCCATGGCGGCCTCAGCCGCGAGACATACGACGCGATGATGGCCGAGGCGAAGGTTCAGGGCCTGCGCGTCAGCGGCCACGTCACCCAGGAAGTCGGGCTGGCGCACGCGCTCGAGTCGGGCCAGCAGATTGAGCACCTCGACGGCTACCTCGCCGCGCTCCTTCCACCGGGGGACACCACGCCGGTGGGGCAAGTGGAGCTCGGCGCAGCCCTCGCCCGGATGGACCCGGCCCGCATCCCCACACTCGCCGAGACCACGAAGCAGGCTGGCATCTTCAACTCCCCCACCCTCGCCCTGTTCGAGATCGTCGCCAGCGACGGCGCCGTCCCCGAGCTGCGCACGGAGAGGGAGCTGCGCTATGTGCCCTCCGCCACGGTGGATGCGTGGACAAAAGAGCTGCTCACGGGTCCGCTGGCGGCCGCTCCCGCGGCCGGCAAGCATCGGTTCCTCGAGCTGCGCCGCCAGGTGCTGCAAGGGCTGCACGCGGCGGGAGCACCGCTGCTGGTAGGCTCGGATTCGCCTCAGTTCTTCATGGTGCCTGGCTTCGCGATGCACCTGGAGATGGAGACGATGGCCGCCGCGGGCCTGCCCCCGCTCACCGTCCTCCAGGCGGCCACGCGCAACGCGGCGGCCTACTTTGGAGAGAGCGAGCAGTGGGGCTCGGTGGCGCCCGGCCAGCGCGCGGACCTGCTGCTGCTCAACGCCAATCCGCTGCGCGACGTGAAGCTCACCCGCGCCCTCGTGGGGGTCATGCTCCGCGGCCAATGGCTCCCACGGAGCGAGCTGGACGCGAAGCTGGAGCAGGTGGCCGCGGCCGCCAAAGCCTCCAAGGGCTGACCACTCCCCTCGAATGGCACTGTATTCAACGGACTTGTGTTCAATGTCAGGCGAAGTATCTACCCCGTGGGTCCGAGGCGCTCTCCCTCCTTTCCTGAGGAGAGGCGAGGCGCTAGGACATCGAGAGGAAACCCAGGCTGTGAGGGAGCCATGAGCCAGCGTGAGCTGTGGGAGCGGTACAAGAAGTACCTATGCATCAGCCCGTCCGTGAGCTTCACGCTCGATGTGTCGCGGATGAACTTCGCCGCAGACTTCCTGGACCGAATGCGTGACCCCATGAATGCGGCCTTCGACGCCATGGAGGCCTTGGAGAAGGGCGCGATTGCCAACCCTGATGAGCAGCGCCGGGTGGGCCACTACTGGCTGCGCGCTCCAGAGCTGGCACCCGAGGCGGAGATTGGCCGCGCCGTCCGAGACACGCTCGCCGACGTGCACTGGTTCGCGGAGGAGGTCCACTCAGGCCGTATCGCGCCGCAGACGGCCGAGCGCTTCACCCACCTGCTGCTCATTGGGATCGGCGGCTCGGCGCTGGGGCCCCAGTTGGTCGCGGACGCGCTGGGTGGCGCCGTGGACCCGATGCGCATCTTCTTCTTCGACAACACGGACCCGGACGGGATGGACCGTGTCCTTGCGCAGATCGGCGACAAGCTGCCGGAGACGCTCACCGTCGTCATCAGCAAGTCCGGTGGCACCAAGGAGACGCGCAACGGCATGCTGGAGGCCGAGCGGGCGTACACGGCGCGCAACCTCTCTTTCGGCGCGCACGCGGTGGCCGTGACGGGCGCGAACAGCGAGCTGGATCAGACGGCGAAGAAGAACAGCTGGCTGCGCACCTTCCCCATGTGGGACTGGGTTGGCGGGCGCACCTCGGTGCTCTCGGCGGTGGGCCTGCTGCCCGCACGGCTGCAAGGCCTGGATATCGACGGGATGCTGTCTGGCGCGCGAGACATGGACCGGGAGACGCGCCAGCGTGACGTGCTCCGCAACCCCGCCGCGCTGCTGGCGCTCATGTGGTACTACGCTGGCAACGGGCGTGGCGCCAAGGACATGGTCATCCTGCCGTACAAGGACCGGCTCCTGTTGATGTCCCGCTACCTCCAGCAGCTCGTGATGGAGTCGCTGGGCAAGGAGAAGACCCTGGACGGCAAGGTAGTGCACCAGGGCGTCGCCGTCTATGGCAACAAGGGCTCCACGGATCAGCATGCCTACGTGCAGCAGCTCCGCGAGGGCGTCCCCAACTTCTTCGCCACCTTCATCGAGGTGCTCAAGGATCGCCAGGGAAGCTCGATGGCCGTGGAGGAGAACGCCACCAGCGGGGACTATCTGCTGGGCTTCCTGCTGGGCACGCGGCAAGCGCTCTTCGAGAAGGGCCGCGAGTCCATCACTCTCACGGTGCCGGACGTCAGTGCGCGCACGATCGGGGCCCTCATCGCGCTGTACGAGCGCGCCGTGGGGTTCTACGCCTCGCTGGTGAACATCAACGCCTACCACCAGCCGGGCGTCGAGGCCGGCAAGAAGGCGGCTGGCACGGTGCTGGAGCTCCAGCGCAAGCTGCTGAACCACCTGCGCGCGAAGAAGGGGGCGGCTGGCACGGCGGAGGAGCTGGCCGCCGCCGTGGGCGCACCCAACGAAGTGGAGACCGTGTTCAAGGTACTGGAGCACCTGGGTGCCAACCCCGACCATGGCGTCACGCGCACCGAGGGGCCCTCCCCCTTCGATGCGCGCTTCGGCATGCGGTAAGGCTACGGCCGCTCCAGTCGGCCCAAGTGCACCTGAAGCACCTGGGCCGGCGGCCAGGGAGGAGTCAGCTCAGGACGCGCGGTGAGGACCACGTACAGGCGTGTACCGGCTGCCTCCTTCACCAGCGCGGACAGAAGCTCCAGGGTCGCAGGATCGGCCCAGTGCACGTCCTCCACCGCCAGCAGCACTGGCTGAGCTTCGGCCATCGCCAGGAACAGATCGATCAGCACCCGGAAGGTCTCCTCCTTCTTCTGGTGCGGTGGGAAGTGGCCCGAAGTGCTCCGGATGGACAAGAGCGAGGCGAACAGCGGCACGGCCCAGTCGAGCTCGAAGCGATAGCGCGAGAGCAGGGTCTCGACCGCAGCGGTGACCTGCGCCAGGGTCGACTGCCTGCCCAGGCCCAACATCCGCTCCAGCAAGTCCACCACCGGGCTCAGTGCGCTGTTGCGGGATTCGAGAGCACAGTGGCACTCCAGAAAGGTGTGCGGTGTGTCCCGCGCCTGCTGCACCAGCTCCTGTACCAGCCTCGACTTTCCGCTGCCCGGCTCGCCGGTAATCAGAATTCCTTGCCCCGTACCCGCCTGCACCTGCCGCCAGCGCTGCCGAAGCAGTTCCAGCTCCAACTTGCGCCCGAGCAGCGGCGCCGTGGGCGTCCCCGCCAGCCCCGGAGTGGAGGAAGGGTGCCGGCCACGGAGGCGGAAGATCGGCGCGGCGTGCACCTCCGCGCTGGCGTGATGCTCATCGGAGGACTCGAGGACAAACCTCTCTTGCAGCGCCTTGGCGGTGACCGCGCTGACCAGGATCTCTCCAGGCCGGGCGAGCGACTCCAGCCGCTCCGCCACGCCGGGGGTGTGGCCTGCCAGCACGGGCCCCCCTGCAAGGCTCTGTCCGCGAAGCTCGCGGCTGATCACGAGCCCCATGTGGATGCCCACCCGGGCCTCCAGGTGGATACCGCGGGAGCGCGCCAGCTCCGCGCCCCGCTGCTCCATCTCCGCCATCAACTCCAGCGCCACATGGGCCGCGCGCTGGGCGTCATCCTCCCGCGCCCGTGGGTAGCCGAAGTACAGCAGCAGCCGCTCTCCCATGATGCTGCCCAGCCAGGCCTCCCGCCGACGTGCCAGCTCGACACAGGCCGTGTGCTGCGCCCAGAGCAACATGTCCAGCTCCGCAAGGTCTCCTGTGTTCACGGCCTCGCCCACAAGCCTCAGGCCGCAGCAGAGCGCGGTGAGCTGCCGGCGCTCTCCTTCCGCGGAGAGCTGGGAGACCTCTGCCGCGGGCTGGCTCTCCCCAGTGTCGGCGGAGGGCCAGCCTTGCGTCGCGCAGGATTCCAGCTCCAGCAGCAGCCCTTGCGCGGAGACATCGCGCGTCTTGGGGTTCTTCTCCAGGACACGCCGAAGCAGCCGGCCAAGGCGATGGCCCGCGAGCCACTCGGGGAGAGGGATCGGCTCCGGCCCCAGCTGCTTGATGATGAGCTCCTGCAGCCGTGTACCTTCCACCACCCGCTTGCCGGTGAGGCACTCCAGGAAGATGAGCCCCCAGGCGTAGAGGTCCGTACGCTCCGTCACCGGCTCGCCGCGAAGCTGCTCGGGGGCCGCGTACGCGGGGGTCCCCAGCGTGTCGCGGGTCCGGGTGATGCGCGATTGCTCCTCGCGGCGGTCCTCGTTCGAGAGCGTGCCCAACCCAAAGTCGAGCACCATGGCGTTGCGTCGCACGCCTGTGCTGGTGAGCATGATGTTCTGCGGCTTGAGGTCCCTGTGGACGATGCCCAGATTGTGCGCGCACCCCAGCGCGTCCAGCACCTGGAGCATCAGGTGCGCAGCCTCCCAGGGTGGCAGCGCTCCCTCCGTGGCGAGCACGTCGCCCAGGGTGCGGCCAGGGACGTATTCGAAGACGGTGTAGAGCTGATTCTCGTCCGTCTGCCCGGAGTCGATGAGCCGGACGATATGCGGGTGGTAGAGCCGGGCGCACAGCCGCATCTCGCGCCGGAAGCGGGCCACGAGCGCCTCATCGTACGTGTGCAACTGGTGGAGGACCTTGACGGCCACCTCCTGCCCGGTAGCCAGCTGACGCGCTCGATAGACCTGGCTGAAGCCACCCTCCCCCAGAGGGGAGAGGATCTCGTAGCGCTCCTGGAAGACTGTGCCAACATGCGTCAGGGGCCAATCTCCTCAATCATTGCCAGAGCCCGCTTGCGGCCTGAAGACTCGCAAGAGCAACACGAGAGAGGGTACTACGGTGATCAGCCCCACGGCGAGCGCCACCAGCAGCAGACGCAACACACTGGGACTGGCCGCGGCGGACTGGAGTGTGATGTCCGGCACCACCAGATAGGGATATTGGGACACTGCCCATCCCAACACGATGAACCCCACCTGCGCCGCCGCCGCGATCCGCGCCAGACGGTAGCGGCGTCGCCACAGCAGTGCGAAGGCCGCCATGGCTGTCACGGCCGTCACCGAATGCAACGCCAGCGCGAAGGGCTCGTGGAGGAGCCCTCCCCAGATACGTGGCGCTCCCTCGCGCGCGAGCAGTAACACCCCGAGCGCCGCAGCGAAGACGGCTCCGCCCGATCCCAGCGCCCGGCGCCGGAAGTCCTCACGCAGCGGCTCCGTGTCCGCCTCCGCCGTGAGGTACACCGCCGCGAGGAAGGCAAAGAGGCTCAGCGCCAGCACTCCCGTCGCCAGGGCGAAAGGCGTCAGCCACGTCTCGAAGAAACCGCTCACCACCACGCGCCCCTCCATGCGGATGCGGCCGCTCACCACGGCGCCCACGCACATGCCGAGCAGCAGAGGTGAGATCACACTGGCCACACTGAAGACGAGCCCCCAGCGCTTCTGAAACTTGTCCCCGCGCGCGTCATACGTGCGGAAGGTGAACGCTGTACCGCGGAAGACGATGCCCAGCAGCAGCAGCGTCAGCGGAACGTGCAGCGCCACGGTCAACGCGGAGAACGCCCGGGGAAAGCTGCTGAAGAGCAGGACCAGCCCCACGATGAGCCAGACATGGTTCACCTCCCACACCGGGCCGAGGGCGCGGGCAATGAGCGCTCGCTGCTCCGCCTTGCGCGGTCCCGAGGCGAACAGATCCCACACGCCGCCGCCAAAGTCCGCGCCGCCAAAGAGCGCGTACAGGACGAATGTCCCCGCCATCGCGAAGCCCAGGATGAGCTCAGTGGGCATCACCCGGCTCCCTGCCGGGAAGTGTCCCAGCCACCTGACGCGCGAGGAGAAAAACCACCACCGCGCCCAGGAAGAGATACACGAGCGTGAAGGTCCAGAAGGGCGCGGCCAGGTGCGGCACTGGCGTCACCGCCTCCGCGGTGCGCATCACCCCGTGGATGATCCAAGGCTGGCGGCCCCACTCCGTGACAAGCCAGCCCGCCTCCAGCGCCACCACTCCCAGCGGCGAGGCCAGGAGCCACGCCCGCATCATCCACTGGCTCACGGGCCACTCGCGCCGCCGCCACCGCAGCGCGAGCGTCATCAGCGCCAGCAGCGCCATCGCGCTCCCCGCTCCCACCATGAGCTGGAAGGCCACGTGCACCTTGGCCACCGGGGGCCAATCCTCGCGGGGAAAATCCTTCAAGCCCTTCACCTCCGCGTCCGGATCTCCAAAGGCCAGGATGGACAGGCCCCGGGGAATCTCTAGCGCATAAGGCGTCGTGGCTGTCTCCACATCCGGCAGTCCTCCCACCCGCAGCGGGGCGCCGCGCTCCGTGTCGAAGTGTCCCTCCATCGCGGCCAGCTTCACGGGCTGGGCCTCCGCGGCGTGCTTTGCCAGGAAGTCTCCCACCAGCGGCTGAGCGAGCGCCGTGAGGCACGCCAGCGGCAACGCCACGGACAATGCCTTGCGGTGGAACGCCGAGCCCGGATGCCGGAGCAGGACAAGGGCATGGATGCCCGCCATCGCAAAGGCCGTCGCCTGGTAGCACGACAGCAGCACATGGGTTGTCTGGTACTTCCAACCCGGACTGAACATGGCCACCAGCGGCTCGATGTTCGCCGGCCCCGTGGGCGTGGGCGTAAAGCCTGACGGGTCATTCATGAAGACGTTGACCAGCGTGACGAAGAAGGCGCTCGCCGCCCCGCTCAAGGCCACCATCACCCCCGAGAAGAGGTGCAGGCCAGGGGACACCCGCTCCCTCCCATACAGATAGATGCCCAGGAAGATGGCCTCGGTGAAGAAGGCCACACCTTCCAGGCTGAAGGGCAGCCCAATCACCTCGCCGTACTGTCCCATGAACTCGGGCCACAGCAGGCCCAGCTCGAACGAGAGCACCGTGCCACTCACCGCCCCCACCGCGAAGAGGATGGCAGTGCCCTTGGCCAGCTTCAGGCTGAGCAACCGGTAATCCGCATCACCTGTACGCCGGGCCTTCAGGTCGCTCAGCACCATCAGCACCGGCAACGCCACGCCCGCCGCGGCGAAGACGATGTGGAAGGCCAGCGAGAGCCCCATCTGGGCCCGCGCATAGAGCAGATCGGTCACGAGAATCAATCTGCTTTATGCGCGAACGCCACGCAATTAAAACTGCTTCTAGTCCTTCACGGGCTCGGCCACAGACGCGGGGCGCCGCTGCGGCACGAGCGTCTGGACGGAGTTCTTCGCGATCCTCGTCGCCAGCGCCGAAGCGAAGATGATGACGAGCTTGCGGCCCAGCTCCACTGGGAGCGGCCGCTGCTCGGCGGTGGAGGCCACGCGGTTCGGGTGCTGCCAGGCCCGCTTGACGGCCTTCATGCGGCGCCTCGCCAGGATTTGCTGCCGGTGGCGTGCGCGCCACACCGCCACGCCCACCCCCACGCCTGTCAGCACGGCGGCGGTGATCGCGACCCCCACCAGGAGTTCCCGGTGCCTCAAGGCCTGATAGCGGACGTCCAACATCCGGTCACGCCGCCGATCCAGCTCCTCCAGCGTGAGGAGCAGCTCGTCGCGGATGCGATCTGCGGTGCGCTCCACCTGCTCCCGTTCGCTCATGCCCTTGGTGATTCGCGTGTGCTCGCCGCCGGACTTGTGCTCGGCCTGGAGCGTACGGTCGGGGTTACGCAGGATCTGGTCGTGCTCGATCTGCTTCTTCGGCTGATCTGCGTGCCTCTGCTCGAGATGGCCCCACTCGTTCATTGCAGCGTCTCCCGTGCCCGATCAAAGTCTGTCTTGAGCCGCTCCTGCGTGTGTGCCAGCGGCTTCTTGGGCAGCCGCTTCACGCCGAACCAGGCAAGCCCCCCGGCGATGAGCAGGATGGCCACGCCTACCAGCAGCACCCCCAGCCAAGCGCTCAGCGGTAGCGCCAGTCCCACCGCCACGAGGAGGGCTGCCAGCCCGCACAGGGCCAGGGTGAAGCCAGCTCCCAGCAGGATCCCGCTGGTGCGCGCGGCCTTCACCTCCTCACGCAGCTCCTTCTTGGCATGCAGTAGCTCCGCCTTCACCAGCAGCTTCGTCTCGGCCAAGGCATGCCGGACAAGCTCAGCGGTGCTCAAGTTACCCAGTTGGCTTCGCTCCAGGCGCTCCGATTCGAGTTCCACGTCTCCGCCTCCGGACACCAATGGGAGCGGCCGTGTGTCACCGACGCACCGCACGCCCCTGCTCTGGCTGAAGGTGGGCAGGAGTCCCCACGGGGTGAAGTCCATGCATGGCAGGAGACACCCGGACGCCTGCCTGCCCCCCGGCTGGGCGCTCAGCGCTTGCGGTGCAGCGCGAGCGCCGTGGCCAGCGTCTCGCGCACCTGCCGCGCCTGGAAGAGCCGGTCCGCCGTGTCGATCAGGTTGTCCAGGTACAGCACCTGCTTGCGCAGCCTCGCTGGCACGGCCCGTGTCCCCAGGTGAGCGCCCAGCAGCGCTCCTGTCACCGCCGCCGCCACGTCCACCTCGCCGCCGCAGCGCAGCACCATCGCCACCGCCTCGCGGAAGTCATGCGGCACCTTCAGCGTCGCGTACAGCGCCGTCAGCAGCACCGGCACCACGTGCGCCGGCAGCCCGTCTACGCCTGACAGCTCCGACCGGGGCACTCCCACCTTCCGCAGCGCCGTCAGCGCCCTGCCTGTCTCCCACGTGAGCAGGCGCGGCAGCTGCCGCAGCTCGTCCGCCAGATCCTTGTCGTGCTCCGCCGCCGCCAGGGCCAGCTTCTCGCAGAAGGCCGCCACCGTCAGCGGCTCCTCCTCCATGCCCAGCGCCACGGCTTGAGCGAAGGCCGCCGCCGCTCCGGCGCACGTCGGATCCTTGTGCGTGACGACCGTCAGCACGCCCGCATCATGTGGCAGACGCTTGTGGCCCCCACTCTCGAAGAGGCCCACCACCATGGCCCGGCTGAGCACCGAGGGGCACTTCACGCCCATGGGCACTCCCGCGCTCATCCACGGCGCGCCCGAGGCCAGCCGCTGCAGCGCCTCCGCGAGCCCTCGGGGCGGCTGGAGGATGACGCCCTCCTGCCACAGCCAGGCGAAGTGCGCCGCCGCGCTGCGTCCGTCCACCTTGCCCTCGCGGATGATGCTCTCGGCAGCGGCCAGCATCAGCTGGGTGTCATCCGAGAACTGTCCCTTGGCGAACTTTCCACGTGGACGCGGAGCGAAGTCGTCCGCCAGGTGCGTGAGCCGCGTCAAGCTGGCGGGGGGAATACCCCGGAGCGGAAAGCCCAGGGCATCCCCGATGGCAAGGCCCAGGAATGCCGCATGGAACCTGTCCTGGCGCTCAGCGGGAGTCAACGGCATCGGAGGCGCGCAGATTAGCCGAGCGTCCGGCCAGCACCAGAGCAGAAATCTGGAATCGGGAATCTGAAATCGGCCCGGCGCTCAGTCCCGTCCCAGGTTCACCACCGCTTGCAATCGCGCGACCACCGCCTCCGCCCCCTGATGCAGAGATGTCCCATCCCACAGGGCGGGAGTCGACTTCCCACCCAGACGGTGGAAGTCCGCCTCCACTTCGGGGTAGGTGAGGTTGCGGAAGCGCACCCGGTCCTCCAGCGCGTGGTCGACGACATAGCGCCGCGCCACGGCGGAGGGCGGGTCCGCGATTCGGTGGAAGAGCTCGAGCTGGGGCGATTCCATCGCGGCGAGATTATGGACCGCTGGCCGCGGCCACAGGGAGGAAGAAGTCCGTCAGGTCCTTGCGCGAGCGCTTCGTGACATCCGCCAGGGTGTACTTGTCCAGCACCGCGAGGAAGGCGTCACGCGCCTCGAACAGGATGCCCTTGAGGCCGCACGCGGGCGCGATGGGGCAGGTGTTCGTCTGCCGATCGAAGCACTCCACCAGATGGAAGTCCGGCTCGGTCACCCGGAACACCTGTCCCAACGAGATGTCCGAGGGGGCGCGCGCCAGGGTGAGCCCGCCCGAGCGCCCCGGGCGCACCTCGATGAAGCCGTGCTTGCCCAGCGCCTGCACCACGCGCACCAGGTGGTTCTTGGAGATGCCGTAGGCCTCGCTCACCTCCTGCGTGGAGACTAGGCGATCCGGGCGCGCGGCCAGGTACAGCAGGACGCGCAGCGAGTAGTCAGCGTGAAGCGTCAGATGCACGGCTGTTGGCCCCTGCTCCCTCTGGTTGGCTGGCGCTCGGCAAGAAGGCATCCGCGTGGATGTCCTTCAGCGAGAGCCCCGCCAGGAAGAGCTTTTTCCTCAAGGATTGCACCAGCTCCGGGTTGCCGCAGAGGAATGCACGCCAACCCACCGGCTTCGGGCACTCCGCGCGGATGAGCGCGTCCAGCGCGCCCACGTGCACACCCTCTTCCAAGCGGCCCTCCAGGACACTCGTCCGGTAGTGCAGGTTTGGGTGACGCGCGGCCAGCTCCCGCAGCTCCTTCACCAGATAGAGGCCTCGTGGATCCCTGGCCCCATGGAAGAGCCAGATCGGCCCCGCGTGCCCTTCCTCCAGCGCATCCCTCACGATGCCGTAGAGCGGCGCCAGCCCCGTGCCCGTGCCCGCCAGCAGCAGCGGCTGCTCCGGCCTCCCCGGAACGTAGAAGCACTCACCCGCAGGCCCCTGGATGCGCACCGCGTCCCCTGGCCGAGCCTCCGTGCGGAGCCAGCCGCTCATCGCTCCTCCTGGGAGCAGACGCACGTGCAGTTCCAGCAGCCCCTCCCGGGGCAGGCTCGCCACCGAGTAGCTCCGCGCCAGCCCATCCGCACGCAGCAGGGTGAGGTACTGGCCCGCCCGGAACTCGAAGGGCGCCTCGGGCCGCAGCCGGACCCGAAGCACGTCCTCGCTCAGAGGCATCAGCGAGTCGATGCGCGCGGACACACGCAGCTCCTCCACGCCGCCGCCCACCTCCAGCTCCGTGCCCTGCTCCAGCATGCACGAGCACGCCAGGAAGTAGTTGCGCGCCTTGAGCGTCTCCTTGAGCCCCACCTGCGCCTTCTCGGGCAGCGTGCCGCTCGCCGCGCGCATGAGGCAGGACTGGCACACCCCCGCCTTGCACGCGTGGGGCACGGAGATGCCCTGGCGCAGAAGCCCGTCCAGGACGGACTCCTCCGGCTGCAACGAGTACCACTGCGCCTCATACCTCACCCGCGACATGGGTCTCGCCTCCCTATTTGTTCAGCACGTCCGCGCGCATGCTCTCCGCCGCCGCAAGCACCTGCTGGATGAGCGGATCCGCGACGCCCAACTCCTTCAGCGTGCCCCCCAGGTGCTCGGCCACCGCGTTGAAGTGCATATCGTTCAGCCCGCGCTTCACCAGGTGCGCGTGGCCCTTGCGCATGTCCTGGCCCGTGTAGCTGTTCGGCCCACCGCACACCATGGTGAGGAACGCCTTCTGCTTGGCCGACTGGCGCTCCATGTCCACGCCATCGAAGAATTGGCTGATGCGGTCGTCCGACAGCACCCGCCGGTAGAAGAGGTCCACCGCCGCGTCCATCGCCTTTGCTCCGCCAATCTGCTCGAACAGGGTGCTCATCCGCGCCTCCCAGCCCACCGGGGCCTAAAAGATGTATCTTGAATGCATGTTTCAAAACGTGATGTCAAATACCCAAAAGTTCCGGTCGCACCTGGAACGACAAAGGGCCCGGAGCCCATGGGGAAATCCCCAGGAATCCGAGCCCTTCTTGGTGAGGCGTGGCTTCGCGCGCTCTAGCGGGCGCCGGCGGCGTTCATCCTCGCGGCCTCGCGGCGCACGGAGGCCTGCTCGATCTCGTAGCGGGCGTCCTCGGGCCTGAGGTCCTTCAGGCGCTGCTGCGCCTCCTGCATCCGGCGGCGCGCGGCCTCCACGTCGATGCCGGCCACGGGCTCGGCGCCATCCGCGAGCACCAGCACCTTGTCGTTGCCCACCTCGACGAAGCCGCCAGCCACGAAGAAGGACTCACGGCGGCCACCGTCAATGAGCGTCAGCGCTCCCGGTTCCATCAGCGACAGGAAGGGGGTGTGGCCCGGCCGCACGCCGAAGAGCCCATGGCCGCCCGGCACGATGGCCTCATCCGCCTGCACGGCGAGGATGCGCTTCTCAGGGGTGACAATCTCCACGGTCAGCTTGGCCATGTGTTCCTCGAGTCCCGCTGCTTCAGCTTCAGAATGACAGGCTGTAGGTCTTTCGTCCCACCGCCTCGAACTCCACCTTCGCCTCGTCCGTCACGCGCGGCCCCTTGCCGGGAATCCCCAGCGTCCCCTCCAGCCACTTGAAGTGGCCCTTCAGCTGCCGCACCTCGCCCAGCTCGCGCGCGCCGAGGAGAAAATCCTGCAGGCGCTTCTCCTTCAACTTCTGCCCATGGCGGTCATACAGCACCGCCACCTCCGCGTTAGCCCAGGCCGGCACCTTCACCTTCCGCTTCCCCCGCTTCTCCACCGTCCCCCGCCTGCCCTTCTCCACCAGCGGACGGACCAGCCAGAAGCGCTCCCCGTCGTTGGAGGCGAAGTAGAAGTCATCCACCGTGCCGATGCACCCGGAGAACTGCCACATGGGGCCGCTCTCCTTGAGCATCTCCACCCGGCACTTCCCCGGCCTCTCCTCCACCAGGCGCACGCTGTACAAGCCGTTGGCGCTCACCCGGGCCTTGCTCTTGCGCTCCTGGGCGAGCCCCGGGAGCGCCACCAGCAAGGCCACCAGCAGGAGGGCATGGCGCATGGAGCACCTCCAGGCCAGACGGGGATGACCCTTTACGCCGCAGCCATCTTCCGGGCGTTCTCCAGCACCTCGTCAATGGCGCCCGCCATGTAGAAGGCCGCCTCGGGGATGTCGTCGTGCTTGCCCTCGGCGATCTCCTTGAAGCCCTGGATGGTGTCCGCCAGCTTCACGTAGCGGCCCGGCTTGCCGGTGAACACCTCGGCCACGAAGAAGGGCTGCGACAGGAAGCGCTGGATCTTCCGCGCCCGCGCCACCGTGAGCTTGTCCTCCTCGGAGAGCTCGTCCATGCCGAGGATGGCGATGATGTCCTGCAGCTCCTTGTACCGCTGGAGGATGCCCTGGACCTTGCGCGCCACGCCGTAGTGCTCCTGGCCCACGACGTTCGGGTCCAGGATGCGGCTGGTGGAGTCGAGCGGATCCACTGCGGGGTAGATGCCCAGCTCGGAGATGGCGCGGTTGAGCACCGTGGTCGCGTCCAGGTGGGCGAACGTGGTGGCCGGCGCCGGGTCCGTCAAGTCATCGGCGGGCACGTAGATGGCCTGCACCGAGGTGATGGAGCCCTTGGTGGTGGAGGTGATGCGCTCCTGCAGGGCGCCCATCTCCGTGGACAGCGTGGGCTGGTAACCCACCGCGCTGGGGATGCGGCCCAGGAGCGCGGACACCTCGGAGCCAGCCTGCGTGAAGCGGAAGATGTTGTCGACGAAGAGGAGCACGTCACGCCCCTCCACGTCACGGAAGTACTCCGCGATGGTCAGCGCCGTGAGGGCCACGCGAGCGCGGGCGCCGGGCGGCTCGTTCATCTGCCCGTACACCAGCACGCACTGGCTGTCCTCCAGCTTGTCCATGTTGATGACCTTGGACTCCTGCATCTCGTGGTACAGGTCGTTGCCCTCGCGGGTGCGCTCGCCCACGCCGGCGAACACCGAGAAGCCACCGCGCTCCTTGGCCACGTTGCGGATGAGCTCCTGCAGGAGCACCGTCTTGCCCACGCCCGCGCCGCCGAACAGGCCGATCTTCCCGCCGCGGGTGTAGGGCGCGAGCAAGTCAATCACCTTGATGCCCGTCTCGAAGGCCTGGACGCGCACGTCCTGATCCACGAACAGCGGGGCCGGCCGGTGGATGGGCCACGACTGCTGGGACTTCACGGGGCCAATCTCGTCCACCGGATCGCCGGTGACGTTGAGGATGCGGCCCAGGGTCGCCTTGCCCACCGGCACCTGGATGGGAGCACCCGTGTTCTTCACCGCCTGGCCACGCGCCAGTCCCTCGGTGGAGTCCATGGAGATGCAGCGCACCATGTTCTCGCCCAGGTGCTGCGCCACCTCGATGGTGAGGTTGTCCTGCTCGGCGCTGATGGTGGGGTTGGAGATCTTGAGGGCCGTGTACACCTCCGGGAGCACCCCTGGCGGGAACTCCACGTCGACCACGGGTCCAAGAACCTGGGTGATCTTGCCTACCGTCGCAGCTTGAGCGCTCATGAGTTCGTCTGCCTCTTGGGAGGCCGGCTGGAAGCCGCCTCGCATCGAAATCGGCCCGAGGGTGGGAG
>Ga0247822_10000503_pt1 | contig 21158 bp, 26 predicted proteins | sample 13C_Cellulose_Da_FD_192423 | JGI IMG/M metagenome (GOLD analysis project Ga0247822, IMG submission 192423) | Soil microbial communities from agricultural site in Penn Yan, New York, United States - 13C_Cellulose_Day30 | ecosystem: Environmental > Terrestrial > Soil > Agricultural land | place...
CCATGGGAGGACTGTCACCAATGCGTCGCCCCGCGCACCGACCCGGCCTCGTGGCCGCAGCCGCCGCCCCCGGCTGGGCCCACCCCTACACCGGCCCCGCCGTCTTCTACGCCGACGGCGGCGACCCGCCCGCGGAACCGCCCAAGCCCGGACCGCCCCCCGCGCAGACGGAGCCGACCAAGCAGTTCTCCCAGGAAGAGCTCGAACGGATAGCCGCCCGCGAGAAGTCCCAGGGCGAGCGCGCCGGCGCCCGCAAGGCCCTCGAGGACTTCGCCGCCGAGCACGGCTTCTCCAACGTGGACGACGCCAAGGCGTTCATCGCCGCCGCCCGCAAGGCACAGCAGGCCGCCCTCACGGAGGAGGAGCGCCGCCGTCAGGAGCTCACCCAGCGCGAAGAGGAACTGGCAAGGCGTGAAGCTGCCGCCGTCGCCCGCGAGCGGGCCGTGAACCGGCGCGCCGTCCTCGCCGGACTCGGAGCGACCGGCGACGACCTCGAGGACGCCGCCGCGCTCCTCCGCGTCGCGGACGACGCCGACGACCAGGCCGTCCAGGACGCCGCGACCGCACTGAAGGCTCGCCGCCCCGAACTGTTCGGCCAGCGTCCCGCCCCCGCCGCGAGCACCCTGCCCCCGGCTCCCGGCGGTGCGCCCGCCGGAACCCCGCCGGCCCGCACCACGCCCAGCAAGGACGACGCCAAGGCACGCGCCCACGCCCTGGCCGTGAAGATGGGCTACGCCCGCAAGGACGACGCCGCCTAACCGCGGCCCGCACAAAGCCGAGGGACCACGCCCTCTCTCCTCCCGTGGACGACACCCCACCCGGTGTCCGCACCCCCCGAAGTGCAAGCAGTCCCCCATGGGAGGAGATCGGCGTGGACATCCAGCCGACCACCACAGAGGCGACCACCACGGCCAGCCGGCCGTGGCTGCTGTCGACCTACGGCACCGAGACCAACAAGACCATCACCCTCGACATCAGCCAGTTCGGGACCGGGACGTACACGGCCGCCGCGAACGGCGTCCCCAACGTGATCCCGTCCGGCACCCCGCTCGGCAAGGTCACCGCGTCCGGCCTGTACGGCCCTTACGACAGCGCGGCCACCGACGGCACCAACACGTTCGCCGGGCTCCTCGAGACCGACACCGCCTTCAACACCGGCAGCACCCGCGTCGGCGCCGCCATGCGCATCGTCGGCGACATCAACCTGGCCAAGCTCCCCGTGGAGCTGACCGTGCCCGCGGCGGCGAACCGCACCGACCACCTCGTCTTCTCCGACCTCTCCTGAGAAAGGGCGTGAATCCGAATGCTTGAGGCCCTGCTCAGGGACATCACGGCGACCGACATCATCGCGTTCGCGCGTGCCGTGCAGACCCCGGCGGACTACGCGCTGACCGCGAACGTCATGCCGGAACGCAGCATCAACGGCGTCAAGTTCAAGACCCGCCGCACGTCGCGCCGGGTGAACGCCGCCAAGTACCGCGCCTACGACGCGCAGACCCCGGTGGCGTCCCGCGAGGTCAAGCGGATCGAGACCGAGGGCATGCTGCCCCCGCTCGGCCAGAAGTACCTCGTCGCCGAACTCGAGACGATCCTCCTCGCCGCCCGCCGCGGCGCGGACGCCTCCGAGCTCGTCGAGATGCTGTACGAGGACACCGCCGCGCACACCCTGTCCATCCGCTCCCGCCTCGAACTGGCGGTCGGCGACCTCCTCACGGACGGCAAGTTCACCCTCGCCGGGGAGAACGGCCTCACCATCGAGTACAACGCGCAGGTCCCGACGGCGAACATGCCCACCGCGGCCACGCCGTGGACGGACCCCACCGCCGATGCCATCGCCGACGAGATGGCGTGGCTCGAGGTGCTCCGCGCCTCCGGCGCCCCGATGCCGGAGAAGGTCGTCACCTCCTACAAGGCCCGCGCGCTCCTCGCCGGCAACGACGCCTACCGCTCCGCCTACTACGGCAGCGTGAACCCGTCGAACACGCCGACGGCGACCCTCGCACCCAACGAGGTCAACACCGTGCGCGCCCGCTACAACCTGCCGCCCATCGAGATCTACGACGTGCAGATCCCGAAGGACGACGGCAGCATGGCCCGCCCCATCCCCGAAGACCGCTGGGTCATGGTGCCGCCGAACCGGCAGCAGTGGGGCGAGACGCAGTACGGCATCACCGCCGAGTCCATCGCCCTCACGACCGGCGACAACCCGGCCATCGAGCTGGAAGAGGCGCCCGGCATCATCGTCACCCACGGCTGGCAGGACGACCCGGTCCAGGTGTGGACGAAGGGCTCCGCCGTCGCGATGCCGGTGCTGTACGTGCCGGACATCCACATCACCGCGAAGGTGTTCTGACCATGGCCCGCCTCGCCACGGACGTTCACGTGAAGGATCCGAAGACGCGCCTCATGGTGCATCTCCGGGCCGGTGAAGAGCCCGCACCCGAGTACGCGGAGCTCGTGACGAACCCCGACGCGTGGGAGGGCGGCAAGCTCCCCACCGCCGCCAAGTCCCAGGCCGACTCCTCCGACGAGGACGACGACGCCCAGGACGACAAGCCGGCCGCCAAGCGTGCGGCCCGCAAGCCGGCCCGGGGCCGGAACGCCGCCGGAGAGGGCGCCAGCGGCGACTAGCGGGATGCGGGCCCGCCCCACGGTGGGGGCGCCAACCGGGCGGGCCCGCACCCGCGCACCCCTTCCCACCCCCAGCCCTCCGGGAGGACACCAGCCATGGCCCTGACCGCAGCCGTCACCGCATGGCTCAAGGGTGAGCTCGGCACCACCGCCGACCTGGCGGATCTCGAGGTCCGGTACGCCCGCCTCGGTACCGCCCGCGCCGTTGCCCTCGAGGTTGTCCGCGAGCGCCTCGCCGCGCTGCGCGCCCAGCCGTCCACCGTCAACGTAACGGGTGTCGTCTCCGTCGCTTTCACCGAGAACATCAAGGCCTACGAACGGCAGATCACCGCCCTCGAGAACGGCGAACCGCCCGCCCCCGACGACCCCACGGACGGCGACACCGGCAACGGCAGCAACCTGGGCATCCTGCGCCTCGTAGAGCGGCCCCGCCGATGACGACACCCGTCCGCCGCCGCGGCCGCACCCTCCGCCAGCGCCTCCTCGGCTTCATCACCGACGCCGTGTCCCGGCTCCGGTCGGCGTGGGCGATCCTCACCGCAGCCCAAACCCGCCTCCTCACCGCGCTCACAGCGATCCGGCCCGGCCGCACCTCCGGCGGCGGCGCCCGCCTCCGCACCGCAATCGCCACCTTCAACACATCCCTGGGCGCCTTCAACCGGGCCGCCATGGCGTTCGCGGAACGGTGGGCGTCCACCGACCTGCCCGTCATCTACCGGGAAGGCGCCTGGACCCTGCTGGAAAACGCCGACCGGCGCACCAGCCTGTTCGGCTGGACCGGCCGGCACCAAGCCGCGGTCACCGCGGCGTCCGCCCAGTACTACGCCGACCTCACCACCCGCATCACCGAAGCCCTGCGCCGCGCCCGCGCGTTCCTACGCGCAGCCCAGGACATGGCCCGCGGGGACACCGACCGCTTCGACACCGAAGCCCTGCGCCGCGACCACCCCCTCGACACGGTCGTCTACGCCAACAACGCCCGCCATCCGGTCGAGTCGTGGGCCCGCTCCGCCCTCACCTGGCAGGCCGTCAGCACCGCCAACACGGCCGCCGCACGCACCGCCCTGGACGAACTCGGCACCGAGTGGCTCGAGGTCCGTGATGGGAACGGCTGCGGATGGCAGAACCATCAGGACCCGGATAAGGCAGACCGCACCCTGCGGACCGTGCAGGACGCCCTCGCCCACCCTGCGGCACACAACCACTGCGTTCGCGAGTTCCTGCCCCGCATGGACCTCATCGGCCGCACCGACATCCGATCGGGGGCCCTCCTGTGACCGGCCCCATCGCCTACACCGTCCACGACGGGCACGGCACCCCGCCCGCCTGGCGCCGCCAGCTCATCGCCGCATGGCTCACCGCGAACGACATCGACCCCGGCCTGGTTTCCGCCTCCCACCCGGTGAGCGTCCTCACCGTCCCGTTCCGGACCGAAGAGACCGCTGGTGACGGCGAGCCGTGGATGATCCAGGTCATTGTGCTGCACCAGTACTACGCGCGGGCCGACGGTGTGAAGGAACAGAATCTGATCACCCGTAAGCCCGTCACGTTCCAGCGCACCGTCCCACTGAAGGTGCCCTTCCCGGCTGATCCGACCGCCGACGAAGGGGCCAGACATGGCGAAGCTGAAGGCCAAGCAGCGCAAGAAGCTCCCGAAGTCCAAGTTCGCCCTGCCCGGAGCGCGCCGCTATCCCATCGACACCAAGGCACGGGCCAGGAACGCACTCGCGAGGGCCTCGCAGAACGAATCGAAGGCAACTCAGAAGACCATCCGCGCCAAGGTCACCAAGCGGTGGCCCAGCCTGAAGAAGACCGGCGGAGGAAAGAAGGGGTGACCGAGTGACCGAGCAGCCCGTAGAGCCGCAGGCGCACGCCGTCCGGATCGACGCCCAGCCCGGCCACGCCACCATCGCCATCGACGGCACGCCCCTCCCGGCCGGGACCGTCACCGGCTACACGCTCCAGCACGACATCGCCGGCGGGCTGCCCCTCGTCGTTCTCCACACCCGGCAGCCGGACGGCGTCGTCTTCGAAGGGCTGGCCCGGGTTGCTGTCGGCGTCACCCGCACACCGGGCGAGATCGTTGCCGGGTTCCTCGCCGAGGTCGATCCGGAGATCCTCGACCAGCAGGCACTGAACCGGGCCGACTACGGGGGAGGGCCGGGCGCGACCGCCCGCGCCATGCTCGCCACCCTCACCGAATGGGCCCGCGGCGGAAAGGACGGCATCTGATGGCCGGCCTCGACCTGTCCGGGATCGCCCGAATCGTCGAAGACCTCATCCTCCTGGACGTCGTGCGGTTCGCCAGCCCATCCGGAGGGCAGCCCGTGTTCGACCCGGACACCGGCCAGTACGTCTACCCGGAGGGCGCCGTCCTGTACGAGGGGCTGGGCGCAGTGCAGTCCGGGAGCCTGCCCGAGACGGCATCCGCGGTCGTCGCCACCCAGCCCTGGGTGAACGAGACCACGTCCAAGTACAAGGCGTTCACCCCGCTGTCGGCGCCGATCGCCGGCCGGGACACGATCGTCACCGTCGTCGCCGTGCATGAGGGCGGCGACCAGACGCTCATCGGCCGGCAGTGGCGGGCCATGGACCCCTCACAGGGCGGCACCCTCGGAGTGATCCGCGTGACCAGCCTGGACCAGATCCAGCAGACGTCGGGGGGTGGGTGATGGACCTCGAGGACCTGGGCCCGCGTCTGGAGCGGGCAGCGGACCGGGTGGGCCCGGAAGTGAACCGCACGGTGCAGCAGCAGGCACGCCTTTTGCGCGCGATGATCCGGTTCAACGCGTCCGGCAGGCCCGGCCCGAACATCATCACCGGGGACTACTTCGACTCGTGGGGGCCCGCCCAGCCGTTCGCCGTACCGGACGGCGGGGGAGCGACACTCGGCACCACTAAGCCGCAGGGGCGGCGCCTCGAGTACGGCTTCATGAACATGTACGACAGCCTGGGACGGTTCTTCCGGCAGCCGCCGTACCCCCACGTAGAGCCCGCCGTAAACGAGCTCTCCGACGAGTACAAGGACGCGTTCAAGGACGCCCTGGACCGCATCTTCGAGGGAGCCTGATGATCGAGAGACGGCCCGTCACCCTCGGCCTCCAAACGCTCCTGGCCACGCTCACCGGGCGTCCCGTCGGCCTGCGCAGCATCCCCCTCACCGCTGCCGGGCAGCCAGTGCCGCCGCCGTACACGATCCTCTACCCCCTCGACCGGACCGACGACACCAGCAGCCTCGCCGACAACCAGCGCGCTGCCGTCGTCGACTACCAGGCCACCTTCGTGTCCGGGCCCACCCCCGGCGTCCCCGACTCGCGCGGCGGGGACGAACAGGCGCAGTGGCTCACCGACAAGGGCTGGAAAGTCGTCGAACGCCCCACCAGCGGGGCCCTCGGCTACACGCACACCCTCAACGTCGGGACCGGCGTGAGCTGCTGGCGGCGGGAGGCGCGGGAAGCGGGGGGAACGTCCGACCAGAACGATGCCATCATCACGAGTGTGATCCGCTACCGGCTCTTCCTCGAGGAGCAGCCGGCCGGATGACAGGCCCTCACAGGGCGCGCACGACCGCACCGCGGCGGGACCCCACGCGGACGCCACCACGCAGGTGGCCGCCACACCGACACGTGTAGCAGGGGCCCCACTTCTTGGCCCCTATCCGCGAGGGGCCACCAATGAGGTTCAACCGCAAGGGCACCACCAAGGTTTTCTTCGTCCCGACGATCGCCGCGACGACCCTGATCCCGACCGCAGCCGAGATCACTGCCGGTACTGACTACACCGCGCAGATCAACGCCATCGACGGCTTCACCCTGGAGAACACGCCGATCGAGACGCCGGACATGGCGTCCACGTTCGTTTCGAAGATCGGCGGCGACGACTCCGCGGCCGACTCCAGCCTCACCTTCTACGAGGACTCCACGCTCGACGACATCGAGACCGACCTGGCCAAGGGCACCAGCGGCTTCATCGTGATCATGTCGAAGGGGAACACGCCGGGCGCCAAGGGCATGGACGTTTACCCCGTGACGATCGTCAGCAACTCCAAGGCGTACACGACGGACAACGAGGCCGCGAAGATCACCGTCCAGTTCACGATCACCGCGCGGCCGGTCTTCAACGAGACCGTTCCCACCACCTGACCGCCGGCCGTACCACCCCCTCAGCCCCCGGCCGGGCCCGTGGCGTACACGGGAAGGGCGCCACCGCCCGGCCGGGCCTTCCCTAAGGACCCGCCATGACCAGCACCACCGCGTGGGACGCCATCCAGAAGCAGCTGGACGCCATGCCCAAGCCGACACAGGTACTCCGCCTGTGCTCCGACCCCGAGATCCGCGACCGCTACCAGCACGCCAAGCAGGCAGCCACGCGCGCCGAGGACTACCTGAAGTCACTGGGCAAGGACGCCGACAAGGATGCCATCGCCCTGGTCCGGAAGCAGACCCGGGAAGCGCAGGACGCCCTCAAGGAAGCTCAGTCCGAGTACGACGCGCACACCGTCACCCTGACCTTCCAGGCGCTCGAGCGCGGCCAGCTCGAGGACCTCATCAAGGAGCACCCTCCCACCGAAGAAGAGGAGGAGAAGGACAGCGCAGAGTTCCACTTCGACACGTTCGCCCCTGCCCTGCTCGCTGCTTCCTCCGCGGACGGGATGCCGCTGGAGTACGCCCAGCACGCGATGCGGACGTGGGCGCTGGACGACTGGAAGTCCCTGTGGGGGGCCGCCTGGTCCGTGCAGCAGCGCAGGCGCACGGACCTGGGAAAAGGCTGATCGATGATGCCGACTTCCGCGCCCAGATGGAGCTCTGCCACAAGTGGGGCATCCCCCACTCGCAGTTCCGCGGGCATGGCGACGGCACCTGGACCGACCTCGACCGCCGTAAAGCCCTCGCATACGCCCACTACCTCAAGCAGGTCTGCCCGACCTGCGGCACCCGCGCGGAGGAGTGGGACGAGGCACTCGGGGGTGACGAGGACGCCTACCGGGCCACCACCCACCGCTGCATCGGCTGCCAGATCCTCGCCGACCGGCAGAAGGAAGTCCCCGACGGAGATGAGGGGCACGGCGTGAAAGTCGCCCTCATCCCCACCAGCATCGCCGCCGCACTCGAAGTCCAGCACCACCACCGCTAGCCGAGAGGAAGGAGCCCGCCCGTGTCCGAGTGGAATCTCAGTGTGCGCCTTACCGGGCAGGGCTCCGACCTCTCCCGCACCCTGCGCCGCCTGTCCACCGACGCCAACGCGGCCTCCCGCAACGTCCAAGCCCTCCGCCGCGACGTCCAGCAGCTCCGCCGTGACGCCCGCCAGCCCATCCGCATCCGCCTGGACGTCGATGCCGCGCACCTGCGGGCCGACGTCCGTGCCGCGCTCGCCACCGCCGGATCCGGGCAGGGCATCGGTGTCCGCCTGAACGTGGACGCGGCACACCTGCGCGCGGACGTGTCCACGGCGCTAACCACCGCAGGATCCGGGCAGCGGCTCGGAGTACGCCTGGACGTGGATGCCGCGCACCTGCGGGCCGACGTTGCTGCCGCTCTGACCGCTGCCGGGGCAAGGCAGAGCCTCTCCGTGAGGCTGGGGGTGGACGCTGCCCGCCTGCGCGCGGAAGCCCAAGCCGCAGTCCGGACCGCATCCGCCGACCTGGACATGACGGTCGACCTGAACATCAACAGCCGCGGCATCACCCGCCTCCGGGCCGGAGCCCGGGACGCCGCGCATTCCCTGAACACGCTCCAGCGGGCCGCCCGTGAAGCGAAGAACGAGCTGGAGGAACTCGAGGGGCGTGCCCTCACCACCGCGGCAGCGATACGCCGCATCAACACCGCCGCAGGCCGGGCACGGGGCCGCCTGGACGACATGTCATCCAGCACTCGCACGTTCCGTACCGACCTGGATGACCTGGACGGCTCCCTCACCCGCGTCGGCGGCAGCCTCAGCGGGCTCCGTGGGCGCGTGGGCGGACTCGGAGGCGGTAGTGGTGGGGGAGGGCTCCGCAGCCTGGGACTGGCCGGGCTGCTGCCCATCGCCACCGCCGCCGTCCCCCTGCTGGCCGGCCTGTCCACGAGTCTGGCGCCGCTGCCCGGCGTGTTCGCCGCGGCTACCGTCCCGGCTGCCGCGTTCGGCATCGCCCTGGCCGGGCAGATCGAACCGCTCTCCGAGGTCGCCGACGCGGAAACCAAGTACCAGGAAGCCGTCCGCGAGCACGGCAAAGCCTCCGCGGAGGCGATGGAAGCCCAGCTGAAGTACCAGCAGCTGCTCGCCGACCTGCCCCCCGAAGCGCAGAAGGCCGCCATCGCCCTGTCCACCCTGAAGGGCAACTTCGGGGACTGGTCGGATCAGATGTCCGGCTTCACCATGCAGCCGCTCACCAAGGGCATCACCGTCCTCGACCAGCTCATCCCCCGCCTCACCCCGCACGTGAAGACGGCCTCCACCCAGCTGGACCGGCTCGTCACCGTCGCCGGCGGCGCCGTACAGACGCCCGGCTTCGACGCGATGGCGAACAAGTTCGCCGACTTCACCGACCGGCAGCTGGACGAGATGACCGATGGCGTCATCCACTTCCTACGCGTCCTGTCCGAGGGCGGGCAGATCACCAGCGGGCCCCTCGCAGAGTTCATGGCCTACGCCCGGCAGAACGGGCCAGCCGCCCGGGAGGCGCTGTCGGCGATCTCGGATGCGGTGGTGACGTTGATGCGCGCCGCGGCGGAGGCCGGCCCGACCATGCTCACCCTCGTCACCGCGGCGGCCCGTCTGGTGGCCGCGCTGCCGCCCGAACTGGTCGGGATCATCCTCCAGGTGGCGACTGCCCTGAAGCTCCTCCAGCTGTCCGGGGCAGGATATGTGGCGCTCGCCGCTGGTCTGGGCCGGGTCCGTACGGCGGTTGCCGCGCTCGGCACCACCGCCGCCACCGCCGGTGGTGGCCTCGCCGGTCTACGGGCCGCGTTCCTCGCCCTCGGTACAGCCGCGAAGGCGTCCGTCATCGTCGCCGGTATCGGCCTGCTGGTCTACGCGCTCTCGGAGCTGTCAGACATGGGCAGGCAGGCCCCGCCGGACGTCGACAAGCTCACCAGCAGCCTGGCCAAGCTGGGGGCGACCGGCAAGGTCACCGGCGAGGCCGCGAAAGCGTTCGGTAAGGATCTGGGGGACCTGCACGAGAGGGTCCGCGCCCTGACCGACCCGTCCACCGCGGACGACGTACAGCAGTGGATCGTCAGCCTGGGCGGGCTCGCCAACTGGGACTCCACCCCGGTCAAGGAAGCCAAGGAGAACATCGACGCCATCGACAAGTCCCTGGCCAGCCTGGTCAAGAACGGCCAGGCCGACATTGCCGCGGAGGCGCTGAAGCGGCTCACGGCGGAGTACGGCAAGGGCGGCCGTGATACTGGCCAGTTCACCAAGCAGCTGGACGACTACAAGTCGGCGATGGCGGACGCCGCATTCGAGCAGGAGCTAGCCGCGGCCAGCATGGGCCTGTTCGGGAAGGCTGCACAGGACACTACGGCGAAACTCGCGGCGCAGAAGCAGTCCGCGGACGGCCTGCGACAGGCCATCGTCGCCCTGAACGACGTCAACCGGGCCGCCGGCAGTGCGATGTCCGCGTTTGAGCAGTCCATCGACGACACCACCAAAGCCATCAAGGACCACGCCAGCGCACTGAAGATGCGCGACGGTGAACTCGACCTCGGATCGCAGAAGGCCCGCGACGCCGAAAAGGTCCTCTCCGACCTGGCCGCCAACACCGATGCCGCCGCCACGGCCGCCCGGGAGCAGGGCAAGAGCTGGGAGTACGTGTCCGGGATCCAGGAACGCGGCCGGCAGGCATTCATCGACGCCGCCGACGCGATGGGCCTGTCGAAGGCGCAGGCTGAAGCGCTCGCCGACTCCTACCTCGGCATCCCCGACGAGAAGACCACCCGCGTGGAGATGCGGACCGAGGACGCCATCGCCGGCCTTGATGCGGTCATCGCCGCGATCGAGAAGACGCCGGGGAAGAAGTCCGTGACCGTGGACGCCCTCACCTCGGATGCCGTCAACCTCCTCGAGGGCCTGGGTTACAAGGTGACCGAGCTGAAGGACGGCCGGTTCAAGGTCACTGCCGAGACCGGGACGGCGAAGAGCAACCTGGAGGAGCTGAAGGGCCGCCGGGACGGCCTGGCCGACAAGACGATCACCATCGACGCGGCGACCTCCAACGCCATCCGTGACCTCCAGTCGGTGCAGGAGAAGGTTGCCGGCACCAAGGGCAAGACCATCACGATGAAGGCGCCCACCGCGGAGGCGCGTCAGCAGCTGGAACTCCTCGGCTTCAAGATTCGTGACACCAAGGGCAAGAACGTCGTCATCAGCGTGCCGACGGGTTCGCAGCGCGCCAACGTGGGTGCGCTCGCTTCCGCTATCGCCGCGCTGCGGAACAAGTCCGTCACGATCACCACCACGTACCACGAGCGCTACATCATCTCGTCCACCGGCGAGGTGAGGAACCGCAGCAAGCTGAAGCCGGGCCACATGGCCGACGGTGGAGTGGTCGACTACTACGCGGACGGCGGGATCCAGCGCGGCGGCGTCCGGCACTTCGCCGGCGGCGCCGAGAACCACGTCGCGCAGATTGCCCCGGCCGGATCGTGGCGGGTGTGGGCGGAGCCCGAAACGATGGGTGAGGCCTACATTCCCTTCGCCCCGTCCAAGCGGATCCGCTCCCGGGCCATCGCGGAAGAGTCCGTGCGCCGCCTCGGGGGCGACCCCGCCGCCATCGCCTGGAACGCCGACGGCAGCATCACCGACTGGCGGTACGACCCCACCTCCGGCTCCCTGTACTCGCCGTCCGACGCCGGATCGGCCGGCCGGAAAACGAAGAAGGTCAAGGGCAAACAGGTCGAGTACTTCGACCTCGGGGCGGTCGAACGGAAACTCGTCTCCAACGCCCGCGCCACCGCGGCATGGAACCGCAACCTCGAGAAGGTCGCCGACATCGCCGGCGGTGACGTCGCGCAGGCCCTCGCCTCCATGGGCAAGGAGGGTGAGGCCCTCGCAAAGAAGATGGCCAACGGGTCAAAGAAGTACGTCGCCCAGATGTCCGCCGCCCTGAGGGATTTGCAGAAGACGGCCCGGGCCACTCTCACCGACTACACGGTGCAGATGCAGCACGCCACGAACGTCAACGACATCTTCGCGAAGAACCTCGCGAAGCTGGCCGCGCAGGGCTACGGCGATCTGGCCGGGCAGCTGGCCGCGCAGAACGATGAGGCAGCGCAGCAGCTCGCCGCGGCGGCTGTCCGTGACAAGTCGAAGGCGTCGAAGGCGAACACGCAGGCCAAGCGGGCGAACAATGCGCTGACCGCGGATCAGGTGCAGGCGCTGGTGCAGATCATCGCCGCGATCAAAACGAAGACGACCGGCATCCATGACGTTGCCGGTGCCACCGGTCTGGGTGAGGACGAGATCATCGCCGTCGGCAACAAGGCCAAGGGCCAGATCATGAGTTCGCTCGGTTCGCGGGCCGGGCGGTTCATGTCCGACCTGAAGAAGGCCAACGCCCATCAGGCGTACGCGGACGGCGGTATCCGAGCGGGCCTGTACGCGACCCGCGGAGGGATCATCCGCTTCGCTGAGCCGGAAACGCACGGGGAGGCGTATCTGCCGCTCAGCCCCTCCAAGCGGCGCAGCGCCCTCCCGGTCCTCGCCGACGTCGCCACGAAGTTCGGGCTCGGCCTGACGGACGCCCGCGCCACACGGCCGGTCGTCATCGTCCGCGAGTCCACCCCCACCCACGTCACCGTGACCGCCGTCCGCACGGGGGCGTCCGCATCCGACATCGGCGCGCAGGTCGGACGGAGCGTGCGCCGCGCCCGCAGGGGAGGGGTGGCCGCCCGTGCCGCTTGAGGACTGGCAGTACGACGTGGGCGGTGTCGTCATCGGCGCCGGTACCAGCGTGCAGGTGATCGAGACGACCGGTCTGGGCCGGCCCCCGGTACGGGAGTCGGACGTCGACCAGCCCAGCATGGACGGGCAGTTCGCAGGCCCCGACTACTGGGCCGGTCGGCAGATCCAGATCGATGCTGCCATCAAGGTGCCGGGGGATCCGGCGGCCTGCCATGACGTGGTGGCCGCGTTGCAGGCGGTCACCGACCAGGCGAGTGTGCGGCTGGTGGGCGGGCAGGGCCTGGCCTTGCGCATCAAGAGGCCGGGCCGTCCGGTGAAGCGGCTGACGGTGCGGGCCCGGAAGCTGGACCCGGAGTACGGGCGGGTCATCCACGGCTATGTGCCCCTGGACATGGAGTTCCTCGCCCACGACCCGACCTTCTATGCCGACACCCAGTCCACGACCGAACTGCCGTTGGGTTGGCTGACCGGGGGCGGGTTCGCCGCCCCGGTGGTGGCGCCGATCTACGTGCAGGACGGCACGGTCGCCGCGGACCGGCCCGGCTGGGTCACCAACCAGGGGGACGCCGACGCCTGGCCGATCCTGCGGGTGTTCGGGCCGTGCGCCACCGTCACCATCACTCACGTCGCCTCCGGCCGCAGCCTCTCCTTTCCCACGCTGACCGTCCCGGTCGGCCGGTGGATCGAGATCGACACCCGGCCCGGCTACCGCACCGTCACCTGGGACAACGGCGGCAACGCCTCCACCTACCTGTCCCCGGCGTCCCGTATCGACCTGTTCTCCATCCCGCCCGGCACCAGCGAGATGCGGTGGACCGCCTTCGACTCCACCAACAGTGCCCGCCTCCGCGTCACCTGGCGCGACGCCTACATAGCCCTCTAGAAGGAGAGCCGAATCATGGCCTTGTTCCCCCGGCCCCTCCTCACCAACGGGGCCACCCACTCCGCGCAGCAGTTCCGCATGATGGTCAGAGACTTGGCCAACGGCGCGGAGGGCATCACCCAGGGCGACGACCTCAAGGTCACCCAGCGGTCCACCCCGGGCGGCGGTGTCACGGTCGGCGACGGCTCCGCCGTGGTCCGCGGCCGCGCGAACACTTTCCAAGGCCACTATTCGGCCTGCAACATCGGCGCCGTCAACGTCGACCTGGCGGCGACCGGGTCCGGGGCGGGACGCTCCGACATGGTGATCCTGCGCGTGGAGGACCCCGAGTACGAGGGCAGCATCGACCCGGTGACCGGGCAGGTCGCCTACTTCCAGGTCATCTCCAACGTGTCCTCCAGCGCGACGACGATCCCGGACGGGCGGACCGGTATCCCTCTCGCCCGGATCGACATTCCCGCGTCCACGTCGACCATTACCAACGCAATGATCACGGACCTGCGGAGGGTTGCGAACCCTCGCCGTCAGCGGACCGTCATGACGCAGTCCCCGGCGAGCCAGAGCACCGGCATCGGCGGCTCCACCACCCCCAGCTACTTCTCCACCGCGGCCGGCTGGTCCATCGCCGTCCCCGACTGGGCGTCCAAAGCCATCATCAAAATCGACGTCAGCCCGATCCGGTACGCGCTCGACAACTTCTGGGGGCAGTTGTCCGCGACGTTCGGCGCCTCCCTCACCGTCCAGCCGATCTTCCTCGACGACAACCAGGGAACCGGCATCCGCCGTATCGGGTCCGTCGTCGCCGACACCCTCACCATCCCCGCCTCCTACCGCGGCACCACCCAGCTCCTGCGGGTCCGCGCGAACGCCGTGAACGCGGGGCAGGCCGGCCGGATCTATGTCGACTCGGGCACCACCCTCGTCGCGGACGTCCAGTTCGAGGAGGCGCCGCGGTGAGCGTGGCACCCCCTGTCCGGGTCCTCACCAAGCACGCCCTGACCGGGGCGTGGCTGTCGACCGCGCTGCCGGTCACCGGCCTGGAGTACGGGCCGGAACTGTCCGGGCCCGGCTCGCTGGGCGGCACCCTGTCCCCGCGCCTCGTCGCCTCCAACCCAACCTTGGCGGATCCGGGCACCACGGAGATCTACGTGGAATCCGACGGACAGCTGGAGTGGGGCGGCCTCATCTGGGACGTCCGCGCGGAGGGCTCCGAGTACCGCATCGAAGCCGCCTCCTGGTCCTCCTACCTCCAGAAACGCTTCGACCTGGACGGGGAGCACGGCGGCCGCGGCCCGTACACGTATGCCGACCGCTGCCAGGTCATCCGCAACATCTGGACCTACGCGCAGTCCATCCCCGACGGCGACCTGGGAGTGACCGTCGACTCCACCACGTCCACGTCCACGATCGGCACGCCGTCCGACGTCCACCACTCCCACTGGTACGACACCAAGAGCCTCGGGGACCAGGTCGACGAACTCGTAGGCGACCAGGGCACCCCCGAGTACACCTGCACCAGCACCTGGAACGCGGACAAGACAGGCGTGGTCAAGCGGATCCGGCTCGGCTGGCCGCGCCTCGGAGCGCGCCGCCGCGACATCGAATTCTCGAGCGGCGTGAACATCGTGGAGGAGCCGGAGCAGACCCTTTCCGGGGACGACTATGCGCAGGTCGTCATCGGCACCGGCGCCGGCGACGGCAGCGCCAAGCTCAGGCAGATCTCCGCCGTCCGCAACGGGCGGCTGCGTCTCGAGGCGACCGCCGCGTTCCCGGAGGTCAACGGCAACGACGTGCTGAAAGCGCGCACGGAGTGGGAGCGGGCGTGGCGGCAGACCCTCGGCCGGGTCGAAACGGTCACCATCCGCGACACCCCCGCCGCCCCGTTCGGGTCCTGGCAGGTGGGTGACGACGTGTACACGCGCATCCACAACCCCTGGACGTCCTTTACGGGCTGGTGCCGGGTGACGGGCTGGTCCATCAAGCCGACCGCGCCGGGCGGGCCGCAGGCCGTCATCGACCTCAAACCGTCCGCCATGTACACCTACGGAGGCCAGTGACGATGGATATCGGCCGGAAGCTCGCCGACATCGAGCGGCGCCTTGCCGCGGTGGAAGGCTCCGCACGCCTGTCCCACGCGGCCATCGACAACACCTCGGTAGAGGTCCGCGACAGCACGGGTAGTCTCCGCGGCCTGCTGGGGTTGCAGCAGGACGGCACGACCGCCGTGAACATCGTGAACGGGCCGCCGCCGCCCCAGCCCACCGTGCCCGTCCTCACGTCCGTCCTCGGAGGGGTCGCCGCATCCTGGAACGGCGCCTTCGAAGGCGGGGCGACCCTGCCCCTGGACTGGCAGCGCATCGAAGTCCACGCCAGCCCCACCGACGGTTTCACCCCGGACGCGTCCACGCTCCGCGGCACGATCGAAACCCCGCAGGGCTCCACCGTCGTCGTCGTCACCAGCGTGCCCGTCTATGTGCGGCTGCTGGCCCGCACCACCTCCGGGACCGCCTCCACCCCGTCCGGGCAGGCCGGCCCCGCCGGGCCCGCGCAGGTCGTCGCGGACGACATCCTCGACGGCATCGTCACCACCAGCAAACTCGCTGCGGGCGCCGTCAACATCAACGCGCTCACCGAATCATTGGCCGACACCGCCTCCCAGCGGTACGTGGACGCCATGGGCGACCCCACCGCGTGGACCGTCCTCCAGAAGTCCCCGGGCGGCACCCTCAGCTTCCTGTCGGGGGTGGCTGACGCGCCGACCGGGGACACGGTCGCGCAGGCCACCGGCTACCACGTCATCCGCGGGAAGGTGCAGATCCCCTACGACCCGGACGTCCTGTACCGGGTGTCCGTGCGGGTACGCACCACCGCCCCGTCATCGTCGGGCACCGACTCCCTGTACCTGGGTGTTCTCGGTATCGCCGCGGACGGGGTGACCTATGTGAACCGGACGGGTGCAGCCGCCTACACCACCCAGCATCAGATAGCGGCGAACGGCGCCTCGCTGCCCACCACAGCGGGGTTCGTGACGTATACGGGCTATGCGATGGGGCGGGCCGCGTCCGGGTCGACGGCGTCTCCGGACCCGCGGTCGCCGGGCGCCGTCCACTCCAACGTGCGGTTCATCGCGCCGCTGATGTTCTTGAACTTCGCGTCCGGGTCGTCGGGGGATACGGGCACGATGCAGGTCGACGCTTTCACGATCGAAGCGTTGAAGACGGGTGTGGTCGGCTCGTCGAATCTGATCGCCGGGTCGGTGACGACGGCCGCTCTGGCCGCGGACAGTGTGACGGCGACGAAGATCCTGGCGGGGTCGGTGGAGGCCGCGAAGATCGCTTCAGGTGCGGTGACGACGGAGAAGCTGGACGCGCTCGCCGTGACCGCCGACAAGATCGCCGCGAATGCGATCACCGCTGAGAAGATCCTCGCCGGGGCGGTGACCGCGACGTCCCTCGCCTCCGACGCCATCACCGGCAAGACCATCACGGGCGGCACGATGACCGGCGCAGTCGTCCAGACCGCGACGACCGGGCAGCGCATCACCCTCAACGAAGGCAACGCCAACAAAATCATCGTCTACAACGCTGCCGGGACCGCGATCGGTGAACTGTCCGCCGCCGGCCTCCTCGTCAAGGGCACCGCCGGGGCCGTGCTCCACCTGGACCCCAACAACACCTACCCGAACCTGCGGATGACCAACTCCGCCCTCACCAACGCGGCGGTCATCAACGTCGTCGAAACCACCCCCGGCGCCGCCGACCTCGGCATGAACACCGGAAAGTTCACCGGAAGCGGATATACCGACATGAAGTGGCGAACCTTCATGGGTGCCGACTTCGCGGTCATTGAGCGCATCCGTGAATCCGACTCCGTTGGCTACAACATCGGCGGACGCCTCGACCTGCGAGCCACCAGCGCCTCCATCGGATACCGGAACACCACAGCCTCCACCGAAAACTGCACCCTGTTCCTCCTGGCCAACCGCTCACAACTCGACGGAGGGCGCCTGGAGGTGTACCCCCCGGCCTCCGCCAACTCAGCCGTGTACGTCCAGGCCGATACGGCCCACACTGGGCACCTGCTGAGACTGCGGCGCGACCTGGACCGATTCACGGTCGACAAGGACGGCAACACGACCATCACGGGGAAACTGTCCGCTGCGAACATCAGCTCGGGACGTATCACCATCACTCCCAGCGCCGCAAACACGCCGACCAGCGCAAACGTGACCGGCCTCAACCTGACCGGCACCCCCCGCATCACGGTCTCTCCCAACACGAGCCTGCCCGGCACGCAGGTCACCGGAGTGAGCTTCACCAACGCCACCACCACCGGATTCACCGTGTGGCTGACCCGCACCAACACCACGTCCACCGGCATCGATTGGATGGTCATCGCGGAATGAGCAGCGAAACCGAACCCACACAGCCCGCGCCCGAAGCAGATCAGGCCACCACAAGCGATCTGCCCCCAGCAGAACCGCCGCCCATCATCGAGCCCGACCCGGAGGAGGACCCCACCCCGCCGCCGCCCCCGAAGGAGCCGGGCGAGCTGAATGTCCAGGTCGAGCCGGCCACCTGGTACGAGGTGACGTCCGCGTGTGCCACGAGCACCTGCGTCAACCTCAACACGACCACAACGGAGCCGATGGTGTACTCCAACGCCGGCGCCCTGCGTCTCGTGTGCGGCCCGTGCGGAAAGGACCGGCCCATCCTCGACTACACCAAGCTCGACCCGCAGCCCGAAATGACCTGACCCCTCGGGCCTGGGCGGCCGGGGGAACACTCGGCCCGGCCGCCCCTACCCTGATCACAGGGCGACCCTCCGCCCCGGCTCCACCCCCGAGGGACGGCCACACGCAGTGGCCCGCCACCACACAAACCTGGGCGCGGGGAGTCTAGGAGTCCGGGCAATGCCCGAGCCGACCGAACAGCAGGACGGGCCGAAGGCTGCCCGGAAGCAGACCGCCGACACCCCCGACGCGACCCCCGGCCCCGTCGCCGAACCCGCGGCCGCGGACACCGGCAGGTACGAGCCCTACCCCGGCCGCGACTTCTTCCACGGCGGCCGGCACTCCCCCCTCTTCACCGCGATGGCCGCCCGCCTCGCCGCCGAAGGCGCCACCGACGGCCGCCACCTCGGCCCTGACTGGACCACCGCCCACCGCGACGCCTTCGCCAAGTGGCAGCGCACGCTGCGTCCCAGGGAGGGCGGCGACGTCACCGGCATCCCCGACCAGGTCGCCTGGGACAAGCTCCAGATCCCCCGCGTCACACCCCTTCCCCCGCAGGAGCACTAGATGGCCACACCGCTGGCTGCCAGCAAGCTGCTCACGGCACTCACAGCCGAGGGCTGCAACGTCGTCGAATACCGGTCGTGGCGCACCCACAACCGCAACCACATGGGCTCCTGGGGGCCCGTCAACGGCGTAATGATCCACCACACCGTCTCGTCCGGTGAGGACTCCTCTGTAGCGCTCTGCTACAACGGGCACGCCAACCTGCCCGGACCGCTCTGCCACACCGTCGGCGGCAAGTCCGGCAAGCTGTACATGGTCTCCGCCGGCCGCGCCAACCACGCCGGATCCGGCGACGCCGACGTCCTGCGCGCCGTCATCAACGAGACCACCCTGCCCGCCGACAACGAGGCCAACACCGACGGCAACGCCCGCTTCTACGGCCTGGAGATCGTCAACCTCGGCAACGGCAAGGACGAGTATCCGGCCGTCCAGTACGACGCCGCCGTCCGCTGGGCGGCAGCGATATGCCGCGCCCACGGCTGGGGTGCCGCCTCCGTCATCGGCCACAAGGAATGGCAGCCCGGAAAGATCGACCCCCACGGCCCGGTCGAAGACCGCGGCAGCTTCGACATGAACGCCTTCCGCCGGGACGTCGCCGAACGGCTCACGCACTCCGCGTCCTGGTCTCCCGGCGCCAGCACGCCCGCACCGTCGAAGCCGGCCCCCACCACTCCCACGCTCCCGGAGGGCGACGGGAGACTGTCCGACCAGATCAGCCTGGGCGACTGGGTGAAGAAGCAGTGGCCCAAAGACAAGGGCCTCTCCGACGGCCGCATCACCGTGAACACCGCCCTCGGCTCCGGCTACGCCCACAGCCGGCGTGCCGCCGAAGCGACCGACGAGATCCTCAAGCAGCTTGCCGTGCTGCGTACCGAAGTCGCGCAGATCCGCGCGGCCGTCACCAAGGGAGCCTGAACGTGAAGATCTTCGCCAGAGAACCCGCTCTCCTCCTCGGCCTCATCGCCGCCGGCGTCAAGCTGATCGGCTACGAGGCCAACGTGTCCGCCGGCGTCCAGACCGCCATCAACGCCGTCGCCGCAGGTGTCGTCGCCATCATCATCGCGTTCGTCGCCCAGAACGGCGCCTGGGGTGCCGCGATCCTCCAGACCGCGCAGGCCGTCATGAGCCTGTTCGTCGGCCTCGGACTGGACTGGTCCGCCGACCGGCAAGCCCTGTGGATGGCGTCCATCGCCGCCGGGCTCGCTGTGGTGGAGCGGTTCATCGTCACCCCGCCGCTACCGATCACGGCCCTGGAGCAGTCCAGCCCGCTCGCCAAGCGCGGCCCGACCGCGGTCTAGACCCCCACCGATGACCACCCGGCACGCCCCCCACCGACTGGCAGCGGCCAGGGCGTGCCACCACACCCCCCACACACAAGAGGAGCGGTCCGGTGAGTGACCTGTCGGCCGTCGGCGTCCTACTGCCGGGCGGGGCCGGGGCTATCGTCACCCTCATCGTGCTGCTCATCCTCAAAGGCCATCTCGTCTCACGCGCAGTCCTTGAGGACGTCCGGAAAGACCGCGACGACCGCATCGCCGAACTGGCGAAGGACCGCGACCTGTGGCGGGCTGCGCACCGAGAGAGCGAAGCTGCGCGGATTGAAGCGCAGAACCAGGTCGGTGAGTTGGTGGAACTTGCACGCATCGCCGACCACGTACTGCGTGCCATGCGAGGGGAGGTGCCCGGGGATGCGATGGATCAGTCGGTTGCTGCGCCGCCGTCCTGACCCCGCCCCGAGCAGTCCGGAAACGCCGGGGCATCGGGAAGCCGAGCATGCACTGTCCCGTGCCCGGCAGGCCAAACGGGAGATCCAGTCCTACTGGCCTGAAGTGAAGCACCGTGCGGCGCGCTTCAAGAGTGAGCGTGAACAGAACCATTTCGCCGACCTCTTCCGTGCCGCTATGGAGGGAGACCGACGATGAACTGGGCGCAGATGGCAAACCTCGCAGCATCGGGACTGGTCGCCCTGACCAGCATTGTTTTCGCGATCACCTACCACCTGCGGGCCCCGTGGCGGTCGACGCCGGTGGGCCGGCATCTGATGGGGTTCACCCTCGCGATTGGCGCGCTGGGCGCGTACACGATCGCGATCACGATTTGGCCTGACGGTGTTGTGGCGTCGGCTTTGCGGACGGCTCGTACGACGCTGATGGTTGTGATTGCGGCTTTGATCGCGCAGCGGGTCTACATGGTGGTGACCGTGCAGCATCGGGGCGGGCTCCTTGAGGCGCCGCATGATCAGCCGGGGCCGCCGCCTTCTGTCTGAACTGGAGTTCGAACCGTGGGTGCGGGCCCGCTCCCCGCCGGGGGTGGGCCTGTACGCCCGTACGATGGCGGTATGAGCACCCCCACCGCCGCAGACCGCCCGAAACCCCCCGCCCCGGAGTGCGCTCCGTCGCAGGTCGGACTGTGCGCAAGGTGCCAGCACCCGTGCCACCGGTACGGGCCCGGCGGGAACCCCCT
>Ga0247822_10000504_pt1 | contig 21151 bp, 13 predicted proteins | sample 13C_Cellulose_Da_FD_192423 | JGI IMG/M metagenome (GOLD analysis project Ga0247822, IMG submission 192423) | Soil microbial communities from agricultural site in Penn Yan, New York, United States - 13C_Cellulose_Day30 | ecosystem: Environmental > Terrestrial > Soil > Agricultural land | place...
CCTTGGTCGACGGCACCCCGTGGTGAGCGCCAGCGCGCGGGCGACGCCGTCGCCGTAGGCGGGATCGGCGCGGCGACAGTTGTCGACGTGACGGCGGCGGAGCTCGTCGTCGACGCCGCGCATGGCGCGCGCGGTGTTGGCGAACAGCTCCTCGCGGGCGCGCAGGGGCATCGCGCGGAACAGGTTGCCGGGCTGCTCCCAGTGGTCGTCGTCGACGCGGTGGTCGTGGTGCCCGGCGGCGCCGCCGATCGGCAGCGGCGGGTCGGCGAGGGCCGGGCTATCGGCCCACTCGCCGAACCGGTTGGGGACGTACGCCGGCGTGGCGCCGAGGTTGCCGTCGACCCGCATGGCGCCGTCGCGGTGGTAGCTGTGGAACGGGCAGCGCGGCGCGTTGACCGGGATCGACGGGAAGTTGACGCCGAGGCGATAGCGCTGGGCGTCGCCGTAGGAGAACAGCCGGGCCTGGAGCATCCGGTCCGGGGAGAACCCGATGCCGGGGACGACGTTGGCCGGCGAGAACGCGGCCTGCTCGACCTCGGCGAAGAAGTTGTCCGGGTTCCGGTCGAGCTCGAGCGTGCCGACCGGCATCAGCGGGTAGTCGGCGTGCGGCCACACCTTGGTGACGTCGAAGGGGTTGTGGCGGTGGGACGCGGCCTGGGCCTCGGTCATGACCTGGATCGACAGGGTCCAGCGCGGGAAGTCACCGGCCTCGATCCGCTCGAACAGGTCGCGCTGGTGGCTCTCGCGGTCGCGCCCGATCAGCACCTCGGCCTCGGCGTCGGTGAGGTTGGCGATGCCCTGCGAGCTGCGCAGGTGGAACTTCACCCACACCCGCCCGCCGGCGGCGTCGACCAGGCTGAACGTGTGGCTGCCGAAGCCGTGCATGTGGCGGTACGAGCGTGGGATGCCCCGCTCGCTCATCACGATCGTCACCTGGTGCAGCGCCTCGGGCAGGGCGGTCCAGAAGTCCCAGTTGCTGGCCGGGCTGCGCAGGCCGGTGCGGGGATCGCGCTTGACCGCATGGTTGAGGTCGGCGAAGCGGAGCGGATCGCGGAAGAAGAACACCGGGGTGTTGTTGCCGACCAGGTCCCAGTTGCCCTCGTCGGTGTAGAACTTCACCGCGAACCCGCGGATGTCGCGCTCGGCGTCGGCGGCGCCGCGCTCGCCGGCCACCGTCGAGAACCGGACGAACACCGGCGTGCGCTTGCCGACCTCGGCGAACACGGCCGCGCGGCTGTACCGGGAGAGGTCGTGGGTCACCGTGAACGTGCCGTACGCACCGGCGCCCTTGGCGTGCATGCGTCGTTCGGGGATCACCTCGCGATCGAAGTGGGCGAGCTTCTCGAGCAGCCAGATGTCCTGGAGCAGGGTCGGGCCGCGCGGCCCCGCCGTCTGCACGTTGAGGTTGTCGATGACGGGCGCGCCGTTGGCGTGGGTCAGCCGGGGTGGCTTCACGACGTCTCCTCCGTCCGGTGGTCAGCCGCGCGCGAACGCGAGCAGATCGGCGTTGAGCCGGTCCTTGTGGGTCTGGGCCAGGCCGTGGTCGCCGTCGCGGTAGATCTCGAGCTTCGCGCCCTTGACCAGCTTGGCCGACAGTAGCGCCGAGTTGCCGATCGGCACGATCTGGTCGTCGTCGCCGTGGATGATCAGCGTCGGCACGTCGACCTTCTTGAGGTCCTCGGTGAAGTCGGTCTCCGAGAACGCCTTGATGCAGTCGAGCTGGCTCTTGAGGCCGCCCATCATCCCCTGCAGCCAGAAGCTGTCGCGGGTGCCCTGCGAGACCTGGGCGCCCTCGCGGTTGGCCCCGAAGAACGGCGCGCTGAGATCCTGGAAGAACTGCGACCGATCGGCGCTGGTGTTGCGGCGGATCTGGTCGAAGACCTCGATCGGCAGGCCGCCGGGATAGGCGGCGGTCTTGAGCATGAGCGGCGGGACCGCGCCGACCAGCACCAGCTTGGCGACCTGGCGGGTGCCGTGGCGGCCGATGAAGCGGGTGACCTCGCCGCCGCCGGTGGAGTGCCCGACCAGGATCGCGTCGCGCAGCTCGAGCGCCTTGAACAGGTCGGCGAGGTCGTCGGCGAAGTGGTCCATGTCGTTGCCGTCCCACGGCTGGCTCGACCGGCCGTGGCCGCGCCGGTCGTGGGCGATGGCGCGGAAGCCGTTGGCCGCCATGAACACCATCTGGTCGTCCCAGGCGTCGGCGGTGAGCGGCCAGCCGTGGCTGAAGACCACCGGCTGCCCGGTGCCCCAGTCCTTGTAGAAGATCTGGTTGCGATCTCGCGTCGTGATGAATGGCATGCCGGTGGCCTTGAGCACGACCCATGCCGGTCGCGAACGCGCGGATCTCCGCGAGGCGCCGTGGCCGGCCGCGCCGTCACGGCGAGTCGGTGGGTGATCCTTGGCCAGCCTGGCCAGCCGGGATCGCGATCGCGAACTCGGCGCCGGGCGCTCGGCTCATCGCCAGGGTCCCGCCGAGCTGGTCGGTCAAGTCGCACACCAGCTGCAGGCCCATGGTGTCGATGCGCGCGAGGTCGAGGTCGCCGGGGAGGCCGACGCCGTCGTCGCGCACGACGAGCAGGTAGCCGGCACCGGCGTGGGTCATGGTCACCGACACCGTCCCGGCGCGCTCGCCGGGGAACGCGTGCTTGAGCGCGTTCGACACCAGCTCGTTGATGATCAGCCCGCACGAGACCGCGCGATCGATGTCGAGGTGGACGTCCTCGACGGACACGGTGACGGCGATCCGAGGCTCTCGCTGGTAGGCGCGGTGGACCTGTTCGCACAGGGTCCGCACGTGCGGCTCCATGTGGATCCGGGCCAGGTTGCCCGCGCGGTACAGGTTCTCGTGCACCAGCGCCATCGACCGTACCCGGCTGCGGCTGTCGGCGAGGAGCTCGGCGACGTCGCGGTCGCTGTTCCGCGCGGCCTGCAGGTTGAGCAGGCTGCTGATCAGCTGCAGGTTGTTCTTCACCCGGTGATGGACCTCGCGGAGCAGGGCCTCCTTCTCCTCGAGCGAGCTCTGCAGGCGCCGCTCCTCGCGCCGCAGCGCGGCCTCGGCGCGCTTGAGGTCGTCGATGTCGGCGTTGGTCCCGTACCACTTGTAGAGCGCGCCGCGCTCGTCGCGCACCGGCTGCGCGCGCATGAGGTACCAGCGGTAGGTCCCGTCGAACCGGCGGACGCGACACTCGCCCGAGCCGGGCTGGCCCGACGCCAGGATCCCCTGCCACTGGGCGAGGAACCCGGGGGCGTCGTCGGGATGGAGCGCGACCTCCCATCCCGACGGCGACGCCTCGGCCAGGGTCAGCCCGGTGTAGTCGAGCCAGTGCTGGTTGACGAACTCGAGCGAGCCGTCGCCGTGCATGGCCCAGACCATGGCCGGGATGGTGTCGACGATCAGCCGGATCTCGCGCTCGGTGCGCCGGAGCTTGTCCTCGGCGGCCTGGACGTCGGCGTACAGGCGGGCGTTGTCGAGGGAGATCGCCGCCTGCACGGCGAGCAGCTCGAGCACGGCGACCCGGCCGGGCGTGAACGCGTGGGTGGCCAGGTGGTTCTCGAGGTAGAGCACGCCGACCAGGACGGCCTGCTTCACCAGCGGCACGCACAAGACCGAGCGCGTCCCCGCGCGTGCGAAGTACGGATCCTTGGCGAACGGGGTCGGACCGGCCGCATCGTCGAGCAGCACGGCCTCGCGCGTGCGCAGGACGTAGCGCACCACCGACGCCGGGACCTCGCATGGCGCCGGCAGCGCCGGGCGGAGGCGGACCTCGATGTCGCCGGGGCCGGCGGTCGCCTCGGCCTCGAGCTGGGTGGTCTCGCCGGTGGCGAGGATCAGCACGCCGCGCGACGCGCCCGCGTGCTCGACCGCGATGGTCATCAGGCGCTCGATCAACGACTCGAGGACGATCTCGGCCGACAGCGCCTGCGACACCCGCAGGACGGTCTCGAGGTCCAGGTGCTCGAGCCGGGCGCCGATCGTGCGGGAGCCGTCGGCGGCGCGGGCATCGCGGACCGCGCGTTCCCGCCGCGCGAGCTGGCGGGCCTTGCCGAGCGCGCCCCACCGCGCGTACCCGTCCTGAGCCATCGTGGCGTGGACCTGGGCGACCAGGTCGTGGCCGCGGCCGGCGTGGAACCGGGCGGCGAGCTCGTGGATCAACGCCTCGTGGTGGCGGAAGCCGTGATCGCGCGCCAGGCGCAGCGCGCGCTCGTAGTGGTCGAGCGCGTCGAGCGGGCGGCCCTCGCAGCGCGCCCGCTCGGCGCCGACCAGCGCCTCGCGGTAGGCGAAGGTCTCGGGGCCGGTCGCGGCCCAGGCCGCGATCTGGGCGTGGTGGGCGGCGAGCGCGTCGAGGTGGGCGGCGCGCTCGGCGCCGCGCGCGGTGTCGTGGCTGCCGGCGTGGGCGAGCGCGGCGAACAGGTGGTACTCGGCCACCTCGAAATGCCCGGGCGACGTCCACAGCAGCCGGGCCGCGCGTCCGGCCGCGGCGAGCGCGTCGTCGAACGCCCGGGCGTGGACCCGCGCCTCGAGCTTGCGGATCCAGTACCAGCACTCGGCGAAGGCCAGGCCGGGATCGGCGTCGAAGTGGGCCTCGAACGCGCGCTCGCCGAACTCGTCGTCGTCGAACCGATCGAGGCGCGGGGTCAGGCCGCGCAGCGTCCGGATCAAGCGGAGCTGGCCGGTGATGATGTCGGCGACCAGGTCGAACCGCATCGCGCGCGCGAACGCCAGCCCCTGCTCGGCCTCGGCCTGGACCTCGTCGAGCGGATCGCCGAGGGCGAGGCGCAGGGTGACCAGGGTCTCGGACGTGTAGGCGATGAACGCGAGGTCGCCGGTCGCCTGGGCGGTCGCCGCCGCCCGGCGGACCAGCTCGAGGCTGTCGCGCAGCGGCCGGACCCACGCGCTGACGTGGGCGCCGAACGACATGTACACCCGCGCCTCGAAGCGATCGAGCCCGCGCTGCTCGACCAGATCGAAGCCGAGCTTGCCGAACTCGTAGGCGCGCCGGTGGTCGCCGAAGCTCGCGCCGAGCACGACCCCGAGCACGGCGTAGGCGTAGCCCGAGCCGTCGCTGTTGCCGTGCTCGAGACTCAGGTTGGTCATGCGGCCGACCACCAGGCTGTGGAGGTGCTCGTCGGTGAACAGCGCGGGCGGCTGGACCGAGGTGAGGACGTCGAGCGTGGCCCGCCACTCGGGCGCGGTCATCTCCGGCAGGTCGACCAGCGAGGCGATGCGGCGATCGCCCAGCCAGGCCCAGATCCGATCGAGCTCGGCGGCGGCGGCGTCCTTGCTCGGGTGGGCCGACCAGTCGAAGCCGACCCGCCGCAGGTAGGCGAGCGCCGCCTCGACCGCGTGATCGCTCCGCCGCAGGCTGGTGAACAGATCGATCTGCAGGCAGGTCACCGCGGCGAGGTCGACGAGGGTCGCGGCGCGTCCGGCCAGCGCGGCCAGGCGCGGCTCGGCGGCCGGGTCGCCGGTGGCGAACTCGCAGGCGGCGCCGTGGAGCTCGAGCGCGAACGCGAGCGGGTAGTGGGTCGCCCAGCCGTCGTCGGGGAGCAGCCCGCGGCCGGTCGCGATGTAGCTCAGGGCCGCCGTGTACGCCGTGGCCGCGCGCGCGCGCCGTGCCGCGATCAGGGCGAGGCCGGCGGCCTCGAGGCGCTCGTCGCGATCGGTGATCACGGCGGCGCCGCGCGCGAGCTGGTCGACGATCTCGAAGATCCGCTCCTCGAGCTCGCCGGCGACGGTCGCGGCGGCCAGCCGCCGGCCGAGCTGCACGTGCACGGCGGCGCGCTCGTCGTCGGGGATCAGCTCGTAGGCGGCCTGCTGGACCCGATCGTGGAGGAACGCGTAGTGGTCGTCGATGCGCAGGATCAGCCCGGCCCGCACCGCGGCCCACAGCGTGGCGTCGAGGTCCTCGTCCGAGGCGCCGGCCACCAGCGCCAGGATCGCCGCGTGGGTTCGATTGCCGAGGCAGGCAAAGCGTCGCAGCAGCTCCTGCGCGGCGACCGGCAGCTCGGTCAGCTTGGCGGTCATCAGATCGACGACGTTGTCGGTGAGCTGCCGGCTCCGGATGCGCTCGAGGTCCCACGCCCACGCGCCGAGCGCGGGGTCGAACCCGACCAGGCCGCGCTCGACCAGCGCGGTGAGGAACTGGATGGCGAAGAAGGGGTTGCCGCCGGTCTTGTCGAGCAGGAGCTGGGCGAGCGGGACGGCCCGCCCCGGCTCGCACTGGAGCGCGTCGGCGACCAGCCGGGTCAGATCGGGCCGGGTCAGCGGCGCGAGCACGAGGTCGTGGATCGGCGGACCCGCGATCCGGATCGCCGCGAGCGTGGCGTGGAGCGCGTGGTCGGGGCCGACCTCGTGGTCGCGGTACGCCGCGATGACCAGCGCATGACCGAGCTCGCGGGCGGTGACCAGGCACTCGAGCAGCTCGAGAGTCGAGCGCTCGAGCCACTGGAGATCGTCGAGGAAGAGCACGAGCGGGTGCTCGGGGCGAGCGAACACCGCGACGAAGCGGCGGAACACCGCCTGGAACCGGGTGCGCGCGTCCTGAGGCGAGACCTCGGGCACCGCCGGCGGCGGGCCGATGATCAGCTCGAGGTCGGGGATCATGGCGACGATCAGCTGCGCGTGCGCACCCAGCGCGGCTCGCAGCGCGTCGCGCCAGCGCGCGACCTCGGCCTCGCTGGCCGCCAGGATCTGGCGCACCAGGCCCTGGAACGCCTGCGCGAGCGGCGCGTGGGGGATGTCGCGGCGGTACTGATCGAACTTGCCGGTGGCGAACAGGCCGCCGGATGGCACCAGGGTGCGGTGCAGCTCGCTCACCAGCGACGACTTGCCGACCCCGGCGTAGCCGGAGACCAGCACGACCTCGGGCAGCCCGGTGGTGGCGACCCGCTGGTAGGCATCACCGAGCCGGGCGATGGCGGCGTCACGGCCGTACAGCGTCTCCGGGATGCGTAACCGGTCGGAGTGGTCGTCGCGGGCGAGCGCGAACCGGTCGATGCGGGCCTCGGCCCGCCACGCCTCGGCGCACCGCCGGAGGTCGGCCTCGAGCCCGGCCGCGGTCTGGTAGCGATCCTCGGCCGCCTTGGCGAGCAGCTTGAGGACGATCGCGGCGATCGGCTCGGGGATCGCGGCCGGCAGCGGCAACGGCGCGCGGGCGATGTGCCCGTGGAACCACTCGGCGGCGGTCGTTGCGCGGAACGGCGGCGCGCCGGCCAGGAGCTCGTACAGGGTCACGCCGACCGAGTAGAGGTCGCTACGCGAGTCGATCGATCGGTTCATGCGGCCGGTCTGCTCGGGCGCCATGTAGGCCGGTGTCCCGGTGAGGATCTCGGCCGGAGCGGGCGCCTGGCGCTCGCGGGGCAGCCGCGACGCGATGCCGAACCCAGTCAGCCAGGCCGCGCCGCGGGCGCGATCGACCAGCACGTGGGCCGGCTTGATGTCCTTGTGCAGCAAGCCGCGGGCGTGCAGCTTGCCGACCGCGCCGGCGAGGCCGATCGCCACCGGCAGGAACACGTCGATCGACCACGGCCGGCCGATCAACGTGGCCAGGACCTCGCCGCCGGGATCGTCGAGCACGAGGACCGGACCCTGGTCGCGGTCGAGCAGCGCCGTCGGCACGGTGGCCCAGGTCGGATCGAGCTCGTCGCGGAGCGCGAAGGCGTGGTGCAGGTGGGTGATCGCGGTGGGGTCGGCGGGCGCCGCGGCCGGGGTCAGCGACAGCACCGAGCCGCCGGCGCCGGCCGCGCCGGTGCGCGCCATCACCAGGTGGTCGTCGGCCCACAGGATCTCCCCCGGGCGGTCAGGCACGGCGGGATCTCGGCGCGAGGTGCCCGGACTCTGCGCGCAGCGCGGTTCCGGGCGTACGATCGCGGGCGTGGCGGGCGCCGACCATCCGCCGGTCGAGGCGGCGGTGCCTGCGCTCGCCGTGAAGGCGTCGGCGTGGGCCCTGCTTGCCAGACCGGCGCGTCATCGCCGGGGCAGGCCGTAGCAAGCGATGCGCCAGGTCCAGGCCCCGGGAACCCGCGTTCGGCGTCGGGGCGTGGCCAGGAACCAGCCACGGTGGCCAGCTCGTGAGCCCATTGTCGGCCAACCTCTGGGCGCGGGCTCGACGGGCCGGCGCGCACGGGACCCTCGCCGGGCCTTGGCCCGATTCCCGCATCACGCGTACCATCACCCGGCCTCGGCGGCCGACCGGCGCGGGGGGCGCCGCTCATCACCATGCCCAGCGTATTGTTGATCGACGATGACGCGGCGTTGATCCCGGAACAGGTGCGTCACGCGTTCCCGGCGCCGACCTTCGACGTCCGGGTCGCCGACAGCGGCAGCCAGGGCCTCGACAGCGTGCGCGCGGCGCCGCCCGACGTGGTCCTCCTCGATCTCCGCCTGCCCGACTCGTCCGGGCTGGCGGTGTTCGAGTCGATCCGCCAGGTCGACGCTCGGATCCCGGTCATCTTCATCACCGGCGCCAAGGCCGCCGACACCGCGATCGAGGCCATGAAGCAGGGGGCGTTCGACTACCTGCACAAGCCGCTCGACCTCCACCAGCTCAAGCGGGTGGTCGGCGAGGCGATCGAGGTGGCGCGCCGGATGCGCTCCCCGGTGGTGCTCGCCGACTCCAAGCCGGTCGGCGACCTCGACGGCGCGATCTTCGGCAGCGATCGCAAGATGCTCGACATCTACAAGGCGATCGGCCGGGTGGCGGCGCAGGACGTCACCGTGCTCATCACCGGCGAGAGCGGCACCGGCAAGGAGCTGGTCGCGCGCGCGATCTACCAGCACGGCGCCCGCGCCAGCGCGCCGTTCCTCGCGCTCAACTGCGCGGCCATCCCCGAGGCGCTGATCGAGAGCGAGCTGTTCGGCCACGAAAAGGGCGCGTTCACCGGGGCCGATCGCCGGCGGATCGGCAAATTCGAGCAGTACAGCGGGGGCACGATCCTGCTCGACGAGATCGGCGACATGCCGCTGTCGCTCCAGGCCAAGGTCCTGCGCCTGCTGCAGGAGCAGACCTTCGAGCGCGTCGGCGGCACCGAGACGCTGCGCACCGACGTCCGGGTCCTCGCCTCGACCCACCGCGACCTCAAGGCTCGCGCCGCCGAGGAGAAGTTCCGCTCGGACCTCTACTACCGGCTGAGCGTGTTCACGATCCACCTGCCGCCGCTGCGCGAGCGGGGGGACGATCTCGACATGCTGGTCCGGCACTACGTCGCCCGGTTCGGCAAGGAGCTCGGCCGCGCGATCCGCGACGTCGCCCCCGACACCCTCGAGCGGCTGCGCGCCTATCCGTGGCCGGGCAACATCCGCGAGCTGCAGAGCGTGATCAAGCAGGCCCTGCTGCGTGCCAGCGGCACGGTGCTGCTCCCTGGGTTCCTGCCCGAGCTGTCGCCGCCGGCGTCGAGCGGCATTGGCAAGCCGGCCGTCGAGTCGAACCTCGATCTCGCGGCGTTCATCCGCGAGCAGATCATCACCCACGCCGACGACATCTACAGCGAGACCCACCGGCAGGTCGATCGGCTGCTGCTGGCGCGCGCGCTCGAGCACACCCGGGGCAACCAGCGCGACGCCGCGCGCCTGCTCGGGATCTCGCGGCAGACCTTGCGGATGAAGCTGCGCGCGCTCGGGTTGTCGGTCACCCACGCGATCGAAGTCGACGACGAGGTGGCCTGAGCCGGCTCGCCGCCGCGGCACCGGACTTGCTCCGGTTCGCGCCATGACGACGAGCGCCAGCGCGTGGAGCCCCCTCCGCCACCCCGTGTTCCGCATGTTGTGGATCGCGGGGACCGCGTCCTACGTGGGGACGTGGATGCAGGACGTCGCCACGGCGTGGGTGCTCACCGCGATGACCACGGCGCCGCTGGTGGTGGCGCTGCTGACCGCCGCGACCAGCGCGCCGTTGTTCCTGTTCGGCCTGGTCGCCGGCGCCGCCGGCGACGTCGTCGACCGGCGGGTGTACCTGGTCGTCGCCCATTCGTGGCTGGTGGTGACCTCGGGCGGGCTCGCCCTGATCACCGCGCTCGGCGCCGCGACGCCGGCGGTGCTGATCGCGTTCGCGGCGCTGACCGGGATCGGTCTGGCCATGATCGGCCCGGTCTGGGACGCGACCGTCCCCCACACGGTCGCCTCCCCGGACGTCCCGGCGGCCATCGCCCTCGGCAGCATCGCGGTCAACCTCGCGAGGTCGCTGGGACCGACGCTGGGCGGCCTGGTGATCGCGCTGGCGGGCCCGTGGCTGGTGTTCGTCGTCAACGCGTCCGTCGCGGCCGGCGTCGTGGTCGTGGTCCTGCGCTGGCGTCCCCCCGCGCGCGACGCGACGTCGCCGAGCGAGCCGCTCCGCGACGCGACCGCGACCGGCCTGCGCTACGTGCGCCACGCCCCGGCGTTCCGGGCCGTGCTGGTCCGGGCGGCGCTGTTCATCTTCTTCGGCAGCGCGCTGTGGTCGCTGTTGCCGGTCGTCGGGCACGCGCTGCGGCTCGACGCGGTGCGGTACGGCGGCCTGGTCGGCGCCGCCGGCGTCGCCGGGGTCGCGACCGCGCTCGCGCTGCCGCGGCTGCGCGCGCGCACCAGCGCCGACGTGCGGATGGCGCTCGGCGCGGCCGGCTTCGCGGCGGCCGCGCTCGCGCTGTCGGCGTTGCGATCACCCGCGCTCGCGTACGCCGGCATGATCGTCGGCGGCGCAGGGTGGCTGACCGCGATGAACGTGCTCAACGTGGCGTCGCAGCGCAGCGCCGCGCCGTGGGTCCGCGCGCGGGCGCTCGCCGTGTTCGCGATCGTGTTCCAGGGTGCCAGCACGGTCGGCGCGGTGGTCTGGGGCACGCTCGCGCAGGCCCTCGGCGTCGGCGTCAGCCTCCAGGTCGCGGCCACCGGGCTGGTCGCCGGGATCGCCGCCGCCGTGCGGTATCCCCTCGCGGCCGCCGACGGGCTCGATCTCACGCCGGCGCGCCACTGGCCGTCGCCGATGTTGATCGCGGACCCCGCCGCGCCCGACGCCCCGGTCCAGGTGACGGTCGAGTACCGGGTCTCGCCCGAGCACGCCGAGGCGTTCATCGGTGACGCGCGCGCGCTCGAGACGATTCGCCGGCGCGACGGCGCGGTCAGCTGGACCCTCCGGCCCGGCGGAATCGGCGCGTTCCTCGAGGAGTTCGTGGTGCCATCGTGGGCCGCGCACCTCCGCCAGCACGAGCGGGTGACGGTGACTGACCGCGTGCTCGAGGCGCGCGTCCGGGCCTGGCACGTCGGCGACGCCCCGATCGTCGTCCGCCACCGGCCGGTGACGTGAGCGTCGATCACCGCCGGTAGGTGAGCCACACCGCGGCGAACTGCACGTCGCGCCCGGCACCGGACTCGCGCAGGAACCGACCGGCGAAGAACCGGGACAGCGCCGCCTCGAACGCCAGGTGTCGGTCGAGCGTCCACTCGCCGGCGACGCCGACCTGGGCGCCGACGAACCGCGCCCGGGTGCGGTCGCCGTCGACCTGGACGGTGCCCGCGGCGCGGTACAGGGCGTCGCGCACGCTCGTGCGCCAGAACACGTCGACGTCGGCCACCAGCCGCACGTCGCCGTGGGTCCACTCGACCGACGGATGGACGTCGAGGTGGTTCATCGGACCGATCAGGCTGGCCTCGCCGAAGTAAGACCCGCGGGGGAACAAGGGGTGGAACGTCTGCAGCTCGACGTCGCCGGGGTCGTCGTCGCCGCTGGTCGCGTTGGCCTTCAGGCCGAGCCGGATCGGCCCGACCGTCGCGCCGCCGTCGGCGGCGACCGTCCACGCGCGGATGGCGCCGCCACCGAACGTCCCGGCCTGATAGACGAGCTCGACATCGTAGTCGAGCCGGCCGGCCTCGTCCCAGACCCGCGCGCCGATCGAGTGCCGGCGCTCGCGCGCCTCGCCCTGGTCGTAGCTCGCCTCGCGTCGCGCCACGCCGAGGTAGTACAGGTCGATCCCTGCCGGCATCGCCGCATAGATGCCCCACAGCGTGGTCGCCAGGTCGGTGGCGTCGTCGAACACGCCGGGGTCGGTCTCGATCGTCGCGACCGCGAGGCCGTCGACCTGCGTCCGGCCGAGCCGGGCGCTCGCGCGCGCGCCGTCGAAGCTGCGCCTGACGTTGGGACCATCGCGGACGGAGATCAGCCGCGATGATCCGTAGCGCAGCTCCTGGCGGCCGAGCCGGAGCTCGACCGGGCCGAGCTCGAGCTGCGCGAACGCCTGGTGGAGATCGAGCACGTCCTCGTCGGTCGGGCGGGCTCCGCCGCGGCGTCCGTGGACGAGGCTCGACGCGAGCTGCACGAAGGTGCGCAGGCGGGTCCCGACGTGGACGTCGGCGTGGACCATGAACCGCTGCAGCAGGTAGCCCGACGGATCGGCCGGGGCTCGGCCCCAGTCCGGGTGGTCGACGTACTCATAGCGCTCGCGGACCTCGGCGCCGAGCGAGCGGTGGACGTCGTCGGCCGTCGCGGGCGATCGCGACCCGGCGAGCGTCGCCAGCCAGGTGACCAGGGCCAGCTTCCACTTCGGCGGCGGGCGCGGGGCCGCCCCGAGCCCGGCCAGCGGGAACCACGTCTCCAGGCCGGAGCCCACCGGCTCATCGACCCGCGCGCTCAGAACGCGGCGCACGCGCAGCCGCCGCCGGTCGGTGGCGTCGCCGGCTGGTAGGCCGCGACCGGCGACCACGCCGGGCTGACCGGGGGCAGCGGCGGCGCCAGCGCGCGGAAGGCGCCGCCGGCGTGGACGACGCGGCCGTCGACCACCGTCAGCACCGACTCGAGCGCCCGGATCTGCTCCTCGGGCACCGCGAAGTAGTCGTCCGACAGCACGGCCAGGTCGGCGAGCATGCCGGGCGCGATCACGCCTTTGTCGGCCTCCTCGCCCGAGAACCACGCGCTGCCCGCGGTGAACAGCCGCAGCGCCTCCGCGCGGCTCATCCGCGCGTCGCCGGTGGACAGCGGTGTGCCGCCGACCGTCTTGCCGGTGACCATCCAGTACAGCGCGAGCCACGGGTTGTAGCTGGACACCCGAGTGGCGTCGGTGCCCGCGCCGACCGGGATCCCGAGCTCGAGCATCCGGCGGATCGGCGGCGTGTGGGCCGCGGCGTCGCGGCCGTAGCGGGCGATGAAGTGCTCGCCCTGGAACGCCATGCGATCCTGGATCGCGATGCCGCCGCCGAGCGCCCGGGTGCGCTCGAGGTTGCGCGGCGAGATGGTCTCGGCGTGATCGAACCACCAGCGCAACCCGGCGAGCGGGACCTCGCGATCGACCTGCTCGAACACGTCGAGGAAGCGGGTGATCGACTCGTCGTAGGTCGCGTGCAGCCGGAACGGCCACCGCTGCGCCGCCAGGTGACGGACGACCTCGGCGAGCTCGCCCTCGAGCGACGGCGCGAGCTGGGGGCGCGGCTCCAGGAAGTCCTCGAAGTCGGCCGCCGCGTAGACCAGCATCTCGCCGGCGCCGTTCATCCGGTAGAAGCGGTCGCCTTCGCCGGGACGGACCAGCCCCGACCAGCGGCGGAAGTCGGCGAGCTCCTCGCCCGGCCGCTGGGTGAACAGGTTGTAGGCGATCCGCACGGTCAGCAGCCCCTGGCGGTGCAGGTCCTCGACGACCTGGTAGTCGTCGGGGTAGCTCTGGAACCCACCGCCGGCGTCGATCACGCTGGTGATGCCCAGCCGGTTCAGCTCGCGCATGAAGTGGCGCGACGAGTTGATCTGGTCTTCGTACGACAGGCGGGGCGCCCGGGCCAGGGTCGCGTACAGCAGCAGCGCGTTGGGCTTGGCGATCAACAGGCCGGTCGGGTTGCCGTGCCGGTCGCGCTCGATCCGGGCCCCCAACGGATCCGGCGTCGCCTTCGTGATGCCGGACGCGGCGAGCGCGGCCCGGTTGAGCATCGCGAAGCCGTACAGGTAGAGGACGAACACCGGCACGTCCGGCGCGGCGCGGTTGAGCTCGTCGAGGGTCGGCAGGCGGCGCTCGATGAACTGGTACTCGCTCCATCCCCCGACCACGCGGACCCACTGCGGCGCCGGCGTCCGCCGCGCCTGCTCGGCGAGCCGGCGCAGGGCCTCGGCCAGCGACGGGACCCCATCCCAGCGCAGCTCGAGGTTGTAGTGCAGTCCACCCCGGATGGTGTGGATATGGGAGTCGTTCAGCCCGGGGATCGCGGTGTGCCCGGCCAGATCGACGACCTGCGTCGCTGCGCCGACCGCACGGAGCGCCTCGCGCTCGTCCCCGACGATCGTGAACCGGCCGTCGGCGATCGCGACCGCGGTCGCCGCCGGGCGTTGCCGGTCGCCGGTGGCGAACCGGCCGTTCACCAGCACAACGTCGGCGAACCTCACGTCAGCGCCCACCTTCGCCGGCCCCGGCGCCCAGGATGGCCTTGGCGTACTGGATGCCGGCACCGTAGGTGCCGGCGTGCTGCTTGGCGATCGCCATCACGCCGTCGTACGTCGCCGACCGGGCCCAGTCGCGTTGCAGCTCGAGCATGAACTGCAGCCAGGTCAGCGGCACCCCGCCGGCCTGTCCGATCCGCTCGAGCGCGAGCTGGTGGGCGAGGTCGGACGTGCCGCCACACGCATCGGCGACGACGTGGACCTGGTAGCCCTCGCTCAGGGCGTGGAGCGCGGGCAGCGCGACGCACACCTCCGTCCACAACCCGGCGATCACCAGCTTGGCGCGCCGAGATCCCGCGACCCGATCGACGATGCGCGCGTCCTCCCACGGGTTCATCGTCGTCCGATCGATGGGGTCGTGCTCGGGGAGCACCTCGCGGAGCTGGGGCAGCAGCGCGCCGCTGAAGGTCGTGGCCGCGACCGTGGTCACGATCGTGGGCACGGCGAACAGCCGCGCCGCCTTGGCGAGCCCGACCGTGTTGTTGACGAGGGTCTGACCATCGATCGAGCGCACGCCGAACACCATCTGGGGCTGGTAGTCGACGAGCAGGACGACGCAGTTGGTCGGATCGAGGAGGGGCGTCATCGCGGGCTCCTGACGACTAGCGGGCGTGGACCAGGGGCGTGTCGACCAGGTGTTCGCTGACGAACCACACCTGGAGCTCGTTGGCGCGCACGACCTCGCTGATCACGAGGTCGTTGGTGCCGTCGTCGCCGAGCTCGGCGGCCCGGCGCGCCAGCGCGCGCGCCGTGATCAGGATGTGCTCGTGGGCCTCGAGCAGGCGCGACACCTGGACCGGGACCTCCTCGCGTCCTCGCGGCGGCTTCTCGACGCGCGACAGCTGCGAGACGTCGCCGGCCATCGCCACCGAGACGCCGCCCAGGGTCTGGATCCGCTCGGCGATCACGTCGACGATCTCGGCCTGCGCGGCGGCGTGCTTGTCGAACAACAGGTGGAGTTGATAGAAGGTCGGGCCGGCCACCTGCCAGTGATGCTTCTTGTACATGTCGCGGAGCGACATCGCGTCGGCGAGGAGCTGGTTCAGGCCTTCGACCGAGACGCGGCGGGCCTCGTCGCTCAGGCCCAGCGGATAGCGGGTCAGCGTCCCGTAGGCCTGTGTCTCGGCTCCACGCTGTCCGACCAGCGGCTGAGCTTCCGGTGACTTCTTCGGTGTAGTGGTCATCGAGTCCCGCACCAGCACAGACCGTGCCGGGGACGGTCGGGAGCCCGGGCGCGGATCTACGCGTGACGCCATGTGGTGCCGCGCGGACGGCCGGTGCCGGCTGGCCGCCGTGGCCAACGAATGGTCACGGCTCCGGGTCACGACGATCGCGACGCCCGGTCCGATGTCCAGCACATCGCCTTGACGAACACCCACTCGGCGCCGTCGCGCTCGCACAGCACGAGCATGCGATCGGGCTCCGCGGCGGTCTCGGGGACCACCTGGCCAGACTCGACGTCGATCACGTTGGCGCGGGGGCGCGCAGGTCGCTTCTTGTTCATGACCGGAGACGAAGCACGGCGCGTGCCGCTCACGACGCCGTCGGGAGCCAGATCCGCACCCGGGTGCCGCGCCCGACCTCGCTGTCGAGCTCGAGCCGGCCCGCCGCGGCGGCGATCGCGCGGGCCACGCTGGCGAGCCCGAGCCCGCGGCCGCCGTGCTTCGACGTGAAGAACGGCTCGGTGGCCCGCCGCCGGGTGTGGTCGTCCATCCCCGCGCCGTCGTCGTCGACGACGATCACGACGCCGCCGTCGCGCCGTGCGGTCGTGATCGTGACGGTGTCGCCGGCCGCGCAGGCGTCGCGCGCGTTCGCGATCAGGTTCAACAAGGTGCCCTCGAGCTCGGCGGCGTCGATCGCGATGGACGGAAGCGCGCCATCGAGGCGAAGGCCGAGCCTCGCCCGATCGCCGAGCAGCGCGCGCAGGGTCGGCGCGATCGCGACGATCGCGTGATCGACGTCGAGCACCTCGGGCTCGCCGCCGCCCCGGGGCGCGCGCAGGCGCCGCAGCATCGCCGAGATCCGCCGGCAGCCCTCGGCCAGGACCTGGGCGTGCGCGGCGCGCTCGTCCGCGTGCGCGATCAGCGCGTCGGCGGCGAGCGTCATGGCGGCCAGGACGTTCTGCGCGTCGTGCGCGATCATGGCGGCGAGCAGCGCCAGGTCGTCGGGATCGGTCATGGTGCACAGGCGTGGCCCGGGTGGGCGAGGCGTGACGTGACGAACGCGCCAAAAAGGTGGGCTGGGTGCGCCAGCCCTAGCTCGACGATGACGGCCGGCGGCAGGTCCAGCGCCGGTACGCGCGGCGGAACCCGCCGCTGTCGCGGTAGCCGAGCAGGTAGGCGATCTCCCCGATCGACAGGCGCCCGGTCGCGAGCAGGCGCTCGGCCATGTCGCGGCGGACGTGCTCGACCACCTCGCGGTGGGTGGCCCCGAGCTCGTGCAGGCGGCGCTGCACCGTGCGTGGCGAGGCGTGCAGCGCGATCGCGGTCGACCGCAGCGACGGCCGGGCCCCCTGCAGCGACCGCGCGATCGCGTGGTGGACCCGGTGGAGGAACGAGTCACCCGCCGGCAACCGGCCGACCAGGTCGCGCATGTGGCGGTCGAGCACGCGGGCGAGGCCGGGCTTGGCGGTCCGGACCGGCAGCCGGAGCACGCCGGCGTCGAACACCAGCTCGGCGAGGGCGCAGCCGAACCGGACCGGGCACCGGAACAGCGCCCGGTACGCCCGGGCGTCGCCGCGTGCTCGGTGGGCGAACCGGACCTCGCGCACCCGGAACGGCGCGGCGAGCAGCTCGCGCGCGCGCAGGACCACGACCGCGAAGAACGCCTCGGCGCGATGGCGCTGATCGTGGACGACGTCGCGGTGCAGTCGCGCCAGCCCGTCACGCTGGATCAGGTGCAGCGCGAGATCGTCGCCGAGCAACCGGTAGAAGCGGGTCGCCCGAGCGAGCGCGTCGGCGAAGTCGGCGCTCACCCACAGCGCGTAGTCGAGCGCCTCGTAGGTGCCGACCGTGGAGCGCTCGGCGACATGGAGCCCGAACAGCGGATCGCGCGCGCGCGCGGCGGCCAGCTCCCAGCACCGGCGATAGCGCGCCAGCGGGAGCCGCCCCTCGGGGTCGTCGAGCGCGCGGCGGGTCAGCCCGACCTCGGCGAGCAGGGCGTCCACGTCGACGCCGTGGCTGGCGGCGTACGCCAGCATCACGCGGGCGCCGAGCACGCTCGCCGTGCTGCCCAGATCGACGCCGCGACCGCGCGGGGAGCTCATTCGGCGAGCACGCGATGGACCAGCGCGATCACGCTGGCGCCTTCGCCGACCGCGGTCGCGACCCGCTTGACGCTGCCCGCGCGGGCGTCGCCGACCGCGAACACGCGGGGGATGCTGGTCTCGAGCAGGTGCGGCGGCCGCGCGAGCGGCCACCGGTAGGCGGCGAGGTCCTCGCGCCGGAGGTCGGGGCCGGTGCGGACGAAGCCGTGGTCGTCGAGGGCGAGGCAGCCCTCGAGCCAGCGGGTGGCGGGCACGGCGCCGGTCATCGAGAACACGTGGCGGATCTCGCGGGTCTCGACGCCGCCGCGGCCGTCGCGCCAGCGGACGCCGGTCAGCGTGTCGCCACCCTCGAGCGCGACGATCTCGCAGCGGGTGTGGAGCGTGATGTTCGGGCTCTGCTCGATCCGGCGGATCAGGTACTGGGACATGCTCGCCGCGAGCCCGCTGGCGCGGACCAGCAGGTCGACGTGGCGCGCGGTCTGGGCGAGGAAGACCGCGGCCTGCCCGGCCGAGTTGCCGCCGCCGACGACGATGACGTCCTGGTCGCGGCATCGCTGCGACTCGAGGTGGGTGGCCCCGTAGTAGACGCCCACGTTCTCGAAGCGCGCCAGGTCGTGGATCGCGAGCTTGCGATAGGCGGCGCCGGTCGCGATGACCACCGCCCGCGTGCGGACGATCCTGCCGTCATCGAGCGCGATCGCATAGGGTTGCTCGTCGCAGCGCAGCCGGACCGCACCGTCGGCGACCCGGACCTGGACGCCGAACTTCTCGGCCTGGACGTGGGCCCGCGCGGTCAGCTCCCCGCCGGAGATGCCGTTGGGGAAGCCGAGGTAGTTCTCGATCTTGGAGCTCGAGCCGGCCTGGCCGCCCGGCACGACCTGCTCGAGCACCAGCGTGGTCAGGCCCTCGGAGCCGGCGTAGACCGCGGCGGCGAGCCCGGCCGGACCGGCGCCGACGACGACGAGGTCGTGGACGCGGCCCTCGTCGAGGGGGCGGTTGAGCCCGAGCAGCTCGGCGATCTGGGCGTTGCGCGGGCGGCGGAGCACCTGCCCGTGGGCGACCAGCACCGGGATGTCGCCGGCGTCGACGTGGAAGCCCTCGAGGACCCGGTGGATCTCGGGCTCGGCGTCGAGGTCGACGTGGCGGTACGGGTACCCGTTGCGGGTCAGGAACTCCATGGCCTGGAGGGTGCCGTGGTCGCGGCTCGAGCCGACCAGGATCGCGTCGCCGGCGCCCAGCTCGATCAGGTTCGCCCGGCGCAGGATGAACGCGCGCAGCAGGATCTCGCCCAGCTCGCTGTCGGTGTCGACCAGCGCGCGCAGGGCCTGGGAATCGACCTCGATCACGCGCCCCGGCGCGGTCGCGCGGATCTCGACCAGGCCGCGCCGCCCGGTCACGGTGCTGAGCTCGCCGGTGAACTGTCCAGGGCCGAGCGAGACGAGCCCCTGACCGATCTCCAGGGTCCCGCGTTCGACTAGGAAGAACGACGAGCGGGGGAGGTCGGGGGACACCAGGACCTCGCCGATCGCGACGTCGCGCGCGCGTCCGACCTTGGCGATGCGACTGGCCTGGGATGCCGTCAGCGTCGGGAACGTGTCCTTGACCGGGTCCCTCATCGCGCCACCTCCAGAGCATGGATCGTGCCGGCCATCGCCGGTGCGAGGGGACCGGAGCGCGCCGTCCGCCGGGCCGGCGCCGCGGTCATCACGGTCCGCGGGGCACGCGGGCGATGCGCACCGCGTAGCCATCGGCGCGGTCGCCGAACGAGGGCTGCGCGACGAACCCGGCGCGGGCGAGCATGGCGTCGGCCATCGCGTCGTCGTACTTGATCGAGGACTCGGTGTGGATCCGCTCGCCGTCGCGGAACCCGACCGCGATGCCGCACCGCTCGATCGTCACCCGCTGGTCGCCCCGGCTCTCGAGGTGCATCTCGATACGGGATCGCGCCGGGTTCCACCGCGCGAGATGATCGAACCGCGACACCTCGAAGTCCGCGCCCAGCTCGCGGTTGAGGCGGGTGAGGAGGTTGCGGTTGAACGCCGCGGTCACCCCGGCGGCGTCGTCGTACGCGGCGACCATCACGGCCGGCGACTTGCGCAGGTCGGTGCCGAGCACCAGGACGTCGCCGCGGTCGAGGCCGTGGCGCAGCCCGCGCAGCAGGCGGTGGGCCGCCGGCGGCTCGTAGTTCCCGATCGAGCTGCCGCAGAACAGGACGACCTTGCGCCCAGGCAGGTCGCGCAGGCGCACGAACACCTGCTCGTGGGTCGCGACCCACGGCGTGACCGTGATCGACGGCTCGGTGAGCGCGAGCCGGGCCCGGGCCTGCGCGAGCGGCTCCGGCGAGATGTCGGTCGGGACGTAGTGGACGCGGCCGCGCCGGACGCGCGCCGCGGCCAACAGGAGGTCGGTCTTGACGGCGGTGCCCGCGCCCAGCTCGACGATGGTGGCGGGCTCGTCGCCCATCACCGCGTCGATGATCGCCAGGCCGTCGCGGGCGAAGATCGCGCGCTCCGCGCGGGTCAAGTAGTACTCCGGCAGCGCGGTGATCTGCTCGAAGAGCGCGGAGCCGCGAGCGTCGTAGAACAGCCACGGCGGCAGGCGCTTGCGCGGGCTCGACAGGCCGCGGGCCACGACCCGCGCGACCTCGCCGGTGCCGGGCGGGTCGGGCGCGAGGGGAAGGACCGCCAGGGTCACGTCGGCCGCCGGCGGGCCTGTCGTGGGCCTGGGCCGTCTCGCCGGGGAACGCGCGGACCTCGGGGACGAACGCCTGGTCCGGGTAGCAGTATGCCCAGGTCTCGCCCGGCTCGAACGAGCGGATCACCGGGTGCCCGGTCGCGTGGAAGTGCTTGGTGGCGTGGCGGTTGGGCGAGTCGTCGCAGCAGCCGACGTGCCCGCACGTGAGGCACAGGCGCAGGTGGACCCAGGCCGCGCCGATCGCGAGGCAGTCCGCGCACCCGCGCGCGTTCGGCGTCACCCCGTGGTCGCGGATCGCCACGGCATGGAGGTGATGGCAGCCCTTCATCGGTCATCCATCCGAGGCATGTCCGCCCTGCCGCAGCACGGCGCGTGCCACCGCCCGGCCCCGTGATCTCGGCGCCGCCCCTCACCACCCCATGCGCGGCGCGGTCAGTTCTTGGCCCGGGTGGCCAATCGCTGGCCCGGCGTGCGCCGGCCCGGCGCCGGTGCGAGAGAGGGGACTCGAACCCCTACTCCTTTCGGAACGGGAACCTAAATCCCGCGCGTCTACCAGTTTCGCCACTCTCGCGAAGCCCAACCTGTATCACGGCGGCGCGCGCGGGGCCACCGGTTGGCGAGCCGCGGTCACGGCGGCGGGTGCGCGCCGGTGTGGGCCCGCTTCTCGTAGCGACCCATCAGCTCGGCCTCGGCCAGGACATGGCCGTGGATGGCGCGGAGGAGGTCGGCGCGCGACAGCGGCCCGCGATCGCCGAGCTCGGTGTCGAGCGCGTATAGGCGGAAGAAGTAGCGGTGGCGTCCGATCGGCGGACAC
>Ga0247822_10000505_pt1 | contig 21148 bp, 25 predicted proteins | sample 13C_Cellulose_Da_FD_192423 | JGI IMG/M metagenome (GOLD analysis project Ga0247822, IMG submission 192423) | Soil microbial communities from agricultural site in Penn Yan, New York, United States - 13C_Cellulose_Day30 | ecosystem: Environmental > Terrestrial > Soil > Agricultural land | place...
GTCGTAGGCGTCGCCGCGTTCGGCGACGCCTACGACCCGGCGTTCGGTCAGGTCGCGGGCACCACGCACTACCTCATGCGCAACGGGGGCAAGGCGGGGTTCCTCGCCTGGTGCTACGGCGCCGGAGACGACAAGGTCGCCGACACCATCGGCGTCCCGCGCGGCCAGGGCGCGATCATCACCCGCCGCTGGCGCGAGCGCTACCCGGATCTCGCTCGCTACCGCGACCAGGTCAACGCCGGACGGCACGTCGTGCTGGAGAACGGCTGGGTGGCGCCGCTGTGGGACCGGGCCTGGATCGACGAGCACGGCAACATCCGCGACAAGGGCAAGCCGTCGCGCAAGGGACTCAACTACGCGACTCAGGGCAACCAGCGCCAGCTGCTCGCCCGCGCGGTGCACCAGCTCGTCGAGTGGGGCTGGGGCTGGGCCCTGGTCATGCTCGTGCACGACGAGATCCTGTTCGAGGTCCCCGCGTGGATGGCGCAGCAGGCCAAGGCCGCGCTGGAGGCGGCGATGACCATGACGTTCCACGGCGTGCCGATCGAGTGTCACGCCGAGGTGCTGGGCGGTAGCTGGGCGCCGAAGCCCGAGGAGTTCGACATCCGCGAGCTCGACGCCGTGGCGCTGTGACGCCACATCAGGTGTAATTTCAACCCCGACGAAAGGTGTGATCGTGGACAAGTGCCAGAACGAACCGACGTGGTGCCTCAAGACCGAGGACGACGAGGAGTTCCGCGTGTGTGACTTGCACGTGCGGAACGCGCTTCAGGACATCGTTGATGAGTACGGCGATGGTGCTCGTGTGCTCGTGTGGATGGTGATCGAGTGACCAGCGTCGGCGCACCAAGCGCGGCGCAGGTCCTGTTCCGGGGCGAGTTGAACCGCAAGATCACCGACCCCGGCCGCACCGGGATTCCGGGGTCCGCGGCGGCGATGCTGCGCGAGCTGGCCGGGGTGGTGTCGCGCACGCACACGCTCGACGCCTATGGCGACTGTGCGCGATGATCTCCTCGCACCGTCGATTGGCCGTGCGAGGAGATCATCGCGCTGGGCCGGATCTACGGTGTGCGGTGGGTGCGGCCGTAGCGGGTCCGCCACGCAACCCCTCGAATAGCAACGAGGGCCCAGGGACAACCACCCTGGGCCCTCGTTTGACGAAAGGCGCACACGTGCACCACACAAACCCCGGCACGCATGCTAGCAGCGGGGACCCCGCGCTGGACCACGCCATCTGGATGGGATCACACGGGTATCGGCTGCACCCGGTCCGCATCACGATCGACGAGCAGGGCAAGAAGAAGAAGTTCACCGGCCTGCCTGGCGGATGGCAGCGCGGCGGGGAGACCGAAGCGGGGAACATCACCCTGGTCTGGCGCAGCGTCGCCGCCACCGGCTACCTGATCGCCACCGGACCCTCCGGGGTGACCGTCATCGACCTGGACCACCACCCCGAAGCCACACCACCGGTCGACGGCAGAGCGGCCTGGAGCGCGGCCGGTGGTGTGCGCAGCGGATTCGTGGTGGCCACCTGGTCGGGCGGAGAGCACCACTACTTCTCCGCCGGCGGGGCCGGATCCGACAGCGTCGGCCTGCTCGGCGTGGACGTGCGCGGTGTCGGTGGCGGCATCGTCGGGCCCGGATCCCAGGTCGTCGACGCGGCCGGTGTGGTCGTCGGCAAGTACTCCATCGTGATCGGCACCCCCGACCGCGGCGCGCTCCCGCCGGAACCACCGCTGCCCGAGCACGTCAAGCCGCGCGGTGGCGGCGCCGAGCCGGGGTCGATCTGGAACCCGCCCAAGACGGTGAGCTCGGCGGCGCGGCAGTGGGAGGGATTGCACCAGCGGTTCGTCGACGGGCTGCGCCACCACGCCGCGACCGGGTGGGGTTCGGAAGGCCACGGGTTCGTGCTGCGCGTGACGCGGGAGCTGGCTGGTCTCGCGCCGGAGCACGCGCGCACCGCGTTCGAGCAGTGGTTCACCGAGGCGGGGGTGACGCCGGATGCGCGGGACCGGGCCAAGCTCGACAGCGCACTCAGCTTCCCGCCTGACGTCATCGTCCCGGACCACGTGCTGACAGCGTCTCCTGACGAGGCCGCGGACCGTGTCGTCTCTCCTGCGGCGTGCAACCTGCCCGAGGAGTTCTGGGCCGCGCGGCCGGTGCTGTGGCACATCCGGGCCGCGGCGCACTCGCGTGCCTGCTCGGCCGACGCGGTACTCGGGGTGCTGCTGGCACGCATCGCCTCGTGCGTGCCCGGCGCACTACGGGTGGACACGGGCGTGCGGGTGCCGACACCGCTGAGCACGTACGCGATCCTGCTCGGCGACTCAGGCACCGGGAAGTCCTCTGCCGCGTCGGTCGCGATGTCGATCATGCCGCAGGGGATCTACCTCACCGAGTCACACCCGCTGGGCAGCGGTGAGGGGCTGTGCGACGCGTACATGTCCGCGGTCAAGGCTTCCGAAGTGCCCGGTGCGGATCCGGACGCCAAGGGTGTGGCCTACGTCCAGACCGAGCACAACGCGTTCTTCCACGCGGACGAGGGTGCGCGCGTGCTGGCGCTGGGGAGCCGGTCCGGATCGACGCTGCTGCCTCTGCTGCGTGACGCCTGGTCGGGTGGCGAGTTCGGGCAGCGCAACACCACGGCCGGAGGGAAGAACCGCAAGGTGTCCGGCGCCACGCTCGGTGCGTGGATCGGGCTTCAGCAACCGCACGCGGCCGAGCTGCTCACCGGGGCCAACGCCGTGGACGGCACGGTCCAGCGGTTTCTGTGGTTCGCGAGTGCGGACCCGTCGATCCCGGACGAGGCGGGGCCGTGGCCGGGCCCGATCCCGATGGCGCCCCATGCGCTGAACACGACCGCGCTGACCACCGTCGAGGTGGATCCGGCCATCACCGTGGAGCTGAGACATCGGCAGGTCGCACGGGCCAGGGGCACTCTGGTGCCTACAGCGGGGCGCGAGCAGGACGACGCGCTGCGTGTGCGACTCGGTGCCCTGCTCGCGCTCCTTGACGGCCGGGTGGCCATCACCCAGGACGACTGGGGCCTTGCGCTGGTCGTTCTCGAGACTAGCGCGGCACACGTGGCCAGGGTGCGTGCCGCCCAGGCGGTCGCCGAACGTGAGCGCGAGGCCGGCCGGATCGGCGCGCGCCTGCGCCAGAACGACGCCGAGCAGGACCACACACAGCAGCGCTACGACACCGAGGTCGAGCGGATCGTCTCGAAGATCGTCGCCCGGATGGCCGGCATGTCCGACGGGCTGACCAAGACCAGGCTTCGTGAGTCGGTCGCACGCAACCGCCGCGACGAGTTCGAGACCGCGCTGGTGCTGGCGGAGGACCGAGGGTTGGTCAGGGTGGAGTCCGTCGCCGAAGCGCACGGCGCTCGTGTGTACCCCGCGTAGTGGGAGTTCCCGCCTGGACCGGAACTCCGCAACTCCGGAGTTCCGGTCCACCGGCACTACCGGTTAGCAAAGTAGTAGTACACGACAAGTATCTTTATTGATTCATATATATCTACCAGGCACGGAAGAAACTTAGCATCAGCAACTTACTCATCGGTAACCCCGGAACTCCTCTTCTCGGGGTGGTGTTGCGGGAGTTGCGGAGTTCCGGTGTTCCGGTCCGACGGACACACTCGGTAACCACAGACACGAGCCGAGAACTACGCGAGAGGATGTGTAATCTGTGACCATGCACAACACCACCCGGATGACCCTGCGCGAGGTGGCTGACCTGCTCGGAGTCAGTGAGTCCCAGGTGCGCTCACTGCACAGCCGCCACAACCTGGGATACCGCCAGGGGCAGCGACCCCTGGTGCCGAGCACGTACAGCGCCCGCCTGGTGCTCGCCCTCAAGGCTCGGCGGGAGGCGCACCAGGCGGACGGGCGTCTCACCCGGCGCCAGGCTGCGGACCTGCTCGGTGTGACCGTGGACCGGCTCAACCAACTGGTGCGCGAGGAACACGACCGGCTTGGCCGCAAGGAGCACGCACGAGGACGCGTCAGCCTGAGCAAGGCTCGCGTCGAGGCGTTGGCTCGGAGAAGGGCCAGGGGGCCTCGATACCCCCGCGCAGGCAGCACATGGCCGGAAGGGATGAAAAGTCGATGAGTGACGCTCTCAGGCCGCAGGACGTGGCCTCCATGACAGGTTTGGCTCGGTTCGTCGCGGCTGCTGCCGACGATGCTCTGGCCGGACAGTTGTCCAGCACTCGTGCCACGGCACTGAAGGAGGCTCTGGTGCCGCTGGTCCCGCTGATCAGGGCGCAGAGCCCGGCGCGCGAGGGCGACCAGGCCGTCGTCGACGCGGTGGTCGAGGTGATGGGGCGTGCGTGGCGGCCGTCGGCCTGGTGGCGGGAGCGCCTGCTGGAGGTTGGGCGCCAGGACCTTGCGTATTGGTGAGGTATGGTGCCACTGACCTGGCATGTTGGGATGTTGTAAGGATGTTGTCCGGGGGTCATCGTGACGAAGTCCAGGAGCACTCCGTGGATGCGCTACGCCACGGGCAACTGGTGGGAGCTGACGCCAGGGGAAGATCACGATCAGGGGTCGCGTGCCGCGCTCGAAGCCGCCAGAACATGGGCTCGACGGAACGGCTACCGGGTGGAGTCGCAGCTTCCACCGCCCCGTGATGGTGCCCAGGCACCGTGGCAGATTCGGCTGATCAAGATTCAGGGGGTGGCGCGTGGCACGTGAGGTGAAGGGCGACCCTAGGATCACCGTCATTCCGGACCCGCCCGACGTCCCCAGATTCCCACCGGTCGCCAGTGTCCGGCAGCAGGTGCTGGTGGCGCAGGTGACGCAGGAGACTGACCTTTCGGCCATGACGCGGTTCGAGATGGACGCGCAGATCTGGAAGCTGACCACTCTGGGTTGGGCAGGCTGGCGCATTCAAGCGGCACTCCATCTCGAACACCCGCGTGAGGTGACCGAGGGCATCGAGCGCTACCTGAAGTCGGACACGCTCACCGACGCGCAGAAGCGCAGCGTCATGGTCGGGCAGCTCGACGAGGCCATCGAGCGCGTGATGGAGATCCTGGGCCACACGCACTACCGGGTGCACAAGGGCAGCCTCGTCATGGTGCCCGCGGACCTGCACGATCCGGAGTCGGTCGCCGACTCCAAGAGCTACGTGCCGCTGATCGACGACGGACCCAAGCTCGACACCGCCAAGACACTGGCGGTGCTGCTCGATCGCAAGGCCAAGCTCCTCGGCCTGGACGCGCCGGAGCGGCACGAGCACACGATCCTTCCCCTGCCAGGGGTGGCACAGGACTGGGTCGCACAGAAGCGCGCCCAGGTGATTGAAGGGACAACGAACCGATGAGCAAGACGTGCTGGGTGTGTGGTGCGCCGATCACCAGCGGCGAGGTCTGCGGCGGCTGCAACAAGGGGCCGGGTGTCGCGTGAGCTTTGTTGAGACATGCTCGGAGTGCGGCGCGGTGGGGACGCACACGTCCTGGTGTTCGCGCAGGAGGGTGTGACCGATGAGCGACGAAGTCGAGAGCAAGACAGGTGTGTACGTCCGTGTGCCGGACAGTGGCCACGCGCCTGGGAGGTGGAAGTTCTATACGATCGAGGAGCTGGTGCGCTCGGCCTATCAGTGGGGTCGTGCGGATGCGACAGCGGACGCCAACGACCGAACCAGAACAGGCATCAGGCAGGGCTGGACGCTTGGCGGAATCCCGATCGACGAACTCCGGCGCGATACCAGCAGCGCTCGGAGGGACTGACGTGAAGTTCAGCTCGTTCCCAGATGACGAGGTCGAGGTCTTCGGCGGCCGGCGCATCCTGTTCGCGGGTACTGAGGACTCCGGTATCGGCGACCTGGAAACGATGGTGCTCGATTCCAGCAACGTCGGAGAGGCACGTGTTGTCGCCCGCATCGAGTTGGAGCCAGGCGACCTGGAGAAGCTTCAGGCCGGCGCGCCGATCTACGTCATCCAGTACGGCGGATGCATCCCGCTGTGCGTCGACATCCCGTTCGAGGTAGGACACCTCGGAGCAGCACCACCACTACCGGAGGTATCGCCGTGACGCGCAAGGACTACGACGAGGCAGGCTGCGCCGGCGGGTGCCGGGACACGATCGGCGGTGCGTCGCTGCTGGTCGCACTCGTCGTTGTCGTGCTGGTGCGCGTGGTCCGAAGGGTTCGTGCTCGGTGAGGTTGTGTGTGACTGGACAACGCGGATGAGGACACATTCATGGAGCCGACAGAGCTGACGTTCTTGGACCGTCCGGCATGACCGCCGTGCTGCTCGCCAGGCCGACGCTGGACGGCCTGCTCTCCTCGGTGCCCGACGCGGTGTGGGCGCTGCCTGATGACCAGCTCAGCGCGGCGATGCGTGAGGCGTGCCGCTACGACCCGATGCTGTTCGCCGTGTGGTACCTCGGCCACCACCTAGTTGACGAGTCCACGGGTGGGGTGATCACGTTCTCCAGCTTCCACGCGGAGATGTGCCGGCGCGCGCTGGAATGGACGCGGCCGACCCCGCCGCCGAGGTCTCAGCGACACGCGGACATCGCTCCTCGTGAGTCGGGCAAGAGCACATGGAAGTTCCTGCTGCTGTTGCTCTGGGCCGCGGCGTACGGGCACCTGAGGTTCATCGTCGCGTTCGCCGACGCCGGACCGCAGGCCGAGATGCACCTGGCCACATTCAAGCGCGAGCTGGCCAACAACGAGCGTCTGCGCCACGACTTCCCTGACCTGTGCGCACCGGGTCTGCTGCGTGGTGTGTCCGATTCGGACACCAAGTCGATGTACATCGCGCGGTCCGGATTCGTGTTCGGCGCCAAGGGGATCGACGCCAAGACGCTCGGCATGAAAGTCGGTGCCCGGCGCCCCGACATGATCGTGCTCGACGACATCGAGCCGAACGAATCGAACTACTCGGAATACCAGAAGGAACAGCGCCTCGCCACGCTGCTCGACGCCATCCTGCCGCTGTCCATCCACGCGCGGGTGGAGCTGTCCGGCACCACCACCATGCCCGGATCGATCGTGCACGACCTCGTCAAGACGGTCTCCGACACCGAGGACGACCCGCCCGCGTGGGTTGCAGACTCACGGTTCCAGGTGCACCACCATCTTCCGTTCGAGCAGGACGACGAGGGCAACGAGGTCTCGGTCTGGCCGGAGAAGTGGCCCACCGAGTTCCTTCACGAGATCCGGGCCACGCGCGGTTTCTCACTGAACTACATGAATGACCCGCTGGCGATCGACGGTGCCTACTGGACGCGCGACTCCTTCAGTTACGGCAGCACGTTCACCGCGGCGCGCACGCTGCTGGTCCTGGATCCCGCGGTCACCACCAAGGAGAAGAGCGACTTCACGGGTGTGGCCGTGGTGGCCGGCAACAAGGCGGTGCCGGTGACCCAGGACGGGAAGACACGGCACGTCGCTAAAGCGCGCGTCGAGTTCGCCGCTCAGGTGAAGCTGGCGCCCGGCGCACCGCTGCGCCAGTACTGCCTGCGCATGCTGGAGACCTACCCGGAGATCGGCGGCATCCTGGTCGAGACCAACAACGGCGGCGATGTGTGGGATGTGAGCGTTCTGCACGACATGCCGGTGAAGGTCGTCACCGTGTGGTCGGAGGATCCCAAGGAGGTGCGCGCCGCGAACTGCCTGGCGAAGTACGACCGGGGGCTCGTCGAGCACGCGCGCCGGCTACCTGCCGCTGAGACCCAGATGATCGCGTTCCCGCGGGGCCATGACGACATCGTGGACGCGATAGGTTCTGGGGTCCGATACTTCGTTCCGGACGAGGCGCCGCGAAAGCACCGTCGATCGTCGAGTCAGAGCTACGTGTGAGGGAGCAAAGCGCATGACGATCGTCGCCGACATCAAGGAGATCAAGCGCGCCGATGTGGACTACCTGATCGCCCAGAACTACTACGAAGGCACGAAGGTCAAGGAGGTGTTCGCGAACAAGCGCGTGGCGAACCTTCTCGGTGAGAGTGCGGAGAAGTTCCACATCAACATCGCGGCGCGCGGCGTCGACGTGCTGCTGACCAAGATGGTGATCGAGGGGTACTCGCTCAACCGCGACGGCAAGAAGGATGTCGCGGCCGAGCAGGATTTCAAGGACGACATCTGGGACCACAACAAGTTGGAACAGCTGCTGCCCGACGCGCTGGAGGTGACCGAGGAGTACGGGGATGCCTACCTTCTCGTGTGGCCCAGCGAGATCGATGCGTCCGCTGTGGACTTCTACCTGCACCGTCCGGTGGGCGCTCGGATGTTCTACGACAGCGACAATGAGACCATCGAGCTGCGCTACGTCCGCACGTGGCTGGTGCGTGGCTCGTCGAGCACCGACGACCAGAACACATGGCTCAGGCGCGTCACCATCATCGACAGCAGGCAGGTACAGAAGCTGATCTCGACCGTGCCGGCGCCGCAGGCCACCAGCGACGCGCATTTCGTTCCGTTCGTCGACGAGGACGACCCTGATCCCGAGAAGCGGATGGACGACGCCACGGGTGAGCCGCTGCCGCCAGGGATCACCACGCACGACTACGAGCAGATCCCGGTGTTCCACCTGCGCACAGGACGCCCGTACGGCACACCCGCGCACCGAAGCCTCTACGGCGTCCAGAACCTGCTCACCAAGTACGTGACCACTCTCGGCGAGGCAGCGGACGGATTCGGGATTCCGTGGCGCTTCCGGCTGCTGGACAGCGACAAGCTGCTCAAGCCTGGATCCGATGTGTTCGACCAGGACCAGGCCGATGAGGACGAGCGCGACGACCGGGTGGCTACCCGTGCGGGCGAGCTGACCAATCTGTACGACACGAGTGCGGTCGGTCAGCTGACGCCTGCGGACTCGAAGAACCTGCTCGATCCCATCGATCGGATCATGGCTCTGGGTGCCACGGTCAGTGCCATCCCGATGGACTACTTCGATCCGTCGGCCGCGGCGGCGTCCGGGCTGTCGAAGAAGGAGCACAAGAGCGCCTACCTGGACCGGGTGCGCCGGCAGATCGAGGACATCGGCGGGGCGATCGTGGCCGCCTGCGAGTTCGCGGTCAACCAGGTGCTGGGCTTCGTGGACATCGCCGTCGATCTGATCTGGCGAGCGCTGGCCGAGCGCACGCCGGAGGAGCGCTACGAGCAGATCAAGGCGGCTGTCGAGGCCGGTGTTCCCTGGGCCGTGGCGTGTGTCGAGGCCGGATACCCGCAGGAGACGGTGGACGAGTGGGTCGACAACGGGTGGTCGCCCGAGGACACCGCCGCGGCCAGGATGGAGCTGTTCCGCGGTGTCGCGGCGGGTACGCGGGACCTCGCCGCGGCGGCCAATCTGGGCGGAATCGATGCCACAGCGATCCAGAAGCTGATCGAGAACGCGCTCAGGCGCCCGGAACGGTCGAAGCGTCGTGTCGTCGGGGGATGACGTGATCGACCGCCTGATCCGTGACCTGGTGGAGCTGATCACAGGGGCTTTGCCAGGTCACGGACCGGTGCGTCTGGCCGGCGACGCGTCGAAGCCGTCGGGCATCCGCGTGCTGGAGACCGAGCCAGAGGCGTTCCGTGACGCCCTGCGCGACGCGTGGGCGGAGATCCCCGGCCTGTTCGAACAGGCCAGGCAGGAGGCGTACGACCAGGGATGGGACGACGTACCCGACATCGACGCACCGGACGGGCACGACTACGCCGCGGCCGAGCAGGCGGAGTTCGAGCAGTACTGGGCCGCGCAGCTCACCCAGCTTGAGACGCTGCTCGACACCGACGACATCACCGAGGAGGACGTCTCGGCACGGGCGCAGCGCATCGTCGAGCGCGAGGCCAGCACCCAGCTCAGCACCGCGCACAGCGACGGCCTGGCCGACGCGGCCGAGCAGGCGCCGCAGGACTGGGTGTTTGTGCTCGTGCCGGAGCGCGACGCGTGCCTTCGGTGCACCAGCTATGCGGGGTCGATCTGCGAGCCCGCCGGACTGTTCGCTCCGGTGCGCGCGTTCCAGGACGGCATCGAGGCAGAGGTGCGCGTGCCCGTGCACCCGTGGTGTCGTTGCTCGAAGAAGCTCGTTCACCGTGACGATGCGGAACGTGTGGCCGACCCTCTGCGCCGCGAGGCGGAACGCTCGGTCGCCCGGTTCGACGCGTTGCCCAGTGAGAGCGACCGTGCGCGTACTGAGGCGGCACAGCGGTTGATCGCACTGGGGAGTCGGCTGCCCAGAACAGTGCTGGAGCGTGCCGGTCGTGAGGCGCGCAGGCGGGAGAAGAAACGGACCCGCACGAAGTAGGCTCGACGAACACCGCCACCAAGAGACAGGACCACCGAGATGGCCAAGAAGACGACGGACGACGACAACGACCAAGGTGAAGTCAAGGCCACCGAGTTCGATGAGGACGCAGAAGAAACTGAAGTCGACGACAAGGACGGCAAGGCCACCGAGTCCGATGAGGACGGTGACGACGAGTCCGATGAGGACGACGAGGCGGCTATCATCGCCACGCTCACGCCGGATCAGGCCAAGGTCTTCACCGCGCTGAGCACGCGGCTCACCAAGGCCAACGCGTCGGCTCGGTCTCGTCGTCTCGCGTTGCGTGCGTTGCGCCAGGGCAAGGGGACCGAGAGCACCGCACCCAAGCCGACCGCGCCGAAGAAGGACGACGCGGGTAAGGGAACTCCCGCGTTCGATCCAGAGGCGTTCAAGGCCGAGCTGCTCGCCGAGTTCAGAGGTGCGCAGGAAGCCACCAAGGTCGTCACCGCGGCGCAGAAGGAACTGCGCAGGGCCGGGCTGATCCTGCCCGACGACGAGAACGCGGCCGAGCGCAAGCTCAATCGCGTGATGAAAATGCTGGATCTCGACGGTGTCTCGCTCGACGAGGTCGCCGAAGAGGTCGAGGACCTCAAGGCGGACAACCCGGAGCTGTTCGGCAAGCGGGCCAAGAAGCGTCCCGCGGCCGGCGGTGTGGGCGGCCCTGCTCGCGTGGCGGGCACCAAGACGACGGACGCGATCGCCGGTCTGTTCGACTGAGCAAGCTGCGTGCCTGGTGGCCGGTGTTACCCTGCCACCAGGCACGCCCCACCATGGCCCGGTGGACGCTGAGTGGCCGGCAGCCCGTGAGGGCGGGGACCCGTGAGGGACACAGTCGGTATCCGAGACTCAGCGAAAGGCCGCCACCATGGCGTTCACCTACGGGACGTGGAATCCACAGCCCTGGTCGGGCAAGATTCCCAAGCAGATCATCGAGCAGTCCGCGCTGCTGTCCATCGCGCGCAGCTCCGGCGGCCAGTTTCGCAGCATGAAAACGCGAACCGAGACCGGTCCGCTCTGGGCGGACATGGATGTTCGCGCTTACGGTCGCCTGGAGCAGATCGACCTCCAGTCCCCCGAAGCAGGGGAGATCTCGCTGCGTGCCCGCAAGATCGAGGGCATGGCGCAGATCGCCGAAGAGGACATGGCGGAAGGTCGCAACTACAACTACGACATCCTCCAGAACCTCCGCGACCGAGCCGCGTCCAACACCGCGGTCTACTTCGACAACGCGGGCATCGGCACGAGCGGCCAGGCCACCTCCGGTGAGACGGCCATCGTCCGACCCTACAAGTCGATCTACACGGCTGTGCGCGAGGACGCGGCGGACAACTACATCACCGTCGCCAAGGCGGGCAACGCCGCGGCGTACCGCACCGCGATCAAGTCCATGATCGAGGCGGCCGAGCAGTCGACCTGGTTCGACGGCGACCTGGTCGTGACGGCGTCACTGGCGTGGAAGTCCTACCTCCGCGACATGCCGATCGACGGCTCGAACGGTGCTCCGGTCTGGGATCAGAACCAGGACACGCTCTACGGCCATCCGATCCAGTGGTCGCGCGGCGCACGCCTGGCCAACGCTTCCGGTGCCGGCACGGCGACCTCGAAGCCGACGGGCAACCACCTGATGACCATCGGGCCGCGTGGTCTGCACATCGTGGGCAGCGCGCCGTTCGTCGTCGGCGACCCGGCCACGCCGCAGGTGTATGTCACCGACCCGACCACGGGTCTCGGCATGCGCGACGACTCGCTGTACATGAAGGTCCGCTGTCAGCTGGCGTTCGCGCCAGGTGACACGCTCGACCTGGGCACCACGGCACCCGCGTTCGCCGTGCTGGAACAGCTGGCCTGACCGATCGTCCGCGCGTGGCGGACACAACAACGGTGGGCGCCCTGGACCGGTGGCGGCAGGGCGCCCACCCTCAGCGAGGGGAGCGACGATGGCCGATCTCGTGACCATCGCAGAGGTCAAGAACCTGCTCGGTGTCGACGTGCTGGCACATCACGTCTCGATGGCGCACGCCGATGTGGATCGTCTCGGCGGCATCGATCTCGAGGATACGGCGGTGGTCGCTCGGATCAGGGCACGCGACCTCAAGAACATCAGGTGGGCGATCGCCTACCAGGCTGCGTGGTTGTCGACGCAGATCGACGTACACGCGCGGATGGATGTCGCGGAGATCAGCGGATCGTCCAGCGACGGCGGGATCAAGATCCGCGACGAGCTGACACAGATTCTGGCGCCGTTGGCCCGCTCGGCGCTGGAGCGCCTGAGTTGGAAGACGCGGCGCACGACGCTGATCCCCAAGCGGCGCACCAAGCTTGAGGGTCCGCTCACCACCACGGCGGACGTCACCATCCACACCGACCCCATCGATACGTACGACCAGCTCGCCAACGCCCTGCGCGATGCGGGGCCGTGGGCGGAGTCACCGGATCGGCCGGCCTGGTGAGCGCGTTCATCCCCAACTGCTACGTGTCCATCCTGGACACCGCGATCACGCAGGACGCCAACGGCGACGACAAGCAGAACGCCGTTGTCGTTCCCGGTGCCGAGCGTTTGCCCGCGTTCTGGGCGCAGAAAGATCAGCGCACGTTCGATCCGGTGTCCGGTCGGTGGTCGGTGATCCGGGGATATCGCGTGCGGCTGCGACCGGGCACGGTCGTCACCGAGTCACAGCGCCTGCGTCGGGAATCCGACGGGTTGACCGCACAGGTCAACAGGGTGGAGACCGAAGCGACGCTGAGTCTCGCTGGGGACGTGGTCGTGCGCGCGGTCGCCGTCACCCGCTGATCCGTCAGCCCCGGCACGGTCCTTGGTGGCCAGCTACACGCCAGCAGGGCCCGTCGGGCGTCGGTTTTCCGCACTGGGGTTCGTCGGCCATCGTGTGTGCTCCTTGTCCGTCCACAGCTGTGGACAACGTTGTGGATGCCGTAGTGTCTCAGGTGCACCGCCGGTCGAAACGCCCGTAAACGGCCAGATCGGCACCGATGACACCGCCTGTAGAAGGGGGTCGCGATGTCCTCTGTTCGCATCCACGTGGATGAGAGCGGTTTGGCTGAGATCTGCTCCATCGCGACCCGTGTCCGCAACAACGCGCTCGACGATATGAAAGCAGACGCCGAACGCTTCGTGCCCGTCGACACGGGTGATCTGTTCCTGTCGATCGACGTCGATCATGCGGCGGGCACACTGCACGCAGACACCGAATACGCCGCTGCCGTCGAGATGGGCAGCGAGGCGCACGAGATCCCCAACGCCTGGGGTACCGGCCGCACGGTGACACATCCCGGCGGACCACCACAGCCCTACCTGCGCCCCGCCGCGTACCAGCAACGGGTGCTGCGGCCATGAGCGCGCCCGTGCTGAAACCGGTCAACTCCGAGCTGGTCGCTGTGGCGTGGCTCAAGACGATTCCCGGTGTGCCCGCGGGCAAGGTGGCGACGACGCTGCCCCCGGTCGCCACGTGGCAGGAAACCGGGTTCGTGACGCTGGACGGCATTGTGGGCGGCACACCGCACCCGGACGCCCCGCTGTACCGGCCGGTGATTCAGCTCGGTTTCTGGGCGGCCAACGCGGGATCGTCGATTACGCCTCCTTGGGGATCGGCGTTCATCCTGAGCGAGTACGTGAAGCGCGCGACCGAGGTGGACAGCCCGTACCGCTCGGCTGTGCTGAGCATCCCGAACGGGTTCGAGCAGGCCCTGATTCGCGACGTCACCGTGATGATCGAGAACAGGCGCCACCCTGTCCCCAGCCCGGAGAGCTACGCGCACGTCACCATGGACGTGATGCTGGAGTGGACGATCTACCGACCGGAGGAGTACACGTGACCAGGAAGAACCCGCCCGCCGCGGAAGAGGAGCAGGGCGACGTCCAGATCTTCGACAACGGCGGCGTCAGCACGTCCGGCGGTACTGGTGCCGAAGCGTCCTACCCGGTCGAGAACGGCGCCGTGCGTTGGGACGACGCGGCCAACGGCGGCGACACCTCGCGCGACCAGAAGGCCGTCTACGACACCCCGTGGGGACGCCGCGAACTCTTGGCCATCGAGGTCGCCGACTTCGCAGCGCAGGGCGTCACGGTGTCGCGCGTCGACGCAGAGCCACGCACGTCGCTGGCGGCCGAGCGCGAAGAGCTGCGCAAGATCGAGCTGACCAACAAGAACGCCACCAGCTGACCGTTCGACACCACCACACCAACGAGTCCACAGAGGAGGGACGGCAATGGCCGTTTCCGTAGCTGAGCTGGTCGTCGGACCGGCCAACGTCTGGCGCAAGGAGTACACCGACTCCGCCGTTGAGCCTGCGACTCCCGCCGCGACTCCCGCCGCGGGCTGGGTGGATATGGGGGCGACGTCGGACGGCGTCAACCTCACGATCGCGCAGAGCTTCAATTCCATCACGGCCGATCAGGTCGTCGACGTGCTCATGTCGGTGCCCAACGAGCGCAGCATGAACGTCGAGACGAACCTGATGCAGCCCACGCTGGAACGGTTCAAGATCGCCAACAACGGCGGCACGATCACCTCAGGTACCGGCTTCCGCCAGTTCGAGCCGATCACGGACCTGGTGTCGACCGACATCGAGTACGGCGCGGTGCTGGTGCGCGGCAAGGGGCCGCTCAACCAGTTGCGGGACATCATCCTGCGCCGCGTCGCGACCACCGACGACGTGGAGTTCAGCTACGTCAAGGCGGGCGCGAAGGTCCTCGGTATCACGTGGACCGCGCATTACGTCTCCTCCTCGGTCGCCCCGTTCGTCATCCGGGACGCTGCCTGATGGCCGGGACCGCCACCGCCCGGAGCGCAGGCAAGCCACGGGCCACGCCGCGCCGTGCGGCCAAACCACCGGCCCCTGCTGCTCTGGAGAAGGTCACGGAAAGCGTCTCCCGCGTCGATGCGGCGCCTGAGGTCGCCGGCGGCGCTGTGACCCTGGGTGCCGCGGCACACGAGGTCGAGCGCGAGACGTTGTTCTACGTCAACGGCGTTGGCTACACCATCCCGAAGTCGTTCAGACCGAACGCTGCGCTGGGCTACGCACACGTCGTGCGCACGCAGGGCGTCACCGCGGCGGTCGACTGGGCCATGGAAAAGGCGCTCGGCAGCGTCGGCTACGCGGTGCTACGCGACCAGGAGGACCTAACCGACGAGGTGATGGACAACATGGTCGCGCTGATCGTGTCCAGGATGGAGGGTCTGCCTGACCCAAAACCGAGGAGTTCGTAGCTGACGTCTGCTGGGTCGCCGATCACTGGGACGACGTCATGTCCGATATGTCCGCGTTTCACCGAGTGGGGGACGAGGACGTGGAGACTATGACCGCTCGGCAGTTCTGGCCTCGTGTCCGGCGACTCGTCCACTACGACGGGGCGGTTCGCTCCGTCGCCCTGGCGGAGGCACGCGAACAGACACAGGAACAGCAGGCACCAGCGCAGTCGCAGACACCGGAGTTGCCGCAGGACCCGACGCCGGAGCAGGTCCGGGCGATGCGCGAGGCGGCACGGCGCAAGCGGTACCCCGCGGAGCAGTTCGGTGACATCCGGTACGTGAGTGATCAGGAAATCGTGAGAAAGGCGGGGACCAGTGCCTGAGGGCTTCAAGGTTGGCTCCGCCTACATCGACGTCGACGCAGACGCCGATGTCGCCATCAAGAAGATCATCACACAGCTGAAAGCAGCGAAGCCGCGCATCGAACGAGCGGCCGACGAGATCGGCCAGAGTTCCGGCCGCAAGCTCGGCGCGGGCATGGACAAGCAGCTGCGCGGCGCGAAGGGTCGGCTCGGCAACGCCGCGGACGGCCTGGGCACTGAGATCGGCAAGCGCGTCTCCTCCTCGATGACGAAAACCATCAAGGTTGGCGACGGACTGAACGCGGGCGCCGGCGCGGCGGGCAAGCGGATCGGTGCCGAACTCGGTGAGGGCGTCGACGAGGGCGCGTCGTCGCGGATCAGCAAGAGCCCCAAGACGAAGAAGGCGCTCGACTCGGTCGCCGAGCGAGCCAATGCGCAGTTCAAGGGCCTGGTCTTCGCTGGAGCTTTCGGCGGTCTCCCCGTCGCCGCAGGTGTCGCAGCCGCCGGGACGGTCGCCGCACTGGCCGCCATCCCCGCCGCGCTCGTCGGTGCGGCGGCCGCGCTTCAGGCGGGCAACGAGCGTGTCGCCGCGTCGTATGTGCGCCTGGGTGACACCGCGCTCGGTGTGATGCGCCGGGCCAGCTCGGTCCTGGTGGACGACCTGGTCGCGGGGACGGACAAGCTCGAAGCGGGAACCCGTCGGCTGGAGCCGGTGTTGACCGGCGCGTTCCGTCTGGCCGCGCCCGCGGTCGAGGGTCTCGCCGATTCGGTGCTGGTGCTCGCCGATGAGGCACTTCCCGGTGTGATCACCGGACTGACCAAGACCGAGGACGCTATGCGTGGCGTCCAGGCCCTGGCCAAGGGTGCCGGTCGTGGCGTGTCGGACTTCTTCGCCAACCTCAGCTCAGGTAGCTCGGCCGCGGCCACCAACGCGGGCACGCTCGGACGGATCATCCAGGACCTGGGCGGTTTCGCGGGGTCGCTGGTGGCCAATCTGAACAGAGGCGGCACGACCGTGCTGCCTCTGTTCGCCAACGCGCTCAGCATGATCTACCAGATCGCGCTCAACCTGACGGGCAGCGGCATCAGCCCGTTGGTCTCGGGCGTGTCCAGTTTCATCACTGTGGTCTCGGGCGCCCTCTCGGTGGTCCAGGCCCTCAGCGGTGGTGTTGGTGGCCTCCTGGGTCCGTTGACCGCGCTCTACGGCGGGTTCAAGGCCATCGACCTGCTGTCCGGCGGCAAGTTCGGTGATCGGCTCGGTGCCCAGTTCGATGGTCTCGGTGACCGGATCAAGAACACCGAGGGTGTCCGGGGCAAATTCCAGGCAGGCATGAGCGGCCTGGCCTCTGCCGCGTTCTCACCCGTCGGCATCGCAGCCGGCGCGCTGACGATCGGTCTCGGCCTGCTCGGTGTGGCGCACCAGAAAGCCGCGGCCGACGCCGCTGCGCAGAAGAGCCGTGAAGCTGACCTGGCCGCCGCGCTGCGCGAGACCAAGGGTGTGCTCGATGCCAGTGTGCGATCACAGGCGGCCAAGTCGCTCGGTGAGATGCAACTGACCAACACGGGCAAGAACTATCTTCAGGTCGCGCGGGAGCTGGGGATCTCCCAGTCCGATCTGACGTCGGCCTACCTCGGTAACGCCGGAGCGACCGACAAGATCAAGGCGTCGCTGACGAGGCTGACCAAAGCCAGTCAGGAATACGTCTCGGACGAGAGCGGTGTGCGCGAAGCGTGGACCGGACAGGGCGCGGCCGCCAATGACCTGCTCGGTGCGATGGGCGGCCTGAACGGCGAGTACAACAATGCCGTCCAGAAAAATCGTGACCTGGCCGCCGCGGCAGGCGGAACCGCCAATGAGATCAGCAGCCTGACACCAGCCTTGGCCGCGTCTCGCCAGGGCGCCGCCGAGCTGACTTCTGCGTTCGGGTCGCTGTACAACCCGGTCGCTTCGGTGGGCGACAAGGCGAACGCGCTGATCACGATTCTGGACCGCCTGGCTGGTCGCACGCCGAGCTACGAGGAGTCGGTGCAGTCGATCAACGACACACTGCGCGGGATGTCCGACGCGCTCGCGTCCGGAGCCGACCACGCCGACGGGTGGGGTGCGTCGCTGCTCAACGCGGACGGCACCGTGAACACGCTGAGCAAGAACGGTTCCGAACTCCAGAACAACCTGGTGGCCCTCCAAAGCGGATTCGCCAACGCGGGTGCGAGCATCGAGGCGCTGGTGCGCGGGGGCATGAGCTACGACGCCGCGGCGCAGAAGGTCAACGGCACTCTCAAGACCCAGCGGGACCGGTTCGTCGAGCTGGCGACGAAGATCCTGGGTAGCAGAGAGGCTGCTGAGGGCCTGGCCAAGACGTATGGGCTGCTGCCTGACGAGGTCGTCACCAAGGTCACGGATCTGGGGTCGGCTATCAAGACCGACAGCGACGTCGGTTCGCTGTTCCTGCGCCTGATGAGCCTGCCACCGAACACACCCGTGCGCGTCACCAGCATCACGGCAGAGGCCGAGCAGCGGCTGAGGGATCTCGGCTACACCGTGACGCACATGCCGGACGGCTCGGTGCTCATCACCACCAACGCGCGGGACGCTGAGGCCGGTGTGGTGGCCGTCGGACGTGCGGTGAACAACCTCATGGACAAGACGGTCACGATCACCACGCGGTTCACACAGATCGGCACGCCGGTCATCCCCGGAAATCAGGCCCAGTTCGACCGGGCGGCCGGCGGTCCGTCGCGGCCAGTGAACTACCCCGAGCCGCGTGCGCGTGCGGCCGGCGGCCCCACAGCGGTGCTGTCCGGCCTGGCGAACGCCCGGCTGGTCGGCGAGCGCGGCCCTGAGATCGACTTCCCGTCGCGATCCACCTACGTGGCGACCGCGCAGCAGACGCAGCGCATGGCCGGCGATGTCCAGCGTGGCACCGAAGCGATGCGTGCCGCCATCACCCAGCTTGCAGGGCAACCTACGGCTGCTGCGATGCCGAGCATCACGATCAACGTCTACCCGACGCCGTCGATGGACGAGGACGCGCTCACAGCGAAGATCAACCGTGTGCTCGCTCGCACCCTGAAGGGAGGGCAGTCCTGATGCCGGCCTACCCGGTCACCCCGTATGTGTGGACGCTCGACGGCGTGGCGTTCGGCGACGGCACCGTGGCGCGCTACCTGACCAGGATGCGCGGCTGGGCTGGACGTCCACCGCCGAAGATGAACAAAACCCCGAAGATCGGTGCGGACGGGGACTGGCTTGGCGGTCACTACCTTGGGCCGCGCACGATCGAACTGGAGGGTTGCTGGCGGCCCAGCAGCCGCACCGATGCCCTTGACGCGTGCGACGTGATCACGGCGCTGTGCTCCGGCGGAGACGCCACGGCGCAGTACACCCTGCGTCGCACCGAGTCCGAACGTGACCGATGGACCAAGGTCGTGCTCGACGACAAGTTGGAACCGGTGATCGAGCGGTCCGGACTGATCACCTTCACCACGCAGCTCTACAGCTCCGACGGCCGATGGTTCTCGGTGGATCAGCAGCTGTGGGGCCCGGTGGGTCTCCCGACGGATGCGGAGGGTGGTGTGCTGTGGAACGGCGGCACCGGCACATCCGGCGACGGTGTGATGTACAACGGCACCACGGGCACCTCCGGCGATGGACTGATCTACCAGGGCGCCGGCGGATCGAGCGGCACCGCCATAGTCACCAACAACGGCAACGAATACGCCGGACTGGTGATCACGATGTCCGCCACGGGAGGTGCTGGATTGACGCAGCCATTCGTCTCAATGAGCGGCACGGGGGAAATAATCCAGTATGCGAGCACGCTCGGTGTGGGGAGCTCGCTGGAGGTCAACACGGATACCGCCGGAGTGCGTGTCAACGGCGCCTACGTGAACACCGGAGTGCTGTCCCGAGCACAGATGATGCGCATACCGCCGAACAGCACGAGAACGCTCACCTTTGGCAGTGGCGGTGCGGGAGATCAGGGATTGCTGTCCGGATACCACTACCACACCTATCAGGGAGGGTGAGCGATGACCACGCCACTTGCGATGACCGGCGGTGACGCTTTCCCGCTGATGAAAGCGGGAAGCACGACTGTCGGTCAGAACAATCAGGACGACTTCGCGAAGCTGTTCTTCCAGGGTCTGCTGTTCGGTCCCGGAGCAAGCGGGTACGTGCGGTCCGGTGTTCTGGCGCGTGCCAACTACAGCGGTACCGAACCACTCGAACTGAAGGTGATCGAGAACGGCAACGCACAGAGCGTTCAGGTCTACCCCGGTCTGTTCGTTGTCCAGCGCGGCGATGTCACCCCGCCCGATCGGGGTGTTCGGTGGGGCGGTGCTCTCGGCTCGACGCCGATGGTGGTGAACATGCCAGCGGCCCCAGGCGCCAACACTCGGTACGATGGTGTGTTCGCTCGCATTCTCGACAAGAACATCACGCAGGATTCCGGGTCGGGATTGACCAACAACGGTCCTTACATCGACGTCGTCAGTGGTGCTACTGGCGCGTCACTGAACATCAACGCCACCAAAGGCACAGCGGGTGCGCCTCCGGCAACACCGGACGGATATCTCCCTCTGGCGTACGTCGCGCGTGCCACGAACGACAACAACATCAGCACGGCGGAGATCACCGACGTACGCCGCGGGGCGCTCATCAACGGAACACCTCGGGTGATGTTCCCGTTCGACATCTCCAACATCGCCACCGACGTGGGCTACGTGCTCGGCGAGGAGCGTTACCGTCCTGCGGCGGGTGGCTACCCAGCGTTCGTGGACCGGTGGGACGGCACCATATGGCGCGGTACTGGCGGTCCGATTCGATTTTCCCGACCAGCACAAACAGCATCGGGAAACCTCGGATCCAACACCTCGGTGTCGATGGCGTCGGGAAAGCTGACGATCGCGTGGCCTGGCTTCCCGTATCAGATCAGCGCACTCGGTCAGGTTTTGTGGAGTTCTGCCAGCGCCGGCGCTGTCAACGGAGAGATCAACGTCGATTCAGATCTGTACTCTGCTCCGTCCGGCGGAGGTAACACCCTCCCGGTGACTACGCTGGGATGGAGCTATTCATCCGTTGTTGCGGGTGGTCAGACAGTGCTGTCCGTCGACGCGCGCAACACGATCATCATCTCTGACGGACTACCTCACGTCTACTCGTTCTGGATCTTCGCAGAAGCGGCCAATCCATCTGTCGCGGTTATCGGCCTGGGATTCGCGTACAAGTTCGACGTAGAGATCAAGCCGGTATGACGACTCCGGCACCGCCGCTGGCTGTGTTCGTGGCAGAGACGAGAACAGGCAGGGTGCTCAC
>Ga0247822_10000506_pt1 | contig 21148 bp, 17 predicted proteins | sample 13C_Cellulose_Da_FD_192423 | JGI IMG/M metagenome (GOLD analysis project Ga0247822, IMG submission 192423) | Soil microbial communities from agricultural site in Penn Yan, New York, United States - 13C_Cellulose_Day30 | ecosystem: Environmental > Terrestrial > Soil > Agricultural land | place...
AGGTGCGAATGTCCCACGTGCGTCCAGGAATGTCGGCGAGCTGGATGCGCGCGACACCGGTGAAGTGCGGGGGCAACTCGGCGTCGCAGCTATCGAGGAACTTCACGGTCACGCCCTGGGTGGGCGAGCCGATCGGGGGTTCACCTTGTGGCTCGTGGCCTTTTGAGAAGGAGCGGAGTCCGAGGCCGGAGAAGCTGACGGGGCTCCAGAAGAAATGGGTCGCGGTTTCCTCGCCGATGAGGGACTGCCAGCGCGCATAGAGGGCGGCGGAGACCGTGTGGGCCTCGACGCAGACGGTGCGGATGGACTCCGGCCAGACGACGGTGCCACGCTGGAGATCCAGGATCAGGCTGCGCCACTGGGCCTCGGTGAGGCGGAGGTGGGTGGGCTGCATGGCGACGAGGCTCGCGGCTTCACTGCTCGCGGGCAGGGTCAAGGTGGCTCCCGAGTTGAGCACGGAGACGAGCGTCTCGAGGTACACCTGCGTCCCGGCGGATCCGGAGAGCGGGAGCTTCGAGCCGGCCTTCAGGCGCCAGCGGGTGAGGGATTCCTTCGTCGCGGCGGCGAGGAGGGTCGGGGAGATCGTGTTGAACTCCGGGGCGGGATCCTGCTCGGTGCCGAGAAGGTGAAAGGCGGTTTTCGGCGCGGGCGCGAGGGTCTTGCTCGCCGGAGCGGCGGAGACGGTGTCCCACTGCTGGTCGATGATGAGCAGACGACGGGTGGACTCCGCGAAGAGTGGCGCGGTCTGGGAGTCGCAAATGACGAGCTCGGCATCGCAGCCAGCGGCTTTTTCCTTCAACCACGTGCCGCTAGCATCGGGGCTGAGGGGAACGCAGGTGTCGCCCGCGAGGAGCACACCGAGCGTGGCGACGGGTACCCAGGGAGAGGGTGTGAGGCAGATGGCGATCATCCAACCTTCCGCGATATTCTCCTGGCGCAGGTAGCCGGCTAGGGAGCGTGCGTGGTCGCGGACTTCGCCATAGGTCAGCGCGGTCTCGCCTTCACCGACGGCGATCTCGTTCTGATGGCGTCCGGCGACTTCCAGGAAACGCTCTTCCACCCGCTTCCCGGCGACGGGAGGGTGGCCGGTGCTGCTGGCAAAGGTGGCTTCCTCGCCCTCGACGAGGACGGGGAGGTCTTTGAGCTTCTGCGCGGAGTCCTTGGTGAAAACATCGAGCACTTGCTGCAAGCGCTGGAACATTTTCACTGCGTCGTCCTCGGCGAGGACGCTCTGGTCGTAGTGCAGCTCGATCAGGATGCGCACGGCGTCGTGGACCTTCAGCGTGATCGGCGCGACGGGCGGACGGCTGACTTTGGCGTCGACATTCATCCAGCGCGGCCAGGCGTCGTGGATGCGGTCGCTCATGAGTGGCGGTACCCAGGAGAGGGCGACGTTGAAATTCTTCGCTTCGGCAGTGAGCCCGGCGGCACCAAGAGCCTGGGGCAGGGAAACGGGAGGCAACTCCATGCGTTCGTCTTCCGTGCGGGAGATCGCTTTCAGGAAGTCCTCCACGGACTGATCTGCCTTCAAGGTGAAGCGGGCCGGGAGGTAGTTCGCCGTGCCGGGGGCATTGGCGAGGATCATGCCTTCCGCCGTGCTGCCGAGACGTCCGAAGACCGCAGCGGCGGTGCCGAGGAACAACTCGTGGGCCGTGATGTCGAGCAACTCGGCAGCCTCGCGGAGTTCGCGAGAGTCTTCCCGGCGCTGAAGCAGGTTTTTCACACCCCATCCCGACTGACCACTGCGCGGGCGCACGTCGATCTGGGTGGGCGCGGCTTTGGCCAGCACCTTTTTCCACCAAGTGAGGGTGTCCTTTGCGGCGTCGGAGCCTTCCTCGGAAGCCGACGGCGCGGGGGCGTGGCCCTCGAGGGTCTGGAGAAACTTCGCCGTGAGGAGAAAGATGCCCTCGTCGTCGAGCAGGAAGCTCGGGAAGGTGAGGAGCAGGTGGGTGGGACCGCCGGGCAGATTGATCGTGGTGCCTCGGAAGAAGGGTGGGTTTTCCAGCGCGAAGGGAGTCTGCAGGTCGCCGGTCTGCACGCCATTCCACAGGACCGGGATCTCGGCGAGATCCTTGGCGGCCCAGTCGTGGTGCGTCCAGATCGCTTCGCCGGAATCGAGTTCGCGAAGCGTAACGTCGGTGCCCGTGGCAGGCAGCACCGCGCGGCGTAGAGAGCTGTCGGCGGCGATGACGGTATTCCAGGCCGACTTGAGCTGCTCCGCAGAAATGGCTTCGCCGAGACTCAGCGACAGCTGAGCGTTCTGACGACTTGGCTCCGCCGCTTGACGGTGGAGGAAAATCGCGCTGGCCAGGGTTGGAGAAGCGGGAAACTCACGCATAAGGGGTCATATCTATACCAGGATCGCCCTTCGGTCATCAAAATGAAGAGGGATTTTCGTGATTCTTCCCAAGGGCGGCGTGCCTTTCGCCCGAGAGGGAAAACTCCCTAGTCGAGTGGCGCGGGGACATTTGCCCCCGGCCGGTGCGCGGGGACCGATGCAAAGGGCTTGCCTCCGACCCCGAAAGCCGCACAGGATTACGCCCATGATTATTGGTCCCAAGATTCGAGGTTTCATCTGTACGACGTCTCACCCTGATGGCTGCGCGGCGCATGTCCAGGAGCAGATCGAGTACGTGAAATCCAAGGGCCCTCTCGCCAATGCCCCGAAGCGCGTCCTCGTGGTGGGTGCCTCCACCGGCTACGGCCTCGCCTCGCGCATCGTGCCTGCTTTCGGCGCCGGAGCCTCCACGGTCGGGGTCTTTTTCGAGAAGGAACCCACGGACAAGAAGACTGCCTCCGCCGGGTGGTACAATACTGCTGCCTTTGAGGAAGCCGCGGCGAAGGAGGGTCTCTATGCGAAGAGCTTCAACGGTGACGCATTCTCGAACGAGATGAAGCAGAAGGTCATCGAAGCCATCAAGGCTGATCTCGGCCAGGTGGACATGATCGTGTACAGCCTCGCCTCTCCCCGTCGAGTCGATCCGAACACCGGTGAGATCTACAAGTCCGTCCTCAAGCCGACCGGCGAGACCTTTACCAACAAGAATCTTAACACCGACAAGAAGGAGATCGAAACCGTCTCCATCGAGCCCGCCAACGAAGACGAAATCGCCCAGACCATCAAGGTGATGGGCGGTGAAGACTGGCAACTCTGGATCGACGCTCTCGCGGAAGCCGGCGCACTCGCCGAGGGCTTCAAGACAGCCGCCTACTCCTACATCGGGCCAGAGCTCACCTGGGCCATCTACACCGACGGCACCATCGGCCGCGCCAAGCTGCATCTCGAAGATACGGCGAAAGCGATGAACGAGCGCTTCGGTGCCGGCACCGCCGTCGTGTCCGTCAACAAGGCTCTCGTCACGCAGGCCAGCTCGGCGATCCCCGTCGTGCCGCTCTACATCTCGCTGCTTTACAAAGTGATGAAGGAAAAGGGACTGCACGAGGGCTGCATCGAGCAGATCCACCGCCTCTTCGCCGATCACTACGGCTCCGCCAACGGTCCGCAACTCGACGACAAGGGCCGCATCCGCATCGACGACTGGGAAATGCGCGAAGACGTCCAGGCCGAGGTCGCCAAGGTCTGGCCTGTCGTCACGACTGAGACCATCGACGAAGTCTCTGACTTCGCCGGCTATCAGAAGGAGTTCTACCGTCTCTTCGGCTTCGGCCTCGCGGGGGTGAACTACGAAGCAGAGGCCGAGCCTCTCCGTCCGATCCCGAGCTTGAGCTAAGACTTAGGATATCGCTTAGATTATGGAAGGGGCCTGCTGCATGTCGGTAGGCCTCTTTTTTTGGTGTTCTGGTCACGCCGGGTTCTAGAAAGAAATTCTATCTTTAATAAGAAGCTGTCGGCGGGGATGGGGTAATGTTAGAAAGGCGAGCATGCTCAATCTTGTTGTCATTCGTTCTCCGGATATTGAGGCATCGGCTCAGTTCTTTGCGGAGTTTGGTTTGTCGTTTGCTAAGCATAGTCACGGGAAAGGGCCGATGCATTACGCGTCGGAGGAGGCTGGGGTAGTGTTCGAGATTTATCCGCAGGTGGAGGGACAGGAAACAACGGCCATGACTCGGCTCGGATTTTCCGTCGAGGCATTAGATGCGGTGATGGCTCGGTTGGAATCTCTCGGAGCCAAGGTGATTTCGGCTCCCGCAGACTCTCCCTGGGGGCGGCGTGCGGTGATTCAGGAGCCGTTTGGACATAAGATCGAGATTAGCCAGAAGTAGGCAATAGACCAAAGACGACTCCTTCTTAAAATGCCCTTCGACGATTCACTGGCTTCAGGTTTCCTGCGCGGGATTTTTGCCGTGCTGCGTGGAGTGGTTGAGGGGTTGTTCGAGTATGTTTTTGCGCAAGTGGGGAAGGGGATTGTTTATGCGGTCACGTTCGGGCGTGTTTGGCTCGATCTGGATGAGTGGAAGGAATATTGGATCGCGTGCGCGGTCGGATTCTTTGCCTGTGTTTTGGTCGTGATCGGCATCGCATCTTCCGGCCTTTTCTGAAGGTGGCCGTCTGCTGAGCGGGCGTGATAAGGATTGCTTCTTGCTGAGGGTGTTGCGATAGGTGTGAGGAGTTCGTAGTAAGCGGAAACTTCTCTTATGAAATACCTTCTCCTTTTGGTGGCGACTTTGTTTGTGGGATGTGCGACGACCTCCGCGCCGCGAGGGTCTAATGTGAAGTGGGATTTTAATTCCCCGAAGAAGGGCACGATGTATCTGGTGACGAATGGCCAGCGGCATCTCGTGTCGACCAAAGCCACCACGCCGGCTCAGGAACTCAAGTCTTCCGAGTATGCGGACTACCACATTCCCTCTGGAGCCAGCACGGCCGCCTATTTCTGGCACGCCGGATTCGGCGGTGTCGTCTGGGTCGAGCAAAAGAGGAATCAACTAGAGGTCTATCAGCGGGAGATGGACGAGAGCGAGACGAGCCGCTATCCCGTAGAGCGCATCCTCGTGGTGCCGCTTTGACCTATTAACGCTCTGGTGGGCTTAACTTTTGTGAGTAGGAATGGCCATCATATGCTTCGGCCTATGGTGAGTCGTTTCCTGCTCGCCTGTTTGGTGACCATTGGGACCCTGGCTACCGGGGAGGGCGCGGAGGTGATGGAGAATTTCCATCCTCCAGGTGGCTTGATGTTAAGTGATAAAATGCTGTTGCCCGGAGAGGTTCCCGATTTGGGAGACATGCCTATTTGGGACGTGCGGGAATATTTTAAGGATCAGGGTGTTGATATTTCCGCGGAAGATGTCGTGCTCTGGGCGCCAGCGAGTAGTCGCCTGTTTGTTGATGCGGAACCGGCGACCATTTATCTTATCGAGGATTTAATCACGCCTCGCTATGTTCATGCATCTTCCGTTCTGGCGGAGTTGATCATTGTTAAAGTGTCTCCCTCGGGGGCTAGGGAGGAGGTGTTCAAGTTTGAGTGCCGTACTCTTTCAGGGGCGACGTGCAAGGTGAGTCATGAAACCGCCGAGCAGAAATGGAAGGCGGAGGTAGAGCCTACGGTTGGTCCGGACGGGCTCTTGATGGATGTGCGGGTCGTTTTTGAGGGAAGCAAAGGAGATCTGAAAATCTCCTTCGAGTCATTCTCGACAGTGAAGAGTAAAGAGCAAGCGCTGTTCTGGAAGAGCGAGGATCGCACGAGTAAGGAACGATACGAGTGCCTGATCACGGCTCGGAGCGTGCACAAGATCTATAGCACCCGCATGGAGGATGGCGCGGCGAAGGATGTCCTGGTTGCAAAGATTAGGGAGCAGGTCAAGAAGGCTTCCGGGAGCGGATCGGTCGTGCCAAAGCGATAATATCCCAAGTGGCAACGTCCATGAGGGGGTGGGGGGACGATATGCTTATGAATGAAGCTACTGGTCACCCTGGCACTTGCGGTTGTTTGCGGAAGTGCGTCCCTGCTGGCTCAGCAGGATAAAATCGATAAAAGCCTGATCCCGCCTATCGTGGCGACGCTGCCGAGTGCGGACATTCAGGGCTTCGAAGAGTATCCGCCGGCGGTGAAGGAGTTGCTGGAATCCTGTCTCGCGCTGACACGGGAGAATCTTGGCTACTTCTACGGGTCGGCCTCGCCGGACCAGAAGGGTATGGACTGTTCGGGGACGCTCTATTTCGTTCTCCGCAAGAATGGCATCAAGGACGTGCCTCGCTCGTCCGCTGAGCAGTATCGCTGGGCGAAGGAAAAGGGAACGTTCGTTCCGACGACGGCGACGAAGCTGGATTCACCGGAGTTCGCCAATCTCAAACCCGGCGACTTGCTTTTCTGGAGCGGCACCTACAACACCACCGCAGCGGCTTCGCACGCGATGATCTACGTGGGCAAGGCCAAGTCGGACGGCCTGATGATCATGGTCGGCGCGAGTGATGGGCGCACCTATCGCGGGAAAAAATGTTACGGCGTCAGTGTCTTCGATTTCCGTCTGCCAAAGGCCGAGAGTAAGAGCAAGTTCCTCGGGTACGCGCGTGTCCCGGGTCTGGCCGGGTATTGACGTTCTCGGAGGGCTTGGCCGCTCCTATTAGTTTCCTCGGGGTAGGAGGCTGATGGTGATGGGCAGCGAGTACGTCGAATTTTCGCTGTCTTTGATGAGTTGGAGCAGCTTTTGGTTGGAATTCTGGCCGACCATCATATTGGCGATCTTCATGATCTGTTCGGCCATGGCAGGGTCGGCAGTGTATGAGCCCACTCCGCCAGACACTTTATCGAGATCCTCGTCGTCGAGTTCCATGGAGGCGGGTGCCTGTGGTTCGAAGGATGCCACCGCCTGTAGGTCTTCGGCGGAGACGCCATGTTCCTTCGCCAGGGCGAGGAGTCGGTCCGCTCCTTCCGGCGTCGATAGCGCCTGCGTGAGGATCTCGTGGTCGGCCGAGAGTTTCTGGAGGAAGTTGGCTGTGTTCGTGTTCACGGGTAAGTGTCGAAGCGTGAAGGGAGCGGAGTGTCCTAGCGCACGGCGAGAAGCCGCTTGAGGGCTTCGAGCAACTGCGGGTTGCGCAGGCGATCCAGGGTGTCGCTATCCATGGGAAGAGAGGCTCCACCGCCGGAGACGCGGGCCAAATCTTCCTCGGTGATGGGCACGGCGGGCGTTGATCCGGTCTGAGGCTGAGAGGCTTCGGCAAGGACCTTTTCGAGCTCCTGGCGGAAGGCTGGATCTTGCGCGGCTTTTTCCAGGAGGTCCTCAGCGAGCTCTCATTCATGCTCTCGCTTTACTCCCGAAGTCGGACTGAGTCGAAGAGATTTTGACGAACGGCACCCCGCCCAGCCATGAGCGGTCGCGGGGTGCGGGTGGCGACTCCCTTTATTAAAACGCCTGCCAGGCGGGTTTGTTGTCGTACACCCAGCGGTAGTAATCCCGGCGGGCGAGTTTGCTGGCGGCGGGTTCGTCGGCGAAGAGGCGCACGGTGGGGTGCATCTGCAGGACGGAGGCCGGGACGTTGGCCGTGATGGGGCCTTCCACGGCGTCGGCGATGGCGTCGGCTTTCTTGTCGCCAAAGGCGAGGAGGTGGATCTCGCGGGCTTCCATGATGGTGCCGACGCCCATGGTGATGACGTGGTGGGGCACGTCGTCGGGATTGTCAAAGAAGGGCGTGTTGTCCTCGCGGGTGCGCTGGGTTAGGGTCTTGATGCGCGTACGGGAAGCGAGGGAGGAGCTGGGCTCGTTGAAGCCGATGTGGCCGTCGCTGCCGATGCCGAGGATCTGCAAGTCAATACCACCAGCGCGCACGATGGCCTCCTCGTACTCGGCGCAGTAGCGCGCGATGTCGGGGCCGGCGACGAGGCCGCTGGGGACGTGCGTGCGCTCGGGGGCGATGTTGATATGCCGGAAGAGATTTTCCTGCATGAAGTACCGATAAGACGCGGCGTGGTCGGCGGCGAGGCCGATGTATTCGTCGAGGTTGAACGACGTGACCTCGCTGAAATCGAGGCCCTCCTCCTGATGGAGGCGGATGAGTTCCTTATAGAGCCGGAGAGGTGTGCTGCCGGTGGCGAGGCCGAGGACGGCGGTGGGCTTCGCACGGACGAGCTGGGCGATGCGGCGGGCGGACAGCGCGCTGACGGCTTCCGGGTCGTTGAGGATGATGACTTCCATTTTGAAAGAGTGGGCTTAGCGGCCGAGGGCCTGGGAGAGCTTCGTGGCGACGTCCTGGCGGAAGCGGTCGATGAATCCTAATGTGTAGGCGACGGGGTTGAGCGTGTCGTCGTGCACGAGCGGTGTGAGGTCCATGGCAAAGGCCAGGTGCGAGGCGGCATCGACGGCGTGGGAGGTGAAGTACGTGGCATTCGCCCGGCGGCGGCCTTCCGTGGCAAGGTCATAGCGTTTGCCCCCGGCGATCTGGGAATCGAAGACGCCATTCAGCGCGGCGGCGAGATGCGGGCGGGCGCTGACATCCATCGCGACCTTTTCCTCATCGAGCATCCAGTCGAGATCGCGCCAGACCTCGCAGCCGAGGACCTTCGCGGGACGGCGATCGGCAGGCAGGCTGCGCAGGGCGAGGAGGACTTCGCGGAGAACGACGAGGTGCGTCTCGTGCTTATCGGCGGGGCTGTGGGTGTACACGACCTGCGGGCGGACTTCTGTGAAAAGAGCGATGAGATCCTGCGAGAGGCGGTGGTCGGCGGGGTCCTTCAGATCCGCCGTGGGATAGTCGAACTGCGCCATGAGGCCGTAATCTCCAAGGAGGGCGGCGGTGCGCTGCTCCTGCTGGCGGATGGCGCGCATCTCCTCGCCGCTGTAGGAGGCGTAGGGACCCGTGCGCGCGCTGCCAGCGCCGTTCGTACAGATGACGCCGCCGAAGGATCGGTCGGGCACTTGGAAACACTCGGCTATGCCGTGATAGGCCATGAACTCGAGGTCGTCCTGATGCGCACCGATGCCGAGGTGCGTGATGCCCCGCGCTGCCGTGAGGAAGTCGTCTCCTTTCGGGAGATAGACGTTCGCGCCCGGTAGATTAAAAGTCACATTCTGCGGCAGATTCACCGCCGGAGGATAGGGTTACGCCCCTTGACCCTCCAAGCGGAAAACGGAAGAACGCTCTATTTGTGACGTGGAAAATGCCTCGTCGAGCACCCGGCCATTGTAGGTAGCCACGGCCACGGGGGCTTCTTCCAAGCTTAGCAGGACGGGCTCGCACCCCTCCGGCCCCGAGGCTTCGATGACGAGGCCATCGGCGGTTTTTTCCCAGGCGACACGAATGAGGCCCTGCGGCGTGGGGATCTGGCCCGCAGCCTGTCGGAGCTCGCCTGGATAGACGGAGAGGGAGAACTGGCGGAACCCTGCCTCCAAAGGCCGCACGCCGAGCACGACCGCTTGATGGTACCAGACCGGCAGGGCCGTCCAGCCGTGGCACAGGCTGCCGGCGAAGTCGAAATCGTTGCCGCCGTTTTCCGTCTCCCACATGGTGGTGGCTCCACGGAAGATCATGCCCTCCCAGATGCCTCCGAGGCGCTCGGCCACCCAAAGCCGACTGGCTGGGGAGAAGTCCAATGCCGCCCGCAGCACGTAGTAAATGGCGCTGAGCGAGCAGCGCGCGAGCTGATCCGACGTGAGGCTGGCTGCCACCTGATCGCGCTGGAGCGCAGGCACGATGCCTTCATAAAGAGCGAGCGCCTGGATGAGTTCATGCCCGCCGGAGAGCTGGCCGTCGGCGGTGCGTTCCGACCGATAGATAGCCGCCGAGCTGTCCCAGAAGGACTCGTGAATGTCGTGCCCGAGTTGCGCGAGGCGTTCGGTGAGTTCCAGATCCTCCTCGCCGAGTTGCGCGCGCAGGTCGAGATAGCAGCGGATGCCCTCGTGCAGGTGGAGATTGTACCCGGCGTGCAGCGTGCCGTGGAGTTGGCCCCGCCCGATCGCTCCGCACAGACCCGGCACCCATTCATAGAAATGCCACGACCCGGTTTCCTCCGGCGGCTGGTAAAGACCCGTCGCCGCATCCCGCCGGGCGAAGGCGTCGTTCAGCATCCGCGCGATGGCCGGGCGGAACTTGCGGAACAACGTCGGCTCGCCGCTGAAGAAGCCATGCTCGGCCACGGCCACGATCCACGAAAAGCTAAAGATCGGGATGTTCACCTCGCTCCAACCCGGAGCCGTCAATCCGACGAACCCGCTCTCATCGATCGAGCGCCCCAGCAGGTCGAACGACACTTCGGGGAACCGGTAGTCGCCAAATGCGTAGTACCCGTACAACGCCTGCAGCCGCGAGTCGTAGGCGTAGAGGCCCTGTTCGCGCCACGGGCAGTCTTCATAGTGATCGTGACGGCAGAGCTCCAGCGTGCGCACCGCCACCTCGTGCAGGCGAGTCGTGAAGCGGTCGGCCACGGAGAAGCCGCCCAGCCGCTGCGTCGGATAGTCCACCCGGCGCAGACCGGCGGAGTGGATCTTTAGCGAGGTGAAATTCGATGCGTGGATCTGCAAATACCGCGCCGCCAGCCTTCGGAAGGGAAATTGAAAATGCTGGCGACCCTCGCGGCATACATAGCGATCCGCAAAGCACCGCCCCTCCACGAATGCGCGCACCCGCCCGTCGTCGAGATGCTCGCCATGCGCGATCTCCAGCACCGCGCCAGCCGACGCCTCCACGGAGAACTCCAGCCAGCCGACGCACTCCTCCCCGAGATCCAGCACGAGGTAGCGGCCATCGGTGCCTGGACGGAGAGCGCGAAACTCCAGCGCACCGGATGCGTCCTCGGCGAGCAGCGTCCCGGCATTCGGCGGAGCGCCGATGTATTCCTCGAACTTGCTAAGCTCCTCATCCTCCGGCGGCGCGGAGAATGCGGCGCGGAGTTCGTGATTTGCAAAAACCTGCCAGGGAAACTCCGCCACGATCGCCGAAGCGGCCATCGCCCGCGCCGGAGATTCATCCTCCTCCACCCGCACGAAACTCCCCTGACCGACCGCGCGGACAGGCGTGAGACCACCCGTCTCCAAGCGCGCCAGCGGTCGTCGCGTGAGCTCCGTCCACACCGTGCCGAGGCCGCCGCGCTGCACGACATGCGCCGGACTCCAGCCGCTGTCGTCAAAGCCGGGATCACGCCACGCGACTTCCTGCCGCGCATCGTAGTCGAAGGTGAAGCCCATCTGATTCGTCACCCGCGCCCGCGCTCCACTGCGCAGCGCCGCATGCGGAGTGACCCGCCAGAGTTCATCGCTCAGCACCTCGTCCGCGCCCGACTCCAGCCGCAGCAGCAGCCCGGCAGTGCCCGCCTGGTAGTCGAAGAAATGCTCGCCTTTATAAAAGGCCACCACCGCAAGGGTATTCTCTCCCGGGCGTAAGAAGGAGCCGACCGAAAAGCGGTCCCAGGTCTTGCTCTGGGCGAAGTCGCCGAACTGTCCCCGCGCGCACTCCACGCCATTCAGGTACGCCACGAAGTCCGTGTCCACTGACACATCGAGGTACGCTCCCGCCTCGACGGTCTCCAGCGAGAAGCTCCGACGAAAGCACACATACTGATCCGCCTCGGCTACGGGATTCCAAATCCAGGAACTACGGGTCAGCGGGCTATCGGTGAGGATATCGGAGTCGAGCGACATAGAATGTAGCCACATCTTAAAATGTGGCTACATGATGTCGAGTAGGGATTCTTTGGGAGAAATGTCGTTGCTCACCGCCCGTCGCGAATCGTGAAGGAGGCGTGGCCGGGCTTAATACTGCACCTTGCCCGTGTAGCTCGGGAGGGAGATCTTCCACCGGATGGCGGCGAGCCGCAGGAGGAGGACGATGCTCATGCACACGGCAGCGGAGGCAAATGGAGTGAGGCCGAAGTGCCAGCAGACGATGAGTGCGATGGCTCCAAAGGCCGAGGCGGCGGCGTAGAGTTCCCCCTTGAGCAGGATGAAGGGGATCTCCGCGCTGAGCACGTCGCGGATCATGCCGCCCGCCGTGCCGGTGACGATGCCCATGAGGATCATGGCAGGCTCGGGCAGGCCCATGAGGCGGGCCTTCTCGCAGCCGAGCCAAGTGTAGAGTGCCAGACCGACGGCGTCGGGCAGGAGGAGGAAATTCTTAGGCAGGCGGACGAGGTGGATGATGATGAACGTCACCACCGCCGTGATCGCTGCGATGACGAGATAGTTCGGCTGGCGGATCCAGAAGACCGGCAGATGGCCGCTCACGAGATCGCGGATCGTGCCGCCGCCGACCGCTGTCACGATGGCCAGCACGATCGCGCCGACGATGTCCATGCGCTTCCGCGTGGAAGCGAGTACGCCTGTCGCGGCGAAGACCACGGTGCCGGCATAGTCGGCCCACTGGAGCAAAAGATCGTCGGAGAATGTCATGACTGCGGAAAATCGCCACCATCTCAGGCGTCTATTTACGGGCAAGTCGAAACAACGAGTTGCCTAATATAAGTTTTTCCCCGAAAACGCCTCCTGTCATGGGATTGCTCAGGTACTCAAGGGGACTCGCCATCCGCGGCGCGCGGATCGGCTTGATGGCTGCTGCGTTGACCATAGTGCACTCACTTACGGCGGGGGAAACCTCGGCGAAAGCTTCCGTCTGGGAGGAGTGGCTCACCGGCCCCTATGCCACGGGGGACTGGGGCGGCTATCGGAATCGCCTGACGAACGCCGGCGTCACCTTCAGCGGCAGCTACACGTCGGACCTGCTGGGGAACCCCGTGGGCGGCCGCTCGCAGGGCTTTGCGAATTTTCAGTGGCTGGAGTTCAAACTCGCCCTCGACTTGGAAAAGCTGGTCGGCTGGCAGGGCGGCGAGTTCGCCGTCTCCGTGCTCAGCGTGGCGGGGCAGGATCTCTCGGCGCGGCATGTGGGGAACTTCTTCACCGTCTCGCAGCTTGAGACGTCGATGAATACCTTCGTCCTCTACGACCTCTACCTGCAGCAACGCCTCTTCGACGACCGCTTCCGCATCAAGGTCGGCCGTTTCGCCGCGGGCGAGGAGGTGGGTCGGCTCAGCATCCTCGGCGTGTATGTGAATGGCGCGGACGACAGTCACCCCGTGGGTCTGGGCGCGAACTTCATCTTCCCCACGCCGCCGAAGCCCACCTGGACCGCTCTCGTGGAGGTGAAGCCCATCGAGGACCTCGCGCTCAAGTACGTCATCTATCAGGCGAATAACTGGTACCGCCTGCCCGACACGCATGGCTGGGACTTCGGCATCCGCCCCGGCGACGGCATCAGCATGGTGTGGGAAGCGGATTGGCGGCCGAATCTCGCGCTCCCCTGGGGCGGCGAAGTCACTACGACCTCTCCCGATGGCAAGACCGTCGCCACCAGCGCGGCGACCTTCCCCGGCGAGTACCGCTTCGGCGTTTATTACTCGAACTACGGGTACGGGAACTTCGACGGCGGCGTGACGCGGGATAACTTTGGCTTCTACTGGTTCGGCCAGCAGCAGGTCTGGCAGGAGACGCCCGGCAGCGAGCAGGGGCTCACGCTTTGGTCCATCTTCACCTTGTCCCCGCAGGAGCGCATCGCGATGTTCCCTTTTAATGCCGGAGCGGGGGCGAGTTGGGTGGGGTTGATCCCCGGACGCGATCAGGACATGGCGCTCTTCGGAGCCTACTACGGGTCGGTCAGTCCGTACTACGCCGCCGCGCAGGGGGAGGACGGGCTCGGGTACCCTACGGAGGAACTGGCCCTCGAGTGGAGCTACCGCATCCAGGTCACGCCGTGGCTTTATCTCCAGCCCGATCTACAGTGGATCCTGCGCCCCGGCGGCACCGGAGACATCCCGGATGCGCTGGTTTTGGGCGGTGAGATCGGCATTACTTTCTAGCACGCCCCTGTGCAATCCTGCATCTATCGGGGCTGCACAGCATTATACGACTTGCAACGTCGTTCTTTGACGCATACTTGTCGGGTATGGCCCTAGCCGTGCGCGACTACATCCCTGATCTCATCGCTTCCTACGAGGAAGTGGGCGGCTTGAATGCCCAGGACGCCCATAATATGCCGTCGAAGCGCGCCGTCGGGGAGATCTGCGAGGGCCTGCTGCAGATCCTCTTTCCCGGCTTCCACGATTCGGACGCCGTCAGCGACACGTCTCTCGTGGATCTCACCACCGAGCGGCTCACCCGCGTCATCAGCCAACTCGAGGACCAGGTGCGCAAGAGTGTCCGCATCGGTGATCCGAAGACCCCGACTGGTCGCACGCCGCCGATCATCGACCTGTTTTGCCGCTCCCTGCCTGCCGTGCGCCGGCTCCTGCGCACCGATATCGAGGCCGCCTATGATGGGGACCCGGCCGCGCTCCTGCGGGACGAGATCATTCTTTCCTACCCCTTCATCGAGGCCATCGCCATTCAACGCCTCGCCCATGTCCTCTATGAGGCCGAGGCTCCGATCATTCCGCGCATGATGACGGAATGGGCGCACGCCCGCACCGGGATCGACATACACCCCGGAGCCACCATCGGCTCCCATTTCTTCATCGATCACGGCACCGGCGTGGTTATCGGCGAGACCTGCCATATCGGGAATCACGTGAAGATCTACCACGGCGTGACGCTCGGCGCGCGCAGCTTCGTCAAGGACGAGACCGGCCATATCGTGAAGGGCGGCAAGCGCCACCCCGACGTCCACGACCACGCCATCATCTACCCAAACTCCACGATCCTCGGCGGCAAAACCGTCATCGGAGCCCACTCCACCATCGGGGCCAACGTCTTCCTCATGCACAGCGTCGCGGCGAATTCCCTCGTCATCTACGAGGAGAAACAGCTCAGCATTCTCGATAAAACGGGAAGAAATCAGATCACCGCTCTTGAATGGTCGATCTAAATTACCGATAATATCCCGTTCCAGTCGTATCGATCACTAGACATCCTACTATGAGTTCCGAACCAACCGCCGTAAAACTGAGTGTCAACGAAGGCCTCAAGACGGCATCTAATTTCCTACGCGGCCACATCGCCCAAGACCTGGCCGATGAATCCACCGGTGGCATCTCCGAAGAGAGCAACCAGCTCGCGAAGTTCCACGGAATGTATATCCAGGATGATCGCGATCAACGACTTGCGCTGAAGAAGGCCGGTCAGGAAAAGGCGTTCTCCTTCATGCTTCGCGTGCGTCTCCCCGGTGGCAAGGCCACCCCGGAGCAGTGGCTCGTCCTCGACCGCCTGGCGGACGAAGTCGCCTCGCCCTCGCTGCGCCTCACCACGCGCCAGACTTTCCAGTTCCACGGCGTGCTCAAGAAGAACGCCAAGACCCTCATCAAGGGCATGCACAAGGTGTTGCTCGACTCCATCGCGGCCTGCGGCGATGTGAACCGCAACGTCATGGCTCCGCCGAACCCCGAGCAGAGCGCCCATCTCCAGGAGATCTACAACGACGCCAACGACTGGAGCACCTTTGCCCTGCCAAAGACCCACGCCTACCACGAGATCTGGCTCGATGAGGAACTCGTCGCCGGTGGCGAGTCCGAGCCGATGTACGGCCCGACCTACCTGCCGCGTAAGTTCAAGACCGGCTTCGTCCTGCCTCCGTCGAACGACGTGGACGTGTTTTCCCAGGATCTCGGCTTCATCGCCATCGTGGAAGACGGCAAGCTCATCGGCTACAACGTCACCGCCGGTGGCGGCCTCGGCATGAACCACGGCAACGTGGAGACCTTCCCGCGCCTCGCCGACGTCCTCGGCTTCATCGAGCGCGACAAGGTGAATGCTTTTGGCGAGGCTATCCTCACCACCCAGCGTGACTTCGGCGATCGCACGAACCGCCGTCACGCCCGCCTGAAGTACACGATCGAAGATCGCGGCGTCGAGTGGTTCAAGGGCGAGGTCGAGAGCCGCACGGGCATCAAGTTCCAGCCCGCCAAGCCCTACACCTTCACCACCATCGAGGACCCACACGGCTGGCACGAGTGCGCCGATGGCACATGGTTCTACGGCCTGCACATCCTGAGCGGCCGCATCAAGGACGTCCCCGGCTGGCCCATGAAGACCGCCCTCCGCGAGATCGCCGAGGTGCACAAGGGCGACTTCCGCTGCACGCCTTCGCAGAATGTCACCATCTCCGGCGTCACCGCCGACCAGAAGCCCGTCATCGACGCGATCCTGGCGAAGCACGGCCTCGCCGATGAGAACAAGCGCTCCGGCCTCCGCCTGAATGCACTCTCCTGCGTGGCTCTGCCCACCTGCGGTCTGGCCCTCGCCGAGAGCGAGCGCGCCTTGCCGAGTATCCTCGAGAAATTTGAGAACGTCCTCGACGAGGCCGGCCTGCACGACGAGGCCATCAGCCTGCGCATCACCGGCTGCCCGAATGGCTGCGCCCGTCCTTACCTCGCCGAGATCGGCTTCGTCGGTCGCGGACCGAACAAGTACGCCCTCTACCTCGGAGCGAAGTACAACGGCACCCGTCTGAACCGCCTCGTCACCCCGAGCATCAACATCGACGACGCCGTGGCCCTGCTGACTCCGGTCATCAAGCGCTTCGCCGTCGAGCGTGAGGAAGGCGAAGAGTTCGGCGACTTCTGCGACCGCGTCATCCTCCCGGCTGACGCCACCACGCACAGCATCGGCACCTCCACCCTCATCCCGGTCGAGGCATGAGTGACCTCGCTGCCTGGAATGCCGAGCTTCGCGAGAAGTCCCCGGCCGAGATCATCCGCTGGGCCCTGGCCAAAGCCGATGGCCGCGCCCTGGTTTCCACGAACTTCCGCCCCTACGAGGCCGTCGTCCTCCACGCCGTCGTGCAGGAGCAGGCCGACGTTCCCGTGCTCTGGGTGGATCATGGTTACAACCGTCCCGCGACCTATCGCCACGCCGAGCAGCTCCGCGAGCAACTGGGCCTCAACCTGAAGCCCTACCTGCCTCTCGTCACGCCCGCGCATCGCGACGCCATTCACGGCCCGATCCCATCCACCGACGACGAGGAGGGGTTGAAGAAATTCAGCGCCCTCATGAAGCTCGAGCCCTTCCAGCGCGGCATGCGCGAGCTCGCGCCGAAGATCTGGATCACGGCCCTGCGCCAGGTGCAGAACCCAAACCGCGCCGAGCTCGACATCGTCTCACCGGACGGGAACTTCGGCTCGCTCAAGATCAGCCCCTTCTTCTACTTCAGCGACGCTGACATGGAAGCCTATCTGGAGAAGCATAATCTCCCGAACGAATGGGACTACTTCGACCCCGCCAAGGCGGATGAGAAGCGCGAGTGCGGCCTCCACGCCGCATGGGGCGGCCAGGCCGTCTCGAAGTAAAGCCACCTCTTTTTCGCCCGCATTGACTCGTCCATGAGCAGCTATTATCTCGACCACCTTCAGTATCTCGAAACGGAATCCATCCACATCATGCGTGAAGTGGCCGCGGAGTTCGAGCGGCCCGCGCTCCTCTTCTCCGGCGGCAAGGACTCCATCTGCCTGCTGCGTCTCGCCGAAAAGGCCTTCCGGCCCTCCGAGATCCCCATGCCCTTCCTGAACATCGATACCGGGCACCACTTTGAGGAGTTGAATGACTTCCGAGATCGCCGCGCGAAGGAACTCAAGGGCAAGCTCATCGTCCGCACCGTGGACGAGGCCATCGAAAAGGGCATCGCCGTCCTGCCTCCCGGCCAGATCAGCCGCAACCATCTGCAAATCCCCACCTTGCTCGCCGCCATCGAGGAGTTCCGCTTCGACTGCTGCATCGGCGGAGCCCGCCGCGACGAGGAAAAGGCCCGCGCGAAGGAGCGCTTCTTCAGCTTCCGCGACAGCTTCGGCCAGTGGGATCCTAAGAATCAGCGCCCCGAGATTTGGAATCTCTACAACGCCCGGATCAACCAGGGGGAAAACATGCGCGTATTCCCGCTGAGCAACTGGACCGAGATGGACGTCTGGGAGTACATCCGCCGCGAAAAGCTCGAGGTGCCTAAGATTTACTTCAGCCACGTCCGCAAGAGCGTCCGCCGCGGTGGCCAGTGGCTCCCTGTTTCCGACATCCTCCCGCCGAAGCCTAATGAGGAAGTCAAAGACCTCATCGTGCGCGTGCGCACCATCGGCGACATCATCAGCACCGGCCTCGTTGAGTCCCCCGCTGACAACGTCGACGACATCATCGCCGAGATCGCCGTCGCCCGCGTGACCGAGCGCGGCTCCCGCGCCGACGACAAAGCCTCCGAAGCCGCGATGGAAGACCGCAAGAAAGCCGGTTACTTCTAAGCCACGCGCATTACCATTTCCCTAACGACCATGGCCGTTCCACTTCATCATCCCGTCGACCTCCTCCGCTTCAACACCTGCGGATCCGTGGACGACGGCAAGTCCACCCTCATCGGGCGTCTCCTCTATGACTCCAAGTCACTGATGGAAGACCAGATCGAGGCGCTGGAGCGCTCCGCCGACATCACCGGCGGCGGCCAGATCAATCTGGCGAACCTCACCGACGGCCTCCGCGCCGAGCGCGAGCAGGGCATCACCATCGACGTAGCCTACCGCTACTTCGCCACGCCCCGGCGCAAGTTCATCATCGCCGACACGCCCGGCCACGTGCAGTACACGCGCAACATGGTCACCGGTGCATCCTCGGCGAATCTCTCCATCGTTCTCGTGGACGCCCGTCTCGGCGTCATCGAGCAGAGCCGCCGCCACACCTATCTCGCCTCTCTCCTGCGCATCCCGCACCTCGTCGTCGCGGTGAACAAGATGGACCTTGTCGGCTGGAGCGAAGAGCGCTTCATCGAGATCCGCGCGCAGTTTGAGGAGTTCCTTCCGCGCCTCGACATGAAGGACGTGAAGTTCATCCCCGTCAGCGCGCTGAACGGGGACAACGTCGTCGACCCTTCCCCGCACACGCCCTGGTACCAAGGCCCGACCCTGCTCGGCCACCTCGAGACCGTGCACATCGGCAGCGACTGGAATCTTAATAACTTCCGCCTGCCCGTCCAGTGGGTGAATCGTCCGAACAATCCGGAGAACCACGACCTGCATGATTTCCGTGGCTTCAGCGGCCAGATCGCCGGCGGCATCGTCCGCAAGGGCGACCCCATCATGGTCCTGCCCAGCGGCTTCACCAGCAACGTGAAGGAAATCCTCACCATCGACGGCCCGCGCGACGAAGCCTTCAGCCCGCAGTCCGTCACCCTCGTCCTCGAGCATGACATCGACGTCAGCCGTGGCGACATGATCGTCGCCCGCGAAGACCTGCCCGGCGCCTCCACCGACCTGCACGCCCGCATCTGCTGGATGCACCCGAAGCCACTCCAGGCCGGTCGCAAGTACTTCCTCAAGCACTCGACCCAGACCGTCCAGGCCGTCGTCACGACCATCGAGCACCGGATCAACATCTCGACCTTCGACCTCGAGCCCGGCGCCCCTGAGTTGGCCATGAATGACATGGGCGAGATCCGCATCCGCACGGCGAAGCCCGTCGTCTTCGACGGATACGCCGTGAACCGTCTCACCGGCTCCTTCATCCTCATCGAGCAAGGCACCAACGCCACCGTCGCCGCCGGCATGCTCTACCCGCCCACCGAACCCGCCAAGCCCGAGTACAAGGACTTCGCGATCTAAGGCGTCTCGCATATTAGATAAACTACGGGGCCGGGAGAGAATCTCCGCGCCCCAAAGGGTGGGGGGCTGGATTGAGGGGGCGGTTGATGTGTATAAACATGTCCCTAATCGCCTCACGGCCTCTCGGGAATGTCGCTCTGTGTCACTACGCGAACGAACGAATATCCTAGGGGATTTGGTTCGTTCGCGTAGCGACAGGTAACGACATTGGTTGTGGGGGTGCAGCGGGTTTCTTTTGGATTGGACGCGCCTTGTGACGAATAGTGCGACGGTCATAGACCGACGCTACAGGTATTGACGATCCGCGATGCGGTGGTAGGGCGACTTTTCCCCTGGAGGGACATCTGACCGAAGGGGGTAGCCTGTTCGCAATACAGCCCGCAGGATTTGCACGGCAAAGCCTCCTCTCCGCCATCCGCCCTTCATTGGGTTATGCGAGAGCGGGTGTTGTGATAGCGTGGTTTTTGGATTGAGCGTGCCTTGCCGCCGCATGGCGGATGATCGATGCCTGTAGCGTCGGTCTATGACCGTCGGACTATTCCTTGCAGGGCGCACTCGACACAAAATGCACTCCCCCGACACGCCAATGTTGCTGCCTGTTTCCTGAGCTCGGTTGTCCTCCCGTGGCGTTGCCTTGCCGAGGCGATGCGGGCTGCGGGTCGAGTGAGGATAGATGTGTAAAGACGTTTCCCGGGAGCTCACGCTACGCCACCCAGCCGATGAACTCCCCGTCGCGGCGGAGGTGGCGGGCGAAGGGGCTGTCTGCCGAGAGGGCGCGCTGGCAGGCGCGGGTGCCGCATTGCGAGACGGCGACGAGGCGTTTTACGGCTTCGCTGAACTTCCACAGATCCTCGCCGAGCACCTCCGCGATGTGCTCCGCGCGGACCACCATGCGACCGCTGCCGCTGCCCTCGAAGCGCTTCCAGTCAAACTCCTCCGCTGGACTGAATCCCGCCGGGCTGCGCTCCCACACTGTGCGCGGCGCGCAGGCGGCGTTGCTATTCTTAGGATTGAAGACGACGACGCTATTGTCCGTCTCGTCCTGGCTGCCTCGCACCATGATGAAGATGCTGCGCGGCACGCTGGTGAGCACGTAGCTGCCTGCGAGGAGATTCATCATGCCGGAACCGCCGACGCGTTTCTCGGCGGCCTGTGGCTTCTTCGTATGCGCGACGATGCCGAGCGCGGGGCGTCGCCGACCGGTGGGCAGCATGGCGCGCAGGGCGTCGAAGGCCGCGCTGTAGTCGGCCGCCTTGTCATCGCGCGCGGCGGCATTCCACGGGTCGAAGATCACGAGGTCGGGCTGGAAGGACTCGAGCGCCAGCCGCACATCGGTGAGGAACTCCGGGTTGTTCAGCGTCATGCCAAAGGGTGGCGGTTCGCTGACGTGTGTTGACTCCTCGATGGCGGGATCGAGGTCGCGGGCGGAGTACTCCTGGCGCAGGCGGAAGCGGCCATTCTCGTTCTGCACGATGAGCGTGCGAAAGCGCGTGTGCACGGGCAGCCCGAGCCAGTCCCGGCCCGTCGCGCCGCAGATGGCGAGCTCCGTCGCCGCCGTGCTCTTGCCCACGCCGGGCTCACCGCCGATGACGAAGACCTCGCCGCGAATGATATGACAGTCGCCGACGAGCACGTCGTCCTGGGCGGGTTCATAAGCGCAGAGCTGGCGCGGGCTGTAGAAGCGGATGCGCGGCTCGCGCGTGGTT
>Ga0247822_10000511_pt1 | contig 21062 bp, 17 predicted proteins | sample 13C_Cellulose_Da_FD_192423 | JGI IMG/M metagenome (GOLD analysis project Ga0247822, IMG submission 192423) | Soil microbial communities from agricultural site in Penn Yan, New York, United States - 13C_Cellulose_Day30 | ecosystem: Environmental > Terrestrial > Soil > Agricultural land | place...
CGTAATACCCGGCGTCGTCCTCGGGAACGCCCAGCCCGATCAGGCCGCCGACCACCGAGCCAACCGTCGCGCCCGCGCCGGCACTGGCCAGCAGGGCGACGAACACGCCGCCGGCCACGGCCGGGCCGATCGCCGGGATCAGACCCGCCGCGACCGCCAGTCCCAGCCCGGCCCCGGTCAGCCCGCCGGTCACGGCCCCGACCGCGGTCCCCTCCTCCCACCGGCTGTCGTCTGGTTCGGTCGGGCTTGCCTCCGGATCCTTCTTGCTGAGGATGCCAACCCGGTCCTCGGGGAGGCCGGCCGCCCGCAGGTCGCGGACGGCGGCCAGCCCGGCGCCACGGGTCGGAAACACCCCGATGTAGACGAACATTTCCACGGTGCTAATGTCGCTCTGCGCCCGCATGGTTCGCCCCGTTCGGGGTCTCCGAGGTGTGATGTATGGTCATCGGCGGTCGGATCCGCCGGTTGTCGAACACCCGGACACTCATGCAGGGGGTGTGCCAAAGCCGCCAGGACCGCGATTTCGTATCGAAAACCGCCGGATCGGAGCCGATCACGACTCGCCGGCCGGGGCCGCGGAGGTCACGGCCCTTACGATCTTTCCCCACCCCTACGGGCCACGCCGCGACAGCGAAAGCGGATGCGTCCCCGGTGGGAACCGCGCTTCCCCGGGTATAATCGCGGGCCACTCTTTCCATCCGGAGCTAGCAATGAATCGGCCAAGTCTAATCGGCGCGGTAGTGGGGCTTGGACTGGTCGCGGTGATCGGTGCCGCACAGGTCGGTCGGCCGACAGACGCGAAGCCGGAGTTCGTCGGCGACGGGGCGACCGACAATACCGACGCGCTGCAGAAGGCGATCGACGCCGGCCGGGGCAGTGTCCACCTGTCGAAGGGCGTCTACCGCATCACCCGGACTTTGGTCATTGACCTCGACCGCGTCGGGTACACGGCCGTCACCGCCGACGGCACCGCGACGCTGCGGATGGACGGGGCCGGACCGGCGTTGCGGTTCGTCGGCACGCACAAGGGGACCGCCGCGCCGCGCACGGTCGAGCCGAACGTCTGGGATCGGCAGCGGTCGCCGCGCGTGGACGGGCTGGAGATCGTGGGCGGCCACCCCGAGGCCGACGGCATCGAGGTGTCCGGCACGATGCAGTTCACCGCCCACGGCGTCACCATCCGCAAATGCCGGCACGGCGTCCGGTTGGTCCAGCGCAACCGCAACGTTATCCTCTCGGCCTGCCACATCTACGAGAACCGCGGCATTGGCGTCTTCTACGACAAGGTCGATCTGCACCAGTCGAACATCGTGGGGTGCCACATCAGCTACTGCGATGGCGGCGGTGTCGTCTTCCGCGGCGGCGCGGTGCGCAACGCTCACATCGGCACCTGCGACATCGAGGCGAACCAGTCCAAGGACGGCCCGCCGACGGCGAACGTGCTGATCGACTGCACTGGCGGCTCGACCGCGGAGGTGGCCATTACTGGTTGCACGATCCAGCACGCGAACGTGCCGGACTCGGCGAACGTCCGCGTCCTCGGGGCCGGCAAGGGGCTCCGCGAGAAGACCGCGAACTGGGGCCACATCACCATCGGTGACAACGTCTTCTCCGACGTGGCCGTGAACGTGGACCTGAAGGACTGCCGCGGCGTCACCGTGACCGGCAACACCTTCTGGATGGGTTACAAGTACAACCTGCTGGCGGAGAACTGCCAGCAACTGGTCGTCGGTCCGAACGTCTTCGAGCGGAACCCGGCTTACGACTACGGCACCAGCAAGGAGACGGTCAACGCACTGCTGTTCAAGGACTGCAAGGACTGCACCCTGACTGGGCTGCACGTCCACGGCGTCCGCGGCGCGGCGGGACTGGCGCTCGACGGGTGCAGCCGGTTCAACGTGACCGGTTGCTCGGTGCTGGACTGCGAGGGGGTCGGGCTGCTGTTGAAAAACCCGCGGCACTGCCGGGTGTCGGACTGCCTGGTCCGCCACGACGGGCTGGGGGACAAGGAACCGGTGTCGCTGCGGGTGGATGGCGGGTCGGGGAACCTGTTCGCGGACAACCTGCTCGGCGGCGCGGCAATGGTGCCGAAGGAGGCCGGGGAGGTGAGGTGAAGCCCCGCCGCCCGGGTCAGCCGCACAGCGACGCGCCCGCGCAGCCCGGTCGAACCTCGATCGACCGGGCCGTCAGCGCGTTGCCCGTGCGGTCGTAGGTGACCCGGACGCGGTCTCGACTCTGGATCAGCCGGAGTTTGACCCTCTCCCCGCGGAGGACGACCGGGCAGTCCGGCGGCACGTCGAAGACGAGGACCGTCTCCCCGTCTACCGCCGTCAACTCCCGGTTCAGGGTGTCCACCCGGCGGACGACCGCATCGGCCTGGACCGCGGACCGATTACTGCCCGACTTCTGCATGCCCCCGGACCCGTTGAAGGACAGAACGATACGGACCCCGTCTCACCTTTAATGCAACGCGCGTACCACCGTGGGCAATTGGCCCGCCGGCCCGCGTGAGCAAGGCATTTCCCGCTACCCCGGGCCGCGACCTGGTCAGCGTTCGCCCGGCCGGTGGTCGAAGACCGCCCGCGCCGGGTGCGATTCCGCCGTCGAATGTGCGGCCGGCAGGCGGTTTGCCGCGTTCCGGCCGGGTGGCACGCCAGATGCTTTGGGGAGACGGAGTCTGTTTCGCTTCACAACACCCAGCGAGTTGATGGATCGGACGCCGTGCGGCGGCGGTCCCCCAGGTCGTCAGGAGGAAAGTCGAATGAAGAACCGGAAGCGCACCACAGTCAAGTACCGCGTCGCCGGGCGGGTCATCACCATCGCGGACGACGACCGGGTGAAGCTGGAGCTTTTGCTGCGCCGCGCGGCCGTCCTGGAGCCGGAGCAGGCCCCGTACCTGGCCGCGCTGGCCGGGGAGTTGCAGCGGGCGACGGTCGTGCCGCGGTCGGAGATCCCGGCGGACGTGGTCACCATGAACTCGGTCGTCCGGCTGCGCGACCTGGTGACCGACGAGGAGGAGACGTACATGCTGGTGTACCCGGCGGACGCCGACATCGAGCAGAACCGGCTGTCGGTGTTGGCCCCGGTCGGGACGGCGCTGATCGGATACCGGGCCGGAGACGTGGTCGAGTGGCCGGTGCCGGCCGGCGTGCGTCGGTTCCGGGTGGAGGAGGTCGTCTCCCAGCCGAAGCCCGACTTCGCCGGCAGCGCCGTCTGAGTCGGGGCGGTCGCGGGCGGGGCAAACCCCGCCCGCGACGCGGTCACTTCACCGGGCCGCTGACCACGTTGGAGATCAGCTTGTACCCCTCCATGGGAACTTCGGCCTCCGAGACGCGGATCTCGAACGTCTTGACCGGTGGCGCGAACAAATTGAGCGAGTCCTTGATCACCCCTTCCGACTTCAGTTGATTCCCTAGCATCGGCTTCGTCCCGTGGTTCTTGGTGCCTGGGAACGAGATGTCGCACATGTAATACTTCTCCGGCGCCCCCTTGGTGAACCGGTATCGAACCTCGAACCGGACCAGGTCCGGCGCCTCGAACGTCACCTTGGGGTCGGACAACTCGATCTCGGCCGGGCCGGCCGAGACAGGCTTGGTGGTCGGCACGGCGGCCGTGGTGGGTGCGGCCGTCGGCTTGCTGCATCCGACGATCAGGACCACGAGGGAGACAAGCAACAAGCCGCCGGCGGACCGGCGGCCGATGAATGCGGGCATGAACCATCCTCCGGGGTGCCGGTTGGTCGTCACTTCTTGCCAAGGAGCTTGACCGGCAACTCGACGTCCAGCGTCCCGCCCGCCTCGGGGACGGTGACCACCATTTTCGAGTCGGGTGTGGAGTACGGGGCTGGCACCGTCTCCATGGCGTGCGGGTTGTCGGCCTGCTTGAACTCCTTGAGGATCGTCCCATCTTTGTCCATGAACCGGCTGACCCGGACCTTGTACTGGCCGGGGACGACGCCGACATCGCCCCGCCGGGAGCCGGTCAGGACGTAGACGCCCATCGAGTCAGTGGTGCCGATCCCGCCCTCTCCCAGGGTCGCGTCCAGGGGGATGAACGAGACGGTGGCGTTATCGATCGGGACGCCCTTGGCCGTCAACTTGCCCGTGACGGGGACGCGCTTCAGCCCGTCCCCGCCGCAGCCGACGTACCCCACGATCACGACCGCCACCGCCAGATAACGCAATCGCCGCATAGTTACTCCTGTCCAGGTGCGGAAGCACTGACGAACCCCGAGCGTCGGCCGGGGTGGAGCCTCCCCCCCGCCGACGCTCGGGTTCGCCAGGACACGATGGGGCCGCCACGGCGGCTAGTTCGTGATCACCTCGCCGTCGCCCATCTGGCTAAGTCGCCTGAGGTTTGCGAGGTCGATCGATTGCTGGATGAAATGGACCGACCCGTCGGCGCGGACGAAGTTCACCCCGCCGGAGTGTAGGCTGGCGGCGCTGTACCAGGACGCCCGCCGGCCGGGCTTGTTGTTCAGCGGCGACGAGTGGTTGTTGTAGTTCCAGACGTTCAACCCCGCCGCGGGGTAGGTCAGGTTCCAGGCCCCGACCGGGTCGATCCCGATCGACACCCACCCGGCGTAAGCCCACGACGAGGTGACGCCGTTGAACAATTCGAGCGTCTGCTCGCCCATCATCAGGGTGTTACTGGTGCCGTCGGCGATCTGCGGGAGGGCGGTGGTGCTGCTCTCCCCGAAGATGTACCGGACACTGTTGGTCGAGGTCCGCCAGTAGTGGTAGCCTCTGAGGTTCCAGCACTCGGCGATGAAGTCGTAGCACGTCTTGGTCGCCGCGATCGACCCACTGGTGCCGTCCGGGCTGTAGTGCAGGCTGGCGATCGGGAGTTGCTTGTTGCCGCCGTCCGAAGGACACAGGAACGTCTTGACCTCGAGGGCCGACAGGGCCGCGTTGCCGCTGGCGACGGCATCCGGGGTCGAGAGTACCGACCCGGGCGAGAGCGGGTAGCCGATCGAGCTGGCGAGGAAGTTGCCGGAAGCCGCGTTCAGGTTGAACCTCGCGTACAGGTTGCCCTGTTCGATGTACGGCAGCAGGTACACCAGCCCGTGGTGGTTCAGGATGATCGGGTCGGAGGGGTTCGTCGTGGTCGCATTTGTTCCGATGGTGGTGCCGAGACTCTTGCGGCCAGGCGGCAGCTTGTTGTTGGCGTCGTGGTAGTTGTGGCAGGCCAGGCCGAGTTGCTTGAGGTTGTTCTGGCACTGGGTGCGGGCGGCGGCCTCGCGGACCTTCTGAACTGCAGGAAGGAGCAGCCCGATCAGGATCGCAATGATCGCGATCACCACCAACAACTCGATCAGCGTGAACCCGACTCTCCGAGCGGACTGAATCGCGCGGGTCATAACAATCACCTCGGGAAATGGTGCCCATAAGGGCGGGAATGAGGCCTCGGCATGGTTAGCCGATTCCTACCTGAGAGGACGGCAGAGAGAGGTTGCGATTCGGCAGGTTATTCTTGTATTGTCCGATTAACTTAACGGAAACTTAACCAACTGAGGCTAATCGAAGCGATTACCGCACGATATCCGTTTTGTGTCAATTTTATTCCATTTTTGCGACAAGTAACACGACTCGGGAACTCAACATTACTTCGCCACGTCCGCACCGGGCCAGACGAGATCATTGAACCGGTCCACCGGCTCCTTCACGGCCCAGGCGATGCCGCGGAGCAGGACTACCCGGAACAATGGGTCGTCGAACGTCCACGAGAAGTGCCCCGGTATCGACACGAACACCCGGCCCCGGCCCGGCTCCGTCGTCCAGAACAGCGGCCGCGGCTGCCCGTCCTCGACCTGCGTAGCGAGGACCCGGTCGGCCGGTAGCTCGCCGGTGAGCATCCAGTAGCTCTCGTCCACCAGCTTCAACCGGTCGAGGTTGCGCGCGACCGGGTGTTTGGCGTCCGCGTTGAACGCCAGGTCGAGCGGGCCGTGGCGGTATTTGATCTTGCCGCCGCGAGACGCCAGCCCAATCCGTTTGGCGAACCCGGGCGCGTCGTTGCGGCCGTCCACCGCCCAGTGGACATAGACCAGCCCGCCGCCGCGCTCCAGGAACGCATCGACGTCCGCCGCCCGCGCCGGCGTCCAGTCGCCGTGCTGGTAGAAGACCATCGCGTCGGCCTTCTGGAACTCTTCCTTCTCCGGCCACTCCCATGCGGTGACGACCTCCACCTTGTCCGCCAGCTTGAAGAGCGCCGCCCACGCCTTCTGCCATGCCGGGTAGTCGTGCTCTCCCTTGCCGTGGTCCTTCTTCCCGGCGACCAGGACGACGCGCAGCGGTCGCGTCTTCTCCGGCGGGTTCGGGGCGCCGGCCAGTGCGGCGTGGACCTCGGCGGCGGGCCGCGGCTTCGGCCGGGGGCCCTTGTGGTCGCGGGGCATGGCCGTCGGCGGCTCGCCCGCGACGGCTCCCGCAAGGCTGGCGACCAAAGCGCCCAGCACGAGTAGCGGTCGCATGGCTATCCCTTCTTCTTCGGGGTCGGACGGGGCAGGACGTTCGTCCGCTTCGCCCACTCGTCCCATTTCCCGGACAGCTCCTTCACCTTCTCCGGGTGCCTAGCAGCGAGATCGGCCAGTTCGGTCCGGTCGGCATCCAGATCGTACAGTTCCCACGGGCCGCCGCGGCGGGCGACGAGCTTCCATTTTCCAGCGCGGATCGCCCGGTTCCCCTCGTGCTCCCAGGCGAGGTGGTCCCGTTCCAGCGGCTTGCCGGCGAACGCGGGGACGAGGCTCTTGCCCTCCGGCGGCGTCTTGCCGGCGGGGTACGTGGCCCCGCTCACGTCGAGGCAGGTGGCCATCACGTCGATGACGTGCCCGACCTGGCTGCGGACTTCGCCGCGAGCCGCGATGCTCTTCGGCCAGTGGGCGATTAGCGGCGTGCTGATGCCGCCCTCGTGGCAGTAGTGCTTGTACAGCCGGAACGGCGTGTTGCAGGCGTTCGCCCACCCGGAACCGTAGCTGTGGTACGTCCCGGGGCCGCCCATCTTGTCGAGGTCCGCCCCCCTGTGCAGGACGTTGTCCGGGCCGCTCGACCTGTCGAACCCGAACGGGTCCCACTCGGCGCACGCCCCGTTGTCCGACAGGAAAAGGATCAGCGTGTCGTCGAGCTGGTCGTTCGATCGCAGGTCGTCGAACACCCGCCCGATGTTGCGGTCCATCCGGTCGATCATGGCGGCGTAGATCGCCATCCGCCGGGCGAGGTCGGCCCGCCGGTCGGCCGGCAGCGAGTCCCACGTTGGGTTAGGACCGCGGTCCCGGTACCCCAGCGTCTCGTAATCGGACCGGGGTGGCAGCGTCGCACCGGGATCGATCAGCCCGAGCTTCTTCATCCGCGCCAGCCGCTCCTCGCGGAGCCGGTCCCAGCCCTTCGCGTACACCTCCTGGTACTTGCCGACATCTTCCGCCGGGGCGTGCAGTGGGAAGTGGGGGGCGTTGAATGCGAGATACAGGAAGAAGGGCCTGTCCGGTGTCTTGCGGGCGTCCGCCAGGAAGTCGAGGGCGTGGTCGGCGATCCCGTCGGTGGCGTAGAACCGGCCCGGCGGGTAGCGGCGCGCCGGCCGTTCAGCGGGGAGTCGGACGTACGCCTTCTCGTCCCAGAAGCTGTCGAACCCCTGGATCATGCCGTAGAAGTCGTCGAACCCGCGGTCGGTCGGCGTCGGGGTTCGCTTCGGGCCGGCCGCGAGGTGCCACTTGCCGCACATGAGCGTCCGGTAGCCGGCTGGCCTGAGTACCTCGGCGATTGTCACCGTGTTCGGCTGGAGGGTGCCGCGGTAGCCGGGTAGCTTCTGGTCGCCGGTCATCAGCCCGACCCCGGCCTGGTGCGGGTAGAGGCCGGTCAGCAGGCTCGCCCGGGACGGGCAGCACCGGGTGCAGTTGTAGAACCGGCTGAACCGCAGGCCGCCGGCCGCGAGCCGGTCCAGGTTCGGGGTGGCGATCTCGCCGCCGAAGCAGCCCACGTCCGAGTAGCCCAGGTCATCGGAGAGGATGACGATTATGTTCGGGCGACCGGCGACCGCGGGTGCTTTTGCTGCGGAATCAGGTACGAACGCGATCAGAAGGGCGATGGCCATTACGCCCGGTGGGGCGCTGATACCCGTGCGACAGATCAAGGCCGGCTCCTCGGAGGAACGTCGATCCGAACCCGCGGCTCACGACAGGACAACCCCGTACCTTGCCCGGAAGCGGCTGTAGTCGAAGCCGTTGATCGCCCCGTCCCCGTTGAAGTCCAGGTCCGCCCGGTACGCAACGGACCCGGCGGTGCTGCCGTAGGCGGCGCGGAAGCGGCTGTAGTCGAAGCCGTTGACCGCCGCGTCCCCGTTCACGTCCCCGTAGAGCCGGTGCAGCGCAAACGTGAGGTCGGCCGCCATCTCGACTCCGGCCAGAGACTTGACCTTGGCCTTGCTTACCGAAAGCACCCACCGGCCGTCGGCGAGCGACCCGAACTCGGTGTTCGACCCCGAGAACGTCAGGGTGGCGATCGTCCGCCCGCCCTCGACCCGGACGGACACGGCGATCGTCCCGACCACGGCCCCGTCCGCCGTCCGGGTCAGGGTGAAGGCCGTGGCCAGGAGCGCGGGGTCCACTTCCATGTCGAAGGCAACCTCCAACTCGGTGACCCGCGACCGCTGAGCGGCCCCGCCGTTGACCACCACGGCCGTCACGTCCGGGACGGGTGTAACCGTGACCGTGACCGTGGCGGTCGCGGTGCCGCCGGCTCCGTCGGAAACCGTGTATGTGAACGAATCGGTACCGCTGAAGTTCGCTGCCGGTGTGTACCGGACCTCGCCGTTGACCAGCGTGACCGTCCCGTTCGCGGCCGGGCCGACGGCCACGACGGTGAGTGTCTCGCCGGCGTCGGGCTCGGTCGTGTCGTTGGCGAGTACGTCCACCACCGTGGCGGCGCCATCCTCGGCGAGGGTGAGCGAGTCGCCCCGCGGGGTCGGCGGGAACCCGACGTCGAACGCCCAGGCGGCCCCGGCGTCGGTCCCGAACGCGTCGTCGAAGCTGGCCGCGACCACCACGCGGGTCCCGGAAATCGCGACCACGGTGCCGAAGGCGTCCCCGTTCGCCGGTTGCGGGTTGTTTAGTGTCCGCAGGAACCGGCCAGTGGTCGCGTCGAACAGGTACGCGGCCCCGGAGTCCGCCGCACCGGGCCGGTCATCCCCGTAGGCCCCGACCACGAGCCGGTTGCCCGAGATCGCGACGCTGTGGCCGAACGCCTCGGTGTACGTGTGGGTCGGGTCGCCCACTCGGGTGATCAGGTCCCCGGTGGCCGCGTCGAACACGTAGGCGGCCTCCCGGGCCCCGACCGCGACCCGGTTCCCGGACACCCCGACCGACAGGCCGAACAGGTTGTTCAGCGTCAGGGTCGGGCTGTTCAGGGTGCGGAGCAGGGTACCGGTGGTCACGTCGTACAGGAACACCTGCCCGAGCGCCATGTTCGCCGCCACGTTGTCGATCGGGGCGCCGACCGCGAGCAGCGTCCCGTCGAGGGCGACCGCCGAGCCGTATTGCTCCTCGCCGTACGCTGGGGTCGGGTTGGTGATCGTCCGCTGGTACGCCCCGGTGACGGCGTCGAACACGAACACCCGCCCCGGCCCGGCGTTCCCGTAGACCTCGTTGTCCTCGTTGACCCCGACCACGACCGTGTCGCCGGAGATGGCGACCGAGAACCCGAACGCCGTGACAGTCGAAGTCCCCGGCGGGATGAACGTGTGCAGCAGGGCCCCGGTGGTGGCGTCGAACAGGTACGCCTTGCGCGTGCCGAAGTCGCCCACCACCACCCGGTTCCCGGACATCGCGACCGCGAACCCGAACTGCTGCGCCTCACCCGGCGGTTGCAGGGTGGTGACGAGGGCCTGCGTGTCAGTGTCGTACACCCGGACCTGACCAAAGGACCACATGACCGCCATTCGGTTGCCCGAGACCGCGACCGCGTTACCGAACTGGTAGGTGAACTGGCTGTTCAGCGGTCCGGGCACCACCCCGAGCGGGCCTTCGGCCGGCGGGTTGACCACCGTCACGGTGACGGTCGCGGTCGTGAACCCGCCGTAGCCGTCGGCCGCGGTGTAGGTGAACGTGTCGGTCCCGACGAAGTTTGGGGGCGGCGTGTACGTGACCGCGGTGACCGCCCCGGACACCGTCTCCGGCGGGAATCCGCTGGTGCTGGACCAGTTGTGCGTGACGACGGCCACGGTCCCGCCGCTGGTCCCCTGGGTGACGGCGCTGACGGACAGGAAATCGCCGCCGTCCGGGTACCAGGGGTCGTTGCCGACGGTCGGGACGACGGTCGGGCCGGCGTTGCGGAAGACGACGGCCGAGTCGTTCCGGACGGTCGGCGCGTTGTTCAGGTCGATCGAGTAGATGCCGCCAGCGTCGGGCGCTCCGGTGTCGTCGCCGAGCGCCCCGACGACGGCCCGGGAAGTGGTGTACACCACGTTCGGGCTGCCCGGGGGGACGTTCTGCGTATACGACTCGAACGAGGAGACGCCGGCCCCGAACCGGTCGCCCGGGGCCGGGGTCGGGTTGGCCAGGGTCGCCAGCCGGACCCCGGTGACCGCCGCGAACTCGTAAGCAGCGCCGGCGTCCGGGACGCCGGTGGGGTCGTCCAGCGGCGCCCCGACCACAGCAATGTGGTTGTGGATCGACACCGTCCCGCCGAAGTTGTCGCCGGGTGCCGGGAACGGGTTGGGGATGGTGCGGAGGATCGTGGCGGGCGACTCGGAGTTGCCGCCAGAAAAGTTGGCGTCGAACACGTAGGCCGAGCCAGCGTCGGGCACGCCGCCGGAGTCGTCGAGCGGTGCGCCGATGATACCGAGATACGGGCCGGTGCCCTGGGCGAGGGCAGCGCCGAACAGGTCGCCGTTCGCCGGGGCGGGGTTCTCGATCACATAGGTGATGGCCCTGACATCGTAGTTGTGGACGAACACCGCGCCGGTGTCGGTGAACCCGTTGCGGTCGTCGAACGGGGCCCCGATAACGATGTCGCCGAACGGGTTCATCGCGACCGCGTACCCGAACTTGTCGCCTGCCGCGGGGGTCGGGTTGCTCACCCGATCCGCGATCTGCCCGCCGCTGTTGTAGAACCCAATGTAGGCCATCCCGGCGTCCGGCGCTCCGGAGTCGTCGCCCGGGGCCCCGATCGCCAGGAACGAGCCGAACCGCTCGCTGGCCAGCGCGTACCCGAACAGGTCGCCAGCGGCCGGGGTCGGGTTGCTGAACGTCCCGACCAGGGTCGCGTCGGGCCAGAAGGAGTACACGGCCCCGCTGTCGGGCACCCCGCCCGGGTCGTCGAACGGGGCGCCGACCTGGAACACCGACCCCCCCTGGGCGAGGGCGACCGACCACCCGAACCGGTCCCCGGGCGCCGGGTTCGGGTTGCTCAGGGTGGTGACCAGCGCGCCGGTGTCCAGGTTGAACACGTACGCGGAGCCGGCGTCCGGGATCCCGCCGGGGTCGTCGAACGGGGCTCCGACCACGACCAGGTTCCCGACCACCGCGACCGCGCCGCCGAACTGGTCGCCGAACTGGGCGGCCGGGTTGCCAAGGGTGCGGAGGAGGTCCCCGGCGATTGGGGTGATGCGGTCTTCCAGCAGTTCGAGCCCAAGGCCGCGTCTGGTGCGTGACATGGGTCTACTCAGTCCGGCGGGAAGGGTGTACGAGTCGATCGAGGCCGCCATGAGAGTCTAGCCAACGTCCAGCGTTCACGGAAAGTCAGAAACCGATCAACTGGCCCGGCGGGTGGAGGCGAGGCCCGCGGCCTCAAGGGCCCGCGGCCTCAAGGGCCGGCGAGATGAAAGACTGCCGCCTCGTCAGGGTAGTAAAAGGGGGTGCCCGAAGAGGGCGTCACCACACCTCTCCCCTTACTCCCCGTTGCCCGGCGTTCCCTCGAAAGGTCTGACACTGTGAGCACCAGAGCCTACGCCGCCCAGTCCGCCGCCAGTCCGCTCGCCCCGTTCACCCTGACCCGCCGCGACCCGCTACCGACGGACGTGCAGATCGACATTATGTATTGCGGGGTCTGCCACTCGGACCTGCACCAGGTCCTCAACGAATGGAGCGAGGCCGCCCCGACCATCTACCCGTGCGTCCCGGGTCACGAGATCGTCGGGCGGGTCACCCGGGTCGGGAAGGACGTGAGGAAGTTCCGGGAAGGCGACCTCGCCGCGGTCGGGTGCATGGTGGACTCGTGCCGCACCTGCCCGAGCTGCGCCCGCGGTCTCGAACAGTACTGCCAGCGCTCCCCCACGTTTACCTACAACGGGCCGGACAAGCACTCGGGCGGGGTCACGCTCGGCGGGTACTCCCAGCGCATCGTGGTGGACGAGGCCTTCACCCTGAAGCTCTCCGACCGGGTGGACCTCGCCGCCACCGCGCCGCTGTTGTGCGCCGGGATCACGACCTACTCGCCGCTGCGGCACTGGAAGGTCGGGCCGGGGCAGAAGGTCGGGGTCGTCGGCCTCGGCGGGCTGGGCCACATGGGGGTGAAGTTCGCCCGCGCGCTCGGGGCGCACGTCGTCCTGTTCACCACCTCGCCGGGCAAGGTCGAGGACGGGAAGCGGCTCGGCGCGCACGAGGTCGTGATCTCGAAGAACGCGGACGAGATGAAGGCCCATGCCTTCAGCTTCGACTTCATCCTGGACGCGGTGTCGGCCGAGCACGACATCAACGCCTACCTGTCGCTCCTGAAGCTCGACGGCACGCTTTGCCTCGTCGGCGCGCCGGAGAGGCCGCTGCCGGTGGCCGCGTTCAACCTGCTCCTGCCGCGGCGGAGTTTCGCCGGGTCGGGCATCGGCGGGATCGCCGAGACGCAGGAGATGCTCGACTTCTGCGCCGAGCGCGGGATCACGAGCGACGTGGAGGTGATCCCGATCCAGAAGATCAACGAGGCCTACGACCGGCTGCTCAAGGGCGACGTGAAGTACCGGTTCGTCATCGACATGGCCTCGCTCAAGTAATGCTCTCCGTCCGTGCCCACGGCCCGGCGTGGGCACGGACGGGGCGTCAGTCCTTGCCCTTCTTCTTCTTCACGCCGGCGTCCGGCCTGTTCTCGGTCGGCAGGAGCCGGGCCAGGTCCTTCTTCACGCCCGCGAACTTCGAGTCCGTGGCGAGGTTCGTCCACTCGCGCGGGTCGGTGTCGTGGTCGTAGAGTTCCTCGCCGCCGTCGGCGTAGCGGATGTACCGCCACCGTTCCGTCCGGACGGCGTGGTTGTTGCGCTGGTAGGTCGTCACGGCCGGCCGGTCCCACTTCGCTGCCGGGTTGGCCAGGAGCGGCCTGAGGCTCTGGCCCTGGACGTGCGCCGGTGTCTCCAGCCCGCAGAGGTCGCAGAGGGTCGGGTAGAGGCTCATGAAGTCCACCGGCCGCTCGCAGACCGAGCCGGGCTTCGTGACGCCCGGCGCGACGACCACCAGCGGCGACCGGGTGGCCTCCTCCCACAGGGCGAACTTCCGCCAGTGCTCCTTCTCCCCCAGGTGCCAGCCGTGGTCGCCCCACAGCACGATGACCGTGTTGTCCCGGTAGGGGCTTTTGTCGAACCCGTTCATCAGCCGGCCGATCATGGCGTCGCAGAAGGAGATGGAGGCCAGGTACGCCCGCACCGCCTCCTTCCACTTGCCGGCCGCGGTGAGCTTCTCGTGGTCGCCGCTGCGCAGGGCCATCCGCACGCCGGCCGGCGGCACGTCGGCCAGGTCGCCCGCCTTCACGGCTGGCAGCTTGACCGAGTCGAGCGGGTACAGGTCGAAGTACTTCTGCGGCACCTGCCAGGGGAGGTGCGGCTTGTGCAGGCCGCAGGCCAGGAAGAACGGCCGGTCGTGCTTTGCCCGAAGTTGCTCCAGGCAGTAGCTGACGGAGTGGTAGTCCGGCATCGCGTCGTCGCCGGCGGAGAGCGGGCCGATGCGGAAGTTGCCGTATCCCCAGCCCTCGTCGTCGGCCTTTCCCTTCTTCCCCTTCGGCTCGCCGCCGGCGCGGGCGTAGTCGTCCCAGTAGTCGGCCGGTGTCGGGTAGCCGCCGTGGTAGATCTTCCCGGCCCCGACGCAGCGGTAGCCGCCGGCCTTGAAGTGCTGGGTCAGGTGCGTGACCTTCGCCGCTGCGGTGGCCCGCCAGTCGTTGCCATTGTCGTAGACGCCGCTGGCGCCGGGCCGCAGGCCGCACATCAGGGCGGTGCGGGACGGGTTGCACACCGGGGCAGCGCAGTAGCTGCGGGTGAACACCACCCCGCGGGCGGCCAGCTTGTCGAGGTTCGGGGTCTTGACCTGGTCGTGCCCGAGGAACCCGACCCAGTCGCGCAGGTCGTCGATGGCGACGAACAGAACGTTCGGCCGGGCCGGCGGCTTTACCGGGTAGGCCGCGGGGGCGGGCGCCAGGGCAACAAAGGCGCAGGCGACGAGGGCAAACCGCATGAAATCCTCCGCGGCCGGTGGGCGAGTGTGCGGTGCCCATCGTATCCCGGCCCGGCCGCGGGAGCGAGAGCCGATCGCCTTGCCGGCGGGGCTAGCCGCGGCTGATGTCATTCGGTTGCCGGAGTTTCTGGAGGACGCGCCGGAGTACGAGGTCCGGGTCGAGGCGGAAGAGAGACTGGCACCCCTGATCGCAGGCCGCCCGGAACGGCGGGCCGAAGTGGCACCCGGTGCAGTCGATCGCGTCCGAGCCCAGGCACTCGACCGCCGGGGCGTGGGCGAACACCGTCGGCCGGGTCGGCCCCATCAGGGCCAGCGTCGGCGTGCCGATCGCCCCCGCCAGGTGGGCCGGGAAGCTGTCGTTGCCGACGACCAGCGCCGCCTGCTCGATCAGGGCGGCGAGCCGGTCGATCGGCGTGCCCCACCAGTAGACCGGGGTGTTGGTGAACCGCTCGTCCTTCGGGGCCATGAGGAGCAACACGGGGACGCCGGCAGCCTTCAGTTTCCAGGCCAGATCGACCCAGTAACTCGCCGGCCACTCCCGCGCGACCCACGCGGTCTGGGGGAACAGGATCACCGGCGGGCCGCCGAGTTCGCGGACGCGGTCCGCGGCCCACGCCCGGCGGTCCGCCGCGATCCGCAGTGTGGGGCGGGCCGGCGGGCCGGTGACGTTCAGGAGGTCGCGGACGTAGTCGAGCCGCGGCCGGCGACCGCGGTCGGCGAGTTCGGTGCGGTAGGCCTCGTCGAGGCTGACTCCGCCGGGCTCGGGGTCGGCGGTTAGCCCGAACAGGTCCATCAACTCCAGGTCGCGCTTCCGGTGGAAGACGAGCGACTGCCCGGCCCGACGGCACCCCTCCGCGAGCCAGGCCAGCATCACGATGTCGCCGAGCCCGGCGTACCCCTTGTACGTCTCCAGGTCGATCTTCAGCGGGTTCGCAGCCATTGCCGTGGTGAAGACTTGTAGGTCGGGTCGAGTCTTCGAGGCCCGACATCGTGCCCCACGTCGGGTCTCGAAGACTCGACCCGACCTACAAGAGTTAGTCGTCGTCCCCGCCGGACCCGCTGCCGGACCCGGTTCCAGTGCCCGTTCCGGTCCCCGTGCCCGTGCCCGTGCCTGTTCCCGTGCCCGTGCCCGTGCCGGTCCCAGTTCCTGTGCCCGTGCCTGTACCCGTTCCGGTTCCAGTTCCGGTCCCGGTTCCTGTCCCAGTTCCGGTTCCAGTTCCGGTCCCGGTTCCTGTCCCAGTTCCGGTTCCCGTCCCGGTGCCTGTTCCCGTGCCGCTGCCCGGGCTGTCGTCCACCGTGCGGGAGAACTGCCGGAGTAACTCTCCGGTGCTGCCGTCGAACACCTGGACCACCACGACATTCCCCTGGCGGACGTGCGTGACCACCTCGTCCCGCCCGTCGCCAGTTACCTCCTCCGCATCTACCCGCACCCCGCCGCGGAAGTTCGGGTCGGCGGCGACGAGCTGCATCAACTGGTTCCCGGTCACGCCGCCGAGCACCCGGACGACTGGGCCGCCGCCCGGGCCGGTGCCGGTCACGATGTCGGCCCGCCCATCTCCGTTCACGTCCCCCGTCGAGACCAGGACCCCGCCGCGGAACGAAGACTCGTAGGCGAAGAAGTTCTGGATCACCTGTCCGGACAGGTCGAACGCGATCACCCGTGGGCCGCCGCCGACCCCGGTGCCGGTCACGATGTCGGCCCGCCCGTCGCTGTTGACATCCCCGGCCGCGACGATCACGCCGCCGCGGAACGTGGACTCGTAGGCGAAGAAGTCGCGGAGGACGCCCGCGCCCAGGGTGGCCCCGTCGAGCACCCGGACGCGCGGGCCGCCTCCGTTGCCGGTGCCGGTCACGACGTCGGCCCGTCCGTCGCTGTTGACATCGCCCAGCGCCACGTACACCCCGCCGGTGTAGGTCGGCTCGTACACGAAGAAGTCGGACAGGGTCGCCCCGGTCTGGCCGTCCACGATACGAATCCGCGGGCCGCCGCCCTGGCCGGGCGCGATCACCAGGTCGTCCACCCCGTCCCCGGTCACGTCGCCGAGGGCCGCGTGGACCCCGCCGCGAAACTGGTCCTCGTACGCCTGGAACTCGGCCACGTCCTCGCCGGTCGCGGGATCGACGACCTTAACCCGGGGAATGCCTCCGTCGTCCGGGGTGACGAGCACGGACCCGGACGGGATCGGCGCCGGCACGAGCCGGTCTTCGACTTCCTGAAGGATCGGCCGGGCCCGGCGGGTTTTGCGCGACATGATGGACCTCGCAGACGTCGGTTTGGTGTGCGGCGGTAGCGGCCGAAGCCAGGCCGCCTGAACAGGCATAGTAGCCTCGAAGTCAGCCGACCGCCAAAAATCGGCCTCTGGCCTGGACCCGCCGCTGGCCCGTTACCCCCGGCGCGGGACGGCGGCCAGCGTGCGGGCCAGCACCGCGGGATCGACCGGCTTGATCAGGTGCAGGTCGAACCCGGCCTGCTGGGCCTGCCGCCGGTCGTCGTCCTGGCCGTACCCCGAGAGGGCGATGAGGTACGTCGGCGCAAGGGTCGGGTCGGCCCGCACCGCGCGGGCGACCGCGTACCCGTCCAGCTCGCCAGGGAGCCCCAGGTCGGACACCAGCACGTCCGGCCGCGACACCGCCGCGGCTGTCAGACCGGCCCGCCCGTCGAAGGCCACCTGCACGTCGTGTCCCAGTAACGTCAGCAGCATCTGCAGACTCTCGGCGGCGTCCCGGTTGTCCTCGATCACGAGCACGTGCAGCTGCTCGCCCTCTCGCGACGGGGCGGCGGTCGCCGGGCGCTCCCGGGCGGCCGCGGCCGGCCCGGCCAGTGGCAGCCGGAGGGTGAACGTCGAGCCCTGGCCCGGCCCGGCGCTCTCGGCGGCCACCGTCCCATTGTGGAGTTCGATCAGCCCCTTCGCCAGCGCGAGTCCTAGCCCGAGCCCGCCCGAGCTGCGGTCCGGGCTCTGGTCCGCCTGGCCGAACGGCTCGAACAGGCGGGAGAGGACATCGGCGTCCATCCCGGCCCCGGTGTCCTGCACGGTGATGACCGCCGACCCGACGGCGGCGGCCGCGCGGATGTCCACCCGGCCGCCGCGGGGGGTGAACTTGCTCGCATTGTGCAGCAGGTTCCCGACCACCTGGGCCAGCCGGGTGGGGTCGCCGGTCACGGGCAGCGGCCGGTCCGGGGCATCCACCTCCAGGGTCAGCCCGGCAGCGGTGAGTGTCGGCCGGTAGTCCTCGGCCGTCTGCCGGGCGACGGCCGCCAGGTCGCACCGCTCGGTGCGGAGCCGGACCTTGCCGCGGGCGATGCGGGCGACGTCGAGCAGGTCGTCGATCAGGCGGGCCATGTGCGAGACTTGCCGGTCGATGATGGCCCGGGCCTTGCTCACCGCGACCGCGTCCAGCCTGGCCAGCCGCAGGATCTCGACGGCGTTGCGGACCGGGGCGAGCGGGTTGCGCAGCTCGTGCGCGAGCATCGCCAGGAACTCGTCCTTGCGGCGGTCTGCCTGCCGCAGGGCCTCGGCGGTCCGCCGGCTCTCCTCCAGCAGCCGGGCGTTCTCGGCGGTCGCGGCCTGCAGTTCGTCGCGCTGACGGGCCAGCTCCTGCCGCCGGCGGTCCAGCTCGAAGAAGACCTCGGCCTTGCTCCGCAGCACGTCGGGCTCGATCGGCTTGTGCAGGAAATCGACGGCCCCCGTCTCGTACCCGCGAAACCGCCGCCCGCGGTCGGCGCTGCCGGCCGTCAGGAAGATGATCGGCACCCGCCGCGTCCGCTCGGTGCCGCGCATCAACTCGGCCAGCTCGAACCCGTCCATTCCCGGCATCTGCACGTCCACCAGCGCCAGCGCCACCTCGTGCCGCAGGAGCAACTCCAGGGCGTCCGGGCCGGACCGCGCCTTGAGCAACCTCAGCCCGTCGCGGCGGAGCAGCCCCTCCAGGGCCAGGAGGTTCTCCTCCAGATCGTCCACCAGCAGGAAGTTGACGGGGTCGGTCGACATCGTCGGGGTCATGCGGGGGTGGCGGCGATCAGGAAGGACGCGATCTCGTCCAGGCTCAGGGGGACGGCCCCGGGGCAGGCGTCCAGCGCCGCCTGCGGCATGGCGGCGACCTGGGCCTGGTCCGGGCGCTGGACCAGGGCGACCCCGCCGGCGTCGCGGACCGCCCGCAACCCGCGGGCGCCGTCGCTGTTGGCGCCCGTCAGGACGACGCCGACCAGCCCCGACCCGTAGGCGTCGGCGGCGGACTCGAAGAGCACGTCGATGGACGGCCTCGAGTACAGGACCGGCTCCTCGCTGGAGAGCGACAGCCGCCGGTCCAACTCCACGAGCAGATGGTAGTCCGGCGGGGCGAAGTACACCGTGCCGGCCTCCAGTGGCTCCTTGTCCTCGGCCTCGCGGACGTCCACCCGGCACTTCGCCCGGAACAACTCGGCCATGATACTCGGTCGGTCCGGCGGCAGGTGGACCACCACCGCGACCGGCAGGCGGAACCCGGCCGGCAGGGCCGGGAGGACGGCGGACAGGGCCTCCACGGCGCCGGCCGACGCCCCAATGACGACCGCCTCGGCCCGGGGGCGCTCCGCGGTCATGTGACACCCCGCTTCTGGTAGATCCGCTCGGCCCGGTCGAACTCGGCGAACGCGTCGGCGTGCCGGGAGAACCGCAGGCTCTCCTTGGCGCCGATCCCGAGGAACCCCTTGCGGGCCAGCGAGTCCTTGAACAGTCCGACGGCGCGGTCCTGCAACTCCCGGTCGAAGTAGATCAGGACGTTGCGGCAGGAGACGAGCTGGACCTCGGCGAATACAGCGTCGGACACGAGGCTGTGGTCGGAGAAGACGGTCCGCTTGCGGAGACTCTTGTCGAACACCGCCGCCCCGTAGGCCGCCGTGTAGTAGTCCGACAGGGACGACCGGCCGCCCGACTGCCGGTGGTTCTCGGTATACAGCGGGATCCGGTCCAGGTCGAGTACGCCGGCCGCGGCCTTGTCCAGGGCGGCGGGGTTGATGTCGGTGCCGTAGAACATGGTGCGGTCCTCCAGCCCCTCCTCGCGGAACAGGATGGCCAGCGAGTACACCTCCTCGCCGGCGCTGCACCCGGCCACCCACACCTTCAGCGACGGGTACGTCCGCAGGTGCGGCACCACCTTCTCGCGGATCACCCGGAAGTATGCCGGGTCGCGGAACAGCTCGCTGACCTGCACCGTCAGGAACCCGAGCAGTTCGGGCAGCACGGCCGGGTCGTGCAGCACCCGGTCCTGGAGCTGCGAGTAGCTGCGGCAGCCGAAGTGCTCCCGGGCCTGCGCCAGCCGCCGCTTCACGGAGGCCATCGCGTACCCCCGGAAGTCGTAGTGATACCGCTGGTAGACGGCCTCCAGCAGCAGCCGCAGCTCGATGTCGTCGGTCCGATCGGGCACGGCTCGGCCCTCACCTGGGCATCCACACCCGGACGAGCGAGAGCAGCTTCTCGACGTCCAGCGGCTTGGCCATGTAGTCGTTGGCCCCGGCTGCCAGGCACCGCTCCTGGTCGTCCTTCATTGCCTTGGCGGTGAGCATGATGACCGGCAGTTTCTTCCACTTGGGCCGGCTGCGGATCTCGCGGGTCGCCTCGATGCCGTCCATCTCGGGCATCATGACATCCATCAGGACCAGGTCGATCGCCCGGGCGGAATCGCCGTCGGCGGCCGCCAGCAAGTCGAGCGCCTCGCGGCCGTTGCGGGCGATCTGCACCGCGGCGCCCCGCGGCTCCAGGATGCTGGTGAGGGCGAACACGTTGCGCACGTCGTCCTCGACGACCAGGATGCGGCGGCCTTCCAGCGCGGCGTCCCGGCTGCGGGCCTTTTCCAGCATCCGCTGCTGCTCGGCCGGCAGGTCGGCCACCACCTGGTGCAGGAACAGCGTCACCTCGTCGAGCAGCCGCTCGGGGGACTTCGCCCCCTTGATGATGATCGACTTCGAGTACCGCCGCAGCCGCTGCTCCTCGTCCGGCGAGAGATCCCGGCCGGTGTAGACGATGACCGGCGGGAACGAGTAGGCGTCCTCCCGGCTGAGCGTCTCCAGCAGGGAGTAGCCCGAGGCGTCGGGCAGGGACAGGTCGAGCACCATGCAGTCGAACGTCGCCCCCCGGAGTTGCTCCAGGCACTCCGCGGCGCTGGCCGCCCCCACCGTCTCCACCTCGTGCGAGCCGAGGAGTTTCCGCAGGCTGTCGAGCTGGACCGGGTCGTCCTCGACCACCAGCACCCGGCGCATTCGCTGGGCCAGCCGCGTCTCGAGTTGCTCGAGCGCCCCGGCCAGTTCCTCCCGCTTCACCGGCTTGAGCATGTACCCGACCGCCCCGAGGGACAGGGCCGTCTGCGCGTGGTCGCCGCCGGAGACGACGTGGACCGGGATGTGCCGGGTGCGGGCGTCGTGCTTGAGCCGGTCGAGCACCGAGAGCCCCGAGTGGTCGGGCAGCCCCACGTCGAGCACGACGGCGCTGGGCAGGTACTGCGTGGCGACGGTTAGCCCCTCCTCGGCCGTGGTCGCGATCAGGCACTGGAAGTCGAGTTCGTGAGCCAGGTCGTAGAGGATGCGGGCGAACGACTCGTCGTCCTCGACGACCAGGATAACGTGGCGGCCGCCGGTCAGCCGCTCGCGGTCGTCCCGGATGCGGTGGCCGCCACGTTATCC
>Ga0247822_10000513_pt1 | contig 21033 bp, 20 predicted proteins | sample 13C_Cellulose_Da_FD_192423 | JGI IMG/M metagenome (GOLD analysis project Ga0247822, IMG submission 192423) | Soil microbial communities from agricultural site in Penn Yan, New York, United States - 13C_Cellulose_Day30 | ecosystem: Environmental > Terrestrial > Soil > Agricultural land | place...
ACCTTCAATCCTCCCTGGGCTCCCCTGCGTGACAAATGAAGCGGGGCGCGTCCGGAGGGCAAGGCCGGACGCGCCCGCGAGCTCTTGCAACAGCGGAGGGACTAGATCTCCGCGAGGGCTTGCTGCGGGAACGCTCTCGCGTCCACCTTCGGGTAGTACGACTTCACCTTCCCGTCCGGCCCGATGATGACGCCTACCCGGCGCGCATTCTCCGCCTTGACGTCATCACATGCACCGTAGGCGAGCCCGACTTTCCGATCGGTGTCGCACAGCAGTGGGAAGTTGAACCCAAACTTCTCAGCGAAGTCCTTGTTCTCCTCGGCTGTATCGAAGCTGATGCCCAGAATCTCTGCGTTCTTCTGCTGATACTGCGCTCTCTGGTCGCGGAACCCGCAACCCTCGGCCGTTCAACCCGGGGTGTCCGCCTTCGGGTAGAACCAGAGCACCACCGACTTCCCCCGGTACTCGGACAGCTTGTGCGTCCGGCCGGTGTGGTCCTTGACCTGGAAGTCCGGAGCCACGTCTCCTGGCTTGAGCATGTCCAGCCTCCTCTGTGCACAGCGGTCCGGAGCCCCCGCCGCACCTCCTGGGTAGACTGCCACTCCGGAAGGCCTGTCCTAGCACGCAACTGCCTCCCGTAGGTGCCGGCTAGCGCTCCGAGACCGCCTCCAGGGCATAGGTCTCCAGCCCTTGCGCGCGGTGGGCCGCGGTGTGCTCGGCGAGCACGCGCGCGCGGGCCTGCGCTCCCAGGGTCCGTCGCTCCTTCTCGGACAGCTCCCGAAGAAAGCCGAGCGTCTCGGTGCTCGAGCGCGAGAGGAGGATCTCCCGGCCAGGGATGAACAGGGTGTCGAGCCCGTCCCACACATCGCTGATGATGGGGACGGCGCACGCGGCCGCCTCGAAGAGCCGGACGCTGGGTGAGTACCCCGCCTGCACCATGTCCGCCCGGGTGACGTTCAGCGTGAAGCGCTGGCTGTTGTAGAAGGCCGCGTGCTCGGGAGGCGCAAGGTGCTCCACCCGCTCCACGTTGGGAGGCCACTGCACCGAGGCGGGATATTGAGGCCCGGCGACGACGAAGCGGCCTCCCCGCCACTCGCGAGCGGCTTTCAGCATCAGGTGATTCAGCGTGGGCTGCCGATCCTCGCTATAGGTCCCCAGGTAGCCCAGATCCCAGCGCGGCTCGCTCGTCCGAGGCATGTACAGCTCGGGATCCACACTGCAGTAGAGCGGCCGGGCCGCCGGTGAGCCCAGCTCCCTCTCGATGCGCCGCAGCAGCGGCCCCCCCGTGAATGAGAGGTAGAGCCGGTAGCCTGGGATGAGGTCCGGGGTCAGGTACTCGTAGTCTCCACGGGCCAGCTTCGCCAGCGTCACCGGCGTGTCGATGTCATAGAAGGCCGGCACGCCCTGGGCCGTGCGCTGCACCCACTGGCCCACCTCCACCCCTTGCGGGACGTAGGAGCCCACGATCACCAGATCCGCCTGGCGCACGTCGGCCGTGAAGCGCGCGCGCAGATCCTCCAGGCTCGTGTAGAGCTCCGTGCGTCCGTACGGGGGCCGGGGCATGTCTCGGTTGGAGGCGTACCAGGGCACGTCCCGCTCGAGGAACAGGACGTGATGCCCGCGACGCACCAGCTCGCGCACCAGTCCGCGGTATGTGGTGGCATGCCCGTTGCCCCACGAAGAGGTGATGGACAGCCCCAGGATGACGATGTTCAGGCGCTCGGACGCCATCACGCCACCTGCTCTTGCACCGAGGAGGACGTCTTCCGCACCGCCGTGAAGCCCAGCACCGCCTCCACCTGCAGGGCCCGATGCGCGTACGTGTGCTCCGCCAGCACGCGCCGCTTCGCCGCCTCGCCGATGCGCCGGGCCCGCTCCGGCTCCAGCTCGCTCAGCAGCGCCGCCACCTCGGCGCCGTCCTTGGCCACCAACACCTCGCGGCCAGGCTCGAGGAACAGCTCAATGCCCTCCCACGCGTCGGTGATGAGGCAGGCCGCCGCCCCCGCCGCCTCGAAGACGCGCGTGGCCGGAGAGAAGCCAAAGCGCGCCATGCTCTCACGGCTGATGTTCAGCACGGCCCGAGGCGTGCAGTTCAGCGCATTGTGGTCCTGCGTGTAGACATGCCCCAGGTACTTCACATGGGAGGGAAGCGCGCGGTCCCCCCACCCACTGCCCCCCAGGAGGAAGCGCTGCTGGGGCAGCAGCTCCGCGGCCTTCAGGAAGAACTCCTCGACGCGCGCCTCGCGGTCCGGCAGCCGGTTGCCCAGGAAGGCCAGGTCTCCCTCGAAGCGGGGGTCCCTTGGCACCGGGTGGTGCGTGGCTGGATCCAGCGCGTTGTAGATGGGTACGCACTGGCGAGCCCCCAGAGCACGGTAGGCCCGCACCACGGGCTCGCCACCGCCGTAGGTGAGCACGCGGTCATAGCGGGTGATGAGCGGCCGGAACGGATCGTCCGGGTGCTTCTGCACGCGCTCCAGCGTGGCCGGCGCGTCCACGTCCCAGAACACCACCTGGGTCCGAGGGCCCTGCAGCTCCAGCACGCGGGCCTCCAGCAGCGTGTCGAAGACACCCACGCCGCTGGCCTTCACTACCACGTCCGAGCCGCGCGCATCCTCCAGGCAGCGCTCGAGCGCCCCTATGCCCTCGGCCGAGTACACCACCACGCGAGCCCAATCCGGATCCGGGATGTCCCGGTGCTTCTGACGCTCGTAGGCGTCCGGCTCATAGAAGGTGACGTGATGGCCGCGGGCGTGGAGCGCACGGATGACGCCCCGGTAATAGGTGGCCGCGCCGTTCCAGTAGGCGGAGACGAGGCTGGAGCCGAAGAAGGCGATGCGGAGACCCTTGCTCATGCGGTGACCCTTTCCTGTGCCAGCGGTTGCGCCGCGCGGGTGTCCAGGCCCAGCTCGCGGCAGATGAGCAGCAGCTCGTTCACACGGTGCGCGCAGGTGTGGCGCGCCAGGACCGTGCGCCGTCCGTGCTCGGCGAGCTCGCGGCGCAGCTGATCGTCCGCGAGCACCACGCTGAGCACGCGCTGCATCTCCTCGCCCGTACGCGCGATGAGGAAGTCACGGCCTGGCTTGAACAGCCCCTCCGCATCCCACCACGGAGCGCTCACCAGCGGGATGCCACAGGCCAGTGCCTCGAATACACGGATCGTCGGAATGCCCGGCAGCGCCTGGACATAAGGCCGGCGCGGCACATGCACCGTCAGCCGTGCGCGGGCGAAGGCCTGGGGCGCCTCGTGATTGGGCAGCCACCCCGCGTAGGTGATGCCCGCGCCCGTCAGCGCCGAACGCGCCTCCTCCGGATAGCGGACCCCATGCACCGTCACCTTCAGGCCCAGCGCCTTCACCGGGCCGAGGAGAAACTCGTGCAGCTCCGCGGTGCGCTCGTCATCCCCCCAGTTGCCGATCCAAACGAGATCTTCTCCCTGCCGCACGGTGGGGAGCGGGTGGAAGATGCGGGTGTCGGCCGCCTCGTGCCAGGTCCAGGCCCGGTTCGACCACCCACACGAGATGTAGAGCTGGCGGATCACCTCACCGAAGGCGAGCACACCGTCGTAGTGCCCCAGCTCGTACCGCTCCATCTCATGCGGAGCGGTGACGCTGCGATGGTGCGTGTCATGGAAGAGCAGCCGGAAGCGCCCGCCTCGCGCGCGCAGCTCGCCCAGACGCTGGACCAGCTCCGGCGTACTCCACTCATGGACGATCACCAGATGCGCACCGTCGATGGCACGCTCTAGATCCAGCGTCGACAGGTCGTACCGGTGAGGTTCCACCCGCGGATAGAGGGTCCGCACTCCCTCCAGCGCCTCCTGCCCCCGAGGCTCTGCCAGGAGGTTCTGCAGACTCCAGGCGTCATGGGGCTCATAGACGCGAACCTCGTGGCCGCGCTCACTCAGCTCGGTGACGATCCCGCGCAGGAAGTGGGCATTGCCGTGGTTCCAGTCAGACAACAGGGAATGACAGAAGAGGACGGCTCTCATGGTGCCTCACAGGGTGGGTTGGCCGCGCCTGCACCAGCGAGGCGTAGGCGGCGAGGTAGCTCGCGGACATCCGGGCAGGGCTGTATTCGAGCGCCCGGAGCCGGGCACACGCGGCAAGCCGTGCCCGGCGCTCAGGCTCACGGCGCAGGAACTCCAGCGCGTCCGCGAGGGCCTCCACATCGCTCGGAGGGACGAAGATGGCCGCGTCGTCTCCCCACACCTCGCGCAGGCTGGGGATGTCCCCCAACACGAGCGCACAGCCCGCAAGGGCGGCCTCCAGCACGGACAGCCCGAAGGGCTCGTAGCGAGCCGGAAGCGCGTAGATGGCCGCGCGTCCCATCCACCCCGCCAGCTCCCGGGGCGAGAGCCAGCCCAACGGCTCCACGTTGCGGGGCTGGAGGCACCCTCCGAGTGAGGGGTGCCGGGTCTCCCCCGCAACCTTCACTGGCCAGCCCAACCGCGGCGCCACGGACTCCAGCGCGAACACGTTCTTCGCCTCATCCCACAGCCGGCCCGCGGTGAGGATGATGGGCTCGCGCTCGAAGTCCGGAGGAAAGTCCTCCGGGCGCCGTGCGTTGAAGACGACCTCCGCCTCGGGAAGCGGCCCATAGTGCTCGCGGAGCGCCTCCAGCATCGTCCGGGTGGGCGCCACCACACGGCCTGCGGCACGCAGGCCTCGGGCCACCTCCTCGCGGTAGCGCGAATACCGCTCGGGGGCCTCCTCCCGCTTCACCGCCCGCCACCACGAGAGGACACAGGAGTGGCCCACCATCAGCGCCGGCCGCGACCAGGGCAGCGCCCCATGGCAGTAGCCGTTGAGGTGCACCACATCCGGGCGAATCCGCGCCTCCAGCCCGAGCAGCCACTCCCCCGCGACCCGCACGTCGGCCCACGGATCATCCATCCACTCAAGCTGGAAGGTGCTCGGCTCAACCCTCAGGTTCGGCAGGGCGCGAGCCTCCTCCCACTGGCCCGGCGTCAGCAGCGCTCCCATGGTCGCCAGCGTCACCTCCACCCCGTGCGGCTCGAGGGCGCGGGTGAGCTCCAGCGCATAGGTCCAGACGCCACCGACGGTGTCCGCCGTCATCAGCACTCGGCGCACGCCCGCCGAGGATCCGCATCTATCCAGCATGGTTCTCAAGGGGCTCTCGCAGGCTGACAGGGCGTCGCACCTCCAGGTCTCCCAACATCTCCGCGAGCCACGCATGGAGCCGCGAGACGCCCTCGCGCACTCCCACCTGCGGAGCCCACCCGGTGGCCGCCTGGAACTTGCGTGTGTCGGACACGTAGTAGCGCTGATCCCCGGTCCGCCAGCCCTCGAAGCGCACCACGGGCTGGTGGCCTACCAGCTCCTCGATGAGAGCGAGCAGTTCCAGCAGGCTCACCGTGCGCGAGGGACCTCCGCCGATGTTGAAGGCCTGGCTGGAGATCGCCTCCATCTTGGACTGGGCCAGCCGGAAGGCGCGCACCAGATCCTCCACGAAGAGGATGTCGCGCACCTGCATGCCGTCCCCATACAGGATGATGGGCTGCTCCTTCAGCGCCTGGAGGAGGAAGTGGGCCACCCAGCCCTGATCCTCCGTGCCGAACTGCCGCGGCCCGTAGATGCAGCTCATGCGGAACACCGTGGTCTGCAGGCCGTAGCTGCGCGAGTAGTCCAGCACGTACTGGTCCGCTGTTCCCTTCGAGCACCCATAGGGGCTCTCGAAGTCCAGGGGACACTGCTCGCTGATCCCCTGAGCGCGGATGTCCGCGTCCATCGGCTGGTAGCGGCGGCCCTCGGGCTCGAACCGCAGCCCTCGCAGCCCGCCATACACCTTGTTCGTCGAGGTGAAGACGAGCGGCGCTGGCGTCTCCATGGCCCGCAGCGCCTCCAGCACGTTGAGCGTGCCGCGCGCGTTCACCTCGAAGTCATGCACTGGCCCACCCAGGCTCGTGGTGACGGCCACCTGGGCTGCGAAGTGGAAGACCTCCTCCGCCTCTCGCACCGCGCGGCGCACCACATGGGCGTTGCGGATGTCCGAGATCTCCACCTCCACCTGCGAGCCGAACTGCTCCTTGAGCCAGCGCAGGTTCCTCTCCACGCCGGGCCGGCAGAGGCTGTCGAAGATGAGGACACGCCGCCCCTCGGACAGGTAGCTGTGGGCCACGTTCGAGCCGATGAACCCCGCGCCTCCGAAGATGACCACCTGACGCTCAGAGTGCCTCATACCGTCAACCCCCGCGCCTCAAGCTCCGCCTTCGCCTCGGCCACCCGATCCGTGGCCACCTGGCCGCGCAGCCACTCGGCCAGCTCCATCAGCCCCTGGTGGAAGGAGACCTGCGGCGCGTAGCCCAGCACCTTGCGCGCCCGCGAGATGTCCGCGAAGCAGTGGCGCACGTCCCCTACCCGGTACTTGCCGGTGATCTCCGGCCGGATGTGAGGCTTGCCCATCACCTCCGCGATGGCTGCCGCCACCTCGCGTACCGTGATGGCCTGGCCGCTGCCGATGTTGAAGACACCGCCAGCCGCCTCGGGCACCTCCAGCGCCAACCGGCACGCGCGCGCCACGTCATGCACGCTCACGAAGTCCCGCTGCTGCAGGCCATCCTCGAAGATGAGCGGTGGGTTTCCGTTGAGCAGCCGCGCGGAGAAGATGGCCAGCACACCCGTGTAGGGATTGGAGAGCGCCTGCCGCGGCCCGTAGACGTTGAAGAAGCGCAGCGCCACGGTGGGGAGGCCATAGGCCTTGCCCACCACGAGACACAGTCGCTCCTGGTCGTACTTGGAGAGCGCGTACACCGAGGAGAGCGCGGGCGGCTTCGTCTCCGGCGTGGGCACGGGCGCCAGCACCTGCCCCCCAGATCCCAGCACCTCCCACAGGCCTGCCTGGAGCTGCTCGCGCGTGCGTTCCTGGCCCGTGGCCACACGCCCATCCGGTCCTCGGAACAGCCCTTCTCCGTACACGCTCATGCTCGAGGCGACGATGAGCCGCTTCACTGGCTGCTTGCTGAGCACCTCCAGCAGCACGGCGGTGCCCAGATTGTTCACCGAGGTATAGTGGGCGATCTCGTACATGCTCTGGCCCACGCCCACTGCCGCTGCGAAGTGGTAGACGGCGTCCACGCCCTCCAGGGCCTGGCGCACCGCCGCCGCATCCCTCACGTCCCCCACCTGCAGCTCCACCTCCGGGTGGAGATACGCGGGACGCTGGCGGGCCTCCCCGTGGACCTGCGGCAAGAGACAATCGAGCACGCGGACCCGATGGCCTTGCTCGATGAGTTGATCGGCCAGGTGCGAGCCGATGAAGCCCGCGCCGCCAGTCATGAGGATGAGCTTGCTCTTCATTTCGCCTCCGACACCGTGGCAACGCCTACGAACGCCGCTTTCGGGCTCGAACCTAGGCAGACGTACATGCTGTGGGTAGTGCCAGATCGCCTGCTTGTGCCTAAGTACAGGGGCGATGCCGGAAACTGGCAACCCTGCTAGATCACGCGGGTTTTAGTACCCGGGTACGATTTTGCGGGTCGTCCTTGCATTCCAAACGACAAACCTGGGGAGTTGTCACTGGCGGACCCGACGTACCAGGGGGGACAGGCAGGCTCGAGCCGTGCGTGGCGGATGTTCCAGCGGATCCACATGCAGAATTTGCGGGGGGCCAGGCGGGAACGCAGGAGTTGCGCTCCACAGCCTCCCTGTTCCCTTCTGTTCACCGTGGAACGAGGCTTGCACCACGCAGGGATTGAAAGGGACTCCACCGTGAGCCAAACATTGCCGTTGTGTCGGATCAAAACCTGTTTCGAGAGGGGGTCGTCCAGCTCCTCCATTCCCAGGGGTTCCAGAGCGTCAGCGAGTATCGCAGCGCCGCGGAGTGCTTGAGCGCGCTCGGGGACACAGCGCCCCAGCTGGTGCTGGTCGACATGGATCACACCTCGGACGATCCCTTCCTGCTGCTGCGAGATCTGCGCAGCCGAGCGGCTCGCTTCATGGTGGTGATCATCGGGACGGCCCAGCAGGTGGGCGCGGCCAATGGCACAGCCGACGGAGCGCTCGAGATGTCCGAGGCGAATGCTCAGGTGCTGCGTGCCGTGGTGGGATTGACCCAGATGGCCGAGCAGCCCTCTGCCATGCCGCCCCCCTCGCCCGAGGCGCAGCACCAGCGTCAGCAATGGTCCCTGCTGACGCCTCGGCAGCGGGACGTGCTGGGCTTCCTGGCCACTGGCTCGGACAACCTGAAGATCGCCGCGAACCTCGGCATCTCCGAGCGGGCGGTGAAGGCGCATGTGTCCGCGCTGCTCTCGCGCTTCAACGCGGAGAACCGGACCGAGCTGGCGGTCCTCGCGTGCCGCGCGGGCCTGCGACCGCCCCACCGTAGCGTCCCTAGGAAGCCTGAGCCGCGGGCCCAGGTCGGCTGAGCCCGGCTGCTCCCGGCCAGTAAGCACGAGTGCGACATGCCCTACGGGGCATAACCCTTTCGAACTCAATCCCGGGATGATGTCTGTCAGCAGAAACTCGTAACACAGCCAAGCTCGGGCAGGCCCACGTGGGCTCGCCTGGGTCTGGGGGGGCAGAGTCCAATGGCAATGAGCACCGTGGGAGGCGTCCGCCTCCCGGAAGAGCAGTCCTGGGATGAGCCGCTCGAGCTCGTCGCGTCGGAGATCCAGGTCCCGCTGGATCTGATCCGGTCGTCCGCGGAGGGCCTGGCAGAGCACCTCCGGGCCTCGGCTGGGGACCCCGACGAGCTCGCTGCCGCCGAGACCCTCATTCAGTCCGCGAACAAGATGCACCGCATCGTCCAGGCGCTCATCGAGGCGAGCCGTGGCGAGCTGATCTGAGCCAGGAGCCTGGGGCTCAGGCGGCGCCCTTCACGGCCGAGGGCTCGGCGATGAGCGGCCCCACGGGCAGCAGTCCGCGGGTCTGCCTCCGCACGAGCGAAGCGTAGTAGCCATCCAATGCCATGAGCCGCGCGTGGCCTCCCTCTTCCACGATGCGGCCTCCCTTGAGGACCAGGATGCGATCGGCGTCCACCACCGTGGACAGGCGATGCGCGATGGCGAAGGTCGTCCGGCCCTTCATCAGCCGTCCTAGCGCCTCCTGCACCAGCGCCTCGGACTCCGCGTCGAGCGCGGAGGTGGGCTCATCCAGGATGAGGATGGGCGGGTTCTTCAGCAGAGAGCGCGCGATGGCAATGCGCTGGCGCTCGCCCATGGACAGGCGGCTACCACGCTCGCCCACGAACGTGTCGTAGCCCTGGGGCAGGCGCATGATGAACTCGTGCGCGTGCGCGGCTTTGGCGGCCTCCTCGATCTGCTCCTGCGTGGCCTCGGGCCGGCCATAGGCGATGTTGGCGCGGACGCTCTCATTGAAGAGCAGCGACTCCTGCAGCACCACGCCAATGTTGCGGCGCAGCGACATCTGCTTGAGGCCACGGATGTCCCGGCCATCGATGCGCACCGCGCCAGAGAGCGGATCATAGAAGCGGCACAGCAGCGCCATGAGCGTGCTCTTGCCGGCGCCGCTGGGGCCCACCAGCGCGATGTTCTCGCCGGGGCGCACGTGCAGGCTGATGCCGTTGATGAGCGGGCTGCTCCGGTCCGGCGAGTAGGCGAAGTGGACGTCATCGAACTCCACCTCGCCACGCAGGCCCGTCACCTCCTCGGCGTCCGGTGCGTCGCCCAGGTGGTCCTGAGTGTCCAGGATATGGAACACCTGATCGATGGCCACCGAGGCGGTGCGCAGCGTGCGGTAGGTGCCGCTCAAGCCCTGCACGGGCGCGAACACGCCTCCCACATAGCCCAGGAAGGCCACCAGGGTGCCCGCGGTGATGTCTCCACGCAACGCCAGCCAGCTGCCCAGCGCCAGGGCCGCCACTCGGGCCAGGAGGATGACGCCGTTCTGCGTCAGGTTCACGCGCGAGTCGAAGCCCACGCCGCGGATGACCACGCCGTTGGCGTCATACACCTCGTGAAGGAAGCGCTGCTTCTCGCGCTCCTCCATGGCGAAGCTCTTCACGGTGACGATGCCGGAGAGCACCTCGTTGAAGCGGGCGTAGATCTTCACCCAGCGATCCATGAGGTTCTTCTCGCGGGCCGTCTGGCGCGTGGCGGCCCAGCGGGTGATGAGGGCTGGGCCTGGGGTGAAGGCGAGCACCAGCAGCGCCAGCCGCCAGTCCAGCTTCAGCATCACGCAGATGGAGATGACCAGGTAGGTGGCGGCGGGGATGACGTTGAAGGCGATGTCGGTGACCATGCCAACGAAGCCCTGGATGCCGCGCTCCAGGCGGGTGAGCGTGGCGCCGACGCCCTCCTCGCGGTGGAAGCTCAAGGGCAACCGGTGGAGGCGCCCCACCGTCTCCTCCATGAGCGAGTAGTGCACGCTGATGCGCGTGCGCCAGGTGAGCCAGTTGGACACGGCCCCGAGCCCGTCGCGCAGCAGTCCCGCGGCGATCAGGAGCCCCACGCCCAGCGCGATGGTCTGCCAGCGCCGGCCACCGCCCAGCTCGTCGAAGATGGACTTGAGAATGAGCGGCTCGAGCGCATTGAGCGCCCCAATGACGAGCACCAGACTGAGGATGGCAGCGACACCGCCACGGAAGGGCCGGAGGTAGCTCAGGCTGCGGCGGAGCCGGCCACGCGGAGACGAAGCAGTCTGCATGAGTGCCCCCGTCAACCGTCATTCCCGGGTTGCAATTCATGCGCGCTGAACACAACTTCTCTCGAACGTGGGGCTGACAGCCGGACGGCCTGCCTCTCCAGCTCTCTGAGAGCAAGCAGGTGTTCAGCACCTGTCGTTCTCATTGTCCATGCCTCCAGTAGTAGCCGCTGGTGAAAGTCTCCAGCATGGGCGGGGGTCGGCCCAGAGTGGGCTCCCAATGGGAGGCTGGATGCTGCGGCAGCTGCTGCTGTCCGATGTCGACACCGCGAGCTCCGAGCACGGGGAGAGTTGGGCGCTGCTCGCGGCGGAGTTTCCCACCGTGGCTGTCCAACCCCTCGGCTTGGGCGTGAGCTCTCAAGTGCTGTGCCTGAATGTCGAGGAGTGGTTCCGCCCCGGATTCGATCCCTTCTCATGGGATCCGCACGTCTTCTCGGCCGCGGAGGCGGAGCGGCTGGCGCTGCACCTGGTGGGCGCGGAGGGCGAGACGCTCGCATCCGCGGCGCTGGAGATCCTCACGCGCTACCAGGGGCTCATCGGCCGGCGGAATGCGGCCTCTTCGGCGAGAGTGTTCGATCACATCCTCGTGCGGCACCGCGCCTTGCATGATCTGGACAAGCCCCTGGTCCGAGCGGACTACCACCACGCGCTGGACACGTGGCAGTGGGTGCTGAGGCTGGAGCCGGAGGCGGACCTGGCCGTGCAGGTGGCGGCGCTCTTCCACGATGTGGAGCGGCTGCTCTCGGAGGCGGACGCCCGGGTCGAGCACAAGGCCGCGAACTACCAGATCTTCAAGGACGCCCACGCGGCGCTTGGCGCGGAGCTCTCCTGCGCGCTCCTGGAGGAGCTGTCGGTGGACGAGACCACCTGCGAGCAGGTGCGCTGGCTCGTCACCAGGCACGAGCGTCCTGGCGAGGATGGTGCACTGGCGCTGCTCAACGACGCGGACGCGCTGTCCTTCTTCTCGCTCAACTCCTCCGGCTTCATCCGCTACTTCAGCCCGGAGCACTCTCGTCGCAAGGTGGCCTACACGCTGGCGAGGCTGCGGCCCGAGCACCGCCCGTGGCTGGAGCGCGTGCGCATGGCACCCGCTGTGCGAGAGATGCTCGACGCCCCCCCTGAAGGACACGCATGAACGTGAGCAGCCGCGCGCCGTGTATCCCCGCACCTAGGAGAGCGTCCCCATGGTTGAAGCCGTGATGCTGTGGAACGAGCCCAACAACATGTCCCACTGGGACTTCGAGTTCGACAAGGACTGGGTGGAGTTCGCCCATATGACGAAGCTGGCAGCGGACGCCGTGAAGGCAGAACGTCCGAGCCTGCCGAGGGTGCTGGGCGGCATCTCTCCCATCGACGTCAACTTCCTGGAGAACATGGAGCGCAAGGGCGTCCTGGACAAGGTGGACGCGGTGGCGATCCACGGCTTCCCCCTGGACTGGAACCACTGGCAGATCCACGAGTGGCCCCACCGGCTGGCGGAGGTGAAGGCAGCGGTGAAACACCCGGTGTGGATCTCCGAGGTGGGGGTGTCCACGTTCGGCGCTGAGGAGGTGCAGGAGTTCGGCCTGCGGCGCACGGCGGAGCTGCTGACCGGCCTGGCACCGCGCATCCACTGGTACAGCCTCTATGACTTGCCAAAGGCGTGGCCAGCGACGACGCGGCACCGGGAGGTGGAGGGCTCGTCGTACTACCGGCACTTCTACATGGGGCTGCTGCGCGAGGACGGGACGCCGAAGAAGGCGCTGCGGCACTTCGCGGACTACACGCCGGAGCTGGGCGTCTGCCAGTGGTTCCACTTCGAGGACCACCGGCTGGACGACGCGGTGGCGTGGCTGCGCAAGCTGGGGGTGAAGAAGCTGCGCACGGGGTTGAGCTGGGCGGACAGCCACCGGCCCCACTGGGAGCCGTGGTTCGACCGGCAGATGAAGGCGCTGGACGAGTTCGATGTGACGGTGACGTTCTGCTTCACGCCGGGCAGCTGCGGAAAGCGCGACCACCACACCAGCCCGCCACACCGTCCCGAGGAGTTCGCCGACTTCTGCGCACGCATGGCCCGCCGCTACGCCTGAGCGAAAATCCCCTGGACATGACGGCCGTAGGCCGTCAGCGCTTCTTCTTCTTGCCCGGGTTGGTCATGTCGGCCTTGAGGCTGAGCACGGTGTAGAGGTTCATCATGTACGTGCTGTTGTCCGGCTCGAGGTCCGCCGCCATCTGGAAGAGCTTCGTGGCCCGGGTGTAGTCCTGCCGCTGGTTCAGCAGGATCATCCCCAGCCGGTTGTACAGGGGCGCGGGCTTGGGGAGCTTGGAGATGCCCGTCTGGAGCACCTCGATGGCCTCCTCGATACGGCCGCTGCGCTCCAGCTGCACGGCGCGCTGGATGATGCCGTCCTCCTGGCTCCTCACGTAGGGCTGAGCCACCCCGGGGCTGGCTGCCTTCCCGGGTGCTGGCTCAGACACAGGAGGATTTGTGTGCACTGCCGGTGGTGGTGGCTGGCTCCTGGGCTGAGCTGGAGCTGGGGGAGGAGCTGCCGCTGCCGGGAATCTCGCGCTCTTTGGCTCGGGGCCAAGTCGCGGGGCGGGGGCAGGCTTCACCTCGGGGCTCGTGAGCTGGGTGAACTGACGCTCGCCCAGCGAGTCGAAGATGGCGAGCAGCTCCACCTCGGACAGCTTGGTGATGCGTGAGATGTCCCCGATCGACGTCCGGCCGTCCACGACGGAGAGCACATAGGCCTCGAACGGATGGAGTGGCTTCTCGGCAACCTCCAACAGGTTGCCGATGATGATCGGGATCTTCTTGGAGGCCGCCGCATCGGGCACGTACGCGGAGGCGCGCGTCTTGGCCATGTGTGGATTGACGGGCACCTCGGCGGTGATCTTTTGCTCGGGCTCCGAGAGCAGCGCCCGCACCAGGGACACATTGTCCCGGTTATTCAGCTCGTCCAGGCTGCGGACGAGGAGCAGCTCGCAGCGGGCGCACTGGAAGTCACCACGAGAGACGGGCGCCCCACAGTGCGGGCACGCGTCATCGTCCGACATCTGCTCGAAGGCCTGGGCATCCGCGTAGTAGTGCTTGCGGATCGCTGCCCGGATTGTGCGCCGCACCGCCACGAAAGGCAGCACCCGCTTGACCCCCACCGTCTTGGCGATCTCCTCGATGGCCCGCTGACGCTGTGGCTCGGCGATGGCCACATACAGCACTCCCGCCTCGTCCAGCCGCAGCGGCATGAAGTCGAACCCCTCCGCGAGCCGGACAGGAACCTTCTCGATCAGGGCGGGGTCGATCTTCGCCTGCGCGAGCTTCGCCGTGGACACGAAGCGCGTCTTGAACTCCTGGGCCAGCACACGCAGTATGGGCGTCTCGTCCAGCCCCAGCCGCACGAGGCACTCTCCGAGCTTCTGCCCCGTCGCCTTCTGCCGCTCAAGGGCCCTCGCCAGCAGCTCCGGCGTCAGGACCCCCTCCGAGATCAGTTGCTCGCCCAATTTGCGCGCCATGCCCCGGATTCAAGGACAGCAGAGGGGCCGCCGTCTACCGCTACGAGAGCCCCCGCGTCCATCCAGGCGCTATGTCTGCAAGCGGTAGATGCGGTCGAGCGCCTCGGCGACCGTCACCAGGCGCTCGGCCTCGGGATCGAACAACTCGCCCTGGGCCAGCCGCGTGGCCCAGTCCACCGCGGCGCGGCCCCCCCACGCATCCGGTGGATCGCTCAGCCGTTGGCGCGACGTGCCGTGAAAGAGGTCCGCCGTGAAGTCATAGAACGAGCCGTTCACGTTGCGGAACGAAGCGCCCCCCTTCGAACCATAGAAGGAGGCCTCGATGACCGCGTCACAGCCCGCGCTCACCTTCCACGAGCACGCGAGCTGCACCGCCGTTCCCGTCTTCAGCTCGAGCTGCGCTACAGCGTAGTCCTCCACCACGGCGCCTGGGTTCGTCAGCGGTTTGCCTCCCGCATAGAGGTGGCTCGTCACCCGTGTCACCTCTGGGAAGTCCAGCACCCACAGCGCCAGATCCACGAGGTGGATGCCCAGGTCCATCACGCAGCCACCGCCCGAGAGCTTCGGATCGTAGAACCAACCCTTGTCGGGCCCGTAGGCGTTGTGGAAGACGAGGTTCATCGCGAACACGTCCCCCAGCTCGCCACCGCTGATGCGCTCGCGCAGCTGCCGCATCCCTGTGGTGAAGCGATACGAGAGATCCACCCCCAGCAACCGGTTGGAGGCGCGCGCGGCGTCCACCACACGCCGCACCTCCCGAGCATTCCGGCCCAGTGGTTTCTGGCAGAACACCGCGATGCCCCGCTCCAGCGCGCGGATGGACTGCTCCGCGTGCACCGCGCTTGGTGTGGCGATCATGATGCCGTCCAGCGGCGCGGAGAGCAGCTCCTCGAACGAATCCGCCCGCCGACAGCCCGGGGCCACCTTCTCCACCTCCGCTATCGCCGCCGCGGACGGATCCACCACCGCCGCCACCTGGGCCACCCCGCTCTGTGCGATGGCCTCCATGCGGTGCCGGCCAATCCACCCCACCCCAAGGAAGCCGAGCCTCGGGAGGTCCACCTGCTGCTTCGCCGCGATTCCGTGCATCATCGTCGTGCGCTCCTGGGCTCAGAGAGCGATGAGGGCCTTGAGGAACCCGTCCGGGCGCTTTCGCATCGCCTCGAACGCCTGGTTCAGCTCGTCCAGCTTGAAGGTGTGCGTATAGAGCGGGGTCGGGTCCAGCTTCCCGGAGGCCACTGCATCCACCGCCAGACGGATGCCCTCCAGGTACACCTGCGGGTCGCGCTCGTGGGCGTTGATCACATCCAGGCCGCGCCAGTTCCACAGCTGCATGTTCACCTGCCGCGGACCGTCCTGGTGGTAGCCGGCGATGATCAGCTTGCCCCGCTCGCGCGTCAGCTCCGCCGCCAGATCCAGCGGCCACTGCTCGCCCACCACCTCGATGACACGGTCGCAGAGTTGGCTGGCCGTGAGCTGCTTCACCCGGTCGATGATCTTCCAATGGTCATCCATCGGGATGCACTCGCTGGCGCCAAACTGCCGCGCCAGCTCCAGCGCGAAGGGCCGCCGGGTGATGGCGATCACGCGCGCTCCCGCGTTGACCGCCAGCCGCGTCACCAGCGCTCCCAGGAAGCCAATACCGATGATGGCCACCGTCTGCCCTGGCTGGATGTCGCTGCGCCGGAAGATGTTCATCGCGCAGCCGAGCGGCTCCCCCGGAAACGGCATGCCCTGGAGCGACAGAGGCAGCACCACGGCGGAGTCCGTGCTCACCACGTCGTACTCGGCATAGGCGCTGTTGGAGAGCGTCGCCACCCTGTCTCCCAGCCGGAAGTTCTGCACGCCGGGGCCCACCGCATCCACCACGCCCCAGCCCTCGTGGCCCGGAGCGCCCGGCGTCAGCGGGTACTTGAACCACTCACGCCCCTCCCACGTGGGGAGGTTCGAGCCGCACACGCCGCAGCCTTCCAGCTTCACCCGAATCTCTCCCGGTCCCGGGTCTGGCCGCACCACGTTCTCCACACGGGCGCCCTTGGGCGCGGCAATCACCGCGGCCTTCATCCTCGGCCTCACTTCCATGTCAGCCGCCTCCGGGTTTCGATGGGGGGCACAGGGCTATTTCGCTGGAGCGGAGGCCACAACCCACCCTCTCACGAACATGCTCCGGAGACCCTCGGTTCTGACCACTGGAGGACGAGTCTCGCGAGCGGCCGTCAAGGGACGGACCGTGGCACTGCCCTCAGGTCCAAGGCCGCTTCTCGGCTCCGGGGTCGCGTCTGAAATTGGTGGCCATGAACGACTTCAATGGCAAGCGGATCGTCGTGCTCGGCGGTGCAGGTTTCCTGGGCTCTCACCTGTGCGAGCGGCTGCTCCGAGACGGCGCCGCGGAGGTCATCAGCCTGGACAGCTTCATCACCGGAGATCCGCGCAACATCGCCGAGCTGTCAGCGCTGGGAGACTTCCTGTCCGTGCGCCATGACATCACCGAGTCCATCCGCATCTCGGGCCCTGTGCACTACATCTTCAACCTGGCCTCCCCGGCCTCCCCCATCGACTATGCCCAGCTCCCCATCGAGACGCTGCGCGTGGGCTCGCTCGGCACGGAGAACGGGCTGCGCCTGGCTCGCGAGAAGGGCGCCGTGTTCCTCCAGGCCTCGACCTCGGAGGTTTACGGAGACCCGCTCGTCCACCCGCAGAAGGAGGACTACTGGGGCCATGTGAACCCCATCGGGCCACGCTCCGTGTATGACGAGGCCAAGCGCTACGGCGAGGCCGTCGTCATGGCCTACCACCGCACCTACGGCCTGCGCACACGCATCGCCCGCATCTTCAACACCTACGGGCCTCGGATGCGGCTGCAGGACGGCCGCGTGGTGCCCGCCTTCGTGGGGCAGGCGCTCCGTGGCGAGGACTTCACCGTGTTCGGAGATGGCTCGCAGACGCGCTCGTTCTGCTACGTGAGGGATCTCATCGACGGGCTGGTGCGGCTGGCCCTGTCGGATGTCACCCTGCCCGTGAACATCGGCAACCCGAGGGAGCTGACCATCCTCGAGTTCGCCGAGGCGGTCCGCGCCGCGGCGGGGGGTGGCGGGCGCATCGTCTTCCAACCGCTGCCCAAGGACGATCCCAAGCAGCGCCGCCCGGACATTACCCGAGCCCGCACGCTGCTGGGCTGGGAGCCACGTGTCTCCCTGGAGGAGGGGCTCGTGGAGACGCTCACATGGTTCCGCAAGGTGCTCGAAGTGCGCGCCCCGGCTCCCCGCGAGGCCATCACCGAGTCGGCTGCGCTGTGAGCAGCAACGCGCCAGACGCGGGCACGGTCACTTCGAGCTGGCGGCCACGCTTCGAGACCCGAACGTCTGTGTCCGTCAGCACGTCACGAAGGGCGCCTGGGGCGGCCAGCGGTCCAAACCGCCCGGGGAGCTGCAGCCGCACCTTCGCCGCCCGGCCGAAGTTGAGGACGACCAGCACCGGTGCCTTCTCCGGCGCCCCGTCTTCGTGCCGCACATAGGCCATCACCGAGCCTGGGCCCTGCACCTTCAACGGCATCCAGCTCCGCGAGGCCAGTGCCGGGAGCGACTCGCGGAGGTCAATGAGCTTCCGGTAATGCTCCCGAAGCCCATGTAGGTCCTCCCACGAGAGCGGTGGAGGCTCCTGATAGGGCTCATACGTGGCCCCCACCTCGTCGCCCGTGTAAACGATGGGCAGCCCCGGCAGCGTGAGCAGCAGCGCGGCCGCCACCCTCGTCATCCCCGGGCCATACCGATCGATGAAGCGCTTCGCGGTGTCGTTGTTGTTGATGAACCGAGCCACTCGATCGACGGGTGTCTGCCCCGACGTGAGCGCCGCGTAGAGCCGCGGGGCCACCTGGCCGCGATCCTCGAAGGCCTTCTCCCAGGCCCAGTGCCCCAGCGCTGGGGACCAGTCATAGGCCGCGTTGAACCCATGCTGCACGAAGTACGCGTCATGCGCGCTTGCCTCCGCCAGCAGGAACACCCCCGGCTTCGCCTCGCGCAGCGCAGTGGAGAGCTGGCACCAGAACTCGGGCCGACGCTCCTTCACCCCCCACGCGACGTCCACCCGGAACCCGTCCACGTCGTACTCGCGTACCCAGTGCAGGAACGCCCGCGCCATCATATCGGCGACCTGGGGGTTGCGGTAGTTGAGGTTCGGCAGGTGCTTCCAGTCGAAGTAGTGCGTCACCTGGCCGCTGCGGTCGCGATCGTAGAAGTCGTAGTACGGGGACTCCTTCCCGCGCGCGAGCACGTCCTGGTAGTACGGATGCTCCTCCGAGGTGTGGTTCGGCACGAAGTCCATCAACACCTTGATGCCGCGAGCGTGCGCCTGCCTGACCAGCTCCTTGAACTCGGCGGGCGTCCCGTAATCCGGGCGCAGGGTGAAGTAGTCGGTGACGGCGTAGCCGAAGTCTCCGGCGATCGTCGCGTTCACGGGCGAGAGCCAGAGGGCATCGACGCCCAGCTCCTGAAGGGCGTCCAGCTTGGCTGTCACGTCCTGGAACGGGTGCTCCCCAAAGAGCGGAGGAATGACACCGTAGACCACGGCGCCTCGAAGCCACTCCGGGTCCTGAACGGGACCACACGTGGCGCTGGCTGAGGCGGTGGCCGGGTAAACGCCCCCAAGGGCTACGAAGATCAGGGACAGGAGGGGGAAGAGGCGGCGAGCAGTGGAGCGAAGCATGGGCAGCAGGCAAGGGCCGGTCACCGGCGGTCGACCTGGAACCTCACGCCTCCCCAGGAACTTCCATACCCCTTTGAGTTCCCAGGCGTGCGGGCATCCCCCCGCGCCCTCAGATGCGCTGCGGCCCGGCGGTGGAGTAAGGTCCGTGCATCACCGGGGGTCCCCACGTGTTCCAACGAATCTCCAATAGCTGGAAGCTCGCCAAGGCGAGCGCGGCCGTCCTGAGCGCAGACAAAGAGCTGATGATCTTCCCGGCGCTGTCGGCCGTGATGCTGGTGCTGGTCACCGCGGCATTCGCCCTGCCCATCATCCTGGCGGATAGCGCCCGGGAGATGCTGGGGGGTGTGGCCTCCTACGTCGTCGGGTTCCTCTTCTACCTGGTGTCGTACTTCGTCATCTTCTTCTGCAACTCAGCGCTGGTGGGGGCGGCGATGATCCGCCTGCGCGGAGGAGACCCCACAGTGGCGGATGGCTTTCGCATCGCCTCCGGCAAGGTGGGCGTCATCTTTGGCTACGCGCTCATCGCGGCGACGGTGGGAATGATCCTCCGCGCCATCCAGGAGCGAGCGGGGATCATCGGCCGCATCGTGGTGGGGCTCATCGGCATGGCCTGGAACCTCGCCACCTTCCTGGTGGTGCCGGTGCTTGTCGTGGAGGACGTCAATCCGATTGACGCGGTGAAGCGCAGCGCGGCGCTGCTCAAGAAGACGTGGGGGGAGCAGGTCATCGGCGGCTTCTCCCTGGGCGTCATCATGGGGTTGGCCACGTTCCTGCTGATCCTGATCTTCATCCCGCTGATCATCCTGGCCGCGGGTTCTCAGTCGCCGGTGCTGATCGGCGTGGTCATCGGCGGCTTCGTGATCTCCCTGCTCCTGCTGTCGCTGGTGAACGCCACGCTCTCGGGCATCTACACCGCGGCGCTGTACCGCTTCGCCGCCGAGGGCCAGGTCAGCAAGGGCTTCGCGTCTGACATGGTGCAGGACGCGTTCCGCCCCAAGCGCTGAGCCAGGCACGCCGGCCCTGGAGCCAACGCTCCAGGGCCAGGGACCTTACGGCGTCTACGGCATCCCCGTGTTACGGAGTCCCCGCGTCCTGCTTCGAGCCGGGCTTGCGCAGCGGGCAGGCTGCCACCGCTCCCGAGGGATCGATCGCGTCCTTACCGGACTCCACCTTGAGGATCTTCCGCCCCTCGCCAATGACGAACGTGTAGCGCTGCGCGAACGCCACCACTGGCGTCTTCACGTCGTAGTCCTTCACCACCTTGCCTTGCGGATCGGGGATGAAGGCGAACGGGGCCTTCAGCTCTTCCTTGAACTTCTTCAACGTCGCCGCGTCATCCATGGAGACGGCCAGAACCTGGCCGTTGAGCTTCTCGATGTCCGCGTACCGATCCCGGTACGCCGAGAGCTCGCGCGTTCAACCAGGTGTGAACGCCTTGGGGAAGAAGGCCACGATCACCGGGCCCGTCTTCACCATCTCCGACAGCGTGTGCGTCTTGCCGTCGGTGTCTGTCACCGTGAAGTCCGGCGCCACTTCGCCCGCTTGCGGCACGGCGCTCGAGAAGAAGCCCGTCACCAGGATGGGTAGGAGCATGGCACCGGTCTTACTGATCACCTGCCTGGAAGGCAAGCGGCCCTGCTCAGCCGAGCGCTACTTGCCAGCCAGGCGCGCCCACACCGCCGCGGCGGCCTCGCGCGCTTGATCCGCCACCACCATGGGGTTGACCGACAGCGGCCGGCGCGCCCAGATGCGCCAGATTCCATCCACCATCACCGCCTCCACGTGCCGCGCGCCCAGCCCGAACACGACGTGCCAGGCCAGATTCTCCGCCGTGAGCGGCGTGGCCGGCAGGTAGTCCAGGATGAGCAGGTCTGCCAGTGCACCCTCGCGCAGCGGACCCACCGGCAGCTCGAACGCCTGGGACACCAGCCGGTGTCCGTTGGCCAGGTAGCGCAGCACATCGATGGGCTGCCCCGCCTCGCGCGAGCGCAGGTACGCCGCCTGGGCCTCGGCGAAGAGATCCGCGGACAGGCCGTCCGCGCCCAGCGTCGCCCGGGCGCCGAACTTCAACGCCGGCGCATAGCCCACCTCGAGCCGCTGGTTGGAGCGCGGCGTGTGCACCAGCCACGTGCCCGTGCTGATCACCTGCGCCAGGTCCGCCCAGGCCAGGTGCCCCACATGCGCCACCAGCGTCTTGGGCGACAGCAACCCCGCCCCCAGC
>Ga0247822_10000514_pt1 | contig 21004 bp, 18 predicted proteins | sample 13C_Cellulose_Da_FD_192423 | JGI IMG/M metagenome (GOLD analysis project Ga0247822, IMG submission 192423) | Soil microbial communities from agricultural site in Penn Yan, New York, United States - 13C_Cellulose_Day30 | ecosystem: Environmental > Terrestrial > Soil > Agricultural land | place...
CGCCGAGCCGCTGGGCTTGGAGACTTGGATCGGACTGCCGGAGGAGCAGCATGGCCGCGTGGCTCAGATGCTGGCCGCGCGCATGGGGGGCGAGGAGCATGAGGATGCCTTCGCCCGCGCCATGGCCACACCGGGCACCATCCCGCGCGAGGCTTTTACCACGCCGACCGGCACGCCGTCGGCCTCGGGCATGAATGTCCCGCGCTTCCGCTCGGCCAGTATCCCGGCTTTCGGCGGCATCACCACGGCCAGTTCGTTGGCAAAATTCTACGCCATGCTCGCGGGTGGCGGCCAGTGGGCCGGGCAGCGGTTTCTCTCGGAGCAGGTCTTCACGTGGATGAAGACCCGTCTGAGCAACGGCCCCGACCGCACACTCTGCACGGACACCTCGTTCTCCGCCGGCTTCATGATGGACCCGGTCGGCCCCGATGGACGCAAGCTGCGTGCGCTCATGGGCCCGTCCTTCCGCGCCTTTGGCCATCCTGGAGCGGGAGGCAGCCTGGCTTTCGCCGATCCCGAGAATGGCATCGGCTTCGCCTATGTGATGAATCAGATGCAGATCGGCGTGCTCCCGCGCTCCCGGGCGCTCGGGCTGGTCGGGGCGCTGTACGGCGAGGTGTGACGCGGGTTATTCGATAAGGAAGTCCCACTTCCCCACGGTCGAGCGATAGCTCAGGACATGCGCCGGGTGATCATGATCATCACTGACGGAAAGTTCGAAGGAGCCATCCGCCGCGCCGCTCGAGTATTCCCAGATACGGTTCCCCACCACGGGCGGCGGGATCACCGGGAACTGCGCGGGAATGAGGGCCTCCAGTGACTCGGGGAGCCTTCCGTGGAGTTTTTTATAATCCTGAACAGCCTCCACGATGCGGTCGCCCTGCTCCATGGTCACGGCGCGTTTCGGTGCGGTCCATCGTCCACATCCTGTGAGAGTTAAGGCCAGTACGAGAGCCGCCAGCCAGGCCGGGAAAGAGTGTCGCATGGGGTGATGGTGATGGGATGCAGCCTTGGGCGGTGGGAGCGGAATGAGACTTTATGGCGAAAAGCCATTGACACCCTCATCTCTGACGGTACTCTCTGCCTCCCGCTAATCTCGGATCTTATGGCACACGCAGAAGTTATTCTCACGGAAAATATCCCCGCCCTCGGCGCAGAAGCCGACATCGTAAAGGTGCGCCGCGGTTACGCTCGCAATTTTCTCGTTCCTCAGGGCAAAGCCCTCGAAGTGACGAAGAGCGCGCTTCGTAAAATCAATCATCTCAAGGCAATTCGCGCTGAGCGTGAAGCTCGCGAAGTCACCGCTGCTGAAGAACTCGGCAGTCGCGTCTCGAAGATGAACATGAGCTTCGTCCTGGAAACCGGCGAGACTGGCAAGGCCTTCGGCTCTGTCACCGCCAAGGACATCCACGACCGCCTCGCCAAGGACCTCGGCGGCATCGAAATCCCCAAGCACGCTGTCGTCCTCGACCGCGCGATCAAGGAAAGCGGTGACCATGAAGTCTCCGTCAAGCTCCATCCTGATGTCGTCGTCAAACTGCGCGTCAAGATCGAGACTCCGGCCAAGCCTGAAGCTCCTGCTGAAGAGAGCGAAGAAGAAGGCGGCCGCAAGACCTACAAGCGGTCGGCTCGAGCCTAAGCTCTTTAGTTACTAGACAATGTCCAACGGATCTCCGGCTTTGTCCGTAGAGAGTCCCGTTAAATCCGGCGGGGCCGGATCTGGTAAAGGTCGTGAAAAGCGCCGCTCTTCTTCGCAGAAGGATGGCGCTTATTTACCAGATATTCACAGGGCCCTCCCGCAAAGTATTGATGCCGAGAAAGGACTTCTCGGCTCCATGCTCCTCTCGCCCGCACGTGTCGTGGACGAGGTCATTCAGCAGCAAGTGGGGGAGAAATACTTCCACCACCCTGCGCACGCCCGCATTTTTCAGGTTTTGGTCGAGATGCGCGAGGGCAACCGCCCTATCGATCTCATCTCCCTGACCCAGCTCCTCGAGGATCGTCATCAGCTCGAGGAAGTCGGCGGAGCCGCCGCCGTCACGGAGTTATTCACATTCGTTCCGACGGCCAGTAACGCCCTCTACTATCTCGACATCCTGCGCGAGAAATTCCTCCTGCGCGGCATCATCACGGTGTGTACGGAATACGCCGCCCGGGCCTATGAAGAGCAGGGCGAGGTGAAGGTGCTCCTCGATGAAGCCGAAAAGCACATCCTGGCCATCGGCGAGGATCGTTTTTCCAAGAAAGTTCCCGAAATGAAGGAACTGGCCATGGCCGCCCTCGACGAGATCGAGAAGCTATTTCAAAACCGTGGCGCGCTCACCGGTCTGCCCTCGGGCTTCAGCGGTCTCGATAAGATGACCAACGGTCTGCGCGGTGGTGAGATGTTCGTCCTCGCGGCCCGTCCCTCCATGGGTAAGACCGCCTTCGCGATGAACATCGCCGAGCACGTCGCCGTCGAGTCCGGCAAGGCCGTCGCCGTTTACAGCTTGGAAATGAGCACGCTCCAGCTCATGCAGCGTCTCCTGTGCTCCCTGGCCAAGGTCGACCTCGGCAAGATCCGCAACGGCTTCATCGGTAAGCATGATCTGCAGAATCTCATCCAGGCTACGACGAAGCTGACGAACTGCAAGATGTACATCGACGACACGCCGGGCTTGAGCATTCTCCAGCTCCGCGCGCATGCCCGTCGTCTCAAGGATAAGCACGACATCCAGCTCATCGTCATCGATTACCTTCAGCTCCTGAAGTCTCCCTCGAAGCGTGGTCAGGAGAATCGTCAGATCGAAGTCGCGGAAATCTCCTCCGGTATCAAGGCGCTGGCCAAGGAACTCAACGTCCCCGTCATCGTCCTCGCCCAGCTGAACCGTAATCCGGAATCCCGTACCGGCGACAGCAAGGGTAAGCCGCGTCTGAGCGATCTTCGTGAATCCGGCTCCATCGAACAGGACGCCGACGTCGTCGGTCTCCTCTGGCGTGAGCAGTACTACGCCGACGATGATGAAGAGCGCAAGGAGACGGAAGGCCGCTCCGAGCTCATCATCGCGAAGAATCGTAACGGCCCCGTCGGATCCGTGCCGCTGAGCTTTATCCGCCAGATCACCCGCTTCGAAGACCGCGCCCCTGACGCGAACGACGAAAGCGGCAGCTAAGTCCGTCCGCTTCCTGCCAGGCCTTTCCTAAGGCCGGGTCGACCGCGTCACGGCCTCTGCCCCAGCCACACGGCCATCAGGCCCGCCCGGCTATTCACGCCGAATCGGCGGAAAATCTCCGTCACATGCTTGTGCGTCATGGTCACCGTCTTACCGACCTCCTCGGCGATCTGCTTCTCGCTGCGCTCCGTGAGGAGGAGCCTGGTCACCTCCCGCTGGATATCGGTGAGCGGCTGCTCCGCGATGAGCAGGCCATAGCTGAGGGCGAGCTTTTGGTGAAACCACTTGATGCCCCGTAGCGCGTAGGCCGCGATGGCCTCCTCCTCGGCGGTGAAGTTTTTGGTTACGCCCACCCGGAGGAAGTTGAACATCGATTCGTAGTCTTCATTCACCGGGAAGAAAACCACGCACTGATCGTGAATCCCACGAGAGGCGTGGAAGGTCTGGTAAAACTCCTCCTCGAAGTAGTCGGGTCGCATTTCCTCGCGGAGCCGGAAGGAGCGGAACTCTCCGACATCGCGCGCGGCCCGGACGTAGCCTTCATTGACCTCACTACTATTCCATTTTCCCGTCTGCGTTTGGGAAGATTCGTCGTGGACCGGGGCCGGGTAAAGGTAGCGGTTCGCACCCGGTCGCAGCCCTTTCAGGGGATCGCCCTCGACCGCCGGCAGACGGAGGTAGCCCAGCCAATAGGCGTTCTCCGCGTCGATCATCCGGGCGATGCCTTCCATGAGATGAGACAGGGCTCGGTCCGTCTCGGAAACTGGAATGTCGGCCAGCGTATCCCACAGGCAGTGAATGGCTTCTCGCTGAGCTTCCGTCATGACCCTCATAAAGACATCACCTGCCGGTCTCTTTCCAGTCGATTTCAGAGACCTGATGGAGAGTTCGGGGGCAGGGAGCCGCGGCACGGGTACTATTTAGGACCACGGTTATTGTTTTCCCCCATCTTTTTTTTGCTACGTTGCGCGCGACAGGATGCATTTTAATCTTTCAAGAGGGTTAGCTCGACTCGCAAGCGAGGACCTATCAGCACCTGTCGTACGTGCCTTTCGTCTCCTATCATGAATAAACCCCTCTTCCGTTTTCTCGCAGTCGCCGTCCTTTTTCACGTGCTCCTGGTTGTTGAACGAGCCCATGCCCAGCACTGGAATCACGACCCGGCCACTCCGGGGGACTGGAATGTAGCGGGGAACTGGCTTCAAAACTTCGTCCCTACGGCGGGAAGTTATACTTATGTCAGGAACGGCGGCACGGCTCAGTTGACGACGGCCAATGGTGTGACGGGATTTCTCAACGTAGGCGGCGGCTCCACGCTAGAGATCAGCGGGAATGGTCGCCTGGTGGCGAATTCGGGGGACGGTCAGGCCCTGGGAGGCGGCGGTACCGGCACGCTTTCGATCTCCGGACCGTCAGCCAGCGCCAGTCTCACCAGCGGATTAGACTACTTCTCGGTTGGCAGCGGCGGCAACGGAATAGTCAATCTTTCGGACGGCGGTACCCTGACCCTGAACAGCGGAAACGGATTCATGGACATGGCCAACTCCGGATCCGGCACCCTCAACATCGGCACCGGCGGGGCGGCGGGCATTCTGAATGCCACCGGCATCAGCGTGGTGAATGGCACCTCGACGGTGAATTTCAACCATACCAACGCGGCTTACTATTTCACTAAAACCGGTGCAGTCGGCGGCACCGGCGTGGCGATCGGGGGCACCACCCAGGTGTTCCATCTGGGCAGCGGCCTGACCGCCCTGACCGCCGCCAGCACTTACACAGGCGGCACGACTTTGAACGCCGGCATCCTCTCCGTCGTGCAGGATAACAACCTGGGGGCTGCGACCGGCACGCTGACCTTTAACGGCGGCACCTTGCAGACGACGGGTACCTTCACCATGAACCGCGCCACGACGCTGACGGGGAATGGCACTTTCGCGACCGACGCCGCGACAACGCTGACGCAGCAGGGCGTCATCAGCGGCCCCGGCAGGCTCCTCAAATCGGGCACCGGCACATTGGTCCTGTCGGGAGCGAATACCTATGAGGGCGGTACCACGCTCGGCGGGGGAATCCTCTCGATCGCCGACAACGGCCACCTCGGCGCAGCCACGGGAGGACTGACCTTCCAGGGCGGCACCTTACTGACCACGGGTACATTCACAATGAATCGGGCGGCGAGTTTGACCGGGAATGGCCTCTTCCAGACCGCCACTTCGACGACGCTCACCCAGCAGGGTGCCATGGGCGGAGCCGGGGCCTTGATCAAGACCGGCACAGGCACACTGACGCTGACCGGAGCGAACACCTACGCTGGTGGCACGACGGTGAAGAGCGGCACGCTGACCGTGGGCACGGGCGGTGCCATTGCTCACGCGGGGACCGAGCTTCGCGTGGGTGACACGAATGGCGACAATGGCACGCTCACGATCAACGGCGGTACGGTGACGAACGACACCGGAATAATCGCCCATGCCACCGGATCGACCGGTGCGGTCACGGTAACGGGCGGCACCTGGACGAATAATGGCAGCCTCTATGTCGGAAATTTCGGCAACGGCACTCTGACAATCAACGGAGGATACGTCTCCAACACGCGGGGCACCATCGCCTACGCCGGCGGCACCACGAGCAGCGTGACCGTGACGGGAGGCACCTGGGCCAACTCCGAGCAACTCCTCATCGGCGGAGGTACGGGCAGCTTGTTGATCGATGGCGGCACGGTGACCAGTTCCTTCGGCCGCATCGCCATCGGCATCAACAGTACCGGTAGCGTCACGGTAACGAGCGGCTCATGGACGATGGGCGGCTTGTTAGCAATAGGCTCACGGAGCACGAACGCCGCAGGCACCTTGCTCGTCAATGGTGGCACCGTATCCAGCGGCACGGGAGTAATGGGCGATGTGGCCACGGCTACCGGCACGGCGACGGTCTCCAGCGGATCGTGGACGACGGCGGGCGATATCACGGTCGGCGCGGTGGGCACCGGTACGGTCAACCTGACCGGCGGCACGATCTCGGCGAATGCAGGCGCGGGCACCTTGCAACTGGGCCGCGATGCCACCGCGACGGGCACGCTCAACATCGGCGCGGGCACCACGGCGGGTACGCTCACGGCTGCTTCCGTGAGGGGGGGAAGCGGCTCGGCCACGGTGAACTTTAATCACACGGGATCGCTGACCTTTGCCCCTACGCTGCTGGCGAATCTCTCGGTCAACAAGCTGGGCGCGGGCACGACCATCCTCACCGGAACGAACACCTACACCGGCCCGACTGCGATCAATGGAGGAACCTTGTCCATATCATCGAATGCAAACCTCGGCGCGGCCACCGGAGCACTAAACTTCAATGGCGGCACTCTGCAAACGACCGGGAACTTCACGATGAACCGCGCGACGATGTTGAATGGCACGGGAACCTTCCACACCGACGCAGGGACAGTTCTCACCCAACAGGGAGTTATCGGTGGAAGCGGCGATCTGGTGAAAACCGGTGCAGGCCAACTCACCCTGACCGGCACCAATGCTAACACCGGCAGCACCTTTGTCCAAGCGGGCAACCTCGCCGTCGATGGCACCCTGGACGGCGCGGCTACGGTCAGCTCCGGTGCGACATTGAGCGGCACGGGCACCGTGAGCGGCCTGGTGACCATCGCCAACGGCGGCATTCTTGCTCCGGGGAATAGCCCCGGCGTATTGACAGTCGGCGCGCTGACCTTGAACAATGCCTCGATCCTTAATTACGAACTTGGCACCCCCGCCAGTGACCGCATCGACGTGTCCGGGGCATTGACTCTCGACGGTATCCTCAATGTGCAGGCGGCGGTCGGTTTCGGCGAGGGCACTTATCGTCTTATAAACTACGGCGGCCCACTGACGAATCAGACGCTGGGCTTTGGCCTCGTGCCCGCGCCTTTCGAGTACGCTATCAGCACGGACACCGCAGGTCAGGTGAATCTCACCGTCACTGCGGCGGCTTTGCAATACTGGGACGGCGCTCAGACCACACCGAATGGTATCGTCAATGGCGGCACGGGCACATGGGATACGACCACGACGAACTGGACGACCTCGTCGGGCAATGCGAACTCTTCTTGGGATGGCTCGGTGGGTGCGGTTTTCAAAGGCGCGGCGGGTACGGTGACGATTGCTAATGGGGCCGCGATTAACGCGCCTCTGTTAAGCTTCCAGGTCGACGGCTACATCCTCGCATCCACCGGCACGGGCCAGCTCGATCTCACGGATACCGGCACGGTGGAGGTTTTCACTGGAGCCACGGCGACGATCAGCGCGGCTATCGCCTCCGGTCAGTTGACCAAGACGCAGGGTGGCATGCTTATTCTCTCCGGCGCGAATACTTATGCGGGCGGTACGCTTCATCAGGCGGGCACGATTCAGATCGCGAACGACGACGCCTTCGGCACCGGCACGGTGACTCTCGATGGCGGCAGTCTCTCGACCGATGGGCAGGACCACTACCTCGAGAATGACTTTGTCATCAAGGCGAATACGGCCATCGCGCTGCCCACGTCGGGCGTGTTCGATCAGCTGGAACTGCTCGGCGACGTCGATCTCGACGGCAGCATCCGCACGCTCACGCTCAGCGGCGATGGCGGCGGGCTCTGCCTGAATGGCGTGATCTCGAATGGCGGGCTAAATCTCCAATCGAACGGCGACGAGGTCTCCGTGATGTTTTGTGGAACGACTAATACCTACACCGGCCTGACCACGGTCGGCGCGAATGTCACGCTCGAGCTTGGCGCCACCGGCACGGCGGTCGCGGGCAATCTGCTGATCCAGGAAGATGGAGTGGTGGCCGTGGGCGGCGAGAATCAGATCGCGGACAACGTCACGGTGACTGTCGATGGCGTACTCGGCTTCCTCGGCGGCAGCGAGCAGACGATCAATAACCTCCAAGGCAGCGGCGGCATCACCAGCGCCGCCCTCCCGCTGGACGTCGTATTGACGGTGAACTCCGGCACCTTCTCCGGCCAGATCGTGGACGGTCCGCCATCGTCCATCGAAGTCATCAAGGCCTCGGCCGGAAATCTCACGCTGAGTGGAGTCAATACCTATAGCGGCGGCACCTCGATCAACGCCGGCACGCTGACCACGAACAACGCCTCGGCCCTCGGCACGGGCGCGGTCTCGCTCGGCAGCGCGGGCACGCTCGCCATCACGGCGGGGTCCACTTTGGACAATGTGACTGGGCTGGATTGGGCGAACGGCGGCACGTTTGCCTTTACGCTCGGCTCGCTCACCCCAGCCACGGAGTTCCTCACCATCGACGGCACGGTCGCGCAGAGCGGCACGGGCGCCTTTGTCTTTGCCGATGCGGGATTCCTGACGAATACGACTTACGATTTGATCACCTTCGACACAGCGGGATCAGTCCTGACAAACTGGACCGCGAACATGATCGGCGCACTCGAAGGTTCCTTTGCCGTGCGCGACAATCTCGATGGCACCTCCACGCTAACTGTCACCTATTCGGGAGCAGCCAGCGGCCCGGTGATCAACAACTTCGCGCCGGACTTCACACCGACGAATGCGAACTTCCAAGTCGCCGGCCAAGTCACGGCGCTCCCGGGTGCACAGCAGGTGCGGACGCTGACCTTCGCGGACGGCAGCACGCTGACCATCATGGATACTCTCTCGGTGAACGGCGGCAATTTTACTGTTGCTAATGGTTCCGCTACTATAAGCGGCGGCGCTTTGCTCACTCCCGGCGATTTTAATAAGCTCGGCAGCGGGTTGCTCAATGTCCTCAGCACCATCGTCACCGGTGGCAATACTAATATCGCCTCCGGCATTCTCGCCATCAACGGCAGCCTCACGACGGACAACGTCCTCGTGCAGCTCGGCGCGTGGCTGAAAGGCAGCGGCCTGATCAACGGCAATGTCTTCAACAGCGGCACCGTCGCTCCCGGCAACAGCCCCGGCACGCTGACGATCAACGGCGACTTCACCCAAAGCGCGAGCGGCACGCTGCAAATCGAGGTGGCGGATAATGCGTTCGACCAGCTCCTCGTGACTGGCCAGGCCTCGCTGGCCGGCACCTTGCAGGCCGTCGCGTTCGGCGGGCATCAGTTCGCGTATGGCGATCAGGTGGCCTTCCTCCAGGCGGGCAGCATCAGCGGCGGCTTTGATAACATCGTGATGTCAAATCCCTCGCAGTTCCGCGGGCGTTTCCTCGTCAACGGTGGCACGGGTATTCTCCTCGTGGCTCCGACCAGCTATACGCTCGTCGCGCAGAATCAAAACCAGACGAACGTGGCCAGGGCGCTCGATAGCTTCATCGGCGCGAGCGGCGACCGGGATACGGTCAGCCTCGCGCTCGACCTCCAGACCGAGAATCAATACGGGAATGCGTTTGACCAGATCGCCCCGGGCTTTTATCAGACCCTGACAGACACCGTGATCGAGCAGACGACGGCACAGAATCAAATGCTCGCCCAGCGTCTCAGTGCCGTGCGGCTCGGGGTGGGGGGATTCAATGTCATCGGCCTCGATCAGGCGGCCATCAAGAATGACCGCGATGGCAAAAACGTGATGGACGCGCGCTCCGACAAGGACATCATCAGTCCCGCCACGGCCACGAAGTGGAGCGTCTTCGTCCAGGGTAATGGCATTTTCTCCCGCGTAATGAATGTCAGCCAGGTGCCGAACTATCGGTTTAACAGCGGCGGCTTCATCGTCGGTGCCGACTACACCTTTGGCGGCGAATCCGCCCGCCCGATCAGCACCGGAGGGAAGTCCGTCGTCACGACCACGCGCGACTCCTCCCTCACGCTCGGTCTCTACACCGGCTATCAAGGAACCTACGCGAAGTATGCTAATAGCAGCAACATGAGCATCAACAGCGCGCTCTTCGGTGGCTACGCGACCTATGCGAATGGCGGCTTCTACAGCGACTTGATCGTGGGTGGCGCTTACAATGGCTATCGCGCCTCGCGTTCGATCGACTTCAGCACGATCGACCGCACTGCGCGCAGCACGCCGAACGGCGGCTCGTTCACGACCTACCTCGATCTAGGCTACGACTGGAAGGTCGGCGGCTTTACGTTCGGTCCGATCGTGAGCGGCCAGTACGTTTATGCCGGCACATCTCCCTTCACGGAAAATGGAGCCGACAGCCTGGATCTCCGCGTCAGCCAGCAGAACGCTAATAGCCTACGGACGAATCTCGGTGGCCGCGTGGCCTATACGTGGCAGGTGGCGGATAACATCACCATCATCCCGGAAGGCCGCCTTTTCTGGCAGCACGAGTATCTGAATGGCCCCAGCACGATCGGCGCGAGTCTCGATGGCGGCAGCGGCCCCGGCTTTGACTTCCAGACCTCCGCTCCCGGCCGCGACAGCGTCTTCGCCGGCGTCGGTGTCAGTGCCAACTTCGGTGACCGCTGGAACACCTCCGTGTACTACAACGCAGACTTCGGCCGCCAGGACTACATCAGCCACATGATCTCCACGAGCCTCAGCTGGAAGTTCTAAGAAAACGTTCTGGGAAGGCCGCTCGTCCCGGACGCGGCGGCCATTCGTCAGGAGCGGATTGACTCAGGGCCTTTTCATCCTCAGCTTCTCGATGTGAAGATGAGTACTGAAAACATCACGAATTTCGTAGCCGCCGTGCGGGCTGATGCCGCCTTGCAAGCTCGTGCCAACGCCGACCTGGCTCAGTCCGATGGCCCCGAGCGACTGGCCGTGCTCTCAGCGGAGGTGGGTATACCTTTCACCGCCGAGGAGTTTCTTGCCTATCAACGAAGCCTGCCCGGTGGTGAGCTGGCGGACGGCGATCTTGATCGTATCGCTGGAGGCAACCAATCATCGCGTCAGTGTTTCGGCCAGGGCTGCGGAGGCGCTCCTCCTTGGTAATGTCCCCGCTGCACGTGGCGGATAGTTTTCGGAAATTCTAAGTCGAGTGCGCCCTGACGTGATCATTAGTATAGACCGCGCGGAGGAATCTCCGTCGGGTGCGCGGAATGCTTGCTAAACTGGGCGCGGATGTGCGCCTTTAGTCCTCCCGGGGTGCGAGTACGCCGGACTGCCTCTTTTTCGCCGGTTTAAGGTCTGCGCCCGTGTCGAATCGATAGCTCCGCTGTCCGCCGGATACGTCTTCCAGCGCGGCATCAACGAGTTCGGCATTAGGCGCGGATTCGAGTTCTTTAGGTTCAGTGGGGGCGGGAGACTGGCGGTTCTCGTCGTTTTCCATGCCGATACTACTACCACCAGAGTGCCGCGCTCGCCATGCCGAAGTGACGGACGGTCGGGCGAAGCGGGGCTGGCGGTCTGGGGTTGTTCTTTGCGTTACGGCGGTCCCGGCACGGCGGCTGGGTTGAGGCCGGCATCGGAGAGGGCTTTGAGTTGCTTGGCGGCGAGATTTTCCACATGGCCGTCGGCGTAGAGATAGTTGGACGAGCCTTTAAGGCGATCGGCCGCCCGGCTGCCGATCCTGTGCCTGTCTGGTTCGATATCGTACAGGATCTTGCCCCAGCCTCCGGTCCACCCCTCGGAGTGCGTGTGATCATTAGTCACCCCCACGCCCCGGTCGTCCGAGATGAGGAAGGTGGTGATCGTCTTCGACAGGATGGGGATGCGGTAGATGTTATTAGCCAGCACTCCCATGGGTCGGCCGAAGGGATCCAGTCGGGGGACGAAGACCATGCTATTCAGGATGTAACTCGTGCCGCCGGTTTTGAGGCGCTGGTCGCCTTTCGGATCGGCCGGCGAGATGCGCACGCGGTCGACGTCGTTGAGGTACGGCTTTAGCACCTCGATCCATGCTGTCTGCAGGCCCTCCGTGTGTGTTGTCTCCGGCAGGTTCCCGGTATTGTCATTAGCATAGCCGAGAAGGGCGATCCCGATCTGGCGCATGTTGGAGGCGCAGGAGGTGCGCTGCGCCACCATGGTGCCATTAGCTATCGCCGTGGCGAGCAGCGCGCCGAGGATGGCGACGATGGCCATCGTCGCGAGGAGCTCTACGAGCGTGAAGCCGGAAGAGCAGTGCTTCACGGGACAGTGTGCGGATCTTCTCACGGTCAGGCCCGCTTTGGCGAGCGTCGGCGGACGACGAGGAACAGGGTCACCCCGGCCGCGGCGATCAGCAAATTCGTCGAGGGCTCGGGAATGGCGAAAGTCGATACGCGCAGACTGATCTCGTACTCGCCCGCCTCGGTGAAGCCCCAGTTGTAGTGACTGTGTCCCCCGGCGACGACGTGCACGACATCATCGCTCGTGATGCCTCCCTCGGCAGTGGAGAAGAAGACGTCGGGATTGCCAAAGCCCGAGTTCGCCCACATGGAGAACTCGCCCGGCCCGCTCACGGAAACGAGCTCGACCCGCAGCCACTTGCCGAGTGTATTGGCGCTTCCCCGGCTGTCCCCCGGATTCCACGCCACCAGGGAGTCGATGTCCGCCTGGGTCATCTCCTCCGCGCCGAATCCTAGGAAGATCAGGTCCGTGCTCTGCGTCTGCGGCATGATCCAGACCGTCGATCCCGCAGTCGCTCCGATGAAGGAGTTGTAAAACGGCATGTCCGGCATCTCCACCCGCGCCCCAGGATTCGCATAGAGCAGTGCTTCATTAGCCTGAAACTCGCCGACCTCGTCGCCATGCACATGCACGTCCCAGGCGCCGCCGACATAGGGGATGCCGATGTCCGTGTGCTGCTGGTCGATCACCGTGCGGCCCCCGGAGTTCGTCTCGATGCCGAAGCGAAACGTCACGATCCCGCTCTCCGTCAATACCGCCGCCTCCGCTCGCCCCGCCGCTCCCGCCATCACTACGCTCCCTAAGACACTCAACGCGATTCCGTGTTTCCGTAAATTCATGGGCACGGTATCGTCAATTTGATAGCTCATTGTCAAATTTATTATTGCAACTAATTTGCAGTTTCATTCTTTAATCTTGAGAGAGCGAGCGCAATTCTCCGACGCGGAAGGGTTTGCGGCTGGTAGGTGGCGGGGTAGAGTGGGGGCGTGGAGTGCTTTCTGATCTTCCCCCATCAGCTTTTTTGGCCGCATCCGGCTTTGGAGGCGGGGTTGCCGGTGTTTCTGGTGGAGGAGCCTTTGTTCTTCGGGCCGGATGCGAGGTGGCCGTCTCGCATGCATCGGCAGAAGCTCCTGCTGCATCGTGCTTCGATGCGGGCGTTCGCGGAGAGGTTGGAAAAGAGCGGGTGCCGGTGCACCTGGCTGACCTGTCCGTCGGAGGATGGGCGCACTGCGGAGATTTTGGAACAGGGGCTGCCGCGATCCTTGACGGGGCTGCACGTGATCGACCCGGTGGATGATGTGCTGGCGCGGCGGTTGCGAAGGTTCGCAGAGCGGCGCGGGGTGCCCTGTCGGATCTACGAGACGCCTCAGTTTTTGACGCCCGCTTCTTTTCGGGAGGAGTGTTTCGCCTCGGGGCAAAAGCCGTTCATGGCTCGCTTTTACGAGCAGCAACGGCGGCGGATGAATATCCTCGTGACCGAGGATGGCGCGCCGCTGGGTGGGCGATGGTCATTCGATGATGAGAATCGCAAGCGGCTGCCTAAGGGCTTCGTGGTGCCGCCGGCTCCCCGAGCCTCGTCCGACATCGGCGGGATCAGTCAAGATATCGCTGCGCAATTTCCCTCCTCTCGGGGGAATGGGGCATCCCTTATTTATCCGGTCGATCACGCGGGAGCGGAGGCTTGGCTGGATGATTTCCTGAAGTGGCGGCTGACGGGCTTTGGCGCGTACGAGGATGCGATCTCCAGTCGACACTCTGTCCTGTTTCATTCTGTATTGACGCCGTCCCTGAATATCGGTCTGCTCACTCCGGCACAGGTTGTCGACCGCACGCTCGCTTTCGCGGCCGAGAAGCCCGTTCCCCTGAATGCCCTGGAGGGCTTCCTGCGTCAGGTCATCGGCTGGCGGGAGTTCATGCGCGCGATGTACGAGCGCCATGGCACGCGGATGCGTACGAGTAACTTCTGGGGCTTCCAGCGTCGCATGCCGCGAGTGTTCTATGACGGCACGACCGGGATCGAGCCAGTCGACCACGTGATTCGCAAGGTATTAGCTACCGGGTACTGTCATCATATCGAGCGCCTCATGGTGCTGGGGAGCTTCATGCTGCTGTGCCGCATCCATCCGGACGATGTCTATCTGTGGTTCATGGAGATGTTCGTCGATTCCTATGACTGGGTCATGGTGCCTAATGTCTATGGGATGTCGCAGTACGCCGACGGTGGCAGCTTCACGACGAAGCCCTATTTCGCGGGATCTCATTACATCCTGAAAATGTCGGACTTCCCGCGCGGGCCGTGGTGCGAGGTCTGGGACGCGCTTTACTGGGCCTTCGTGGCCGACCATCGGGAGTTCTTCCTGGAAAATCCGCGCCTCGCCATGATGGCAAAGCTCTCCGACAAGCTCGGCCCCAAACTATCCACTCACCGCCAAGTCGCCGAAGCCTTTCTAAGCAGCCTTGACTAATGCCGGGCCGCGCTTCAGCGAGCTCGGGAGGCCCCTCGTCTCGCGGCGACGAGGCATCGCATAGTTGCCAACATTTTCAGCCACCTCCGCACGACCGCCCATCACACAAAAAACCGCCATTGGTAAATGCTTTGTTGCCATGATTGCTGGCACTCGCTACGGAGAATCGCATGAGCAATGATATCGAGAAGTTTCTTCTGAAGGCCTCTGCCGATCCTGCCTTGGAGGCAAGAGTCAATGCCGCGACGAGCCTGGAGGCCCTGGAGGCGATCGCGCGTGAAGAGGGCTTCTCCTTTGACGAGGCGGCGCACTCGAGCGAAGAGATCAGCGACGGGGATCTGGCGACAGTGGCGGGAGGAGATGCCAACTCGAACAGGTTAACTCTGGCCTATACTAAGCTCAATGATCTGATGCAAAAATATAATCAGATGACCGAACTCCAATCTAGCCAGGTTAAAAAACTCAGCGACCTGACCTCCGGTATCGTCTCCCGTCTTCGCTGATCTCGCCGAGCCGACGCATGAGCGAATCTATTATTAAAGTACCCTTACTTAACAAAAGAGCATGAAGAACGATATGGCATCATTCCAGGAAGCGGTGGCCGAGAATCCGGAACTCGTCGATAAAGTCATGGCCGCCTCCTCTCTGGAAGAGGTCGTCGCGATCGCCGGGGGCGAGGGCTTCGTTATTTCCGTCGAAGAACTGGCCAGCACTAAGGAACTCAGCGATGCCGAGGCGGAGAGCATCGCTGGCGGGCATGGGTTTCACGACACGTCGACAATGAGCATCGCGGAGTTCCAGCAGATGGTTCTTCAGAACCGGCAGTCTCAGCTCAAGGGGGCGATCTATGAGCAGATAAAAGTGCTGAAAGAACTCTAGGACGACGGCGGTGAGGTGGTGGATTTTTTCCCGCCACCTCCCATGCTCTCCCTCAGCGCAGCGGTCCGTCTCCCGGCGATAGGATTGCGCTGGCCTTTGGCAATGCGCGCGCGAGTACGTATAGACATTCTCCGGCGAGCGCCCCTCTCGCCCTACTGCCTCCCTCCGGCTCCTGAGCGGCGTTTGTGAGGGGATGGCTGGCTCCGGTCGGGCGACCCAGCCACGCCTTTTTTCGCGGAAAGTACTGGCCTTTCCCTTCGCGTCATTTCACAACGAAATCCGACACTCCCTCGCCGCATGAAACTCGCCCTCCTGCTCCTCCTCCTTACCCTCTGCGGTGTGTCGGCGGCGGAGGACAAGTGGTTCGTCGGGACCTTCTTTGGGCGGGAGGAGATGACGGAGCGCGACCTCGATCGCGTGGTGGAGGTGACGGTGGCGAAGCCCAAGGACGGCGGGGAACTCGCCATCACCGGTGGCTTCTGGTACACCGAGGGCAAGCTGCCCGCTCCGGATTTCGAGGGCACGCTGACGAGTTCGGACAAGAGCAAGGCGCACTTCACTTTCCGCGACACCTTTGCCAATGAGGGCACCGTCACCCTCATCGCGGACGGCAAGGGCGCCCGGCTCAGGATCAAGGTCACCCGGGTGAAAAACTCCCGCTGCCTCCTGCTGTACGAGGAGATCTGGCTGAAGCGGTATTGACATTCGCGCCACGCCCTCGCGGGCGCAAAGCCCCGTTCATCCGACCATCGTCCTCCATTCGTCATCGCGTGTTGGACGAAACGCCCGATCCGTGGCACTAGTCCTCCATGTCCAATCTCGTACCCTTCATCCAAAAGCTCGAAAGCGACCCCGCTCTGCAAGCCCGTGTCGACACCCTGCTCGCCGGCTCCCCGGCGGATGCCCGCGCCGATTTCCTCGCCCTATCCGCCGAACTGGGGCACCCCCTTACCGAGGAAGACCTCCGCACTCTGGTCGCCTCCGCGGAGCTGTCCGAGGGCGAACTCGGCTCCGTCGCCGGGGGCGGCGTATTCGACAACGTCGTTGGCAGTATCAACTCCTGGGCCGCCAGGACAAACAAGCGGATCGTGAACCTCCTCGTCCCTTCCGACGACTAGACGCTCCGAGAGAATCGTTAGCCAAATCCACGAGCGCCTTCGCCGTGGGAAAGTGGTCGCCCGAGATTTCCGGAAATCGCCCGGGCCTCCTTCCTCGCGCCTTGGTATCGCACCCAGGCGCGTGCATTGTCGCTCGACAGATACGCGGGACCGCGCTTTTCTGCCTCCAGCATGGACTACCCGCTGCATCTTTCCTTCAAGATCCTCGCCCTCGCCCCGCAGATCTCCATCGCCGACCAGGCTCAGCGGCCCGTCATGTACGTCCGGCAAAAGCTCTTCAAGTTCAAGGAAGCCGTCCAGGTCTTCCGCGACGAAAGCCAGAGCCAGCACCTCTTCGATATCAATGCCGACCGCATTATTGACTGGTCCGCCCGCTACACCTTCAGCAGCACGCAGGGGCAGGTGCTCGGTGCGGTGAAGCGCTCGGGCATGCGCAGCCTCTTCGCCGCGCACTACACCATACTCGACGCGCAGGATCAGCCCGTCTTCGAGATCGAGCAGCTCAATCCCTGGGTCGGCGTCGTCGACGGCCTCTTCGAGCAGATCCCCATCGTCAGCATCTTCAGCGGCTATATCTTCAACCCCACCTACGCCGTCTTCCGGCCCGGCCAGAAGGAGGCTCCGGTGATGAATCTCGTGAAGAAGCGCACGCTGCTCGACACCGGCTTCGCCATCCACGCCACCGGCGCCCCCATCACTCCCGCCGAGGAGGGCCTCGTCCTCCTCAGCGCCATCACCGTCACCCTGCTGGAACGCGACCGCTCCTAAGTGCCATGAACCACGCGCTCATCCTCGAAAAGATCCGCACCTTTCGCGACGAACGCGACTGGGCGCAGTTCCACAACCCCAAGGACCTCTCCACCGCCCTCGCCATCGAGGCCTCCGAGTTGCAGGAGATCTTCCTCTGGAAGACCGGCCCCGAGATCGACCAGACCGCCACCGCCAAGCGCGAGCAGATCCAGGACGAACTCGCCGACATTTCCGTCTATCTCTTCGAACTCGCCGACAACCTCGGCATCGACCTCGAAGCCGCCATCACCGCAAAGTTCGCCAAAAACGCCGCCAAGTACCCCGTCGAGAAATCCCGGGGTTCCAATGCGAAGTACACGGAGTTGTAGCCGCTCTTCTCGCTTGGCAACGGTCGAAAATGGGGCGAAGGTTTTTGGCATGGGGACCGTCATCCAGCAGAAAATCGACAAGCTCCAGGACGACTGCCCGGTGCGGGCGGCGCTGGATGTGATCCGGGGGCGGTGGAAGCCGTCGATCCTTTTCGAACTGCACAAGGGGCCGCAGCGTTTTTCGCAACTCCAGGCGGCCCTGCCGCAGGTGACGGCGCAGGCGTTGACCGTGCAACTCCGGCAACTCGAGGCCGACCGCATCGTGACGCGCACGGTGTATGCGGAGATCCCCGCGCGGGTGGAGTATGAGTTGAGTGAGTATGGACTCACCCTCTCCGGCATCATGGACCAGCTGGAGACCTGGGGGAAGACCTACCTCGAGCAGCGTGACCCCCGCTAGAGCGGATTAGGGAAATCTATCGCTACTACTTAACGGCGGCGGGGGTGGGCTAGTCACATTTTAGTGAGGTACTCACAATCTTAGGACGAAGCACGCCGCGCGGAGTTGCGGTTTACTGGGGGAGTTATGAAAACTCTGCTCGTCATCGACTCCAGCGGTCGTCGCACCCGCTCCATCACGCGCCACCTGACCTCGCGCTTCGCCGCGAGTTGGCAGGCCCGCCACGCCGAGGGTGAAATCCTCACCCGCGAGGTCGGCCTCACGCCGCCGCCGACTGTGAACGAGGCCTGGATCGCCGCCGCGTTCAGCGATCCGTCCGATCATACCCCGGCCATGCGCGAGGCGCTCGCGGTCAGTGAAGAGCTGATCGACGAGGTCGAGCGCGCGGACGCCATCGTCATCGGCACGCCGATCTATAACTTCGGCATGCCGGCGCAGCTCAAGGCCTACATCGACCAGATCGTCCGCATCGGGCGCACCTTCTCCATGGACACGGAGGATGTGGAGTCGCCCTACCGTGCCCTGCTCACACCGAAGCCCGTCATCATCATCACGGCGGCGGGCGACGGTTCCATGCACCCTGGCGGAGCGATGGCGCATCTGAACTTCCTCGAGCCGCACCTCGCCACCGTGCTGGGATTCATCGGCCTCGGCGAGCCAAGGTTCATCCGCGTGGGTTACGAGGAGTTTCAGGACGACCGGCTCAAGCGCTCCCTCGCCTCCGCCGAGAGTGCGGTGGATGAGGTGGCGGCGACCGTCTGAGCTTTTTTCCCATCCGGCGGGTGTACGGGTTGCGTATCTCTCAGAGAGAGAAGATGAAAGCGAAACTCCCCACACGCTCACCGGCTCGATGAAGATCGAGGATTACGGATTTCTTAGCGACACGCAGACGGCGGCGCTGGTCGGCCGGGACGGCTCCATCGACTGGCTGTGCATGCCGCGCTTTGACTCGCCCGCGTGCTTTGCCAAGCTGCTGGGCGACGAGGAGAATGGCTACTGGCGCATCGCGCCGCGACACGCCGTGCGGCATACTAAACGTCAATACCGCGACGGCACGCTCATCATGGAGACGGAATTCCAGACCGACGAGGGGCGCGTGCGGCTGATCGACACGATGCCGCTGCGGGACGAGACGCCGGATGTCGTGCGCATCGTCGAGGGGCTGGAGGGCTCGGTCGAGATGGTGATGCAGATGGTCGTGCGATTCGACTACGGCGAGGTCATTCCCTGGGTGCAACACCACGACGGCGGCATCGTGGCTAAGGCCGGGCCGGATGGCCTCATCCTCCGCAGCGATGTGGAGACGCATGGGGAGAATCTCTCGACCGTGGCGGAGTTCACCATCCAGCGCGGCGAGCGGGTGGCGTTTGTATTGACATGGTTCCCCTCGCACGAGTCGCCGCCCGGTGCGATCCAGTCTGAGCGGAGCCTCGCGCAGACGGAGGAGTTTTGGCGCGAGTGGTCGGGCCACTGCGAGAGTGAGAATCCCTGGGCCGAGGCGGTGCGGCGTTCCCTGCTCGTGCTGAAGGGCCTCACCTATGCGCCGACCGGCGGCCTCGTGGCGGCGGCGACGACCTCGCTGCCCGAGCGGCTCGGCGGCGAGCGCAACTGGGACTACCGCTACTGCTGGCTGCGCGACGCGACCTTCACCCTGCTCTGCCTCATCGATGCAGGCTACACGGACGAGGCCGCCGCATGGCGCGACTGGCTGCTGCGTGCGGCGGCGGGCAGTCCCGAGCAGATGCAGATCCTCTATGGCGTGGCGGGCGAGCGGCGGCTGCATGAGTATGAGCTCACCCATCTCAAAGGCTACGCCGACTCGCGCCCCGTGCGCATCGGTAACGCGGCGCACGAGCAGTTCCAACTCGATGTCTATGGCGAAGTCCTCGACGCCCTTTATCAGGCGCGCAAGGCCGGGCTGCGTCCTAATGAATCCGCCCTCGGCCTGGAGCGGCATCTCGTGGAGTTCGTCATCAAGAACTGGCGCGAACCCGACGAGGGCATCTGGGAGGTACGCGGTGGGCGGCGGGACTTCACCCACTCAAAGATGATGGCCTGGGTCGCGATGGACCGGGCCGTGCGCGGCGCGAAAGCGCATGGGCAGCACGGCGACATCGCGAAGTGGCAGTCCGTGCGCGATGAGATCCACCGCGAGGTCTGCGCGCGGGGATTTCACGCGGGGAAGGATGCGTTTACCCAGTCCTTTGACAGCGCGCTGCTGGACGCCAGCCTGCTCGTCATGCCGCTCGTGGGATTCCTTCCGATCGAGGATCCGCGCGTGCAGGGTACGATCCGTGCCATCGAGCGCGAGCTCATGGTAGATGGCTTCGTGATGCGCTACGACGCGCACCGCGCGCGGTCGGTGGACGGGCTGAGTTGCGGAGAGGGGGCGTTCCTGCCGTGTACCTTCTGGCTCGCGGACTGCCTGCACCTCATGGGGCGGCGCACCGAGGCGGTGGATATCTTTGAGCGGATGCTCAGCCTGCGCAACGATCTCGGCCTCCTCGCGGAGGAGTACGACCCGCACCAGGGCGTGATGTTAGGAAACTTCCCCCAAGCCTTCACCCACGTGGGTCTCGTCAATACGGCGGCCAACCTCGGCGAGTCGGACAATCCCTGCCGCACACGTCGGCAGAAGGAGTAGGCCTGCGACGGTGGAAAAGGTGATGCCGATCTTCTCTGGTGGAAGGTGATGGTTCGAGGGCGGGCTGACTCGCTTTTTTTAACCATTCCGGCGAACGTGTTTTTAGAGGGAGGGCACGCCTTTTCCTTCCAGGTCGTTTCCTCCTTTTCTCCTCTTCAGAGGAAAGGAGCGAAACGATCTGGAAAGGGGGGTGAGGAGAGGGCTGCGGGTGGCTTTGCCAGTCCTCCGAATACCGGACCGC
>Ga0247822_10000515_pt1 | contig 21001 bp, 24 predicted proteins | sample 13C_Cellulose_Da_FD_192423 | JGI IMG/M metagenome (GOLD analysis project Ga0247822, IMG submission 192423) | Soil microbial communities from agricultural site in Penn Yan, New York, United States - 13C_Cellulose_Day30 | ecosystem: Environmental > Terrestrial > Soil > Agricultural land | place...
TTGCAGACTTCGATGCGCTTGCCGCCCATCGATTCGAGCACCGTCAGGACATGCCTCATGTCGGCGTCCAGCCGATCGGCAGGCAGCTCTGCTGGCGCCGCCGCGTGCGGTTCGCTGTTCTGCGCAAACCGCCTCACCTCTACCGATGACATTCAGTATCCTTCTAAGAAGCCGCCGCCCCAAACGGCGGACCTGGTGGCCTCAGAGGTCCGCCGCCGCCCCTGCCGGGTGCACGCCGTTACCAGCGAATCCCGAGCATCCCCTCAGCGCGATCAGCTTTAGCGTCCGATGTGAAGAGAGTTGGGCGGAGCTGTGGCGGGATTGCGGAAGCTGGGGATGCTGCACCGGCGTCCGGCGGGAATGGGCGGCACTGGTGCCAAAAAGCAAAAGGCCCGGGATCGCTCCCGGGCCCTGTTCGATTCGTCCGAACCGGATCAGGCCGACCGCTTGTCGTCCTTGACCTCTTCGAACTCGGCGTCGACGACATCGTCGTCGGCCGGCTGGTCGCCGCCCTCGGCCTTGGCTTCCGCCTCGGCCTGGCTGGCCTTGTACATGGCCTCGCCGAGCTTCATGGAGGCCTCGGCCAGCGCCGCGGACTTCTCCTTGATGACCTCGGCGTCATCGCCCTCGATCACGCCGCGCAGGTCCGCAATCGCGGTCTCGATGGCGGCCTTCTCCTCGGCGCTGACCTTGTCGCCATAGTCCTTGAGCGACTTCTCGGTCGAGTGGATCAGCGATTCGGCCTGGTTCTTGGCCTCGACCGCCTCGCGCTTCTTCTTGTCCGCCTCGGCATTGGCCTCGGCTTCCTTGACCATGCGCTCGATATCGGCGTCCGACAGGCCACCCGAGGCCTGGATGCGGATCTGCTGCTCCTTGCCGGTGCCCTTGTCCTTGGCGTGGACGTTGACGATGCCGTTGGCGTCGATGTCGAACGTCACCTCGATCTGCGGCACGCCGCGCGGGGCCGGCGGGATGCCGGCAAGGTCGAAGTTGCCCAGCAGCTTGTTGTTGGCTGCCATCTCGCGCTCGCCCTGGAACACGCGGATGGTCACCGCGCTCTGGTTGTCCTCGGCGGTCGAGAAGACCTGGCTCTTCTTGGTCGGGATCGTGGTGTTGCGGTCGATCAGGCGGGTGAACACGCCACCCAGCGTCTCGATGCCGAGCGACAGCGGGGTCACGTCGAGCAGCAGCACGTCCTTGACGTCGCCCTGCAGCACGCCGGCCTGGATGGCGGCGCCCATGGCCACGACTTCATCGGGGTTCACGCCCTTGTGGGGCTCCTTGCCGAAGAAGTTCTTCACCGTCTCGGCGACCTTGGGCATGCGGGTCATGCCGCCGACGAGAACGACCTCGTCGATCTGCGCAGCAGTGACGCCGGCATCCTTGAGGGCCTGGCGGCAGGGCTCGACCGTCCGCTGGATCAGGTCGTCGACCAGCGATTCGAGCTTGGCGCGGGTGAGCTTCAGCGTCAGGTGCTTGGGACCCGAAGCGTCGGCCGTGATGAAGGGGAGGTTGATCTCGGTCTGGGTCGCGCTCGAAAGCTCGACCTTGGCCTTCTCGGCCGCTTCCTTCAGGCGCTGCAGCGCAAGCTTGTCGCTGCGCAGGTCAATGCCCTGGTCCTTCTTGAACTCGTCGGCGAGGTAGTCGACGAGCCGCATGTCGAAGTCTTCACCGCCCAGGAACGTGTCGCCGTTCGTGGACTTCACCTCGAACACGCCGTCGCCGATCTCGAGGACCGAGATATCGAAGGTGCCGCCGCCGAGGTCGTAGACCGCGATGGTGCCGGTGTTCTTCTTGTCGAGGCCATAGGCGAGCGCGGCCGCCGTCGGCTCGTTGATGATGCGCAGCACCTCGAGACCGGCAATCTTGCCGGCATCCTTGGTGGCCTGACGCTGGGAATCGTTGAAATAGGCGGGAACGGTGATGACCGCCTGGGTGACGTTCTCGCCCAGGTACGATTCGGCCGTTTCCTTCATCTTGGTGAGGATCATCGCCGAGACTTCGGACGGCGAGTACTTCTTGCCGTCGACCTGGACCCAGGCGTCGCCGTTGTCGCCGTTGACGATCTGGAAGGGGACCAGCCCCTTGTCCTTTTCGACCATGGGGTCGTTGTAGCGGCGGCCGATAAGGCGCTTCACCGCAAACAGCGTGCCTTCCGGATTGGTCACCGCCTGGCGCTTGGCCGGCTGGCCGACGAGCCGCTCGCCGTCCTTGGTGAATGCAACCATGGAGGGCGTGGTGCGTGCGCCTTCCGCGTTCTCGATGACCTTGGGGGTGCTGCCGTCCATGACCGCAACGCAGCTGTTTGTCGTACCGAGGTCGATACCGATGACTTTACCCATACCTACTGCCTCTTTCCTGGCGAACCCGTTTGAAACCCCTCACGGCAGTTTCTCAAAGTCCCTCGCGGGGTTCGGGCTCCCTCATTGAAATTGACCCGTCGCCGGGCCTTGAGCGCTATATAGGAGGGGTGATTTGGGCCTGCAAGCGCCGTGGTCGTACAAAGTCACGAAGGCGCGAGGCTGGTGTCACCGGGCCCGGGGCCCGGACTGGACCGGCGGCGCGGGTATGGACCCATGGCGCCACCGGAAGACTTGCCTGTCAGGCAGGCCGGATCACTGCGCGTTGGACAGCGTGTATTCGCCCAGTTCGCACAGGTCGATGCCCTTCTCGATGAACTCGGAATCGTCCTCGAGGATGAATTTCATGTCGTAGACGCACTGCTCGCGGCCATCGCCGATCGTGATGCTCACATAGTTGCCGGCCGGCAGGTAATTCTCGCCGAACACGTCCTCTTCCCAGGTGTCGATATCTGCCGGCGAGGTGAAGAAGGCCTTCACCGCATAGGACGAACTGTTGGTCAGAACGAATTCCAGGTCCTCGGCCAGCGCGACGCCGGGCAAGGCGAGGAGAAGAGCGGCGGCGACGCCACCCACGAACAGATGCTTCACATAAGCCCCCAAAAAACGCGCCGCTTCTGCGGCGCTGAACGGTTCGATAGCATTTTAGGCGCATAAGCCTCAAAGGCCGCATTGTCGCGTGGTTAGAGAAACGTTCTGAAGGCGCGGCCCTTGCGTGGCCGCTTGTCCGTCAGGCGCGCCATATGGTCTAAGGAGCGCTCGTTGCCGCCCGAAGGAACGCGACTATGCTGAGGTTCCTCGCACTCTCCCCGGCCGTCCTGGCCCTGACGCTCGTACCGCTCGCGGCCTATGCCCAGGAGGTGCCGGCGGAAGCGCAGATGGACCTGTGGTGCGGCACTGCCTTCGAGCTCATGACCCGCGATGCTCCGCCCGACGCCACGGCCGGCAAACTCGCATCCGCCGAGGTATTCGCCGATGGCGGCAAGCGATTAATCGATCGCGCCATCCCTATCTTCCTCGAGGCCGGCTACTCCGACCAGGCCCTCGCCGATTACCGCTCCCGCCTCGAAGACTCCGTCGGCCGCGTCGTCAATGGCTCCGCCCGGGCCCATGAGGATGCCGCCTTTTCATTTCAGGATTGTTCGGCCTTGATCGGCCAGTGAAAGACAGACCCGTTATGGCCTTTACCCCCCGCTCCGAAGACCTGCTGCTCGTGGTCGACCTGCAGCACGATTTCCTGCCCGGCGGACAACTCGCTGTCGCCGGCGGGGACGAGATCATCATTCCGATCAACCGGCTGGGCCGCCGCTTCGAGAACGTCGTCATGACGCAGGACTGGCATCCGCCGGGCCACATCTCGTTCGCATCGAGCCATGCCGGCGCCAAGCCCTTCGACATCATGGGATTGCCCTATGGCCCGCAGGTGCTCTGGCCGGATCATTGCGTCTGGGACACCCATGGCGCCCAGTTCTCGCCGGATATCGAACTGCCGCACAACCAGCTCGTGATCCGCAAGGGCCATCACGACGTGGTCGATTCGTATTCCGGATTCCGGGAGGCCGACCGCAAGACCAGGACCGGGCTCGAAGGCTACCTCAAGGAGCGCGGCATCAAGCGGCTCTTCATTGCCGGCCTCGCCACCGACTTCTGCGTGAACTGGACCGCCGTTGACGCGCGGGCGGCGGGCTTCGAGACTTACGTCATCGAGGACGCCTGCCGGGCCATCGATACATCGGGCTCGCTCGCCCAGGCCTGGGCCGATATGAATGCTGCAGGGGTCAAGCGAATCGTGGCGGGGGACATCGCCTGAGGAGCCATGCTGAGGGTTGCACTGGGGCTATTGCTGGGCGTGCTTGCCACCACGGCTGTCGCCGAGGAGATCTCGGCGGCGACTGACCGCCTGCTCTGGTGCGGCAGCGCCTTCTACTGGCTCTCCGCCGACGCCTATGATTCGGGCGACACCGTCGAGGGCGACCAGTACGAGGCCTGGTCCAACGACCTGGGCGCCCGCGCCGACATGATGCTCGAGTCGGAAGGCAAGGGCGAGGACGAGATCGGCACCATCCGCGAGGACTATGATACCCGCGTCGTCGCCGAGATGGGCCAGCCCGGAGCTAAGTACGACGTGACGACCTGTCCCGACCTGGTGGTCGCGCCCTAGGCGAGCGGCAGTCGCACGATGGCCTCGAGCCCGCCCTCCGGGGCGCGGCCGAACCGGACGCTCCCGGCATTGAGCGCCACCACTTCGAGCGCAATGGCGAGGCCGAGGCCGGACCCGCGGCGACTTTCGTCGTGGCGCTGGCCCCGTTCGCCGAGCCGGGCGGCCTGCTCATCGGGGAGGCCCGGGCCGTCGTCGGCGATCCTGAGCTCGGCGTATTCCCCTGCCACCGCTGCCTCGACAGTGACCGCGGACCTGCCCCACTTGGCGGCATTCTCGAGAATGACCCCAACCAGCTCCATGAGGTCGTGCCGGTCGATATCGACCTTGAGTTCGGGCGCGACGTCGATGCGCCAGTCGAGTTCCTCGCCCTCCTGCGTCCGGCTCAGCACCGCGACGGTGCGGTCCACCGCCTCGTTGAGCGAGGCGGAGAGCTGGTGCGCACGGGTGCGCATGCGCAGCCGCGACAGGCGGAGCTGGTACTCGACGCGGTCGTCCATCTCGCCGACGATTTCGTCCACCTCGCTGCCTGCCGCCGCTTCACCGGTCGCCTTCATCTCGGCTGCGAGATTGCGCAGCACCGAGAGCGGCGTCTTGAGGCCGTGGGCGAGGTCGGCGGCGCGGGAACGGGCGAACTCCATCGATTTCTGCTGCTGCTCGAGCAGGGCATTCACCTCGCCCACCAGCGGCAGCACTTCGGCGGGATAGTGCGAGGCGAGCTTCTGCGTCGCGCCGCGGCGGACTGCGCCGATGCCCTCGCGCACGCTCTCGAGCGGCTTCAGGCCAAGCCGGACCTGCAGCCAGGCCGCCAGGATCAGCGCCATGCCCAGCACCGCAAGTGCCACCAGCAGGTCGCCACCGAACTTGCGGATCGATTCGTCCAGCGGGGCCCGGTCCTCGGCCAGCGTGACGCGGAATCGCGTCGGCGTGCCTCCGGCGGAGGCGCCAAAACTTACCTCTCGCACCATCGCCGACAGCGATTGCCCGCCCGGTCCGGCGATCGTCGAGAAGCGCTCCACCCCGCCCGGGGCGGCAACGTTGCGCGTGTCGAGCACATGGTCCCACAGCGAACGCGAGCGCCAGGACTCGAGCGTCGCCACATCCTCGATCTGCCAATAGACGCCGGACAGCGGCGTGTCGTAGTGCGGGTCGGGCAAGGGGCCGGGCTCGACCGGCTCGGCGGCCGCCGGATCGATCTGCGCCACCAGCCGGTTGAGGCTTGCCGTCAGCTCCTCACGCATCGAGCGTTCGACATTGGCAGTGAACATCCAGCCGATGGCGATGCCGGCGACGACGAGGGCGAGGACGATCCAGAGCGCCGCGCCGCCCAGGAGCCTGAGGCGCAGCGAACGCGACCTCATTCTTCCAGCATTCCCATGTAGTAGCCGAAGCCGCGCCGCGTCTTGATGATGTCGTTGCCGAGGCGCTTCCGCACCCGCCCCACCAGCACCTCGACGGAATTGGATTCGCGCTCGAAGTCCTGCGCATAGAGATGCTCGGTGATCTCGAGCTGCGACACGACGCGGCCCCGCTGGTGCGCCAGATAGGCGAACAGCCGGTATTCCTGGGGCGTGAGGTTGACCGGCACGCCGTCTCGGCTCACCTGCATGGCCCGGGTGTCGAGCACGAGGTCGTCGACCTCGACGCGCGAGGAAGCAAAGCCGCTCGAGCGCCTGACGATAGCGCGGACGCGCGCCACCACTTCCTCGACGCGGAAGGGCTTGACCACATAGTCGTCGGCGCCCGCCTCGATACCCTCGACGCGTTCCTCCCAGTGCCCGCGTGCGGTGAGGATCAGCACCGGGCCGGTGCGCCCGGCCTTGCGCCAGCGCTTGAGAATGGTGAGGCCGTCGAGCGTGGGTAGCCCAAGGTCGAGGATGGTGGCGTCGAAATCCTCGGTATCGCCGCGGTGCCAGACGTCCTCGCCGTCGGCCTCGATCTCGGCGACGAACCCCGCGGCCTTGAGAGCTGCAGCCAGCGCTTCGGCGATCCGGCGGTCGTCTTCGGCGACAAGTACGCGCATGGTGGCGATCAGTTGCCTACGGGGAGCCCTGAGCGAGCATAGAAGTAGAGCTCGCTCACGTCACCCGCCTTGCCCAGCACCTTGACCTCGTAGAGCAGCACGTCCTGCACAGCGATCAGCTGGGCATCGATGATGTCGCCATCGGTGAGCAGCCTGGCGCGCAGGAGAATGTCCTCGAGCGGCAGTGCCCGGCCCCGCCTGACAGCCTCCGAGGCCTGTTTCTGGCCCAGCGCCAGGGTGTCGCCGCCCCCGCCGGCGTCCAGGTCGAAGTCGAGCCTGCCGCCGGATCTGCCTCCCAGGTTGAGATCGAGTCCGAGACCTCCGTCACCGTCACCATCGCCGCCCACGTTAACGTCGAGCCCGAGGGCACTCTCGCCGCCGATGTTGAGGTTGACGCTGGCGCCTTCGTCCCCGCCCAGTTCGAGGTCGAGTCCCAGCCCCTGCGCGGCAGCAGGCACGGGGGCGACGAGCGCGAGAAAGAGCGCAAGCGGCGCCAGGCGATACGAGATCAGGCGGAACATGCGGGCGTTCCTAGCGCAGCGCGGCTGACCGTTTGCTGACAGCGTCCTCACCGGCATGTCAGCCCGGCGGCGCCAAACTCCGATTCGCATGAACTGCAAAGGAGCCACAGTCATGAGAACCCAAACCCTCGCTGCAGCGCTCGCCTGCCTCACGGTGCTGTCCGCACCCGCCCAGGCGCTCGACCTCGGCCTCGGTGCTTCCATCGGCGTCGGCGCATCCACGTCCGAAGGAAACGGCCTCTCGCTTGGCCTCGACGCCGACCTCTCGGCGGGCGCCAGTATGGGCGCCGACAGCCCTTCGGGCACCGTTAGCACGTCCGCTTCGCTCACTGCCAATGCTTCGGCGGATGCGTCCTTAACGGCCGATGACGAGCTTGGGCAGATCATCGCGCTGATCGACGCAAGCGTGTGGACCACCAAAAGCCTCTCCGGCGTCACCGCCACCGATGCGACCGCCTTTGACGTGGCCGCCTGGATCGATTCCGGCAACCAGGCTGCCTTCGACCTGGCGCTCAGCGCCAATGCCGATGAAATCGAGGACCTGCAGGCCGCCGTGGCGGCCAACCAGTCGCTCGAGAGCTGGCTCGAAGCCAACAACGCGAAGGCGGAAGACGTGATTGCGATCGGCGTCACCGCCGACGGCTCGCTCGCGGTGTTCACGAACTAACAACCAGCAGCCCCCGACACAAACTGGCGCGGCTCTCGCTTCCGGCCGCGCCACTTTTGCCTGCCAAAGCGAAAGGGCCGGTCGAGGACCGGCCCTTTGCGCATTTGTCGTTCAGACCGTCAGGCCTTCTTGGGCAGGATCTTCCAGATGCCGACGATCGAGAGCGCCGCGAAGCCCATCTTGAGGATGTCCCACACGATGAACGGGGCAACGGCGCCGTTCCAGGCCGTGGCGATGAGATTGGTCGCATCGAGCCATGACGGCAGCGCCGCGCCGGTCTGCATGATCACGTTGGCGACCACCAGCAGCCAGGTGAAGCCGAAGGCGAAGGCCACCGCATCGCCGAGGAGCATCGCGCCGAAAAGCAGCACGATTCGGCGCGAGGCGCCCATGTCGGCGGCGCGGCCGATGATGTAGGCCATCGGCAGGTAGCCGACGATGAAGCCGAAGGACGGGCGCAGGATGTAGTCGAGGCCGCCGCCCGTGGCGAAGACCGGCAGGCCCGCAAGGCCCTGGGCGATATAGAGCGCCACGGTCGCGACGCCGATGCGCCAGCCGAACCCGGCAGCGAGGGCGGCGACGGCGAGGGTCGTCAGCGTCACGGGCACCGGCATGACCGGTACGCTGACCTTGGCCGACAGCGCCAGGACCAGCGAGCCCAGCACCACGGTGACGATGTTGAGGGCGAGGCGCGCCGACTGCGACTTGGGCGAAAGCACGCCGAGAACCGTGTTTGGCGTGGTGAGCGTCAAGGCCATTGCCAATCCTTCAGCAAGAGGAGATTTTCCAGCGCCCCTTACTATTCGGTCGCTTCGGAGAGCGCAATGGCTGCCCCGCCGCCGGTACTGCGCTTTGACACCGAGTTCGACGCCCGGACGGGACTGCCGGTCGAGCTTGCCCCGGGGCTCGTCCGTGTCACCGCGCCGAATGCCGGCCCCTACACCTTCAAGGGCACCAACAGCTTCCTCGTTGGCGCCGACAGCGTCGCCGTGTTCGATCCAGGACCGGATGACGAAACCCACCTCGAGGCGCTCCTCGCCGCCATAGCCGGCCGACCGGTCGAAGCCATCATCCTGACTCATACCCATCGCGACCACACAGCCCTCGTGCCGGCGCTGAAGGCGGCCACCGGTGCGCCGATCTGGTCGGGCGGCAAGCACCGGCTGAGCCGGCCGGCGCGCCTGTTCGAGATCAACCCGGTCGGCACCGACAGCGACTTCCGCGTCGAGCCCGACCGCGTGCTCGTCGACGGCGAGCGCCTGACGGTCGGCGGGGTGCCGGTCGAGGTCGTCGCGACCCCCGGGCACTGCGCCAACCATCTCGCCTTCGGCCTCGAGGGGACATCCCTGCTGCTCACGGGCGACCACATCATGGGCTGGAACTCGACGCTGGTCTCGGTTCCCGACGGCTCGATGGCCGACTATCTCCGCTCGCTCGAAAAGGTCATCGGGCTCGGCTACACCCGCTATGTGCCGGCACATGGCGGCCTGATCGAGAACGGGCCCGACTATGCCAGCGCGCTCCTCGCGCATCGGCAGGAGCGCAACCGGCAGGTGATCGAGGCCGTCGGGCTCGGGGCGCGCAAGGTCGGCGACCTGCTCAAACCTATCTATCCCGATCTGCCCCAGCCCCTTCACGGTGCGGCGCTGATGACGCTGCAGGCCCACGCCGAGTATCTCGCTGATCGCGGGCTCATCGGGGCCACCTACGGCGTCATGGGGATGAGGCTGTTTCCCTCGAACCCCTAGTCGTCTTCCTCGTCCGCCGCCGGGGCCGGTGGGGCTTCGCTGTCGACCGGGGCGGCCGTCTGCGGCGTGTCGCGCAGGGTGAGGGTGATCTTCTGGTCGAGCGCGAGCAGGAATTCCTCGACGCGTCGCCCGTTCTCGCCGAAATCGTGGCCCTCGCTCAGCGGCACCGAGCGCATGTCGATGACCGAGCCCTGCGAGGTGCCGGTCACGCGAATCGCCACCTCGTCGCGCCACCCCAGCAGCGATACGGCGATGGCATTGAGCTGGCCGGAATCGAGGGCCGTGGGCGGGGCCCGGCGCATCCGCACCTCCCAGCCACGCGCCGTCACGAGGTCGGCGACGATCGTGAACATGTCGGTCGCGTCCACCGGGTAGGAGCGCGTACGGGCATTGGGGAAGGTGGCGGCCGTCTTCTCGCGCAGCGCCGCACTGGTGGGGGCGACGCGGATGGGCGAGGACAGCGGCAGCGGATCGAAGATGTCCGTGCTGACCTCGTTGACAAGGGGATAGCGCGCCGCTTCGGTGGCCAGCCAGGCGAAGGGCAGCAGGCACAGCCCGCCGAAGATGAGACCCCATACGGCCCGCCCCCAGCCGCGGTCGCCCGTGATCCACAGGCGAACGAAGGCGCCGAGCGCCAGGATCACCGCCAGCGTCGCAAGGCCCGCGGCCACGGCCTCGATCACGGCGAAATCGCCCGACGAGACCATCTGCGCCCGGTGCATGAACACCGGGATGATCGTCAGGGGGACCGCTAGGCTCCCCAGTCGCCGGGCCCAGATTGCCCATTTCGAAGTGCGGATGAGAATACGCATCGCCGCCCGATCCAACTCGGCACTAGCCATAACCATGCCGGGGCCCTTCACGCAAAGCCAGCGCGAAGAAAGCTGTTAGGAGCCTGGCAGGATCCCGGTGAGGGCCGGCTCGGCTTCACAGGCAAACGGTCAACTGAACCGGTCGCACATCAGCTTGATCGCGGTCCACTCCTCGTCGCTGAAGGCGCGCAACCCCGGCGGCGGCTTGGGCAACTGTTCGAGCGCCACCCGCCGTTCCACCGTCAGCGGGTGGGTGCTGAACACCTGGAAGAACCGTCCGGCCTCGTTGTCGCCGGCGACCCGCTCTATCAGCGTCGCGAGCGCAGCCGGGTCGAAGCCGTATCGCGCTCCGGCCGCACCGGCGAAGGCGTCCGCCTCGTGCTCGGCTTCGCGCGAGAAACGGGTATCGATGAGGGCCGCCCCGAGGCCGCCAGCGACCGATAGCCCGGTCATGTCGCCCAGTACGAACCCGACGAGGAGGCCCGTGGCGGAGGTGGAGATCAGCCCGTCGAGGCCGTGCCGATGGTGGACATGGCCGAGCTCGTGCGCCAGCACCCCGGCGAACTCGTCCGCGGTTTCGGTCTGCTCGAGCAGCGCCGAGAAATAGTAGCTGTGCCCTCCGGGCAGTGCGAAGGCATTGGGAATGTAAGCGGCGACGACCTTGACGTCTGGGGTGAAGGATGACCCGGCGTCGGCGAGGACTGTCCTCGCGAAGCGATCGATCGCACGGTTGGCGAGGCTATCGGGATCTTCGTCGCAGAATGTGACCTGTCCCTGGTAGCCGATGATCTGGTCGATCTGAGCAAGCGTCGCCTCGCCCAGCTGCGACTCCCATTCCGGCGGTATGGACGGAACGAGGGCACGGGCGAGAAGCGGTATGCCGAAGACGTAGGCGGCAACCAGGGAGAAGAGCGCGCCCGATGCGATGCCGATGAGCCGGCGTTGCTCGCGTCGTTCGTTCGCCTGCTGGTTCTTCAGCGCTGGCAGCAGCTTTCGGGTCGCCTCGACCAGCGGCGCTCCAGTCAGGCTGAGCCGTGCGCCATCGGGGCGGCCCCTGGCGCCCAGCCGCAGCCGGTTGGCGAGGCCGTGGACCTCGAACGCGTCGTCGATCGGCCAGCGGTCGATCACGTCATGCGTTTCGCCATCGGCGATGATGATCTCGGGCGTGACGGTGTCACGGGTGATGGCGAAGGTGACGTCCCTCGCTGCAGAAACCCTGCCGTCATGGTAGCGGGCCAGCGGATTCATCAGAACGCCCCCACATTGAGCGCGTCGGCGAAACCTTCGCCGAGCGTCGACCTGTCCTCATCGATGGCGCGGACATCGCCGAGGCTCTCGACATTGACGATCCAGGATCCGCCCGCAACGAGCTTCCACCAGCCGAAATCGAGGATGGTTTCGCTGAGGAGCGAGAAGGCTCCGACGGTAAGGACGTACCCGCCCACAACGAATGCGGCGCTGGCCCAGCCGTTCGTCGAAATTGACCTGATACCGGCCAGGGTGCCCTCGGCGCCTCCCGCGACAGCCAGTATGGCCGAGCCCGCAAACCACGCCACGATCGCCAGCAGCAGCCAGACGAGGCCGAACGCGAGGTGCTGCCCGAACAGGGAGCGGGCCTTGATCGTGGTCTCGACGCGCGCCGGGCCGAGCCGGATTGCCGAGAACATGCGTGTCGCTTCCCGCGAGCGCCAATAGACGAGGGCCAGGCCGCCAAGGACGATCACCGCGACCGGTGCCAGCGCGAACATCCGCAGGTTGCCCGTCACGCCCAGTCCAACCACCAGCCCGACTGAAACGGCCACCACCGCGTAGGCGCGGTAATAGGGCCCGGCTATTGTCCTCCACGTGCCCTCGAAACTGACCTGCCGGTCGCCGAACCAGGTGTTCGCGTAGCGGTAGCGCCAGAGGCTGGCCGACATGAACGGATAGGCTAGCCCGAGCGTGACCACGACGAGCAGGGACCACAGGAACCTGCGGGTCGCATATGCGACCGCGCTGCCCTTCTGGTCGAAACGGATGCCGCGCCAGAGCGTTCGCGACAGGCGGAAGTCCCGGCCGCGATACTGCGCGTAGCCGACGAAGAACCACAGGCAGCCCAGCACGACAACATATCCGATCTCGCCGATTACTCCCGCGAACAAGGAGAGGACAAACAAGGCTATGTAGGCTGGAAGAAAGAACGCGATGGCAAGCAGGAAGCCGATCAGCAATTGTCGGGCCGTTCCTGTGTATTCGAGCGGATCACCATCAATGACGGTGTGGCTCCAGTAGAACCTGCGTTTGAACGTCGTAACCCAGAAACGATAGACGCCGAGCGTGGGCAGCATCAGCAGATAACCGCCGAACAGCCGACCGAAGAACTCATCGCGCGGCCCGGTAAAAGTCACCGGTGCCGCGACGGAATCGTTTAAACCGGCTGCCATTTTGCCCCCACCGCAGCGCCACTGCCTGCGTGAGGATTGCATGGTCATGCAATGTCTACAATAGAGATCGATTCAGTTGGTGCGGCAGAAAGTATTCCTGTCGGCGAAGCAAGCTTACGGATAGAGCCGCTGCCGCTTCCATTGCCCGTTGGGCAGGGTGCGGGTGAAGCGGACGCGGTCGTGGAGGCGGTTGGCGCCGTCCTTCCAGAATTCCATGACCTCGGGAACGAGCCGGAAGCCCGACCAGTAGGGCGGGCGCTGCACCGGCTCGTCCTCGCCGAAGCTCTTCTTCAGGGTCTCGACGCGCTCGAGCAGCGTGTAGCGGTTGGCCAGCGGGCGCGACTGCTTGCTGGCATGCGCGCCGATCTGGCTCAGCCGCGCGCGGGTCGCGAAATAGGCGTCGGCCTCGCCATCGGGCACGATCTCGACCGGGCCACGCACGCGGATCTGCCGGCGCAGCGACTTCCAGTGCATGACGAAGGCGGCCTTGGGATTGGCCAGCAGTTCGCGCCCCTTATCGCTCTCGAAATTGGTGAAGAAGCAATAGCCGCGCGCGTCGCGGGCATTGAGCAGCACCATGCGCACGTCGGGCATGCCGCTCTCGTCGACGGTGGCGAGAGCCATGGCGTGGGGATCGTTCGGCTCGCTCTCCTGGGCCAGCGTGAACCATTCCTCGAACAGCGAGCAGGGATCGATCGGCGCGGTGTCGGAATCGTCGAACAGGCGCTCGGTCAAAGTCGTCGACGTCATGCTAACCCCCTCAAGCCCGACGGGAAACTTGCCGACCCTTGCGGTTCGGTCCCGCGGCAACTCTCTGCTGGCGCACCGATCTGGACAAGGCCCGGGCGCGTCGCCATATAGGATGTGGCAGGGGGCGAAAGCAAATCCCAACCCGCGCCACCGAAAAGGAACCGATGCGCGATCCCTATACCGTGCTCGGGGTGCCGAGGTCCGTTACCGACAAGGACCTGAAGTCCGCCTATCGCAAGCTCGCCAAGGCGCATCACCCCGACCAGAACCAGGACGATCCGAAGGCTCACGCGAAATTCGCGGAGATCTCGTCCGCCTATGATTTTCTCACCGACAAGGAAAAGCGTGCGAGCTACGACCGCGGCGAGATCGACGCCGACGGCAACCCACGCTTTGCCGGCTTCAACCGCACCAATGGCGGACGTGCCGGTGCAGGCGCAGGTGCGGCCGGCGCCGGAGGCTTCTCCGCCGAGGACATCCTCAAGGAGTTCATGTCGGGTTTCGGCGGACAGCAGCCGCGCGGCGGTGGCCGCGGCGCCGGCAGCCAGAGCTGGGACCCCTTCACCGGCGGCGGCGCCTCGAGCGGCGGCTATTCGAGCCGCACCACGAGCTTTGCCGGCGAGGACCTGAATGCCACGGCGACCGTGACGCTGGAGGAAGCCCATACGGCGGCCAGCGTGCCGTTGCGCATGCCGACCGGCAAGACGCTCAACGTCAAGCTGCCCAAGGATGTCGAGGAAGGCCAGCAGATCCGCCTCAAGGGCCAGGGCAACGCCTCGCCCATGGGTGGCCCGCCCGGCGACGCCATCGTCACCGTCAAGTTCGAGCGCCACAAGCAGTTCCGCCGCGAAGGTAGCGACCTCCGGGTCGATGTGCCGATCACGCTCTATGAGGCTGTGCTTGGCGGCAAGGTCCGCGTCCCCACGCTTGATGGTTCGGCCGAGCTCAACCTGCCGGCTTCGGTCAATACGACCAAGGCGCTGCGCCTCAAGGGCAAGGGCCTCCACGGCAAGGGCGACCTCTATGTCACGCTGCGGATCGTCCTGCCCGAGACTGGCGACCCCGACCTCGAGAGCCTGATGCGCTTCTGGCGCGACCAGAAACCCTACAAGGTGCGGGACAACTAATCCCGCGGCGCCGCCGCCCGCTTCAGCCGATCGTTGATCGCCTCGCCCAGGCCCCGGTTGGGGATTGGCGCGACGGCGATGTGGCTCGCGGTTTCGTCGAGCTGGTGCAGCATCGAAAAGAGATTCCGCGCAGCCTCGCGCAGGTCGCCCACCGGCGAGAGGTTGGGCCCGTCCCAGCCGGGACCGAAGCCGAGATAGGTCTCGCCGTCACCGGGCCTGTCGGCGTCGAGCCGCAGCGTGGCGTTGGGCGCGTAGTGGCTCGCCAGCATGCCCGGCGCCGCGACCTTCGCGTCATGCGCGGCGATGGCGACCGGCCTGCCGAGAGCAGCCTCGATCTCCTCGCGCGGCAGCGCGCCGGCCCGGAGCTGGACCACGTCATCGCCGTCGACCGAGAGAATGGTGGATTCCACCCCCGAATGCGACGGCCCCCCGTCGAGCACCGGTACTGCTCCGGCAAAACCGCGCTCGACCTGTGCGGCCGTGGTGGGCGAGAGCTTGCCCGAGCGGTTGGCCGATGGCGCGGCGAGCGGGCGTCCGGCGACGCGGATCAACTCGAGTGCCAGCGGGTGGTCGGGGATGCGGATGCCGACCGTATCGAGCCCGGCGGTGACGATATCGGAGAGCCCGGCCTCCGCCCGCCGCGGCAGCACGAGCGTCAGCGGGCCCGGCCAGAAGCGGGCGAGCGCGCGCGCCACGGGGCCGATCTCCACCAGTCGCTCGGCCATGCCGAGATCGGCGACATGGACGATCAGGGGGTTGAAGCGCGGCCGGCCCTTGGTCTCGTAGATCTTGAGCACCGCATCCGAGTTCGTCGCGTCCGCACCCAGCCCGTAGACCGTCTCCGTGGGGAAGGCGACGAGCTCGCCGGCGCGAAGGCGGGCGGCGAGGGCGGGGAGGTCGGCAGGGGAATGGACGGCGCTGGCCATGGCGCGAGGTTTGACAAGCTCGCTGGCGCAACGTCAAGCTGGCTTTGCAGCGACAGTTCCCCGGACCATGGCCACCCTTCTCCTCTCCCAACGCAATTTCGAGAGTCACGTCACTCCTGCGGGTCATCCGGAGCGATCCGAACGGATACGCGCGGTCGAGCAGGCACTGAGCCGCGAACGCTTCAGTGGGCTGATCCGGCGCGATGCACCGTCGGCCGACCTGAGCCTCGCCGAGCTGGTGCACGACAGGGACTACCTGGGCATCCTGACTCGTGCCCGCCCGGCCGAGGGGATCGGGCGGATCGACGAGGATACCTTCATCTCCTCGCGCTCGCTCGAAGCGGCCGCGACCGCGTTGGGCGCCGGCCTCGCGGGCCTCGAGGCTGTGGCGCTGGGCGAGGCGAGGAACGCGTTCTGCGCCGTGCGGCCGCCGGGCCACCACGCCGAGATCGACCGGCCGATGGGCTTCTGCCTCGTCAACTCGATCGCCGTGGTCGCGCGCGAGGCGCAGCGCAAGTTCGGCGCCGAGCGGGTGGCGATCGTCGACTTCGATGTCCACCACGGCAATGGCACCGAGGATATCTTCAAGGACGATCCGACGGTCTTTTACGCCTCGAGCCACCAGATGCCGCTCTATCCCGGCACCGGCTCGCCCAGCTTTACCGGCGCCGGCAACATCGTGAACGTCGCGCTCGCCGCCGGCTCCGGCACCGAGGCCATGCGCGAGGCCTACGACGGCCACATCCTGCCCGCGCTGGAGGCCTTCCATCCCGATATCCTGCTCGTCTCCGCCGGCTTCGATGCCGACTACCGCGATCCTCTCGCCGGGCTCAACTGGCGGCCCGAGGATTTCGCCTGGGTCACCGGCCGCCTCATGGAAGTCGCCGATCGGGTCTGCGACGGCCGCATCGTCTCGATGCTCGAAGGTGGATACGACCGTGAGGGTCTGGCGACCGGTGTTGCAGCGCATGTTGAAATGTTGATGGGCGCGGGCTAGCAACGGGGCCGAATACGAGGAGCCGCGAAATGGCCGATTCCCCCGCCGAGGACGACATCAAGACGATGAGCTTCGAGGCCGCGCTGCGCGAGCTCGAGACCATCGTCGGCAAGCTCGAGAGCGGCCAGGCGCCGCTCGCCGAGTCGATTGCCATCTACGAGCGCGGCGAGGCGCTGAAGCGGCACTGCGAGGCGCTGCTGAAGCAGGCCGAGATGCGCATCGAGAAAATCACGCTGCGCAACGGCCAGCCGACCGGGACCGAGCCGCTCGATCCGCAGTAGCGGCCGTTTCAACCCTTGGTGACTGCGACAACGCTGCGTGCACCTGCGATGCCGCGGGGCGGTATAAGCGGCACCAAGTTCGGGGACCCCTCACCATGGCCGACACCTCTTCCTCTCCCGCGCTCGCGCGCTTCCGCATCATCCTGTGGACGCTGGTCGTCCTTGCGGCGCTCGGAGCCACCGCGCTCTTCATCTTCCGTCCGCCCACGGCGCCGCTGGCGGTGACGGGCAAACCCTTCGCGCTCGAGTCGACCGGGGGCGGGACTTTCACCGAGGCCAGCCTCAAGGGCACGCCGAGCCTCGTCTTCTTCGGCTACACCCACTGTCCCGATGTCTGCCCGACGACGCTCGCCGAATCGGCGGTCTGGAAGGATGAGCTCGGCCTTTCGCCCGAGCAGCTCCGCATCATCTTCGTCACCGTCGATCCCAAGCGCGACACCAAGGACGTCCTCGCCGACTACCTGAGCTCGTTCCCGGGCACGATCGGCCTCGTCGGCAACGACCAGCAAACGGCCGATGCCAAGGCCTCGTTCGGCGTCGCGTCGGAAACGACCGAGCCGGACGCCGACGGCTACTACCTCGTCAACCACACCGCGAGCGTGTTCCTCATCAACAAGGACGGCCAGTTCGAAGGCACCATCGCCTATGGCGAGCCCAAGGATACCGCCGTGGCCAAGATCAGGAAGCTGCTCGCGTCGTGAGCCGCACCCGGCTCGACCAGGAGTTGGAGGCCCGCGGGCTCCTGCCCAGTCGGGCCCGCGCCCGCGACGCCATCCTGCGCGGCACGGTGACCGTCAACGGCGCCGTCGCCAGCAAGCCGAACCAGCAGGTCGGCCCCGGCGATGTGATCGTGCTCGACGATCCCGCCGCTCGCTATGTCTCGCGCGCGGCGCTGAAGCTGGTGGCTGGCCTCGAAGCGGGCAGCATCGACCCCGGTGGCAAGATTTGTCTCGACCTCGGTTCCTCGACCGGTGGCTTCACCCAGGTGCTGCTCGAACGCGGCGCCGTCAGGGTCTATGCCGTCGACGTCGGACACGACCAGTTGCATGAAACCGTGAAGGCTGACCCGCGCGTGGTTTCACTCGAGGGTATCAACGGTCGCGACCTGACGCCTGAGTTGATCCCCGAGCCCGTGGCGCTGATCGTCTCCGATGTCAGCTTCGTCTCGATCCTCAAGGTCATAGACCCGGTACTGGCGCTGGCGGCGCCGGGGGCTGAGGCAGTGCTTCTCATCAAGCCGCAGTTCGAAGTTGGCCGCGACCATATCGGCAAGGGCGGCATCGTGACCGACGAGGCGGCTGTCGCGGCCGCGGTCACCCGGATCGTGGATCACCTGGCGGCAGCCGGCTGGGCCCACCGCTACAGCGTTCCCTCACCCATTGCCGGTGGCGATGGCAACCACGAGATCGTCGCCGGCTTCCGCCGCTCCGCTCAGTAGCCGATCCCGCCTTCGCGCCCGGTCTGGCCGCGGTGGCGCAGGAAATGGTCCGCGAGGACCAGGGCCATCATGGCCTCGCCGATCGGCACGGCGCGGATGCCGACGCACGGGTCGTGCCGGCCCTTGGTGATGACTTCGGTGTTCTCGTTGTGTGTCGTCACCGTCTCGCGTGGCGTGATGATCGACGAGGTCGGCTTCACCGCAAAGCGCACGACGATGGGATCGCCGTTCGAGATGCCGCCGAGGATTCCGCCGGCATGGTTGGACTTGAAGGTCGGCCCGGTATTGCCGGCGCGCATCTCATCGGCATTTTCGGTGCCGGTCAGCGCCGCCGCGCCCATGCCTTCGCCGATCTCGACACCCTTGACCGCATTGATCGACATCATCGCCGAGGCGAGGTCCGCGCTGAGCTTGCCGTAGATCGGCGCCCCCCAGCCCGGCGGCACGCCTTCAGCCACCACTTCGATGATGGCGCCAACGGAGTTCCCGTCCTTGCGGATGCCGTCGAGATAGACTTCCCAATCCTTGGCCGCGACCGGATCGGCGCAGAAGAACGGATTCTGGTCCACCTCTGCCCAGTCGAAGCGGGAATAGTCGATCTTGTGCGGACCAATCTGGACGAGGCTCGCACGCACCTTGACGTTCGGGATCACCAGCCGCGCTACCGCACCGGCCGCCACCCGCGCCGCCGTCTCGCGCGCTGAGGCACGGCCCGAGCCCTTGTAGTCGCGGATGCCGTACTTCTGGTGGTAGGTGAAATCGGCGTGCCCCGGCCGGTACTTGTCCTTGATCTCGGAATAGTCCTTGGAGCGCTGGTCGGTGTTCTCGATCATCAGCGAGATCGGCGTGCCGGTGGTCTTCACCAGCCCATCGCGCTCGTCCTCGAACGTGCCCGAGAGGATCTGGACCTGGTCGTCCTCGCGCCGCTGCGTGGTGAAGCGCGACTGGCCGGGCTTGCGACGATCGAGATCGCGCTGGATCACTTCGGGCGAAATCGGGATGCCCGGCGGGCAGCCATCGACCACGACGCCGAGCGCCGGCCCGTGGCTTTCGCCCCAGGTGGTGAAACGGAAGAGATGACCGAAACTGTTGAAGCTCATAGACGTGCCCCGAGGGTTGCGGCGGTTCTAGGGGCGGCAGGCAGGTGCGTCAATTGGACGGCTGGAGGTATGGCCGCATGGCCTTCGCCATTTCGCCCGCGATCTCGATCCTGCGCACCCACTGCAGTGGGTCATGATCGTAGCTGTCCGCCGCTGCCCCGTACTCGTCGATCGTGCGGTAGTGGAGCCCATCGGCCTCGGCGTAGCCGACCCGATGGCCCAGGCGCTCGGCCAGCAGCGGCCACTCGACATCGTTGGCGAGGGTATCGACGCGGGCGTGTGTGACGATGTCCCCGGCCGCGGCCCGGTTCATGCGGCGAACCGCGAACAGCAGGTCGGCGCGTCGGCCGGTCAGCAGTTCATAAGCGCGGTTGACCGGCACCTCGGTGTCACGCAGCCGTTTCGGCACGGCCGCCATGGCCTGCTCGGTGCGTCCGATGATCAGGAGACCAGCTTCCGGCTGGGCAGCAAGCACGCTGGCCATCTCGTCGGGAGCGATCTCGAGCCAGCGCAGGACGTGGTCGAGGTCCGAATAGAGAACGTGGCCGGTTCCGCACTCGAGCCCGAGGCCAACGGCACTGCGCCTGGCCTGTCCGATGATTGCCTCTCCGGTCGGGTGCCAGGCGATGCGGGCACCGAGAGCATTGTTCAGGGCAACAGCAACACGCGGATCGGTCGCCTCGGTAAGGCTGGCGGCGAAGCCGGAAAAGTACTGCCGCAGCTTCGGTGCCGCCGCCGCGATCGGTTCCGCGAGGCGGGCTTCGGTGTCATGAAGGATGGTGGCGAACGTTATGCCCGTGGTCATGTCGTCCGCCCCGCTGCCTTCAGTCGTCCCAACTGTGTCCGGCCGGGTACACCACGCTCTTGCCGTCGATGAAGTGCACCACCGAATCCTGCGGCGGGAACCAGTTTACCGCCCGCTCGGCAGGAAAGTCCTCGATCAGGCGGCGGAGGATCCTGAGGATGCCGCCATGCGCGACGACGATCGCCGGCCCCTTGAGATTGTCTCTGGCGAAGCCCAGCACGCGCTGCGCCACGTCCTCATAGCTCTCGCCCGAAGGCGGGCGGAAGAACCAGAAATCGGCGTCGCGCTCGCCGGCGATGGCCATTTCCGATGTGCTGAGCTCGGAGTGGAGCCGCCCCTCATAGATGCCGAACGAGACCTCGACGAGTCGCTTGTCGAAGACCACCTCCGGCAGCGGCTCGGTAAACGCTGAGCGCACGCGTTCCATGGTCTCGCGCGTGCGTCCGAGCGGGGAGGCATGCCAGGTGAACTCGCCCGGCTGGCGGCCGGCGCGCCTCAGGATCTCGACCAGCAACCTGCCGTTGAGATCGGCCTGCCCCCGTCCGATGTCGTTGAGCGGAATGTCCTTGGAGCCCTGGTAGCGCCCCTCGGCGTTCCAGTCGGTTTCGCCGTGACGGATGAAATAGAGTTCGGGCCAGTTGAAGGGCATAGTGACGCTCGGAAACAGAAAGGGCCACCTTGCGGCAGCCCTGGAACAGGTCAGGCGGTGGGAGCCGTCTCGGCTTCGTCGTCGACATGCATGCCGATGATGTTGAAGCCGCAGTCGACATACTGAATCTGGCCGGTGACGCCGGACGAGAGATCGCTGAGGAGATAGAGCGCGGCCGAGCCGACTTCTTCCTGGGTGACGTTGCGCTTGAGCGGC
>Ga0247822_10000518_pt1 | contig 20984 bp, 13 predicted proteins | sample 13C_Cellulose_Da_FD_192423 | JGI IMG/M metagenome (GOLD analysis project Ga0247822, IMG submission 192423) | Soil microbial communities from agricultural site in Penn Yan, New York, United States - 13C_Cellulose_Day30 | ecosystem: Environmental > Terrestrial > Soil > Agricultural land | place...
GACACGATCGCGGACCCACTCTATCGTCGCAAGGCGCGCGAGCGCTTCCGCCGGGAAGCCCAGACGCTGGCGTCGATGCGGTCGCGCCACACGATCGCCCTGTTCGACTACGGCGTCGCGGACGACGACACGTTCTTCTACGTGATGGAGCTGCTCGACGGTATGGACCTCGATCAGCTGGTGCGCGCGCATGGACCGCAGCCGGCCGCGCGCGTGATCCATCTGCTCGTGCAGGCGTGTCAGTCGCTCGCCGAGGCGCACGACGCGGGTCTCCTCCACCGCGACATCAAGCCCGCGAACATCTTCGTGTGCCGGATGGCCGACGAGGTCGACATCGCCAAGGTGCTCGACTTCGGCATCGTGCACTCGATCGATGATCCGGTCGCGGATCCGATCGACATCGTATCGCTGCCGCCGATCGATGCTGCGCTCCCCGCGACGTCGAGGCTGACCAAGGACGGCGCGGTGATCGGCACGCCCGGGTATATCCCCCCCGAGCAGGTCACGGGGCAGCGCCCGGATCAGCGCAGCGATCTCTACGCGCTCGGCTGCGTCGCGTGGTGGCTGCTCACCGCGAGCGAGGTGTTCGCGCGCCCCGACGAAGAGACGGCGATCCGCTCGCACGTGAACGAGCCCGTGCCGCCGCTGCGCCCGCGCGTCAAGGGCTGGCTGCCGCCCGCGCTCGAGGCGATCGTGCTGAGCCTGCTCGAGAAGCACCCGTCGCGCCGGCCCGAGCATGCGCGTGCGCTCGCCGCCGCGCTGCGCGCGATCGAGGTGCCCGCGGAGCACGCGTGGACGGAGCTGCGGGCCCAGGCGTGGTGGTTCGCGCATCGCCCGGCGGACACCGCCGCGGACAGCACCGTCCCGACGAGCGAGCAGAAGGTGCTCGTCACGAGCGCCGATGCGCCGACCGGCACGGGACACGGGCCCTCGCGCGACGCCAAGACGGTGGTCGCCTCGCCCCGCAGCCGCTGACCCGAGCGACACCCGGCCGCGCGACAGCTTGGGAACAAACTTGTCTGCGGTGAGCGACAAGATTTGACGACTCCGCACAGACCGCCCGCCGCGGGTGATGCGTCGCAGGGAGCACCGAGGAGGAACCCGCGATGCGTAAGACCCTGGCGTCCCTGCTGCTGTGCTCGTCGATGATCGTCCCTGCGTGTGACAACAAGTCCGAGCGTGCCGGCCACGCCGAGCGGGCAGTCCCGATCGAGGAGGCGCCGGCCACGGCGTCCAAGGCGCCGGCCACGGCGTCCGAGAAGGAAGCCACCGGACAGCTGGCGCTCGGCGGTGCGGCGGGCAGCGCCGCGGTCCCCCTCATGCCTCAGCAGCAGGCGGCGCGCGACGTCGCGACCAACGAGGGCTACGTGGCGTACGGGACCAACCCATGGGTCGAGGCATCGAAGGATGCACTGTCGACGTTCGCCGCCGATGTGGATACCGCGTCCTACACGCTCGCACGCCGCAAGCTGGTCGAGGGCTCGCTGCCCGTGAAGGCCGGCGTACGCGTCGAAGAGTTCGTGAACTACTTCCGGTACGCGTTCCCGCCGCCGGCGGCGAACACGCCGTTCTCGGTGATCATGGAGGCCGCGCCGTCGCCGCTTTCGCCCGGTCGTCATATCTTGCGGGTCGGGGTCGCGACCAAGGCGAAGACGGTGCAAGAGCGCAAGCCGGCGAACCTCGTGTTCCTCGTCGACGTGTCGGGCTCGATGAGCGGGCCGGATCGCATCGAGCTCGCGAAGACCTCGCTGCGCATCCTCACCGAGAACCTGATCGAGGGGGACACCGTGTCGCTCGTGACCTACGCGGGCTCGACGCGCGTCGTGCTCGAGCCCACGGGCATGCACCACAAGGACCGCATCTTCGCCGCGATCGACGACCTCCAGTCGGGTGGCTCGACGGCGATGGCCTCCGGCATCGACCTCGCCTACGACCAGGCGATGAAGGGCATGCGGCCCAACACGATCTCGCGCGTCGTCGTGCTGTCCGACGGCGATGCCAACGTCGGCGCGCACACGCATGACGAGATCCTGAAGATCATCGAGGGTCGCGCCAAGCAGGGCGTCACGCTGTCGACCATCGGGTTCGGGACGGGGAACTACAAGGACGCGACGATGGAGCAGCTCGCGGACAAGGGCAACGGCAACAACTTCTACATCGACTCGCTCGACGCCGCGAAGAAGGTGTTCCACGAGCAGATCGGCTCGACGCTCGAGGTCGTCGCCAAGGACGCCAAGTTCCAGGTCGACTTCGATCCGAAGCTCGTCTCGCGCTACCGCCTCGTGGGATACGAGAACCGCGACATCGCCGATCACGACTTCCGGAACGACCGCGTCGATGCCGGCGAGATCGGCGCGGGCCATCAGGTCACCGCGCTCTACGAGATCGAGCTGACCGCCGCCGGCAAGCAGGCCAACGCGCCGCTCGGCGGCGTGCGGATCCGCCACAAGGCGCCGGATCGCGACACCGCGACCGAGGCCGCGTTCCCGATGGTCGGTGGTGCGCAGGCCTCGTTCGCCAACGCATCGGCGGACTTCCGGTTCGCGTTCGCGGCCGCGGCGTTCGCCGACGTCCTGCGCGGCGGCGAGGACGCGGAGCACTGGTCGATGGCACAGATCCGCGACCTCGCACGCGCCGCGGCCGGCGACGACAAGGACCGCCGCGAGATGGTGTCGCTGATCGAGAAGGCGATGCAGCTCACGGGCCGCACGGCGAGCCGTTAGCGTGGCGCGTGGTACCTACGCGGTACCGTGACGAAGACCGCGCTCATCACCGGCGCCAACCGCGGCATCGGACAGCAGCTCGCGCGCGAGCTCGCGAAGGACGGCTGGGACGTGCTCGTCGGAGCGCGCGATGGCAAGAAGGGTGACGCCGCGGCTGCCCGCTTGCGCAAGGAGACCGGCGGCCGGCTCAAGGGCGTCGCGCTCGATGTCACGAGTGATGAGTCCGTCGCGACCGCGGCCCGGAAGCTCCGCGACGGCGCGATCCGCATCGATGCGCTCGTCAACAATGCGGGCATCTACGGCGCGTCGACACGCGGCCCCGGCGGCACCGAGCGGGCGTTCGAGACCAACTTCTTCGGTCCGCTGCGCGTCACACTCGCGATGCTGCCCCTGCTGCGCGACGGCGCGACGATCACCAACGTGACCAGCGGCCTCGGCGCGCTCGCGAACCTCGACGCCGCGCACCGTAAACGGCTCGCCGATCCTGCGCTCACGCGCGAGGCCCTCGTCGAGCTCGCGCGCGCGAGCGTGCGCGGTGGAGGTACGTGGGGCACCGATGCGTATAGCGCGTCGAAGGCCGCCCTCAACGCACTCACGCGCCTGTTCGCCGTCGAGCTCGCGCCGCGCGGCATCCACGTCAACGCGGTCGATCCCGGCTGGGTGCGTACCGACATGGGCGGCCGCAATGCACCGCGCTCGATCGAGCAAGGCGCGGAGAGCGTGCGGTTTGGCATCACCGCGACGGAGAGCGGCGGTGTCTTTCACGACGGACGTCGTGTCCCGTGGTGACGTGAGACGGTCTCACTGAGCGAGCAGCGGTCACTCCGATCGATGGCGCTAGGGTGCGGGGATGCGGCACGTGCTCCTCGTCGCTGGCCTGGTGGTGGTTGGTTCGATCGCCGGGGACGATGCCCGGGCCGCACCTCCCGAGCCGCGCGGTCCGCACCCGCGGATGTTGCTCGACAACGAGCTGCGCGCGGCGTGGAGGGCGCAGGCCAAGCAGGGGCGCGGTCCGGTCGTCGGGGCGATCCGGCTGTGCGACGACGCCCGCACGACCGGGAGCAGCGACGGCGCGCTCTACCAGGGGGCGCTGTGGGCGTCGACGCTGCAGGCGTGCCTGGTGGCGTGGGCCGCGACCGATGACCGCGATCACGCGAAGACGGCGCTGCGGTTCTTCACGGCGTTGCTCGACGATCTGGATCGCGTGGGCGATGGGCGTGGTGGCGATGCGGCGGCGCAGCGCGACGCTGGCTACTCGATCCGCAACCTCGGGCCCTACACCGCGCTCGCCTATGACTGGCTGTGGAACCAGCTGACGCCGGCGCAACGGCAGCACGCGCGGCAACGCTGGGCCGCATGGCTGCGATGGTACGACGCGAAGGGCTATCGCGCGCGCGCGCCGGGGACGAACTATCAGGCCGGCTATCTCGCGGCCGCCACGATGATCGCGATCGCTCAGGGCGGCGAGGCCGACGAGCAGGACGGCGCCGCGCGCTGGCGGCACGTCGCCGACGAGCTGTGGGGGAAGGACATGGCCGGCGCGCTCGCCCCGGGTGGGATCCTCGAGGGTGGCGATTGGCCGGAGGGCTGGCAGTACGGTCCGCTCGCCGTCGCGCACTACGCGCTCGCTTCGCGTGTCGCCAAGCGCGCCGGCATCGAGGTCACCGGCGTCGACGCGTGGCTCGCGGGGCTGATGCGCCGGCACGTCTACGGCCTGACGCCGAGCGATCGCGTGCTCGTCGGGCACGACACCGAGGACGAGGAGCCGCACGTCGCGCCGAACGTGCTCGTGCTCGATGCGATCGCGCTCGGCGATGCGCGGTCCGAGGATCAGCGGTGGGCGCGCGGCGAGCTCGTCAGGCTCGGGCTCGTGGATCGCGACCACCTACTCTACGACGCGCTGGCCTCGATCGGTGCGCACGCGGCGGTGCCGCGCGAGACGTGGCCCGCGTGGTACGTGGCCGCCGGGACCGGAGCGCTGTTCGCGCGCACGCGCTGGGATCCACGCGCGGTGTGGTTCGCGAGCGAGTGCCGCGGCGGGCTCGACGTCGACCATCGGCAACCGAAGGCCGGCACGTTCGTGCTGTCGCGCGGCAAGGACGATCTGATCGTCGATCCGTCGCCATATGGATCGCTCTCGACGCTGACGAGCAACGCACCGACCGTGGCGTCGCGGCAGCTGCCCGCGAGCTACATCCCGAGTCAGGCGCCCTGGGGCACCGGCATGCAGTGGACGTGGATCACGCGCGCGCGCTCGGGCGTGCTCGCCGCACGGTGTGACTACGCCGACGCGTACCGGTTCCAGCACCGCAAGAGCGACGTGCCGGAGGCGAAGCGCGACTTCGTGCTCGTGCCGGGACGCGAAGGCGACGATGCCGCGCTCGTCGTCGTCGATCGTGCACGGTCGGGTGCCGCGGACCGATCGCTGTTCGTCCGGTTCCACGTGCGCGGGAACCTCGCGCTCGACGGTGAGGTCGCGACCAAGGTGGTCGGCAGCTCGCGCCTCACGATTCAAGGCGTCGCACGCAGCGGCGGCGCGCCCGCGATCGGCACGCCGGTCGGCAAGGACTGCTTCGGTGAGGGCGTCGCGCGAGGCCGCTGCGAAGCGGCGCGCTTCCCGGCGAGTGACCTACGCGTCGAGGTACCGGGCCCGGCGCCGCAGGCCGTCCACGTGATCAACGTGTCCGAGGCCGGCTCGGTCCCGCGGCCCGCACGCGCGCTCGCCGGTGCCGGCTGGGCCGGGGTCCAGCTGGTCGCGCCGCGCGACACGACGATCGTCTGGCCCACGCGCACCGGTCCGCTGCGCTATCGCGCGCCCGCCGGTACGCACGTCGTCCTCGATGCGCCCGCGACCGATGGCAAGGCGACGATCACCGCGGCGCGCGATGGAGAGGAATGCATGGTGTCGGTCGTCCCGGGCGGTGCGACGCCGGTACGTCCCGCGATCGTCATCGTCGACGCCTCGTGCACCGTGCACGTCGATCCGATGAGCGCGACGGCCCTCGCCGCGCGGCCATCGGAGCTGACCTCGCGTCGTGCCGGATGCTGCTCCGCGAGTGGCGATGCGAGCTCGCCACTGCTGCTCGGCGGGCTGGTCCTACTCGCACGACGCAGACGTCTGCGTTAACGTCCCGGCATGGCCGGACCGACGCTGCTCGCAGATCGGTTCGAGGTCGGGGACGTCATCGGGGAAGGCAGCTGGAGCCTGGTGCGCGACGGCCTCGATCGCGCGACCGGCCGGCGCGTCGCGATCAAGCTCGCGGCAGGTCCCGGCTGGGACGATCACGGCCGCCGGCGCCAGAGCGTGAACGAAGGCCGCGAAGACGTCCGGCAGCGCTTCGAGCGCGAGGCCGCCGCGCTCGCCGTGATCTCGAGCGCGCACGTCGTGGAGTTGATCTCGGCGGGAGAGGCGCACGACGGCCGGCCGTTCCTCGTGCTCGAGCGGCTCACCGGCCGCACGCTGCAGGAGATCGTGAACGAGCAAGGCGCGGTGAAGCCATCGCGCGTGGTGCGCTACGTGACCGAGGCCGCGGCGGCGCTCGAGCTCGCGCATGGCGTCGGCATCGTGCACCGCGATCTCAAGCCGGCGAATCTGTTCCTGCACGCGCTCGAGGATCGGCGGGCGCTCACGAAGGTGCTCGACTTCGGGATGGTCGTCGACACCGGGGGGCCGACCGACCGCCACCGCGACGCGTTCGGCGGCACGCCGCTGTACATGGCGCCCGAGCAGGTCCGTGGACAGCTCAGCCGGATCGGACCTGCGACCGACATCTGGGCCCTCGCGCACGTCGTGCTCGCCTTGCTCACGGGCGAGTCGTACTGGACCGCCGCCTCCGCCGAGGACGTGATGCGCGAGATCGAGGCGAGCGTGCCCGAGAAGCCGTCCGCGCGCTGGCGCTGGCTGCCCGACGCGTTCGATCAGTGGTTCCTGCGCTCCACCCAGCGCGTGCCCGAGCGTCGCTTCGCGAGCATCGCGGTGCAGGCGGCGCAGCTCGCGATCGCCTTGCATGGTGTCCGCTCGCCGGACGCTCGGGATTCACGGTCCGCCCTGATCGCCGCGCAGACCATGGCGCAACACACGCCCACGCCGAGCGCGATCCGGATCTCGGGGATCCGGACGCCCGTGATCGGCCGGCAGGTCGACTACCGCGAGGTCGAGCGGCTGCTCGCGCCCGGCGGCGTGGTGACCCTCACCGGCCCGGCGGGCATCGGCAAGACGCTGCTCGCACAGGCCGTGTGCGAAGGAATGCCCGAGCGGTTCATCGACGGCACGTGGTTCGCCTCGCTCGACACCGGCGAAGGCGAGGAGCCGGTGCTGTCGTCGATCGCGAGCGCGCTCGCCATCGCACCGGATGCGACGCGTCCGGCGCTCGACCATGTCGTCGAGAGCCTCGCGCCGCGCCGCGTGCTGATCGTGCTCGACGGGGCGGAGCGGGTGCTTGGGTTCGGCGACGTGCTCGCACGCCTGCGCCAGCGGTGCCCGGCGGCGACCTGGCTCGTGACCAGCCGCGTCGCCCTCGGGCTCGACGGTGAGCGTACGCACGCGATCGAGCCGCTCGACGTGCCGCGCGCGGGCGCGATCACCCCGGGCGAGGCCGAGACCTACAGCGCGGTCGAGCTGTTCGTGCGCAGCGCGCGCGAGACTACGCCGTTCACGCTCGACGAACGCAACGTCGCCGACGTCGTCGCGATCTGCCGCGAGCTCGAGGGCTTCCCGCTCGGGATCGTGCTTGCCGCCGCTCAGCTCGCGTCGGCGTCGCTCGCGCAGATCCGGGCGGCCCTCGAGCACGGCCGTGATGCGGGCGCGCGCGTGCGCCATGCGGTCAGCTGGAGCTATGGGCTGCTGCCGCCCGATCAGCGCCGCATGCTGCGCCAGCTCGCCGTGCTCCCCGCCGGCCTGACGTTCGAGCAAGCGAAGCGCCGGCTCGCGCATCTCACCGACGATCCGATGTACGGCGTGCTCCGGCTCGTGCAGACGCACCTCGTATTCTGGTCGAGCGACGCACCGCGCCGGCTGAGCATGCTCGATACGGTGCGCGAGCTCTGCTGGGAGACGTCCTATCAGCTCGGCGAGCAGGGCTCGCTGTGGAAGATCGCGCGCGAGCACGCGGAGGCGGTCGCCGATGTGTCGGTGCACGCGACGACCGAGTCGTGGCTCGCGCTCGTCGATGCCGAGCACGCGAACCTGCGCGCCGTGCTCGCGCACCTGCTCGGGGCCGCCCCCACCGAGGCGATGCGGCTCGCCGGCCGGCTCGCGTATCACTGGTACCTGCGCGGCGACTACCGCGAAGGCATGCGCTGGCTGGAGACCGCGATCGCGCGCGGGGACGGTGAAGACAGCGCGGAGCTCTGCAGCGCGCTGCACGGCGCCGGGCGGCTCGCGCTGCTCACGTGTCAGTACGAGCGCGCGGAGCAGCTGCTGCTGCGCGCCCGCGCGATCGCACGCACCACCGCGGACCTCCGCGCCGAGGCCAGCGCGGATCAGCTGCTCGGCAGCGTCGCCCGCGAGCGCGGCGACTACGCGCGTGCGCGCAGCTACCACCGCCGGAGCCTCCACCACTTCCACGAGCTCGGGGACGCGGTCGAGGCCGCGCGTGCGCGCAACTACCTCGTGTTCGCGGCGTGGCTCGGCGACCCGATCGGCGACCCTGGCCCCGAGGAGGTCGCGTGGTGGCAACGCACCACCGTCGACGAAGCGCGCACGCTCGGCGATCCGGAGGTCGTGGTCTGGCTGCTGCTCAACCGCGGGGCAATTCTGATGCACGCGCAGGACGCCCGCGCGCGCGAGGTGATCGAGCAGGCGTTCTCGCGCTCGGTCAAGGCGCGGTTCCACGAAGGGATCGCGTGGTCGCTCGACGCTCTCGGCAAGACCTCGCTCGCTCGCGGCGAGCTCCTGCAAGCACGCGCGCAGCTCTCGGCCTCGCTGCGCGTCCACCGCCGGCTCGGCGATCGGTGGCGCTGCGCGAGCGTGCTCGAAGCCCTCGCCGGCGCGGCGATCGCGAGCGAGCGCCCCGCTCGTGCGGTGCTCTACCTCGGCGCAGCCGATGCCATCCGCGCGCAGATCGGCGCGCCCGTCCCCGCGTGCGAGCAGGCTCAGCTCGATTACACCAACGCGCGCGCGCAGGATGCGCTCGGCGACGCGTTCCACACCGGACGGGAACGCGGCCGGCGCACGCCGCTCGATCAGATCATCGAGCTCGCGCGCGAGGTCGCGTGACCGTCAACCGCTAATTCACCCGGATGGGTGCCGTTCGCGCGTTGATCACGACGGGCTGGTCGAGGCCGCGCTTCCGGATCTTGCCGATGCGCACCCAGTACGTCTGGCCCTTCTTGAGCTGCCAGCGCTCGTCGGCGGCGCGCATGTCCTGACCGCCATAGCTCGGTCGCTCGCCGGGGAGCGCGAGCAGGGCGTACACCGGATCGCCGAGCTCGTTGGCGACCGGCCAGCCGTCGCCCTCGGTGATCGGGCCCGGGCCCACGAGCTGGAAGTACACGGCATCGCCGTCCTTCGCGAACGTGATCATGCGCGCGCCCTGCGGCAGGTTGCCGTTGACGATCGCGTGACTCGGCACCGGGGCCGGTGCGTCGGTCGCATCGCTCGGCGGCGCCGGCGGCAACACCTCGACCTTGTCGACGCGCCAGAACCAGCGGCGATCGGCGTCGAGCTCCCAGGCACCGCCGAGGACGGCGCGGTCGCCTTCGTTCGCGCGGCCCTCGAGCAGGACGCGGATGCCGAGCGTGCCGTTCCCCTCGGTATCGTCGACGAGCCACACGTACGGCGACGGCACGACGCCCCCGTCGATGGGGACGCCGGCATCCGCCGGTGCCGCAGCGGGCGCCGGCATCATGATCGCCGGTCCGACGCGCCCGTAGACGAAGCCATGCTGCTTGCGGCGTCCGAGGTACTGCGCCCGATCGATCACCGCTTGCCAGGCCGAGACGGCCCGGAGCTCGGCGATCCGCTTTCCCGGATCCGGCGGCTCGGGCTCTTCGATCTTCGCCTGCGCATCGGGCGCGGGCGGCGCCTCCTCGGCGTCGACGCTGCGGCCGAACCCGCTCGCGTCCTCGGGAGCCGGCGGCGGTGCGCTTCCGCTGGCCACACCTTCCCCGGCGCCGCTCGAGCCCTGCCCTTGGCAGGCGGCGATCACGACGAGCGCGACGACGCCGGGACGAAAGAAGCTCACGACCCTGCGGCGAGCGCGCGTGCTGCGTTGAGCGCGCGCGGGATCCCGAACGGGCTCGCGCGCAGCTGCAGGATCAGGAAGTCGCCTTCCGTGGACAGCCCGGAGACGTTGACCACCGGCGTCAGCGTCCCGAGGATGCCGCGCACGCGATCGTTCTCGGCGAACTTGGGGTTCTGCATGAGGTCGAGCACGATGATGTCATCGTGCGCCTCGACGAGCACCGGCGGCCGCTTGGGCATGAACTTGGCCAGGTTGCCGGGCTTGCTGAGATCGAGCGCGCCGCTCTTGATGAGGCCGGCGACCGGCGTGAACGACTCGCCGAGCACCTTCATCGTCACGTCGGACAGGCGCAGCGTGACCTTGAACTGCGTGTCGTTGACCTCGAGCTTGTCGACGCGGATCGAGGCACCCGCCCGCACCGTCGTGCCCATGAGGTCGACCGTCGCGCCGAGTCCGATCGCGGGCGGCCGCGGCGAGATGGTCACGTCCTGCGGCGCCTTCTTCGACGGCGGCGTGTTCGCGATGAACCAGCGAAGCGCATCGAGCGGGACTGCGATCCGCATCCCCAGCGCGTGCCGAGCCATGCTGAGCATCGTGGTGGGGTTCTTGACCATGAAGCGGCTCGCGGAACGCAGCGCTGCACGAAGCGGGAGTGCCATTTGTCGATCCTATAGCAGCGCGTCCGTGCGCCGTCGCGCGGCGTTGCGGCTAAAACACGACGATCTCGCTACCCGCCGAGGGCCGCCGTGATCGCGACATCGAGCTCGTCCGGCAGCGCGCCGACGACCCGGGTCGCGCCGACGAAGAACACCGGCGACGCCTCGAGGCGCCGCTGCTTGTACGCGCGGACGTCCGCGTCGACGAGCTTGCGGCACTTGACGACCGCCTTGTCGTAGGCGCGGCGATCCGCGCCTGCGTCGATCGCGAGCTGCTTCAACCCGGCCGCGGTCTTCGGAGCGTCGAGCTTGAGCTCGGCCAGCTTGGCCTCGAACGCGGTGAACTTCTTCTGCTGGCCGACCGCGCACGCGGCGACCGCGACGGGCGTGTAGCGGTCGCTGATCGTGAACGCGTGGAGCTCGAACCGCACCGGGTGCTTCGCGAGCATCGCCTCGACGAGCGGACGGCCCTTGTTGGTCCAGATGTAGTCGAGCTGCACCGCGACCTGGATCGTCAGCTTCGCGTCCGCGGGACCGACGAACAGATAGCCCGGTGCCAGGGGGAGGTCGACGACGACCGGCCGCGAACCCTTCACACACTTCGCATAGCCCTCGCGACCGTCGCCGTTGAACACGTGCCCGTTGGCGAGGTTCATGATCCAGCGCTGGCCGGCGCGCTCCTCGCTGACGTCCTCCCCGCTCCACAGATACCCTGCGCGCGGCAGCTTCGGCGCTCCCTTGCGCGGCTTGCCGGCATCGTCGAGGCCGAGCGCCTCGAGCTCCGACCTCACCGGCAGGCGCCACTCACCGCCGCGCGACGCGCAGTACGCCTCGGCATCGCTCGACGACAGCGGCTCGTTGCTGAACGCCGGCTCCCACGCGGGCGCGGCCGCAGCGGCGGCGGACAGGGCAAGGAGTGTGGCGAGGGTCAGCTTCGAGTGCACGGGCTTCCGGACGAACGAGAGGGCGCGGTAGTCGCACTAAAACAGGACGATCCGCAACGGACCCGGAAGCACGGCGCCGGCGACCGGCGAGCCGTCGACGATGGTCGCGAACACCTCGGTGCCCTCGGGCAGGTCGACGCGGCGGAGGGGATCACCGCTGCGCGGATCGAGGACGAGCGCCGAGCTCCCGGCCGACGCCGTGACGACGATCGGGCTGCCGGCGGGGCCGCGCGCGCTCGTGGCACGGGCCTCGGTGAGGGCGTAGTCGTTGCGCGCACGCAGCGCCCCCGACCGCTCGTAGATCGCGAGCTGCCACGCGGCGCCTGCCGGCGGGGGCGGTGCGATCGGCGTCCACAGCCGCGGCCGCCCGAGCTCCTCGGGGGGTGGCGGCGGACGCCGCACGGGCGGGCCCCGGCGGCGAACCGGACCGGTGGGCGGCGGCGCGGGTGGAGCCACGCCGGGGATCGAGCCGCCGGCGACCTCCCCCGTGATCAGCTCGCCGCCCGCGCGCCACGCGAGCCCGAGCCCGGCGATCGCGACGTGCGCGCCGGTGCGCGCGTCGACGTGATAGGCGTCGCCGTCCTCGAGCGCGACGAGCACGCCACCCTCCACCGCCGACAGCTCGCGTACCACACCGTCGACGGCGAGCGACCACAGCGGGACCATGTCGAGCCGCGGCCAGCGCGCGACGAGCCGCCCTGCCTGGTACGCGATCACGAGCGTCGTGCCGTCGCCGAGGGTGGCCGCGGCCGCACGCACCGCCGCGCCGTCATCACTCGCGAGGTGGCCGCGCACGCGCCCGGTCGCCGCGTCGAGCACCTCGGCGCGATCTGCATCGAACACGAGCACCGTGTCGCCCGCGGCCTGGATTCCGTCGAGGGTGTCGCGCTCGTGCTCCCAGCGCGCGGCGCCGGCGCGGCTGGTCGCGCGCACGGTGCCTTCGCCGAGCTGATCGCCGCGCGCCGCACACAGGACGACGTCGGCGGCGAGCGCGAGCACGAGCGGCGTCCCCGCGCCGCAGCCATCGGCGCGCTGCCACGTCCACTGCCGCGTCGCGAGGTCCGCACGCACGATCGTCGCTGCCGTCGTGTCACTCGCGGCGCGCTCGAGCACGGCCGCGTAGACCGCCGTCGGCTCGTGCGCGTCGAGCGCGACCCGCGCGATCGCGTGCTTGCCCGTGTCGGGCTTCGCGATCGCCGCGTCCTCGTCGAGCGGCCGCGCGTCGGGCAGGTCACGCAGCTCGGCCGGCACCGCGACCCCGCGGCTCGGCGCCACGACGTGCAGCGCGCGCACCTCGCGTGGTGGGATCCCGACGCGGCGGACCTGCTCGCCCATCGCACCGCTCCAGCTCGCCGCAACGATCGCGCGCTCGCCCAGCACCGCGCCCATCGACGCCAGCGGCAGGTACGCGCGCACGCCCTGGCGATCGAGGAGCACCGCGGTCCATGGCGTCGCGCGCACGAGACGACGATCGCCGCGCGTCGCGAGCAGCGCGCCGAGCGCGGGCAACTCCGTCGCCTCTGCCTCCGCCGACAGATCACGCGGCCACACCTCGACACCGCCCACGGTCGCCACCTCGAAACGATCGCTGCCATCACGCGCGCCCCACATCCCCCGCACGTCGTCGATGCGCCCGGTCTGCGCACCGGTCGCGCGGGCCAGCGCGATCCACGCCGCGCCGGTTCGCACCAGCACGCTCTCGCCGGTGCACGCCTCGAGCTCGTCGACCGCGGGTACCGGCACCGACCACGCCACCGCGGACCCGCCCTTCGCGTCCGCGATCCGGATCAGCTTGCCGTCGGTGCCCGCGGCGAACAGCTCGCGCCCCGCATCGCCGCAGCTCGCGAGCACGGTCTCCGCGATGACGCCCGCGGGCAGCTTCACGCGCGACAGCTCGTCGCCGGTCGCCGCGTCGAGGATCACCGCCTCTCCCGTCGGCCCGACGACGACGCGCTCGTCGGTCATCGCGACGTACGGCGCCTCCGAGCGCCAGCTGCGCTTGCCGTCGAGCGACACGCCGCGCACGCCGCTCGCATCCGCGCACACGATGGCCTCCGCGGTGACGCCGACGATCGGCCCCGCGCACTGCTTGGTGTCGCGCCACAGCACCTCGCCCGCGTCGACGTCGATCACCTCGATCGCGGGCGTCACGCCCTCGAGCCCGAACATCACCGCGCGCGCGGGGCCGTCCCCGGGCACGGCCCATGGCGTCGGCTGCCGCAGCGGGAACCGCACACTCCCCGTGATCCCGGCCCGCTCCATCGGCTGCGGCGCCCGCGTGCGGCCGATGCGTCCCCGCAGCTCACCCAGTGGCCACACCGGCGGCGGCGGCGCGTACACCCACGCGGGCGGCGGAGCCTCCGCCGGCGGCGCGGGTGGCTCGCACGCGACGACCGCGAGCAGCAACACGGCGCGCAGATGCACGAGCCGTGCATAGCACGAGTCCTGGTTCCACCTCGTTCGCTCCCGGCCAAGCCGCCCGCGCTACCCTAAGCGGCTATTCGGCGCCGGCGGGTGCGATGGCTTGCGGCGGGACCTTGCGCTCGGAGCGGATGTTCCCGCGCAGCACCTCGACGGGCACGGGCGGCGTCAGCTCGTAGCGGAAGCCTCGCGTGTCGATCCTCGCGTTGTAGGTCTTGCCCATCGCGTGGATCGTGCGCCGGTAGAACTCGGGCTGCTGGCCACGGACGGCGTGGGTGCGGTGGCGCAGCAAGAACGTGCCGAGCCGAACGGCGAGCTGGTTGTAGAGACGATGGCATCCGTGGCTCGAGCCGTTGAGGATCGAGGTCACCACCGCGGAGCCGTGCGTGCCGATGCCGTTGGTGGCGTACCTGGTGCGACCGCCCGCGCCGCGGACGACCTGGTAGTGCGGCAGCAGCATCATCCCGAACGCGGCCATCGGCCCCGGTCCCATGATCGAGCGCTTGAGCTCCCACGTCCCCTTGCCGACCCAGCGCACGAGCTCGGTGTCCGGCGTCGACGCGGGCGGCAACCAGGTCGGCGCCGCGAACAGGTCGCGCCACTGCCGCGGCCCGACGTCGGACTCCTTCCAGCGCTTCGCGATGCTGCCGCCGACCCGTACGTTCGACCAGCCGCCGATCGTCGTCGGCCAGCGGATCAGCGCGCGCTTCGTCGCGCCGTCTTGCGCGTAGAGCACGAGCGCCGGGCGGCGCCAGGCGACGCGCGGCGACGGCGTCTCGTCGTACCAGACATCGCCGCGGTCGATCTCCGCCGACAGCTCCATGTGCGCGGCGTGGTACGCGGGCGCCGGGGGCAGCGCGACGGCGACGCGGAGGCCGGCCGGGTGGCGCGCGAGGAACGCGCTCGTCGCATCCGGGGTGGTCCAGCCGAGCGCGCGTGCGGCGGCCTCGGTCGCCGGGCCGATCAGGTCGGGCGCCGCGTCGGGCATCGGCTTCAGGTGACCGCGCGACGCGCGCATCGCCTCGGGATCGAGCATGCGGCCGAGGATGGGCACGGGCCCCGCGCCGGCGCTGCCATCCTCGATGAGGCCGGTCGCGTCGACGACGCGCTCGCGCAGCACGCGCAAGGCGAAGCGGAAGTCGAGCTCGCGCGCATCGGTCGCGAGCGCCACGCGCGTCTCGGGATCGAGGCGGCTGTTGGGGATGAGGAAGTTGCGGCGCTGGAACAGCTCGAGCGCCATGCCGGTGGCCCACGAGAACGTACCGTCGACGTCCTTGTCCGCGAGCAAGCCATCGCACGCGAGGTGGCGCTGCGCGGTGACCATGCCCTGATACAGCTCGTCGGCGGTCTTCCACGTCGCGTACGTCGGGCCGAGCTCGCGATCGGTCGCGAACGCCGCGTAGTCGGGGAGCCCTCGCTGTGCGCGTGCACGCTCGAGCGTCGTACCGAGCTGCTTGCGCCGAAACACCGCGCTCTTCACGAGCCCCGCGTGCTCCTCTCCGTACGGGCGCGTGAGCTTTGCCATCGGCGTCGAGTCGATCGCCGCGCGGCACGCGTCGCGCTTCGTGCTCGCGAGCCGCTCGCGCACGATCGCGAACGAGGGCACCACACCGTACAGCTCGGTCAGGGCCGTCTTCGCGGGCAGCGGTTTGCCGGCGAGGTCGCGCTCCGCCGCGAGCGCGAGGTAGCTCGGGCGGAACGCGGGCTCGGTGCCATCCGCACTCGGCGCGAACAGCCGCGGCGTCCACGCGTCGCGCAGGTCGACGATCGTCAGCTTCGCGTCGAGCGCGTCCTCGCAGGCGAGCCCGCGCTCGACGCCGCCTTCGATCACGAGCACGGCGTCGTCGCACGACGGCGGTGCCGCGCGTGCAGGCTCGACCGTCGCCGTCGGTTCCAGCCTCGGAGCCGCGCGGTTCGTCGGCGAGCTGCACCCGACGAGCACCGCAGTCGCGAACAACAAACGGCGCACCATCAGCTCCATTCTCGACGGGGCGCGCGCGAACGGCGAACTATTTTCCGTGACGCGGCGCGTGGGCCAGCCGCTTCACTCCGACGAGCGCCTACACGGGGAATGTCCGAGGGCCGGACAAAGCCATGCCCGAGCGACAGTTGCGACTCAGTCGAGCCCGGGCTTGCCGGCCGACCAGTAGGGCTTGTCGCGCCCACGTTCGCGCGCGCCGGTCGCGCGCAGCCGTGCCCGGGCGCCTGGATCGCCAGCGCGTGTCGCGTTTCCGATCAACGCTGCGGTACGCTCCGCCGGATGCTGAGAGCGTGTGCGCTTGCGGTGGTCGTGATCGAGCTCATGGCGTGTGGCAAAGGCGGCGGTGACAAGGCCTCACCGGCGCCGGAGCCCACCCCACCGATCGCGATCCGGTTCGGTGCGTGTGCGGGCCCGACGGTCGCGTGGGTGTCGGGGCCCAGGCCCTCGCCCTTCACGCCCGACGAAGCGGCGGGCGTCTACGCCGCCATCGACCCGCCGACGTGGTCCGATGTCGATGTCCCGCCGCCCGAGCCGCCCGACGAGCCCGCGCCCGAGCCGAGCGCCGGGGAGGAGCGCAAGGCACGTCTCGCGCGCCAGCAAGCGATCGAGCAGGCGCGCAACGCAGGCATCCTCGGCAGCGCCGCGCTCCGGCAGGGTGGCGCGTTCGCGAGCCTCACCGCCCCCGACGACTTCTTCGCCGGCAAAGACATCTACGACGGCATGCTTCCGAACGAGGCCGGCCCCGCACCGATCGGGACCGGCACCTTGGGAGGCACCGATCGCTTCGGAGGGAACGGGAGGCCGTCGCTCTCCCTCGCCGCGCCAAACGCACAAGGCGACCTCGACAAGGCGCTCATCCGCCGGGTCGTCCGCACCAGCATCCCGAAGATCCAGTACTGCTACGAGAAGCAGCTCCTCGTGAAGCCAACGCTGCGCGGCACCGTCAAGGCGCAGTTCTTCATCGCCCATGACGGCAAGGTCGCGAGCTCGCATGCCGAGGGACTCGATCCCGACGTCGCCAACTGCGTCGCCGACGTGATCAAGGGCCTGACCTTTCCTGCGCCCAAAGGTGGAGGTGGCGTCCAGGTCAATTATCCGTTCACGTTCCGCCCGGCCGACGACGCCGCCAGCACGACGAAGATGCCGCCACCGGCCACACCGCCGACACCGAGCTCCGCGACGGCCACCGCGCCACCGGTGCCGCCGAGCCCCGCGGTGCCACGCACCCTGTTCCGCCCGCCGGCGGCCCCGCCCCTCGATGCGTCCTCGTCTCGCCCGGACGACAGCAATCCCTTGCGCACCGAGCAGGCTGCGCTCGAGACGTGCTTCCGCACGCACTCGGCACGCCATGGGGTTGCCGTTGTGGAGCTTGGCTACGACGCCGCGGGTGCTGTGACTGCGGCGACCGTGCACGGTATCGATGACACCGGCGTGCGTGACTGCGTCGCCGCGGCGGCGAAGCGCGTGAAGCGCACGAGCGGCGACGCGACGGCGGAGCGTTGCTCGTTCGCGTTCGGCGAGATGCCCGACAGCGCGCTGCCGGCGATCGACATCTCCGCCGATGCCATCTCGTATCGCGGCAAGCCGTACGCGCTCACCGCCGACGAGCGCACGTCGGAGGCGCTGACCTCCGCGCTCGCGGCCGAGGTCGCGCCGATCCTCTCCACCAACGGGCCGGTGGTCTCCATCCGCGATCCTCGCGTGCTGCATCCAATCGACGCGGCGAAGCTGCGCTACGTCAACGCGGCGATCGCGAGCGTGATCCGCGCCGGCGACGACGTCGTCCTCGCCGCGCGCCGCGGCAGTGACTGGAAGCTGTTCACGCCGATGACGCTGCCGACGGTCCCCGTGCCGTTCGGCACTGGTGGGCGATGGCTCGCGATCAAGACACGCCCGATGCCGGGCGGCACCCTACCCGCGGGGGATCGCGTTCAGCTCTCGGTGCTCGTCGAGAACGACCGGACCTGGATCGGCATCTCGCGCGTCAACCAGTTCATGGAGATCCCGGCCGCGGAGGTCGCGGCCAAGCTCGTCGACGAGCTCAAGGTCCACAAGGCCAGCGCGTTCTTCGCCGACCGCGTCGAGCTCGAGATCGCCGGCAGTGACGACGCCACTTACGGACAGCTCGTGCAGGCGATCGACGCTGCCGTGCAGGCCGGGTTCACGGGCTGGCAGTTCGCCATGCCCGAGGACCTCTCGGCCCGACCGCAGCGTTAGACGCGCTCGATGATGGTGGCGATGCCCATGCCGCCGCCGATGCACAGCGTGATCAGCGCGGTGGACTTGTTCGCGCGCTCGAGCTCGTCGAGCGCCGTGCCGAGGAGGATCGCGCCGGTCGCGCCGAGCGGGTGACCGAGGGCGATCGCGCCGCCGTTGACGTTGATGCGGTCGTGGTCGATGCCGAGCGCGCGCGCCGTCTGCAGCGGCACCGTTGCGAACGCCTCGTTGATCTCCCACAGATCGATGTCCTTGACCGTCATGCCGGCGCGGTCGAGCGCCTTCTTCGACGCGGGCGCTGGCGCCGTCAACATGATCACCGGCTCCGCGCCGATGGTCGCCATCGAGCGGATGCGCGCGCGCGGCTTGAGGCCCGCCTTCTTGCCCCACTCGGCCGAGCCCATGAGCACGACCGCGGCCCCGTCGACGATGCCCGACGAGTTGCCGCCGGTGTGCACGTGATCGATCGCCTTGGTGTCGGCGTAGCGCTTGAGCGCCAGCTGGTCGAGCGTCTCGCCGTTCGGGCCCATCGGGGTCGCGCCCATCTGCGCGAACGCCGGCTGCAGGCCGGCGAGTCCCTCGACGGTCGTGTCGGCGCGCGGGTGCTCGTCGCGGTCGAGCGCGACCGAGCCGTCGTCGTTCTTCACGGCGAACAGCGAATTGGCGAACCGCTTCTCCTCGATCGCGCGCGCCGCCTTCTGCTGGCTGGTGACGGCGAACTTGTCGACGTCGGTGCGCGAGAAGCCCTCGCGCGTCGCGATCAGGTCGGCCGAGATGCCCTGCGGCACGAGGTACATGATCTTGCGCAGCTTCTCGTTGAGGCCGTCGAGCATCGAGCCGTCGCTGCCCATCGCCACGCGCGACATCGACTCGACACCGCCGCCGATGCCGCCGTCGATGAAGCCGGCGCCGATCTTCGCCGCGATGCTGTTGACCGCCTCGAGGCCCGAGCCGCAGAAGCGGTTGATCGTGTAGCCGGTGACCTCCTCGGGCCACTGCGCGGCGATCAGGGCGAGGCGCGCGATGCACGCGCCTTGCTCCTTGACCTGCGTGACGCAGCCGACGGCGAGGTCATCGACGAGCTTCCGGTCGAGCTTGCGGCGCTCGGCCATGTGATTCAGGGTCTGCGCGAGCAGCTCCTGCGGGTGGTGGTTCGCGAGCCCGCCCTTGCCGGCCTTGCCGCGGCCGCGCGGCGTACGAAGTGCGTCGAAAACGAAGACGTCAGCCATTGGGAACTCCCTGAGGTGTCAGCGCGTTAGATCGGTAGATGCCGAGGAGGTTGGACCAAACGGCTAGGGCATGCAACCGGTCATCATAAGACGCGCATGGGCCGGTCGCAGTCCAGCGTGACCGCCTGTACCAGCTCGCTCTGCGCGAGGCGCGCGTAGAAGGAGAACGGGAGACTCGAGTTGATCCCCCACGCGCCGGGGGCGCCGCCTTGAAAGCCCAGGTCGACCGTCCCCGGGCACGTGGCCACGAACCTCTCGAGGGCGCTGAACGGGACGTCGCGGCCGTCGGTGTACACCTTGGCGATCGGCGTGCAATGCGGGCCCATCGAGGCTCGGACCACCACCTTGCCTCGCAGCTCGGCCGGAAGCGCGTGGACATCGTTGTAGGCGGGGAGCGCATCGCAGCGCGTGAAGCCGCCGCGGAGCCGCGCACGCGCCTCGCGCAGCGCGAAGGGCACGTAATCGAAGACACCATCGGCCAGACGCCATTCCGCCGTGGGCCCCGTGGAACACCGCCGCGTCCTCGACGATGCCGTCCTCGCCGACGTAGTGCTCGTCGCGGATGAGGCGCCAGCGCTGCTGCTCGGGCCACGGCAGGTCCGGCATCTTCGAGATCAATGACAGCGGGCCCTGCGCGCGACGCCGGCGGCGCCCAGTCCGGCAGGTCCGGATCCGCGACTGGCTTCACGAACGATGTGCCGCCACATGCGACCAGCGCAGCGACGAACGAGACCGCGACTCGCCCCATGGACCTCAGACGTGCGGCGGCGGCGAGGTGCGCAGGATTTCTCGCTACGGCATGCAACCGACGTCCGCGGCCTGCTGCTGAAGTGCGTGCAACGACTCGCCGCACGCCTGGGAGATCCTCGCCCGGGCGTCGATGGTCAGCCGCGCCGTCGGTAACGACCAGAAGTCGGCGGTCTCGGCGCCGAGCGACACGCGCTGCGCGATCGGCATCGCGGGGCACCCCATGAGGTTGGTGACCGCCTGCACGAACTGGTCGCAGCTGCCGATCCCGACCTGCAGCGCGGACAGCTTCGCGACCAGATCCGCGACGTCACCATCGCCGCTCGGGCGCCCGATGACGTCGGCGACGAGCGGCGATCGCTGCGGCTCGGGCAGGTGGCGAGCACACGCCGCGAGCTCGTCGCCGCGCATGGTCGCGAAGCACTCGATCGCCGCCGGCGTCCACGCGTCGTCGATGCAGCGGCGGCGCATCGGGCCGAGCACGTCGTGCTCGGGCGCGCGCAGATCCTTGGTCACGCGCTCGATGCCGATCGCCGCGTCGGCGCAGGTCTTCGCGAGCACGGGAGCGACCGGGACCGGAGGCGCGGGGGCCGGCGTGGAACGCGCCGCCGATCCGCACCCGGCGATGGCGATGATGACGAGCGCTCTCATGGGTTCACTGTATCAGGGCGACACTCGCAGGCGACGTGCGTTGCAGCGCGCGCCGATGTCACAGCTGGCGCGTCGGGCCGCTCGTGTCGACGTTCGCGGGATCGACGTGCTCGCGGGGCACGATCAGCTTGAGCGCGCGCGGTACGACGTCGATGCGGTAGCGATCGCCGGCCGGGAGCTCCTCGCCGTCACACTGTGCCGACGGCAGCGGGTTCGCGCGCGCTCAAGCTG
>Ga0247822_10000520_pt1 | contig 20981 bp, 22 predicted proteins | sample 13C_Cellulose_Da_FD_192423 | JGI IMG/M metagenome (GOLD analysis project Ga0247822, IMG submission 192423) | Soil microbial communities from agricultural site in Penn Yan, New York, United States - 13C_Cellulose_Day30 | ecosystem: Environmental > Terrestrial > Soil > Agricultural land | place...
GTGATCGGCGTGCTCGTGCTCCTGCGCGCGCCGCCGAACAGCGACGCGATGACCCCGTGCGTCCCGAGCAGCGCACCGACGAGCGCGAGCAGCTTGCTGTCACCGAGCCCGAGGCCTTCGCGCCCCGTGAGCACCCAGTACACGACGCCGACCGCCCACGGCAGGCCATAGCCGAACGCCGCGCCGACGAGCCCGTGGTGCCAGCTGCGCCCGAGCAACAGGCCGAGGCCATAGAAGATGACGATCGAGGGCAGCGTGACCCTGTCGAGGATGAGCTTGTGATCGAGATCGATGAACGCGATCACGACCATCACGAACGCGAACGCCGCGTACACGGCGAACCGCGCGAGGCGCAGGTCGAACGGCTCGAACATCACGCCGAGCTCGACCGCCGCGTACCACGCCACCCCGAACAGCGCGCCCACCAGCGCCTCGACGATCAGGTACCGCGCGGAGAACGGCGCATTGCACGACCGGCACTTGCCGCGCAACCACAGCCAGCTGACGAGCGGCACGTTGTCGTACCAGCGCACCGGCGCCTTGCAGGCGAAGCAGTGCGAGCCGGGCGCGACCACCGAGCGGCCGTGTGGGAACTCCTCGCTCGGCGGCCAGCGATAGATGCAGACGTTGGCGAAGCTCCCCCACAGCAGCCCCAGGAGGACGACGAAGGCGTACGCGCCCACCGAGGTCGCCAAGGGTTCGAGGTCACGGAGCACCGGCTCCCAAGGTAACTGCATTGACCCCGCCCGTCGAGAAAGCTAAGAACCAGGCGATGATCCGCGCCGGGCTGGCCTCCTCGATCCTCGCGTTCGCCGCCTGCGGGCGCGCGCAGGGCGTGCCGGATGAAGAGCTCGGCAACCTCGTCGTCGAGACAGCGAAGCCAGCTGCGCCGATCGACGTCGCACGCGCCGCGAAGGATCCGGCGGAGCTCGGCCGTGCGCTGATGCAGCCGCACCGCAAGCTCGTCGAGGCGATCGGCCCGCACACCGCCGCGATCGCGAGCAAGACCACGGTCGAAGAAGGCGGCAAGGTCGTGAGCGACCTCGGCGAGCAGACCAAGCTCGAGCTCGGCCAGCTGCCGGCGTTCCACGCCGAGTACACGAACACCGCCGACTACGGGCGCGAGGCGATCTTCGCCGGCGACAAGCTGTACCTGCGCCCGCGCTACCAGCGCTGGCACGGCCGCGCGCCCGAGACCACCGACGAGCCGGCCGCGCTGCGCGACGCGTTCTTCTCCCCCGTCGGCGCGACGTGGGACCTGATCGCGCCGGGGGCCGAGCTGACGGACCAGGGCGCCGCGCAGGTCGCGGGGCGCGCGGGCCGCAAGATCGCGGTGAAGCTCGCGGCGCGCCCCGGCAAGCCGTCCGCGGAGACGCTGATCCAGCGCAAGTGGCGCGAGGGACGCACCGTCGAGGACCTCTCCGGCGAGATCGTGCTCGACGCGGAGAAAGGCGTGCCGCTGTCGGTCAAGCTGGCGGGCACCGTCTCGTTCATGCGCGACGGCCGCCGCTTCCGCATGAAGACCTCGATCACCGAGGAGCTGTCGGCGATCGGTGCGCCCGTCGCGATCGCCGCGCCGCCCGAAGGTGAGGTCGTCGCGACGCCGGAGCGCCCGCGCGAGGTCGATGATCGCGACTTCCTGCTGCAGGGCATCGCGCCGCCGCTGCGCAAGGCGGAGTCGCCCCCGTGACCGCGATCGTCCTCCGCCGCGAGTACCTGACGCCGCAGCGCCGGCTGATCATCGCGCGCTCGATCGCGGGCAGCCTCGCGAGCATCGTCCCGATCCCGTTCGTCGACGACTGGGTCCTCGCCGCGGTGCTCGGCGGCGGCTACCGGCGGATCGCGGAGGCGCACGGCGTCGATCTCTCGGACGAGGCCGTGACCAACCTCGTGCACGGCAAGACGCCACCGCCGTCGCCCGCCCAGCTCGCCGTGAGCGGCATCATGTATCGCGTCGCCGGCGTCGCCGCGAAGCGCATGCTCCTCGCGCTCGCGACGATGAACCGTGCGCGCGCGGCGTCGCGCACGTTCGTGACGATGACGCTGTTCGATCACTACTGCGCGAAGCTGCACACGGGCACCGCGCTCGACGGCGCGACGGCGCTCGCGTTGCGCGAGGAGATCGCGCGTGCGATCGACCAGACGCCCGGCGCGCTCGCGCTGCATCCGTTCCGCAAGGGGCTCGCGGCGGCGGCGCGCGCCGCGCTCAAGGCACCTCTCGAGCTCGCCGATCTCGCGAGCGGCGGCGCGCTGCGCAAGCTGGTCGCGCGCAAGAGCACGGTGACCGAGGCCGAGGCCGTGAACGACGTCGAGCAGGCGATCGAGCAGCAGCTCGCCGACAAGCAGGGCTTCCTCGCGCGCACCGTCGCCGCGGTCGAGGGCCAGCTGTCCGCCGACGGTAACCCGTTCCTCGACAACGCCCTCGACGCCCTCGATCGACGCTGGCGCGCCCGCGTGGCGGCAGGCACCACAAAGTGACCGAGCTCCCCGAACGCAAGGCCCTGACCGCGGCGCGCCGGGTGGTCGTGAAGATCGGCAGTCGCCTGCTCGCCGACAGCCCCGCCGGCCGACCGGCCGCGATCGCGGATCAGGTCGTGGAGCTGCGGCGGCGAGACGTCGAGGTCCTGGTCGTCAGCTCGGGGGCGATCGCGCTCGGCATCCGGCGGCTCGGGCTCGCGGGCCGGCCGCACGAGCTGCCCGCGCTGCAGGCCGCCGCCGCCGTCGGGCAGAGCCGCTTGATGCAGCACTGGGAGCACGCCTTCGCGGTCCACGACGTCGCGATCGGGCAGGTGCTCGTCACGCACGATGACCTGGGCGATCGCCGGCGCTTCTTGTCGGCGCGGCTCACGTTGCGCGCGCTGCTCGATCACGGCGTGGTGCCGGTCATCAACGAGAACGACACCGTCGCGAACGAGGAGATCAAGTTCGGCGACAACGACCAGCTCGCCGCGCTCGTGTGCAACCTCATCTCGGCCGATGCGCTCGTGATCCTCACCGACGTCGAGGGTGTGCGAGATGCGAGCGGCGTGCGCATGCCGATCGTGCGCGACATCGAGCGCGAAGCCGTCCCGGTCGCGGGTGGCAGCACGAGCGGCGTGGGCTCCGGAGGCATGGCGAGCAAGGTCGGCTCGGCGCGCATCGTGACCCGTACGGGGATCCCCGCGATCGTCGCGCCCGGCCGCGAGCCCGACGTACTCGTACGCGTGCTCGGCGGTATGGACGTCGGTACGCTGTTCGTCCCGGGCGCGGACGTGCTGTCGTCGCGCAAGCACTGGATCGCCTACGGCGCCAAGCCCGAGGGCCGGCTCACCGTGGACGAGGGCGCCGAGCGTGCGATCCGCACCGCAGGCAAGAGCCTCCTCCCGGCCGGCATCACGAGCGTCGCCGGCGAGTTCGAGCTCGGTGCCACGGTGAGCGTGATCGGCCCGACCGGGACCGAGGTGGCGCGCGGGCTCGTCGCCTACCCTGCCGAGGACCTGCGCCGGATCTCGGGCTTGCATTCGGCAGCTATCGAGGCCACGCTCGGATACAAGAGCATCGACGAGGCGATCCACCGAGATGATCTCGTGATTCTGTGAGTAGCGCGCTGGCGAACACCAAGCTGGGAGCGAGCGAGATCCGCCGCATCGCCGAGGGTGCCCGCTCCGCCTCCCGGCTCGTCGCTCGGGCGTCCTCCGAGGCCCGCACCGCCGCGCTCCGGCAAATCGCGGACGCGATCGAGGCCGCGACGACGGACATCCTCGCAGCCAACGAGCGCGACGTGGCGCGAGCGTCCGCGCTGTCGCCCGCGATGGTCGACCGCCTGCGCCTCGATCCCGATCGCGTGAGGAAGCTCGCGGCCGCCGGGCGCGAGGTGGCGGCCCAGCCCGAGCTGCTCGGCCGCGTCGAGCGCACCGAGACCCGGTCCAATGGCCTCGAGGTCTCGCGCGTGCGCATCCCGCTCGGCGTGGTGCTGATGATCTACGAGGCGCGCCCGAACGTGACGACCGATGCGGCGGCGCTGTGCCTCAAGGCGGGCAATGCGTGCATCCTGCGCGGCGGCAGCGAGGCCGTCGAGAGCAACCGCGCCCTCCTGCGCGCCGTGCAGCGCGGGCTCGCCGCGGCCGGGCTCCCCGAGGACGCCGTCCAGCTCGTGCCGGTCACCGACCGCGAGGCGATCGCGGAGCTGGTGAAGCTCGACGAGCTGATCGACCTGTGCATCCCGCGCGGCGGCGAGGGCCTGATCCGTTACGTCGCCGAGCACGCGCGCGTGCCGGTCATCAAGCACTACAAGGGCGTCTGCCACATCTACGTGCACACGGCGGCCGACCTGGCGCGCGCGACCGAGATCATCGCGAACGCGAAGGTGCAGCGCCCCGGCGTGTGCAACTCCGTCGAGACCGTGCTCGTCGATCGCGCGGTCGCGGACACCTTCATCCCCTCGCTCGTGCGCGCGCTCCCCGGTGTCGAGCTACGCGGCGATGCGCGGGTGCAACAGCTCGGGGGCCCGAGCGTGCGCGCGGCGACCGAAGAGGACTGGTACGCCGAGTACCTCGATCTGATCCTCGCGGTGCGCGTCGTCGACGATCTGGACGCCGCGATCGCGCACATCGAGCGTTACGGCTCGAACCACACCGAGTCGATCCTCACCGCCGATGCGGCGATCGCCGAGCGCTTCGTCCGCGAGGTCGACTCCTCGACGGTGATGATCAATGCGTCGACCCGGTTCGCCGACGGCGGCGAGCTCGGGCTCGGCGCGGAGATCGGGATCTCGACGACGCGCCTGCACGCCTACGGCCCGATGGGCGCCGAAGGCCTCACCACACTCAAGTTCGTCGTTCGAGGGAACGGCCAGCTCAGGACGTGAACAGGAGACCGACCGACGCATGACCACGAAGAAGAAGAGCGCGAAGCCCGCCGCGGCCGGTAAGGCCAAGGCGCCCACCACCACGGAAGGCCTGGACGGCGCGATGCGCGCGCTCGCACTCGCACTCGACAAGAAGGCTCTCGAGCCCGTGCTGCTCGACGTGCGCGAGCTGTGCTCGTTCTGCAACTACCAGCTCGTCATCTCGGGGCGGTCGGAGCGCCAGGTCGAGGCGATCGCCGAGGGCATCAACACCGGCCTCAAGCACGAGGGCCTGCGGCCGATCGGCGCCGAGGGTGCGCGCAGCGGCCAGTGGGCGCTGCTCGACTACGGCGACTTCGTCGTGCACGTGTTCCTCCACTCCGCGCGCGAGCACTACGACCTCGAAGGTCTGTGGAACGACGCCCCCCGGATCCCGCTCGACATCCCCGACGACGCGCGCATCCCCGCCGACGAAGCGTACGCGGTCTCGTGAAGATCACCCTCGCGGTGGTCGGACGGCTCAAGGAGCAGTACTTCGTCGCCGCCGAGGAGGAGTACCGCAAGCGGCTGCGCCCGATGTGCACGCTGACCGTGCACGAGGCGAAGGACGAGGCCGCGCTGCTCGCGGCGCTACCCGCGAATGCTCATCTGTACGCGTTCGACGAGCGGGGCGCGTCGATGAGCAGCGTCGCCTTCGCACATGACATCCTCGGCGCCGAGCAGCAGCACGGCGGTGGAGCGCCGGTGGTGTTCGCGATCGGCGGCGCCGACGGGCACTCGGACGCGGTGCGCAAGCGGGCGCGCAAGCTGATCAGCTTCGGCCAGCTCACCATCGCGCATCGGCTCGTGCGCCTGCTCGTGCTCGAGCAGCTCTACCGCGGCTTCAAGATCCTGCGCGGCGAGCCGTATCATCGCGACTGAACAAACCGCTCTGCGTCGTCGCTGGCCTCGCCCTTGCACGCCGCTGCCAGGGTGAAGCTGATCGCTCTGACCGTCGCAGTCCTGGCCGCATGTGGACCTAAGGCCAAACCCGCCGTCGTACCCCAGGGAGGTGCGCCCATGAGCTTCCAGATCCCCGAGTCGATGCGCGTCGAACACGCAGGCATCCACGAAGCGCTCGTCGCCGCGACGAGAGAACCCGGCCGGGTCGGCGAGGCGGCCCGCGAGCTCGCGCAGATCCTGCATCCGCACTTCGAGCGAGAGGAAGAAATTGCGCTGCCGCCGCTCGCGCTCCTCCGGCCGCTTGCCGCCGGCGAGTACCGGCCCGAGATGTGTGCCGTCCTGAAGATGACGGATGCGCTTCGTGCCGAGCTTCCCGAGATGTTGCGCGAGCACCAGGACATCGCGGCCGCCGCACGCAAGCTCGAGCTGACCGCCCGAGAGGAAGCCAACGGGAAGGTCGAGGAGCTCGCCAAGGAGCTGCAGCTGCATGCGCGCTCCGAGGAGGAGCTCTTCTATCCGATGGCCATCCTCGTCGGCGATGTCCTGCGCGCCCGCGGCTGCCAGGAGCGATGACGACGATCACTCACCGCCAGAACCGCGCGATCGCGAAGTCGCTGTTCGTGTTGTTCGCCGAGCCCGCGACGATGATGCGATGCGTGGGCACGCGCTCGTCGTTCTGGATCGCGACCGCCATCCCCTGATCCGACTTGGTGCCGGCGGCGATCGCCGTGACGACGATGCCCGTGCCGCCGAACGCGGGATCGAGCGTGCCGTCGGTGAGGTAGCGCAGCAGCGCGAAGTTGCCCGCCGAGCTCGCTCCCTCGTAGACCCAGCCCGCGACGACGATCTTGCCGAGCGAGTCGATCGTGACCGCCTGCGCCGCATCCCAGTTCGTCGTGCTGATCTTGGTGATCACCTTGCCGCCGGTGCCGAACAGCGGATCGAGGTGGCCACTGTCATCGAGCTGCACGAGCGCGACATCGTTCTGCACCTGCCCCGCGAGCACGATCGAGCCCGAGGGAGTGAGAGTGATCGCGCGCGCCGCGCCGATCGTCGAGCCAAAGATGTTCGACAACATCCCGGAGTCGAAGTTGAACGTGTTGTCGATGAAGCCGTCGCCGTCGTAGCGCACGACCGAGAAGTCGCCCTCACCGCCGGCCGCGAGGATGCGCTCCTCGCCCTGGATGGTCTGCAGGGCGAGCGCGTAGATCGAGTCGCGCGCACCGTTGGCGTTGATCGCCGTGAAGCTGATGCCCTGGTCGCCGAAGCCGGTGTCGAGGGCACCGCTCGGCAGGTAGCGTACGAGCGCGAAGTCCACGCCGGTCTGGCTCGCACCACGGTTCGAGTCGCCGCCGACGACGATCTTGCCGTCGGCCTGCAGCACCAGGGCGTTGGCGTTATCGGAGTCGTTGCCGAGCACGGTCATGACCTTGCCGCCATTGCCGAAGTCCGGATCGAGCGTACCGTTCGGCAGATAACGCGCGAGCGCGAAGTCGTTGCTCGTCGTCGCGCCGGTCGTGACGCCAGCCGCGACGATCTTGCCGTCGGGCTGGAGCGCGATCGCGTGGATCTCGTCGCTCTTGCCCGCGAAGTCGGTGAGCACGCGACCGTTGTCGCCGAAGGTGAGGTCGAGCTGGCCATCGCGTTCGAGGCGGATCAGCGCGAAGTCACCCAGGCGCTCGGCGCTGCGCCCTGCGACCACCACCTTGCCGTCGGCCTGCACCGCGACCGCGTACCCGTAGTCGTCGGAGCCACCGGGGCCGAGCATCACGCGGCCACCGGCGAAGCTGGTATCGAGCGATCCGGGTGGGCCGATCACGGTCACGCTGATCTCCGACTGCGCGGCGGCGGTGCCGATCGTGCCGCGGATCGCGACCTGCGTCGGCAACGAGTGCGGCGCGGTCGCGTCCACGTGAAGCACCATGATGCCGCTCGAGGCGTCGGCGGCGATCGTGAGCGGCTCGGCGGTCACGCCGCTCGGAAGTCCGACCATCGTCACCTCGACGGCGCCGGTGATGCCTTCACGACGGAACACGCGGACCTCGAAGTCGGCCGACGTGCCCTGCATGATCGGAAACGCGGTGCCCTCGGTACCGACCTCGAACAGCGCGGGCTCCGGGGCATCCGGCGTCGCGGCGTCGGGCGTCATCTCCGCCGGAGGCTCTTCGACGGAGCCGCAGCCGGCGTTCGAGGTGAGGGAGGCGAGGAGAGCGGTGGACAGGATGGTCTTGAACAAGGTCATGGGGGCTCGCTTCGTGGATCGGCCGGTGAAGTGCTCCGACCGGGCACTTCGTTACAGCCGCCCGCAAAGCTAGTGACGCCCCCGCAGACGCGCCCCCTAACGATTCGCTACTGACTCCCTAAGAGTTTCCTAAGCGGCGAGATCCGCAGCCTTGGCGCCAGTGAAGCGCTGTCGATCACCACATGTGGGCCGTGCACCGGAGCGACCTGGCGGATCGGCCACTCGAGCGCCTGCGCGAACGCAGCGCCGAGCGCCACCTTGTCCTTGACGAGCAGCTTCCACATGCGGCTCTGGCGCAGCTCCCCGCCGCCTGTCCCGGTCAGCCGCAGCAGCAGGCGCGTCCTCAGGTTCGCAGGCGCGGTGACATGGAACAAGAAGTCCGCGCACACCAGCGTCCCACTCGCGCGGTGAAACACGATCGTCTCGTCGATCTTCGGCACGCCGGCGAGCCGGAGCGCTTCGAGCGCATCGCGCCACGCCGGCTCCGGATCGGTCAACGACCGCGCGCGTGGCAGGTCGGCGCGCTTGGCGGCGAGCCCTGGCGGCGCATGCAGCGTCGCGCGCGGCCACCGCGCCATCGCCTGGCCCGCATAGAGATGATGCAAGAGGTTGGGCGCGATCACGTGGGCCACCTCGCCCTCCCTCTCGATCGCCGCCGCCGCCGCATCGTCGAGCTTGCACGGGTTGTAGATCGCGAGCGTACGGTCGGCGAGCCGCGCGACGGTCGCGTACACCGGCAGCCGCGCTCCGCCGGGCAGCCGCGCATCCGGCCCCTGCACGCGCCACAGATCGCCATCGATCGCTTGCATCCACTCAGTCAAGCACGCCTGACCGTTATCGTCAATCATCCTTGACTATATGGCCCGCGGCGTGGTCCCCTGAGACATGCTGCGCCTTCCCCGGTCGACGTTCGAGCTGCTGCTCCGCGCGGCCCGCCTGGTCAACGAGCGCGCGATCGCCCGCGTCCAGCGCGCAGGAGCCACCAACCTCCGGCTCGCGCACACCGCGCTGTTCCCTCACATCACCGATGCCGGCATCCGCCAGACCGAGCTCGCGGACAAGCTCGGCGTGACCAAGCAAGCCATCGGCCCCCTCGTCGACGACCTCGAGCGCGACGGCGTCGTCGAGCGCATCCCCGATCCCGCGGACGCGCGCGCCAAGCTCGTGCGCTGGACCGCCAAGGGGCGGCGCGCCCTCCGCGAAGGCCTCGGCGTGCTCGCGCAGCTCGAGGCCGAGCTTGCCGAGGAGGTCGGCCCCCGCAAACTCGCCGCCCTCGCCGATACCCTCGAGGCCCTGATCGCGGCCGTCGCTCCGAAAACAGGGACGGTTTCAAGTTAGCAAAGTTAGCGAACGTAGACCCTCGAGATCACGAGCCTGCGCGGGGACGGTTTCAAGTTGCAGGCGTGTGGGACGACGCTATTGCGCTCGGACGATGGTGCCGACGCCGCGGTCGGTGAACAGCTCAGCGATCACGTTGTGCGGGGTGCGGCCGTCGATCAAGTGGACGGCGTGAACGCCGCCGGAGAGCGCGTCGAGGATCGAGCGCGCCTTGAGCGCCATTCCGCCCTGGACCAGGCCGGTGTCGAGCTTGGCGCGCAGCGTGGCGGGGGTGAGGTCGGTGACGAGCTCGCCACCCTCGACGATGCCGGGCACGTCGGACAGGTAGATGAGCTTCTCGGCGCCGAGGGCCTTCGCGATGCCGGCGGCGACGAGGTCGCTGTGCATGTTGAAGCTCTCGCCCTCGGGGCCGAGGCCGATGGGGGAGATCACCGGGATGTACTGCTGGCCGAGCAGGGACTCGAGGAACGGGCGGTTGACCTCGACGAGCTCGCCGACCTGGCCGAGGTCCTTGCCGTCGAGGCGCTGCAGCTTCTTGGCGCGCAGCAGCGCGGCGTCGCTGCCCGAGAGGCCAATCGCGTGACCGCCGCGCCGGTTGAGCATCGCGACGAGATCGGCGTTGATCGCGTCGAGCACGCTCTCGACGACCTCGAGATCCGGGCCCGAGGTGACGCGCAGCCCGTCGACGAACTCCGGCGTGCGGCCGCGCGACTCGAGCGCGCGCGTGATCGACTGGTCACCGCCGTGCACGACGATGGGTGACAGCCCCACGGAGTGGAGCAACATGACGTCATCGCAGAACGCGCGCAGCGAGCCGTCCTTGCCCATCGCGGCGCCGCCGAACTTGATGACGCAGCGCTTGCCGCGAAACCGCGAGATGTAGCCGAGCGCCTCGACGAGCACGGAGCGCTTGAAGGAGGGCGTGTAGTTGGTGAGCTTGTCATCCTTGCCCACGCCGCCATCGGCCTTCTCGACGATCAGCGATGTGTAGTCCGCGTTGAGCTTGACGTAGTCGTACGACAGGTCGCAGCCGTAGGCCTTCGCGATGTGCTCGCCGGCGCGCAGGTCGACCAGGATCGTGCACTCGGGGTCGCGCAGGCGCGCCCGGATGCCGGCGCGGTCGAAGGCGACGGGCGCACGATCGTAGACGGTGACGCCGTTGATGACGACGCGCGCCTGCGCCGGCTCGATCGGCAGCGCCAGCGATCCCGCGCGCGCCCCGACGGTGGCGAGGATGCGGCCCCAGTTGGGATCGGCGCCGAAGATCGCCGCCTTGACGAGCGGCGAGCCGCAGATGCTCTTCGCGATGTCGCGCGCGATGTCGTCGCTCGGTGCGCCGAGCACGCGGGCCTCGAGGCGCTTGGTCGCGCCCTCGCCGTCCGCCGCGATCTCGCGTGCGAGCTCGTCGAGCAGATCCGAGAGCGCCGCGAGGAACGCGTCGTACGCGGGCGTGCCGGTCTGCGTGATTCTCGTGTTACCGGCGCGGCCGTTCGCGAGCACGAACACGCTGTCGTTGGTGCTCATGTCGCCGTCGATCGTCAGTTGCTCGAACGTCTCGCGCGTCGCCTCGTCGAGCGCGGTATCGAGGACCACGGGATCGATCGCGCAGTCGGTGACGATCACGGCGATCACCGTCGCGAGCTGCGGCGCGATCATGCCGGAGCCCTTGCACACGGCGGCGATGGTGACCGCCTTGCCATCGAGCTCGATCGTCCGCGACGCGAGCTTGCGCGTCGTGTCCGTCGTCATGATCGCCTCCGCGGCACGCTCGGGATCCGGCCCCAGCTGCGCGGCGCATGCGGGCAGCGCGGCGACGACCTTCTCGGCGGGCATCGGCATCCCGATCACGCCCGTCGACCCGGTGACCACCTGCCCCGGCTCGACGCCGAGCGCACCCGCGGCTGCATTCACGATCGTGCGCACGGCCTCGGCCCCCGACGGCCCGGTCAGCGCGTTCGCGCAGCCGCTGTTGACGACGACCGCGCGCACGCGCGCCGCCGGCAACCTCGCCTCCGCGTCGGCGACCGGCGCTGCTTTCGCGCGATTGATCGTGAACGCGCCGGCGCACGCCGCGTCGGTGTCGGACACGAACAGCGCCAGGTCGGGGCGCATCGGCTTGATGCCGCTCGCGACGCCCGCGAACCGAAATCCCTGCGGCAGCTTCATCCGTGCCTCCCGAGGTGCTGGAGGCCGGCCATCCGCGGCGCACCGAGGACGAGGTTCAAGTTCTCGACCGCCTGTCCCGCCGCCCCCTTCAGCAGATTATCGAGCGCGGCGGTGACGACACAGACGTCGTCCTTCGCGGCGATGCCGACGTGGGTCTGGTTGGTGCCGACCACGTGCCGGAGCGAGACGTCTTCAGGTGAATCGACGACCACCACGGTAGGGTCGCCAGCATAGTCCGAGCGCAGCAGGGCGGTCAGGTCCGCCGACGACAACGTGCCCCGCAGCCGCGCGTTGATCGTCGCGAAGATGCCTCGCGCGACCGGCAACAGGTGCGTCGTCAGGATCACGCGCGGACGCGCTCCCTCGGCCGCGACGCGCCCGAGCGCCATCTCGATCTCCGGCACGTGCTGGTGACGCAGCACGCGATACGCGCGCACGTTCCCGTGCATCTCGCCGAGGCTCAACGCCTCCTCCGCCTTGCGCCCGGCACCGGTCACGCCCGACCCCGCGGCGACGATGACGTCGCGCTCGATCAATCCGTGGCGCGCGAGCGGCGCCATCGCGGTGATCACGCATGTCGCGTAGCAACCGGGGTTGGCGACGAGCTCGGCGCCCGCGATGTCATCGGCGAACAACGACGTCAGGCCGTAGGTCGCCTCGCCGCTCGCGCGGTACGCGTTCGACAGATCGATCACCTTGGCGCCCGCCGCGCGCATGACCGGCGCGATCGCGGTCGCGGCTTCGGGTGGCACCGCGAGCAGTGCGGCGTCGGGCCGCAGCGCGAGCACCTGCTCGAGCCGCTCGAACACGAGGCCACCGTCGTCGACCCGCGTCTGCGCGGAGACGCGCGTGCCGGCCAGCGTGTCACTCGCAGCGGCGATCAGCCGCGCGGCCGGGTGCACGGCGAGGAGCTTCGCGAGCTCCAGGCCCGAATAGCCACCGGCGCCAAACAGCGCGACCTGCGCGTGCGTCATGGGGGACGTTATAGAGCATCGCGCCCGCGCGGTCGCGCCCGGGCGCGGGATCCGTGCGTCGTCGAGGCCGAGCGCTCAAGCCCGATTCTTCGCCTTCATCGCGCGATCGATCTCGCGCTTGTCGTCGGCCTCCCGCTTACTCGCGCGCTTGTCGTGCTGCTTCTTGTGCGTGACGAGGCCGAGCTCGACCTTGACGCGGCTGCCCTTGAAGTACAGCGCGAGCGGGATCAGCGTGAAGCCCTTGAGCTGCGTCTTGTCGCCGAGCTTGTCGAGCTCGTGGCGGTGCATGAGCAGCTTGCGGACACGCGCGACCTCGTGCCCCCAGCGGTTCGCCTGCGCGTACTCGTTGATCTGGATCCCGTGGAGGTACGCCTGACCCTTGCGGATCTCGACCCACCCGTCGGCCATCGTGACCTTCGCGTCACGCAGGCTCTTCACCTCGGAGCCGACGAGCGCGATGCCGGCTTCGTAACGCTCGTGAATGAGGAAGTCGTGCGACGCCTTGCGGTTCGTCGCGACGACCTTGGTAATTGGCTCGGCTGATCTGGCCATCGAACGCCCTGGGGTAACAGATTTCGGTATCCTGCCGCCATGAGCAACGTCCTCGTGAACTTCCGGCTCGACGCAGATCGGCCGGTGCGGGTGAAGTGGCTGGCGACGGACGGGGTTCCGGGCGACGGCTACAAGGCCCAGATCACGGCGGTGCTCCTCGGGAACCAGCGGCTCGCGATGGACAGCTCGGCGATCCTCGAGCAGACGGCTCCCGATCCGGCGGGCGGCCTCGGCGGCTACGTGGTCGTGTTCAACGGCATGGTCGGCTTCGCCGACGATCATCCCGATCGCCCGCACGTCGAGCGAATCACCGATGCGGAGATCGCGTACGAGCTCGCGTTCGTGCACGACCACAGCGGGCGCCTCGCGGTCGAGGACGAGGACTACAAGATCGTCGAACGACCAGCGGCGATGGCGCACAAGATCAGCGGCCGGAATGCGTGAGGACACGCCGAGCCGCACGGCGCAATGGGTCGCCGCGGCGCGTGGCATGGGCATGCTGCTGCCCGCGGATCAGCGGATCGCTGACGATCCGTACGGGCTCGCGTTCGCGTCCCCCACGCTCGCGCGGATGCTCGACGAGCGGCGACCACGGGCGCTCGCCCACCTGCCGTTCTTCAAGCACTGGGTCGCGTACATGCAGGTGCGCACCCGCCTGCTCGACGACGCGGCGCGCGCGTTCGTGGCCTCGGGCGGGCGGCAGATCGTGCTGCTGGGCGCCGGCTTCGACTGCCGGGCGTTGCGCCTGCACGAGCTCGACGAATCGACGGTGTTCGAGGTCGATCACCCGGCGACGCAGCACCACAAGCAGGCCACGCTGCGGCGAATCGGCGCCGAGTCGCCGGCGCGTTACGTGACCTGGGACTTCGAGGCGAGACCGCTCGACGAGCTCACCGGCGCGCTGGCCGACGCCGGTCACGATCGCGCGGCGCCGACGCTGACGATCTGGGAGGGCGTGACGATGTACCTGACCGAGCCGGCGATCGACGCCTCGCTGCGCGCGATCGCCGACTGGAGCTCCGGCAGGTCACAGCTCGCGATGACCTACTTCGACCGCTCGCGCCTCGACAAGCCATCGCTGGTGACGCGCGCCGTCCAGGCGGCGGTCGCGCAGCTCGGCGAGCCGTTCAAGTGGGGCTGGAAGCCCGAGCAGCTCCCCGGCTACCTCGCGCCGCGCGGGTGGCTCGTGCAGCGCGACGTCTCGATCCGCGAGGCCGCCCAGGAGCTGCTCGCCCCCCAGCTCGCCCGCACGATCGGCCGGGCGGACAGCCGCATCGCGTTCGCCGTGGCGTCGGAGCGCGTCGCGCTCGTCCAACAGTGATCGCCTGACTTCCCGCGGCGGTCGCGGGTGCTAGAACGCTAGGGTGCGACGACGGTTTCTGATCGCTCTCGCGATCCTCGCGGCGGCGCACCTCTATATCTGGTGGCGGATCGTGCTACCGCTGGCGTCGCCCTACTGGCAGGCCGGCACCACACTCATCGTGCTGTTCGCTCCGAGCTTCCCGCTCACGATCCGCATCGGGCGCAGGCTGACGCGCGAGGCCGCACGCCCATGGTTGCTCACGGGCTATCTGTGGTTCGGGCTCGCGGCGTATCTGTTGATCGGAGCGGTCGTGAGCCACCTCGCGGTCGCGTTCGGGGCATCGGCACGGGAAGCCGCGCTCGCGGGTGGCGGGGGTGCGCTCGCGGTCGTGCTCGGCGGCCTGCTGCAAGTCGCGCGCGGGCCCACCGTGCGTCGCGTGCGCGTACCGCTGACCGGCCTGCCCGTGCCCTCCTACACGATCGCCCACCTCACCGACGTCCACATCGGTCCGCTGATCGGGCGCGAGTTCGCCGAACAGCTCGTGCAGCGCGTGAACGCGCTCGGCGCCGATGCGATCGTGATCACCGGCGATCTCGTCGACGGGCACCTCCACGAGCTGCGCCCGCACATCGAGCCGCTCCGCGAGCTGCGCGCGCGCGATGGCGTGTTCGCGGTGACCGGCAACCACGAGTACTACTGGGACGCCGAACCGTGGCTCGCGCACCTGGGCTCGCTCGGCATCCGCGTCTTGCGCAACGAGCACGTCTCGCTGGCGAACGCCGTCGAGCTCGCGGGCGTCGACGACTCGTCGGCGACCGAGGACGTGCCCGCCGCCGTCGACGGCCGTGACCCGGCGCGTCCGCTCGTGCTGCTCGCCCATCATCCGCGGACGATCGAGCGCGCGGCCGTCGCGGGGGTGGACCTCCAGCTCTCGGGGCACACGCACGGCGGGCAGCTGCTGCCGTGGGGCTGGCTCGCGCGCCTCTGGGATCCCAAGGTCTCGGGCCTCGCGCGGTTCGGCGCCACGTGGCTCTACGTCAGCGAGGGCACCGGCTACTGGGGCCCGCCGCTGCGCGTGGGCACGCGATGCGAGATCGCGGCGATCACGCTCACGCCGGCGTGAGCGCGCGCGTCGCGAGCCCGACGCCTCACCCCCAGGCCTGGATCGCGCGCTCGCCCGCGGCTCGGCCGCGCTGGTAGTCGGCAAACAGCGCCACCGGATCCGTCGTCGTGCGTCCCGTCCGCAGGTGCTCCGCCGGTGCGATCTCGACGATCCTGCAGTCGGGCGGCGGCGAGCGGAGGAAGGCGACCGACCGCGCGTAGACCTCGCGATACCGCCGGAACGTGGCGACCAGGCCCGGATGCCGGCGCAGCGCCGCGACCGCGAACACGGACTCGAAGCGAGAGGGGCCGCCGAACACCCAGGGCCGCGAGCGGATGACGAGGATCTTGCGCGCCCCCATGCGGTACGCGTGCTCGACGGGGATCGGCGCGCTCACCCCACCATCCGCGAACCGCCGCCCGCGCACGGTCACGAAGCTCCTGAACAACACGGGCACCGCCGACGAGGCGAGCAGCACTTCGTTCATGTCCGCGGCGGTCGGCTCGAGGAACTCGGCGTCCCCCGAGGCGACGTCCGTCACCGCCACGTGGAAGCGCGTCGGGTTCGCGGCGGCGGCGGCGCAGTCGAGAGGATCCTCGGCGTCGAACGCGGACCACAGGTACTCGAGATCCATCCAGTGGCCGCCGCGCATGAACCGCCACGGGTCGAGGAACTCGGGGCGCGACATCAGCGTCGTGTAGCAGCGCCGGTTGCGGCCGTGCTGCCCTGCCAGGTGCGAGGCGAGGTTGCACGCCCCCGCCGAGCTGCCGACCGCGAGCTCGAACGGATGAAACCTCTGCTCGTGAAAGACGTCGAGCACGCCGGCGGCGTAGATGCCGCGCATGGCGCCGCCCTCGACGACGATCGCGGTGCGCGGCGTGATCATCTCAGTACGGATCGTGGTGTCGCTTGGCCGCATGGATGTCGGCGACCAGTCCGAAGTGATCCGACGGCCAGACGCCATCGACCGGCTGGTCCATCACCACCCTAGCGCTGAGCGGCTCGCCGGACAGGTGCTTGCCCGGACCGCGTACGAACGCGTAGTCGATCCGACGCGACGGCTCGCGTGCGCGCAGCGCATACGGATTGCGTCGATCGTACGTGAGGCCCGGGTCGCGGCCATCCGCCGTGGTCGCCCAGCAATCGGCGAAGTACACGCACTCGCCGCCGAGGCCGGTCAGCCCGCGCAGGTATCGAATCTCGTCGGAGTCTGGATCGGCGTTGAAGTCACCGAGCAACACCGGCGATGGCCCATCGATCGGCGCGAGCCGCGCGACGTGTGCCGCGAGTGCCTTCACCTGCGCGCACCGGACGTGGCCGAGGTGCAGCTGCCACGTCAAGTGCGTCACGAACACCGGCAGCGGGCCGTGCGGACAGTCGACGCGCGCGAACGCGACCGTCCGCGTGTCGAGCCCGGCGGGCGTGGGCAACTCGAGCCGCTGCACGTCGACGAGCGGGTGCGGGGACAGCACCGCATTGCCGAACGTGAGCCCGCCGCCGACGTCCCACGCCGGCACGTACTGGACGTTCCAGCCCAGACCGTCCGCGATCTCGTGCGCCTGGCTCGGCAGCCCGGTGAACCCGAGCACCTCTTGCAGCCCGACCACGTCCGCGTCGAGCGCGCGCAGTCCCTCGCGGATCAGCGGCAGGCGCTCGGCCCACGGCCCTTGCCGGTTCCAGATGTTCAGGGTCGCGACGCGCCACACGTCACCGCGATCGGCAGCCTGCACCATAGCGGCTGCATCCTATGCCGCGTCCACCGTTTCGCGCCTAAGATGGGCGCCGGCTTGATCGACTATTCGCCTCAGCGCTGGCGAAGCCACTTCTTCGATCTCCAGGGATCGCTGGTCAAAGAGATCGCCTATCGCGTCGGGTTCGTGACCCTCACGGCGGTGTTCGTCGCGATCGCGCACCACTACCACGAGGACGTCGCGATCAACGGCACCCCGCACGCGCTCGTCGGCGGCGCGCTGTCCCTGCTGCTGGTCTTCCGCACGAACACGGCGAACGATCGCTACTGGGAAGGCCGACGCTTATGGGGCGGCGTCGTCAACAACGCGCGGAACCTGCGCCGGAAGGCCGATGCGCTGTTCGCCGACGATCCGGTGACCGCCCAGGCGCTCGTCGACTGGACGGTCGCCTTCACGTGGGCGATGCGCGCCCACCTCGTCGGCGAGAAGTCCGTCGGCACCGCATCGCGGCTGTCCGCCGAGGACCAGGCCCGCGCGCTCGTCGCGACGCATGTCCCGGTGTACTGCGCCTCGAAGCTGACCGCGATCATCGCGGAGGCCCGGCGCAGGACCGCGATCTCCGACATCCAGCAGCAGATGGTCGACACCGACGTGCAGGCCCTCGTCGACTACCTCGGCGGCTGCGAGCGCATCGACTCCACGCCGCTGCCCTTCGCGTACGCGGTCCACCTCCGGCGCATCCTCGTGCTGTATTGCGCCACCCTCCCCTTCGCGCTCGTCTCGGCGTTCGGCGAGTGGACCGTCGTGGTCAGCCTGTTCATCGCGTACATCCTGATCGGCATCGAAGAGATCGGCACCGAGATCGAGGGCCCGTTCGGCCGTCGCCACAACGACCTTCCGCTCGATCGCATCTGCGAACGCCTGCAAGCCAACCTCACGTCTCCCGAGAACAAGGCATGACCAAGCACCTGCTCTCCGGCCACGCCCGCTTCCGCGCCGAGTACTTCGAAGGCGAAGCCGACTACCTGCGCACGCTCGCACGGGACGGCCAGAACCCTTCCACGCTCTTCATCGGCTGCTCCGACTCGCGCGTGATCCCCGAGCTCCTCACCACGTCCTCGCCCGGCGAGCTGTTCGTCGTGCGTAACATCGCCAACGTCGTCCCGCCGCTCGAGCACGCGGACGCCTCCGTCGGCGCTGCCATCGACTATGCGATCACCGTCCTCGAGGTCCCGCACGTCATCGTGTGCGGCCACGACGGCTGCGGCGGCGTCAAAGCCGCGCTCGACGGCATCGAGAAGCTCTCCCATCTCTCGAGCCTCCACGAGTGGCTCGGCTGCATCACCCCCGCCGCGACCGCCGCGCGTGCGCTCGCCCCTTCGTCCGACGAGCTCCTGCGCGCCGCCGTCGAGGAGAACGTCCTCGAGTCGATGAGCAACCTGCTCACCTACCCGGCCATCGCGCGCGGCATGACCGAGCACACGCTCTCCTTCCACGGCTGGGTCTACGACCTCGCGACCGGCAGCGTCCGCGTCTACGACGTCTCCACCGAGGAGTTCGTCCCCGCCGAGCGCGTCAGCGCCGCCTCGAGGTGATCACTTCGAGCTCCACTGCAGCTCGAGGGAGAGCTCCTCGCGGTCGCCTTCGACCTCGTGCTCGACGACGAGGGCGGCATCGGCGGGCACCTCGAAACGGCGGTTCTCCACCTGGATGCGGAACGGCTCCCCTTGCTCGAGGGCATCGGCGAGCCGGCGGAGGGTGGCGACGAACTGAGCCTTGTTGACGTTCTTCTCGATATCGCGCTCGGACATCCGGCGACTGTAGCGAGTCGCCTGCCGATCTGCGAAGAGGCCCATCCCGTCAATCGCTACCGGCGTCCGGCGTGCATTCGTCGATGCGGGCCTCGGCGGCCGCGTCGCGGCGATAGACGATCCGAGTCAGCTGGAGCTCGCGGTTCGGGCGAGGCTCGAACACCAGGTCGACTCGCGCGATCTCCACATCACAGGACGTGTCCATGCACTTCGCGCCCGCGAGCAGCTCGAGGATGCGGCGCAGCTCGAAGTCGCCGGGGACGTAGCGTGCGCGTGTGGATGCGCTCGAATCACTGCGCTCGAGGCCCCGCGGATACACCACCTCGACCCCCTTCGCCGGAAGGTACGTCGCCACGATCTCGTCGACGTTGTAGCCCTGGTAGTCAGCGAGAACGCAGAGCGCGCGCATCATCCGGGCGCGATCACGCGTGCGCGGGTTGACCGGCAAGGCCCGGTGATCGTCGACGAGCTCCCATCGGGCCTCGGCCACGCGTGCCGCCAGCCTGCAGTCGTCATGATCGATCAAGGGCACGAGGGCCGCCGCCAGACGCTCGCCGGCGGCGGACCGGCCCGCCATGGGATCCGGCACCACCTGGCGCAATGCGAAGATCGCGTCGATCTTCGCGCGCGGGGAATAGGTTTCGTCGCCGATCACGGCGAACAGGACGTCGGGGGCGCGCCTCGCGTCGACGTGGTCGATGGCCGCCTCGAGGTGACGACGGGAGACCGCATCGGCGGCCTCCTCGGCCGACACACTCATCACGATCGAGGTCGCGTCCTTGCCGAGCGCCTCGAGCATCGCCGCCAACTCGAGGCGCTGCGTCGGCGGGATCACGTTGGCGAACGCCTGCGTCATCTCGTCATCGCCGATCGTCGGAAGTGCGCGCAGCACGTCGTCCGGGACGGCACCAGGCTCGGCGCCGAGCAGCCCGATCACCATGGCGCGGCGCAGGCACGGATCCGACATCGTCTCGCTGTCCTCGGGCTCGGCGATCATCGCCGTGCACATCACCTCCGTTCGCCGCGTGCAGACGAGGTTGCCTTCGCGGATCAGCCGATACGCCAGCGGGCGCCGGTCCGGCGCGGGTAGACGCTCGATGAAGTCGTGCAGCGTGGCACCGGTGACGGCCGTGTGATCCGGGCCGGCGGCGGTGGCTCGAGCCTGAACGTTGCTGGGCGCGCTCCGCGGAGGCGATGGCTGCGGGGCACATCCGACCAACGCGACCACCGCGGCGCAGACCCCGAGCGAAGCATGCGTGCCCATCTGCCTGTCAGACGGACGAGGTGCAGCCATGTTGCGTTGTTCGTGCGCGGACGCGCGCGCAGCCACGAGTTGTAGAGGTTTGCCAGCACGCGCTGCCCCGTGGCGCGCTACCCCCAGAGCATGCGGTGTGCTCTCGCGCTCACGATCGCAGCGGTGCTGGCAGGCAGCGCACACGCCGGCGATGACCCGGTGCGGTTGCGGCTCGGCACGCTCGCCGTGGACGGCAGCCGCTACATGCAAGACATCCTCGCGCTCGCGAAGGAGATCGAGCATCGCACGCGCGGCTCGGTGCTCCTCGAATGGCGGCCAAACGGCCAGCTCGGCGACGACGTGGCCCTGGCGAAGCGGGTGCTTGCGGGCACGCTCGACGGCGGCGGCTTCACCGAGACCGGGCTGATCGCGATCGCCCCCGAGATGGACGTCTGGCGCTACCCGGGCCTGTTTCAGACCTACGACGACGTTGACCGTGCGACCGCTGCCCTCGATGCGCGCATCCGCGAGTTGTTCGACAAGCGAGGGACCGTGTTCGTGATGTGGGCCGACCTCGGGTTTGCGCACGTCTTCTCGAGTGCGCGGATCTCGAGCCTACGTGACGTGCTCCTGCGCGCGGCGAACTGGCTCCCGCTGCCCCTCGACCAGACGCTCACCCGTGCGGTCGCGAATGGTTCCGCGAAGGCGTGGTCGCTGCCTCCGCTGTTCGTGCTCGCGATGGGGGCGAAGCCGCACTCGATGTCGAACCTGCGCTACCGCTACGTCGTAGGTGGACTCGTG
>Ga0247822_10000521_pt1 | contig 20931 bp, 16 predicted proteins | sample 13C_Cellulose_Da_FD_192423 | JGI IMG/M metagenome (GOLD analysis project Ga0247822, IMG submission 192423) | Soil microbial communities from agricultural site in Penn Yan, New York, United States - 13C_Cellulose_Day30 | ecosystem: Environmental > Terrestrial > Soil > Agricultural land | place...
CTGCCGTCTTGCCTGTCGCGCCCGGCGCTGGACGAGGACGCCCTGATGAAGCTGTCGCCGTCGCAGCGCCGGCTGGCGCGCGAGCGTGGGGCGATCCCGGTGGTCGGCCCGGCGGCGACGCCGGCTCCGGCTGCGGCGCGCGCGGGCGACGGCAGCCCGGTCGCGACGCCGATCCAGCTCGATCCGCGCGACGAGGTCGTGACCATGTCGCCGCTGCGCAAGCGGGTGGCCGAGCGCCTGGTCCAGGCCCAGCACGAGACCGCGTCGCTGACGACCTTCAACGAGGTCGACATGACGGCGGTGATGGAGGCGCGCGCCCGTTACAAGGACGCGTTCGAGAAGGCGCACGGCGTGAAGCTGGGCTTCATGTCGTTCTTCGCGAAGGCGTGCGTGGCGGCGTGCAAGCTGTTCCCCGGCATCAACGCCGAGATCGTCGGCGACAAGATCGTCTACAAGAAGCACTACGACTTCGGCATCGCGGTCTCGACCCCGCGCGGCCTGGTGGTGCCGGTGCTGCGTGACGTCGACGGCCGGTCGTTCGCCGAGATCGAGAAGGGCATCCTCGAGCTCGCCGAAAAGGCGCGCACCGGCAAGCTCGCGCTCGACGACCTGATGGGCGGCACCTTCAGCATCACCAACGGCGGCATCTACGGCTCGATGATGTCGACGCCGCTCCTGAACTATCCGCAGACCGGCATCCTCGGCATGCACAACATCGTCAAGCGGGCGATGGTCGTCGGCGACGAGATCAAGGTGCGCCCGATGATGTACGTCGCGCTGACCTACGACCACCGGGTCGTCGACGGGCGCGAGGCGGTGTCGTTCCTGGTCGCGGTCAAGGACCGGCTCGAGTCGCCGGACCGACTGCTGCTCGAGGTCTGAGCTCGCGGCGGGTGGGGTGGGAGGGCGGTTCGATGTCGGACCACCGTGGTAGGGCCTCGCTGCGTCGCCTGGGGTGGACCCGGTCGGGCGGCGAGGAGGTTCGTGATGCTGGATGTGCAGGAGAGCGAGACGGCGGCCGGAGGCTGGCGCGAGGCCGATCAGCAGCTGCGGCGGCTGGCGGCGCGGCGGGCGGCGCTGGATCTCGAGGAGGCCCGCTGGCTGGTGATCGCGCGGCGGGAGCGGGTCCACGCGCACCTCGGGCTCGGCTCGTTCTTGCAGTACGTGGAGCGCGTGCTCGGCTACCGGCCGCAGACCGCCCGCGAGCGGCTGCGCACCGCCGAGGCGCTCGAGACGTTGCCGGCGACGCGGGCGGCGCTCGACGACGGGCGGCTCAGCTTCTCGGCGGCGCGTGAGCTGACCCGGATCGTCACGCCGGAGACCGAGCGGGTCTGGCTGGCCGAGACGGCGAACAAGACGATCCGCGAGGTCGAGGCGGCGATCGCCGGCCGTGCTCGCGGTGACCTGCCGTGGGACCGGCGCGACCCGCAGCTGGCGCCGAAGGTCGTGCGCCTCGAGCTGGCGCCATCGACCTACGCGCTGTTCCTGGAGACGCGCCGCCAGCTCGAGCGGCAGGCCGGTCAGGCGCTCAGCGATGACGAGCTCATGGCGGCGCTGTGCCGGCGCGAGCTCGGCGGGGCGGGGGATGCAAATGGGCGGTCGCCGCATCAGATCGCCGTCACGGTGTGCGCGGATTGCCAGCGCGCCTGGCAGGACGGCGGCAACCAGTCGATCGAGATCTCGCCGACCGAGGTCGAGCGGATGCGTTGCGATGCCGTGGAGATCGGGAGGATCGACGGCGACAAGCCGGCGAGGGCGGCGCAGTCGGTCCCGCCGGCCATCCGGCGGATGGTCCTGGCGCGCGACCACCATCGCTGTACGGTGCCCGGCTGCCGGGCGGCGCACGATGTCGATGTCCACCACGTCGTGTTGCGGTCGCGCGGGGGTAGCCACGATCCGACGAACCTCACCGCGATGTGCTCGACGCATCACACGGCGGTGCATGACGGCATCCTCCGCGTCGAAGGCACCGCGCCGGATCAGCTGGTGTTCAGGCACGCGGACGGGCGTTTGTACGGCGCGCCGCCGACGGGCGAGGTTGCCGTGGCCGACGGCGCGGCCGTGGACGACCGTCGCTCCCACGTGGGAGATGGCGCGCTGCGGCCGGCCGCCCCTGCGCGGTCGTCGCGGGCGCGGCGCGCCAAGGAGGCGTGCGGGTTCGGCTATCGGGGCGGATTCGCGCGGTCAGGCGCGCGTGGAGGAGGCGCCGACTACCAGGAGCGGAACCACAGCGAAGCCCCAGCCGGGCGCTGGTCGCCGTCGACGTGGAGCGGCTCGGTGGCATGGACGGCGAGGGCGGCGCCGGCCGGCGAGCCCGCGAGCGCGGTGACGGCCGCCGGGCCGGCCGAGGCCAGCTGCATCACCTGGGAGATGCCGGCGGCGGTGCCGAGCGCGACGAACGCGTCGTCGACGCCTGCGGCGCGCAGGGTGCCGGCGGAGGAGGGGAGGGCGCCGGTGAACCAGCCGGCGATGGCGATCTGATCTGCGGCGCCGGCGACGGCGGTGATGCCGTCGAAGTCGTCGCCACCGACCAGCCAGGCGCCACGCACGTCCGCGTCTGGGCCGAAGACCGCGACCAGGCCGTCGGCGTTGCCGCGGGCCGTGAGCACGCGGCCGGCAACGTCGACCTCGCCGCGGACGGTGCCGGCGACGGCCAGCGAGCCGCCGGCGAGCGCGACGACGCCGGCGCAGGTGTCTTCGCCGGGGCCGCCCCACGTTCGGAGCCAGGCCGGACGGCCATCCGCGTCGAGCACCGCCACGAAGCCATCGGCGCTGGCCGCCTGGGCGTCGATCGCGACGAGCGTCTCGCCGCGAAGCTCGGCCGTGCCGGTGAACGTGCCGGCGATGGCGATCTTCCCGCCGCCGAGCGCGGCGGCGCCGGTGATCTCGTCGGGGCCGTCACCGCCGACGCGGACCAGCGAGCGCACGGCGCCCGCGCGGTCGAGCTCGGCGACGAAGCCATCCGTCGTACCGGCGCTCGTGACGGTGCGCGCGCCGACCCGCAACGTGCCGGCGAAGCTGCCCGTGACCAGGAACCCGTTACCGCTCGCTCCCACGTGGGAGATCACAGCCCACTTGGTCGAGCCGACCCCGACCGTCCACCGCCTCGCGCCATCCACGACCGCGAGCCCGACCACCGCCGCCCCCGGCTCGCCCCGCAGCCCGGTGGCCAGCCCCGGCACAGCCGTCCCGGCCGCGCCACCGACCGCCACCGCGACGACCTCGCCGTCGATCGCCACCCCGGCGGCACTCGCCCCGAGCACTGCCGTCCACGCCACCCTACCGTCGCCGGCGACGCGGCGGGCGCGGTCGCCATCGGTCAGCACGATGGTGGCCTCGTCGAGCAGCGCGACGCCGCGGACCGGCGCCTCACTAGCGAGGGTCCACCGTCGCCCCGCCGGCGCCACCGGCCCGCCACCGCCGCCTCGCGGACAGCCAGTCAGTCCGAAAATCGCTGCGGCCGCCGCGAGCCTCGCCACGTTGCGAGACCCCGACAGCCGCGTCATGCCCGATGCGCTCCCCGATCGGGCGCAGAAGCTCAGAACTTCTTGCCCTGCGCGCGGAGGTCCTTCAGGACCGCGTTCAGGCCGCGCTTGTCGATCGTGCGCATGGCCCGCGCGCTCACCCGCAGGGTGATCCAGCGCTTCTCGTCCTCGAGCCAGAACCGCTTGTCCTGCAGGTTGACCTCGAACCGGCGCTTGGTATGGCGGTTCGAGTGGCTCACGTTGCTGCCGACCAGCGGCCGCTTCCCGGTGACATCACAAACGCGCGACATGGCTTCCTCGGAAGGCTAATGAGCCGAAGGGCTCAGATCTTCGACTCTTTGAACTCGACGTGCTTCCGCACGACCGGGTCGTACTTCTTGAGCACGAGCTTGTCGGGCGTCCGCTTGCGGTTCTTCGACGTGGTGTAGAAGTACCCGGTGTCCGCGGTCGACACGAGCCGGATGAGCTCGCGGCCGGACTTGCCTTTCTTCGCCATGACGCTGACTCCGCAATCTGCTTTGGATTCGAGGGGTTCGGCCGACAGACAGGAGTCCGACCGACCAAAGGGCCCCGACTTATGGCACAGGGCCCAGCCGATTTCAAGCCGGTAGGCGCCGGTGATCGCCTGCTAGCGACCGTCGCCGTCGCCGCGGGTCGGCGCCCTCGGCGCCGCGACCCCCGGCCGCGTCCCGGGCTCCTCGGCCGGATGCGTCGGCACGCCCTCGATCGACACCCCCGGGATCGTGCTGGTGCGCCGCTTGGCCCGCCGGTCGTCGATCCCCATCGCCACCACGGTCATGTCGTCGCCCGGCGGCGCGTTGCCGATGTGGCCGTCGACGTCCTGGAGGATCGCCTTCACGACGTCCTCGGCCGAGCCGCGCGCGGTCCGCAGCCGCCGCGACAGCCGCTTGAGCCCGTACTCGTTGCCGCGGGCGTCCCGCGCCTCGAGGATGCCGTCCGACACCAGCACCAGCAGGTCGCCCGAGTGCAGCTGCACGCGCGCCTCGCCGACCTCGAGCTCGGCGAGCACGCCGATCGGCACGATGTGCGCGCGGTCGGCCTGCAGCGGGAACACTCGCTCGCCCCGGCGCAGCAGCGGCACGCAGTGCCCGGCGTTGGTGAACACGAGCGTCCGCGACTCGAGATCGTAGATGGCGTAGACGAGCGTCGTGAACATCCCGTCGTCGCCGAGCTTGACCATCTCCTCGTTGACCCGGCGCAGCAGCCGCGCCGGCGTCCGCGAGATACCGGCGCGCGAGCGCAGCTCGCTGGTCAGCCGCGCCATGTAGAGCGCCGCGCTGATCGCCTTGCCGGCGACATCGCCGACGGCGAGGCCGAGGTGGCTCTCGTCGTGCCAGATGAAGTCGTAGAAGTCGCCGCCGATCTGGTAGGCCGGCTCGTAGTGCACCGCGAAGTCGAGGCCGACGACGTTGGGCACCTCCTGCGGCAGCAGCGAGCGCTGGATCTGCCGGGCCACCCGCAGGTCGCGTTCGAGCCGATCCTTGCGCACCAGCTGCGCCTGCATGCGCGCGGCATGGATCGCCAGCGCCGTCTGGTACGCCACGTTCTGCAGGAGGTCGACGTCCTCCTGCTTGAACGCGCCGCCCTTGCTCTCGACATAGATGACGCCGTAGTGGGTCGCCTGCGCCGAAAGCGGCGCGCCCATCCGCGTCCCCGCCACCTCGTTGCCGACCTCGGCGATCGCCGGTCGCGACGACTCGCCGAGCAGCACCCCGCGCCGGTCCTGGACGACGTGGGTGATGATCGTGCCCGGCACCCGCAGGTCGCCGGCGAAGCTGCGCTGCCGGCTCTTGTGCAGCTTCACCTGCAGCTCGCCGGTGCGCTCGTCCTCGACCAGCACGCCGACGGTCTCGGCCTGCGGGAACATGTCGAGCAGGTGGCCGACCACCGCCTCGACCAGCGCGTCGGGATCGGCGGTCTTGGCCGACGCGTCGAGGATCGCGGTCAGCGCCGACAGCTTGCGCTCGAGCAGCCGGAAGTTCTTGATCTCGGTCGGCGCGGCCAGGATCGCCGAGGTCCGCAGGAACTTGCCCGAGTCGGCCTCCTCGCGCGACTTCACGACCGGGCCGGCCGCCTCGACGATGGTCAGCCGGTTGTCGGTGGTCGGCGTGTGGGCACCGTGCTCGGGCGCCTCGACCCGGATCCGGTTCGACGCGATGACGATCTCGTCGCCGTGGGCGATCGGCAGCGGCGACGACAGCCGCGACCCGTTGACGTAGGTGCCGTTGTTCGACCCGAGATCCTCGAGCGCCCACCGCGGCCCGTCCTGGCGCAACCGCGCGTGCTGCCTCGACACCCGCATGTCGGGTACGAAGATCTGGCAGTCGGAGCGCCGCCCGATGATGTACTCGCCATCTGCCAGCTTGTAGCGGCGGCCGGCGTTGGGGCCGGCGATGAAGACGAGCGAGACCATTGTGGGGGAGGAACGTCTCTATACCACCCGGAATGCCACCGACAGAACCCGGCGGGATGAAACCGAGGTGACCCGGCCTACCACGCCTCGATCTCCTCCGATTTGGCCTTACAAGTCCCACGCTTACGCCGACCTGCCCGATCGATGAAGGCCGCTCGCCTTGACCGGATCTCGCCGGGGGGGTAACGACACCGAGTGCGTGCCCTAGGCAACTTCATCGGAGGCGCCTTCGTCCCCCCCACCGGCGAGGCGCTGGTCTCTCGCAACCCCGCCGCGGACGGGGCGGTCGTCTTCGAGACCGGCACCACCGTGGACGCGGTGGACGCCGCCGCCCAGGCCGCCGCGGCCGCGCAGCCCGCCTGGGGCCGCCTCGGCATCGCCGACCGCGCCGCCGCGCTCGCCCGCTGGAAGGACGCCATCGCCGCGCGCGCCGCCGACCTCGCCGACGCGATCGTCCTCGAGACCGGCAAGATCCGCAGCGAGGCCCAGCAGGAGATCCAGACCGTGCTGGCGCGCTTCGACGTCGCCCGCGCGCTCGCCACCGCCGATCTGCGCGAGGGCCCGATCGCCGGCAGCGCCCACGAGCAGCTCCGCTACCACCCGCTCGGCGTGGTCGCGGTCATCGGTCCGTACAACTACCCGGTCCACCTGTGCCACGCCCACGTCGTGGTCGCGCTGCTCACCGGCAACGCGGTGGTGGTCAAGCCGTCGGACATCACCCCGCTGACCGGCCAGCGCTACGCCGAGACCGCGCTCGCCGCCGGCCTGCCGCCCGGCCTGTTCAACCTGGTCCAGGGCACCGGCGCGATCGGCGCCGCGCTCACCGCCCACCGCACCGTCCGCGGCCTCTGCTTCACCGGCAGCTACACGGTCGGCCGGCGCATCCAGGAGGCCGCGCTCGATCGCCCCGAGCTCCTGGTCGCCCTCGAGATGGGCGGCAAGAACACCGTGGTCGTCCTCGAGGACGCCAGCGTCCGCCAGGCCGTTCACGAGATCCTGGTCGGCGGCTACCTGTCGGCTGGCCAGCGCTGCACCGCCACCGATCGGGTCCTGGTCCACCGCAAGATCGCCGGGCCGGTGATCGACGCGCTGCGCTCGGCGGTGCCGAGCCTGCGCTTCGGCCACCCCGACGACCCGGCCAGCTTCGCCGGCCCGCTCGCCACCGCCGCCGGCCGCGATCGCTTCGAGGCCGGGCTCGAGGCCGGCCGCAAGGCCGGTGCCGAGCCGATCGTCGCCGGCGAGCGCCTGCCCGGCGGCTACTACCGGACCGCGTCGCTGCACCTGCTCCCCGATCGCAAGCACGACGCCCCCGGCTACACCGACGTCGAGCTGTTCGGCCCCGATCTCGGCCTCGAGATCATCGACTCCGACGACGAGGCGATCGCGGTCATCAACGCCAGCCCGTTCGGCTTCGCCAACGCGGTGTTCACCGGCTCGACCACGCGGTTCGAGCGCATCTACCGCGAGACCACCTCGGGCATCCTCAACCGCAACCGCTCGACCAACCTGGCCAGCCCGCGCCTGCCGTTCGGCGGCGCCGGCAAGAGCGGCAACTACCGCCCGGCCGGCTCGATGGCCCACCGCAACGTGGTGGTGCCGGTCGCGGTCCAGGACAACGTCATCGGCACGATCGCCACCCACCCGATGCTGGCCGATCACCTGCCGGCGCCCGACCTCGATCGCCTCGAGCGCCAGCACGCCGCCGAGGACGCCGCCGAGGCCTCCCGCACCCTGGTCGACGATCCTCGTCCGATGAGCCTGCGCCGTCCGAAAGGCGGACAGCTGCCGGCGTCCGACTCGTGGCTGATCCGGCTCTACGCCGGCGACCGCGTCGTCCGCGACAAGAAGCCGGCGGTGTTCGATCACCTCCGCTCGGCCGGGCCGTGGTTCGTCTCGGTCGACGCCGAGCCGCTCAGCATCCTCGACGGCATGAGCCAGACCGCGACCGTGTGCGCCGGCTTCGCCGAGGATCCGGTCGTGCGCGGGCTGGTCGAGGGCAGCTTCGGCGACACCCTGCTCACCAACGAGGACACCGCCACCGGCGAGACCTGGGCCGCGGCCGAGTACGCCGCGACCCTGCGCCACCTGGTCCCCGGGCTGCCCCACGTGACCTTCACCGCGTCGGGCGCCGAGGCCAACGAGAAGGCGCTGGCGCTGGTCCGCTTGCACGCGTCGCGCAAGGACGCGACCAAGGTGCTCGCCTTCGAGGGCAGCTTCCACGGCCGGACGCTGCTGGCCCTGCACGCCACCCACAGCCCGTCGAAGCGGGCGCCGTTCGAGCTCGCCGGCTACGAGGCGACCTTCGCGCCGTTCCCGGTGTGGGACACCCCGGGCGACGAGCCGCCGGCGCCGTCGGGCTTCTACGCCGCCTGCGCCGCGGGCGAGCTGGCCGACCTGATCGAGCGCTTCGGCGACGCCAAGGAAGATCCGCTGCTCGCCGCCGAGGTCAAGTCGCTGGCCCGCGTCCACGAGGCGCTGTCGAGCGGCCAGTACTTCTGCGTGATCATCGAGCCGATGCAGTCGGAGGGCGGCGATCGCTACGCCACCGAGCGGTTCTTCCGCGGCCTGCGCCTGTTGACCCGCCGCCACGACACGCTGCTGGTCTTCGACGAGGTCCAGACCGGCTTCGGCCTCGGCGGCGGCTTCGCCTGGCACAGCAAGTTCCGCCTGCTCACCCACCGCGGCCAGCCCGACTACCCTGACGCGGTCACCTTCGCCAAGCGGGCCCAGGTCGGCGTGGTCATGTCGCGCTTCGAGGACCCCGAGCCGGGCAGCGCCCACAACGCGTCGCTGGTCCGCGGCCGCATGCACGCCGAGATGATGTCGACCAGCCACGCCGCGGCCCGCATCGAGAAGCTGGTCGCGCCCCGGCTCGAGGCGATCGCCCGCGCGTTCCCGCACCTGGTCGCGGCGCCGCGCGCGTGCGGCTACGCCTTCGCCTTCGATCTGCCGACGCCGGCCCACCTCGACGCCTTCATCGGCCAGCGGTTCTGGCGCGGCGCCATCGTGTTCGCCGCCGGCACCCGCACCGCGCGCTGGCGCCTGAGCGAGAGCTTCGTCGCCCGCGAGATCGATCTGCTGTTCGATGCCATCCGCCGCTCGCTGTCGTGGCTCGACGCCCACCCCGGCCAGAAGCCGCCCGCGTGGGAGGACATCCTCGAGCCGGCCACCGGCAAGGCGCCGGTCCTGCCGGCCGACATCTCGTTCCGCCAGGTCCCGGCCACCGAGGCGATGGCGCTCCTGCCGGCGATCCTCGACATCGAGTACCAGGTCTACGAGCCGGCCCGGCGCACCCCGCCGGCCGAGATCCGCGCCGCGCTCGAGCACCCCGAGGGCTCGGTGGTGATCGCCGAGCGGCCGACCGCCGACGGCGCGCCCCAGCTGGTCGGCTTCGCCATCGGCGCCCCGCTCGAGCTCGCCCACGAGGTCGAGGGCTGCGACGACGACCCGCTGCAGGGCAAGCACAACACGATGTACTCGGTGTCGGTCACGGTCGCGCCCGGCCTGCAGGGCACCGGCATCGGCCGCCGCCTCAAGGAGCTGCAGCTGCGCGACGCCCGCTCGCGCACCCGCGCCGACGGCTCGCCGCGCTACCAGCACGTCACCGGCCGCAACCGGGTCGGCCGCACCGCCCAGATGACCCACCTCAACCGGGTGTTCGGCGCCCACGTGGTGTCGATCCTCACCGGCCAGTACGAGGATCCCGAGGGCCAGGCCATCTACTACCGCATCCCGCTCGGCGGCATCGCGCCCGACCAGACCCTGCGCGCCGACGCCATCGCCGACAAGAAGCAGGCGTGGGGCGCGGCCGCGCTCGGCCCCGACGTGCTCGACGCCGCCAGCGGCCTGACCCGGGTGTTCGGCACCCCGCCCGAGAGCCTGCGCACCGCCGAGGCGTCGGGCCTGCTCTACGGGCCGGCGGTCAACAAGATCACCCTGATGAACTACGTCACGCCCGGCATGGTGCGGGCGCTGGAGTGGATCGGCGCGCTCGCGCCCGACCTGCCGCACATCTACCTGACCTCGTCCCGCGACGAGACCGTCGACAAGGCGCTGCGCCTGCTCAAGACCACCCGCAAGCAGGCGCGGGTCGCGATCGGCGTCGCCGGCGGCTACTACGGCCACACCGCGGCGAGCTGCCGGTCGCTGTCGGATCCCGCGGTCCACCGCGGCGGCCTGCCGCACTTCGCGTGGCCGCGCATCCCGCACCCGGCGGTCGCCGGCACCGCGGCCAGCATCGCCGCGCTGCGCGAGGCGGTCGCCGCCGCCGGCGGCCCGGCCCACGTCTACGGCTTCTTCTACGAGCTGGTCCAGGAGCGGACCGGGCGGGTGCTGCCGGCCGACTTCGTCGCCGCGCTCGACGGCCTGCGCCGCGAGCTCGATCTGCCGCTGGTCGCGATCGAGACCACCACCGCGGCGTACCGCTCGGGCCACGGCCCGTTCGCGTCGACCGCCGGGGTCCGCCCCGACGTGATCGCCTGGTGGGGCGGCGCCCAGACCGGCTACCTGCACGTCGCCAGCCGCTGGTTCGTCGCGACCCCGCTGGCGCTGGTGTCGACCTGGGACGGCGACGAGCTGTCGCTGATCCGCAACCACCACCAGCTGCGCGCCGCCCGCCGGATCGACGTCGCGGCCGCCGCCGCCGCGCTCGACGAGGCGCTGGGTGCGGTCAAGGCGTCCGGCCTCGGCCTGTACCGGGTCATCGACGCCGGCGACGACGCCGATCGGATCTGGGCCCGCTGCAAGGATCATGGTGTGCTGCTGCGCCGCTTCCCCGGCGGCCAGCTCGGCGTGGTGCCGACCCTCGACGAGGCGGCGGCGGTCGCCGAGCGCCTCGGCCGCGCGCTGAGGGCGGGCTGATGCGCGTCCTCGAGCTCACGCCGGGGGCGACGCCGCGGGCGTGGGGCCGCCAGCACGGCGAGAGCTACCGCGGCGAGGTCAAGGCGCTGTCCGCGATCCGGACGTACCTGTGTACCCGCATCGGCGGGTTCCCCGATCGCGCCAGCGTGCTGGCCGCCGCCGACGCTCACCTGCCGGTGCTGGCCCGCTACCACGACGGCCTCTACCAGGAGCTGCTCGGCATCGCCGAGGGCGCCGACGTGTCGCCGGCCGAGATCGTGGTCGCCAACCACTACACCGACCTGCGCGACCTGTCGCCCGATCGGTCGACCTGGAAGCCGGCGCCGGAAGCCGGGGAGGGGGGCTGCAGCGTCATCTGGGCCGAGTCACCCGAGGCGCGCATCCTGGCCCAGACCTGGGACATGCACGCCACCGCGATCCCGTACGTGATGATGCTGCACGTGCCCGAGAGCGCCGACGGCCCGGCGGCGTGGCTGCTCACGCTCACCGGCTGCCTCGGCCTGGCCGGGCTCAACCGCGCGCGGGTGGCGATCGCGATCAACAACCTGTACTCGAACGACGCCACCCTCGGCGTGGTGTGGCCGGCGATGGTCCGCCGCGCGCTCCACGCCGGCACCGCCGCCGCCGCCCGCGATCTCGTCGTCGCCAGCCCGATCGGCTCCGGCCACCACTACTTCGTCGCCGACCCCAAGGAGGCCTACGCGGTCGAGACCTCGGGCGTGCTGCGCAAGGTGATCTACGCGTCGACCCCGGCCGCGCCGCGGCCGAGCTACTGCCACACCAACCACTGCCTCGACGCCGAGGTCGCCGCGGTGTCGTCGATCTCGCCGACCAGCACCACCCGCGAGCGCCTGGCCTGGCTCGAGCAGAGCCTCGGCCGCCGCGCCATCGCCGATCTCGATGACGTGTGGACCCGCATGGGCTCGCAGGACGGCTGGCCCAAGAGCGTGTGCACCAACATGGCCACGCCCGAGAACCCGCACGGGACCGCCACCTGCGGCGCGATCGCGATGAACCTCGACACCGGCGAGGTGTGGGGCCAGGCCGGCTTCATCACCAACGTCCGCCCCGAGACCTTCTCGGTCGCGGCGCCGCTGCGGCGGACCGCCTGAGGCCACCGAGCCGAGCCCCGAGCCCCCATGCCCCCCGAGTACCCGTTCTTCTTCACCTGGACCGCCCAGCAGCACGCCAAGCCGCTGGAGCTGACCGGCGGCGAGGGCGCGTGGTTCACCACCGCCGACGGCGGCCGCTGGCTCGATCTGGGCGCGCTCAGCTACCAGGTCAACGCCGGCCACGGCCACCGCCGCATCGTCGAGGCGATCAAGCGCCAGGCCGACCAGCTGTGCCTGGCGTCGCCGACCAGCGTGTTCCCGGCCAAGGTCGAGCTGGCCGAGAAGCTGCTCGCGCTGGCCGGCCCCGGCTACAGCAAGGTGTTCTTCACCCTCGGCGGCGCCGAGGCCAACGAGAACGCACTCAAGATCGCCCGCCTGGTCACCGGACGCCACAAGCTGATGAGCCGGTACCGCAGCTACCACGGCGCGTCGATGGGCGCGCTGGCGCTCACCGGCGACTGGCGCCGGCCGGCGCTCGAGCCGGCCCTCCCCGGCGTCGTCCACGTCCAGGACTGCTACTGCGATCGCTGCCCGTTCGGCCAGCAGGTCGCCACCTGCCGGCGCGAGTGCGCGACCAACCTCGGCGAGACCATGCGCCTCGAGGGCGGCGGGTTCGCCGCGCTGTTCCTCGAGCCGGTCCCGGGCGCCAACGGCGTGCTGGTGCCGCCGCCCGACTACTGGCCGATCGCCCGCGCCGCCTGCGACGCCGACGGCGCGCTGCTGGTCGCCGACGAGGTCCTGACCGGGTTCGGCCGCCTGGGCAAGCCGTTCGGCTTCCAGCACTGGGACGTCACCCCCGACCTGATCACGTGCGCCAAGGGCCTGGCCTCGGGCTATCAGCCGATGGGCGCGGTGATCGTCCACGAGCGGGTCGCCCGCCACTTCGACGAGCGCGTCCTCGCCTGCGGCCTGACCTACTACGCCCACCCGGTCGGGTGCGCCGCCGCGCTCGAGACCCTCAAGGTCTACGAGGACGAGGGTCTGTACGCCAACGCGGCCCGGCTCGGCCCGGTCCTGCTCGAGGAGGTGCGGACCATCGCCGCCCGCCTGGCGCAACCCGAGCCCGGCGCCCGCAAGGTGTTCGCCCGCGGCCTCGGCCTGCTCGCCGCGCTCGAGCTCGACGCCCCGGCCGACGCCTGGGCCCGCTTCCACCGCGAGCTGGCGGCCCGCCGCCTCTCGCTCCACGTCGACGGCAAGCGCGGCACCGCCATCCTCGCCCCGCCGCTGTGCATCACCGAGGCCGAGCTGGTCGCCGGGGTGCGCGGCGTCGGCGAGGCCGCGGTCCTCGCGTTCGGAGGGACCTGATCGTGCTCGGACAAGGACGCCATCACCACAAGGTCAAGGACTCGGTCGCCGCCGCCCTCGACGGGCTCGAGTCGGGCATGACCGTCATGGTCGGCGGCTTCGGCCTGTGCGGCAACGCCGAGGCGCTGATCGCCGGCGTGATCGCCCGCGGCGCGAAGGACCTGACCCTGGTCTCCAACAACGCCGGCAACCTCGGCAAGGGCCTGGCCACCTGGCTGCGCGCCGGCATCGTGCGCAAGGTCATCTGCAGCTACCTCGGCAACAACGAGGACCTGCACAGCCGCATGGCGGCCGGCACGGTCCAGGTCGAGGTCACGCCCCAGGGCACCTTGGTCGAGCGCATGCGCGCCGCCGGCGCCGGCATCCCGGCGTTCTTCACCCCGACCGGCGTCGGCACCGTGGTCGAGGACGGCAAGGAGACCCGCGAGATCGACGGCCGCCGTTACCTGCTCGAGCGGGCGTTGCCGGCCGACTTCGCGCTGATCCGAGCCCGCAAGGTCGATCGCTTCGGCAACCTGCGCTTCTACCGCACCGCCCGCAACTTCTCGCCGGTGATGGCGACCGCGGCGCGCACCACCGTGGTCGAGGCCGACGAGCTGGTCGACGTCGGCGCCATCGACCCCGACGACGTCCACCTGAGCGGGATCTACGTCCACCGCATCGTCGAGGTCCGCGAGCACGAGGATCCGATCGAGTACAAGACCACCCGCCCGCGCCCGACCGGAGGAGCCTGAGCCATGCCGTTTCGCAAGGAAGACATGGCGCGCCGCGCCGCCGCCGAGATCCCCGCCGGCTCGATCGTCAACCTCGGCATCGGCCTGCCGACCCTGTGCGCCGATTACCTGCCCGAGGGCCACGCCTTCCTCCACTCGGAGAACGGCCTGCTCGGCATGGGCCCGTTCCCCTACGAGGGCGACGAAGATCCCCAGCTGATCAACGCCGGCAAGCAGACCGTGACCGTGCTGCCCGGCGGGTCGACCTTCGACTCGGCGACCTCGTTCGCGATGATCCGCGGCGGCCACGTCGATCTCGCCATCCTTGGCGCCATGCAGGTGTCGGCCCGCGGCGACCTCGCCAACTGGGCCGTGCCGGGCGGCAAGGTCATGGGCATCGGCGGCGCGATGGATCTCGCCTCGGGCTGCCGCCGCGTGCTCGTGCTCATGCAGCACGCGACCAAGGAGGGCGAGCACAAGCTCGTCCGCGAGTGCACCTACCCGCTGACCGCGCGCGGCGTGGTCTCGCGGGTGATCACCGAGCTCGGCGTCTTTGATCCGACCCCCGATGGCCTGTTCAAGGTCGTCGAGCTCGCCCCCGGCGTCGAGCGCGCCGAGGTCGAGCGGCTCACCGGCGCACCGCTGGCCTGAGGCGCGCGCATGGCCGACGCCGACGCCCGGGTCGCGATCGTCACCGGCGGCAACCGCGGCATCGGCCTCGAGGTCGTGCGCGGCCTGGCCGCGGCCGGCCTGCGCGTCATCGTCGCCGGTCGCAAGCCGGGCGGGGCAGGGGAGCACTGGCCGCTCGACCTGGCCCGCCTGGCCTCGGTCCGCGCCTTCGTCGATCGCGCCCGCGCCGAGCTGACCCGGGTCGACGTCCTGGTGTGCAACGCCGCCGTCTGGCCGGGCGCGCTGCGCACCACCGCCGATGGCCTCGAGCTGGCCTTCGGCATCAACCACGTCGCCCACGCCGCCCTGTGCGCCGGCCTCGAGCCGCTGCTGCGCGCCGCCGCCCCCGCCCGCGTCGTGATCGTCGCGTCCGGCCTCCACGCCCGCGGCGAGCCGCGCTGGGACCCGCCGCGCGGCCGCTTCGATCCGGTCGCCAACTACGCCCGCTCGAAGCTGGCCAACGTCCTCCACGCCCTCTGGCTGGCCCGCCACCTGGCCGGCAGCAAGGTCACCGTGACCAGCCTCCACCCCGGCGTGGTCGCCACCGACCTGACCCGCGAGGTCCCGTCGATGCGACCGAGCCGGGCGATCACGCCCGCCGCCGCGGCCCGCTCGATCCTCCGGCTCGCGCTCGCGCCCGAGCTGGCCGGGGTCACCGGCCGCTACTTCGACCGCGACCAGCCGCGCCGGCCGGCCCCGGTCGCCCTCGACCGGGCCACCCAGGATCGACTGCAGCTCGTCACCGAGCAGCTGCTACGTTGACCGACAGTCGGGAGCGCGACACCTGTCGGCTCGCTTGCTACCCACCCGGCCAGGTGACCGTGTAGGCAGCAGGCGCCGGCTCAGTTGTCGAACAGCCCGGTGTGCTGCCGCTCGAGGGCCTTCTTCAGCTTGTCGAGCGCGCTGTTCTGGATCTGCCGGATCCGCTCGCGCGACAGCCGGTACTGGTCGCCGATCTCGCGGAACGTCCGCTCCTCGTCGTCGCCCAGCCCGAACCGCTGGCGCAGCACGTCGGCCTCGATCGGCGACAGCCCGCGCATCAGGGTCCGCACCTGCTTGGTCAGGGCCTCGTTGGTGAGGTCCTCGGCGGGGTTCTGGTCCTCGGAGTCCGGGTCGGCGAGCATCTCGCCGAGCTGGCGATCGTCGTCCTCGTGCACCGGCCGATCGAGCGACAGCGGCTGGCCCATCAGGTAGCGGTGCATCTGATTGAGCTTGGCCAGCGGCACCCGGGCGGCCTTGGCGACCTCCTGGGGCGTCGGCTGACGGCCGAGCTCGCGGATCAGCTGCTGCCGCACCTTCTCGAGCTGCTGCTGGGCCTCGAGCATGTGGACCGGGATGCGCACCGCGCGCGCCTTGTCGGCGAGCGCGCGACCGATCGCGTGCCGGATCCACCAGCAGGCGTAGGTCGAGAAGCGCAGCCCGCGCCGGTAGTCGAACCGGCTGACCGCGTGCATGAGGCCGAGGTTGCCCTCCTGGATCAGGTCGGCGAGCGGCATGCCGCCACGGTCGTAGCGGCGGGCCATCGTGACCACCAGGCGGAGGTTGGCCTTGACGAACTCCTCGCGCAGCTGCGAGCTGCCGCGGTACGCGTGCTCGATGTTGTCGATGTACGACGAGAACGCCGCCGTCGACGCCGGGAACGGGACCTGGCCGGGCTTCTTGGCCGCCAGCGCCCGCGCCCGCTTGAGCTCGCGGATCACCGCGTCGATGTGGAGTCGATCGAGATCCTGCGTGCGCAGCTGCTCGGCCACCTCGCGCGCGGCCGCGACCAGGCGACCCAGCGCGCGCGCGTCGGGCTTCTTGCCCTGCGCGCGCACCAGCTCGGCCTGCTTGAGCAGCTTCTGCGGCTTGATCGGGGTCTCGAGCTTGCCCTCGAGCATCTCGACGACGTACGGCACCACGTCGGCGCGCGACAGCACCCGCTCCCAGGTCAGGATCTCCTGGTCCTCGATGCCCTGCGCCAGCTCGCGCTCCTGCTCCGGACCGAGCAGATCGTGCTCGGCCAGGTCGCGGAAGTAGGTGGCGAGGTGATCGTCCGAGTCGGCCTTGAGCAGCTTCTCGGCCGGCTCCGGCTTGGCGGGCGTCTCCTCGAGGTCGAGCAGGTTGGGCGCCTCGGTCTCCGGAGCTTCGGCCTTCGCTTCGGTCGCCTCGGACGTCGCGGCGGCCTTGCGGCTCGGCGCGGAGGCGCGCGCATGCGACGCCCCCTCGCGCGTGGGACGGCTCGGTCGGGGCGATGAATGATTCTTGGTGCGAGTGATCTTGGCCATGACAGACTCCGCTCGATTCGGCCGCGACGTGGGTGCCGATCGACTCACTGACGCTCGGCGAAGAAAAACCGTTGCAAGATGGGCGCCCACCAGGGCAGGCGCCGCTTCGCCGTGGTCAATGACGGGACGAAACAACGGGTCCGAGCAGTACGGCTGGATAACCTGCCCGGTTACTGGAATTGTTCCTCAGACTGCCCACTGAACGCGCGTAACGCAACCTGTCCGTTCGGACAGCGTCCGGTCGACGGAGCAACACAGCGTTCGAGAAACCAAGGCTCGGCGCGCGCGCCGCGCCGAGCGTTCAGGCGCGGCGGCGAACGCGGCGCGCGAGCGGGGCGAGAAGGGCAAGCATCCAGAGTGCTTGCGAGCTCGAGCCACCGCCCGCGGCGCAGCCGCCACTGATCTCGTCGCCGCCGCCGCCCGGGCCGGGATCGTCGACGCCCGCGTCGGGATCGGCCGGGTTGCCGCCGCCCGCATCCGGCGGTGGCGCGCCGCCGGTGCGCAGCGCGATGTCCGCGCACTGGAAGTAGATATCGTTGCCGTCCCCGTACGGCGGCTTGTCGTACATCATCTGGATGAGCTGCAGCGTGCAGTTCTCACACTCGATGTTCGGCAGCTGGATCATCCGGGTGAACGGGCCGGTCCCGTCGGCGATGTTGTCCGCCAGGACGTTCTCGGTCTGCGAGAAGTCCATGAAATCCGCGGGGACGGTGAAGTCCTGGCCCTCCTGGTCGAAGCTGATGCGGTAGTGGCTCGGGTGATTGATCGTCTCGGCCCACTTCACCTCGAGCATCGAGCCGGGAGCGAGCACCGTGACGGCGGTGCCCCGCACGGAGCCAGCGGCGCCACACGGACCGACCTTCTGCGACTGCGTCCGGGGCGGGGGATACGTCAACGCGATGTGCGCTGATGCCACAGCGGGCGTAAGGACCACGGCAAGCAAGACCAGGCGGTTCATACAACCCCCGATAGCAACCTCCGTTCCCGCCAACAGCCCTTTGATTACGGGCTATTGCGCCGGAGTGCCAGGGGGTGCCGACCCCAGGTGAGGAGTCTCGGTCGACGTCTGATCAGACCGCGGCCTGTGCTGTTTCTGCCTTGTCGGCGAGGTATTTCAGCAGTCGGTCGAGCAGCGCGGCCTGGTCCGGATGGATGATCCGACGGGCGCGGGTGACCTCGATGAACTCGGCCTTGTCGACCTCCCAGGAGGCGCAGGTCGGGACACCGTCGGCCGGGGCAGGGCCACAGAACGCGTGCACGCGCTTCCGCGAGCGCGTGTAGTCGACGTACCCGAGCGCGACCAGCGGACCGGCGACGACACCGGTCTCCTCCATGGTCTCGCGCCGGGCGGTGGTCTCGAGGTCCTCACCGGGATTGGGCTGCCCCTTGGGGATCCCCCACGGCGCCCGGCGGTTGTAGGCCCCGGCTGGGTGCACGAGCAGGACCTCGACCGCGTTGTCGCGGCGCCGGTAGAGCACCGTTCCCGCGGACTCCCGTGACCTCGCTTCGCCACGGCTCATATCCGCACCTTGCGCAAAGAAGGTCCGCCGTGCAACAGCTCCGTCACGTCCTGTTGACCTTCGTCGCGAACCCGTGATGATCCCAGCTTGAACCGGTCAGTCCGGTTCAGCAATACTCCGGCGCCGGAGGGAGCCATGCCACACCCGCGCCCGTTCGTCTCGACGTGTCTAGTCAGCGCGCTCGCGCTCGCCGGCTCCGCCGCCTGCGGAGGCGGCGGAGGGGACGGCGGCGACGCCCCTGAGGTCGACGCCGGCCTGCAGAACCCGGCCCGCGACTCGTACGACACCTGGGAGAAGGTCGAGATCCCGGGGACGGTGTGCGGCAACGGCAGCCAGTACAAGTTCTTCGTCAAGTACAGCGATCGCACCGACAACCTCGTCGTCGTGTTCGAGCCGGGCGGCGCGTGCTGGGACTACGAGAGCTGCAGCGGTGCCGCCGGCGTGCGCGGCGCGGCCAACCCCGACGGCATCCCCGATCGCCACTACGAGCTCGCGCCGTTCATCTCGCCGTTCCTCCAGCGCGAGGACCCGACCAGTCCGACCGCCGACTGGAACATGGTCTACGTGCCGTACTGCACCGGCGACGTCCACACCGGCAACAATGTGATCACCTACACCGACCCGGCCGGGGTCGCGCCCGACCTGGTGTTCCACCACAAGGGCCACGACAACGTGCAGAAGGTCATCGAGTGGATCGACGGCAACTTCACCCACGTGCCGAAGATGCTGGCGACTGGCTGCTCGGCCGGCGGCGCCGGCGCGATCACCAACTACCACTTCCTGCGCAAGGGCGTCCGCGCCGCCCAGCAGGGCTACCTGCTCGACGATTCCGGCCCGATCTTCCCGTCGGGCGGCTACTCGCAGCCGCTGCACGAGACTATCCGCTCGTCGTGGAACGTCGACTCGATCCTGTCCGACCTCCCCGACGGGTTCGACATGGAGGACTTCGGCACGATCAACACCGCGCTCGCCGACGAGTTCCCCGACGACCGCCTGGCGACGACGTTCTTCCGCCGCGACTACAACTTCTCGCTTTACTCGTACGAGCGCTTCTACACGCCGACGCCGGACAAGCCGGAGATCATGCGCATGTGGGAGGCCGACACCCAGCTGCTGGTCCAGCTGTACGGCAGCCGCCAGAACCTCGGCTACTACATCCCGTACTGGCGTGACCTGAATGACAGCCACTGCACCACGGTGATCAACTTCGTGAGCTCCGAGATCGAGGCGCAGGGCCTCGACCTGGGCTCGTGGGTCGCCGACCTCCTCGACGACAGCAAGCCGCTGCACAGCGCGATCGAAGCCCCCGTCCCCGGCGAGGACGAGTAGCCCGCGGCCGTCGACGCGAGCGTTGACGGCGACGCGTGGCGGGCGCGGGAACCCCTCCGCTACCCCGGAACACCCCTCACCCGCGCGACAGCCGCGGGATCATGTTACCGTGATCGCGAGGCTGGCAGGGTGAGGTGTGCCCGCCGCCCAGGAGACCAATGTCGATCGAAGGCCGGCAGCGCTGGTTTGCCAAGATGATGGAGTCGGGTCTGGAGCAGCAGATCTTCCAGCCCGCAGACGTGCTTCGCCACGCGACCCCCGAGGTCCTCGCCAACAATCTCCCGCCCGACCTGCTGTCGAAGGTGCTGGCCGCGTCGCTCGCCGCCGGCGCCATGACGCCCGATCGCGTGCTCGAGACGGTGACGCCCGAGGTGATGTCGCAGCACATCCCGCACGACGTGCTCTGGGAGTGCATCGCGGCCGCGGCCGCGCGCGCCGGCGTCGGGGGACCTGGAGGTCGCTGATGTCACTGACCACGTTCCTCACCGCAGCGCTCGAGTCGGCCCTCGATACCGGCATGGCTGCGCCCGAGGACGTGCTGCGCCACGCGACCCCCGTCGTGCTCGGCACCAGCCTGCCGCGCCCGGTGTGGGCCAAGCTGATCGCCGCGTGCCTGGCCGCGCCGCGCACCGACGCCAAGCTGATCGTCGACACCGTCGGCATCGGCACGCTGTGCGAGCACGTGCCGGCGCCGATCATGTGGGCGTGCCTGTCGGAGATCGCGGTGCGCGCCCTCGGTCGCGGCCTGGTCGCGGCCCCGCCGCCGGCGCCCCAGCCGGTGGCGGCGCCACCGCCGCAACCGGTGCCGCAGCCGGTGGCGACCGCGCCCAGCGCGCCGGTGCCGACCTCGACGCCGCGCGCCCCGACCGCGCCGGTGGTCCCGACGCCCAGCCCGCGCGCGCCCACCGCGCCAGCGGCGGAGTCACGGCCACCGCCGGCGCCCGCCGTCGCCGCACCGCCGCTCGACGCGGCCGGCGAGATCACCCGCGTCGCCGCCGCGCCGCTCGACCTGGCCAAGATCGCCGCCGACAAGTCGGACCCGCGCGGCGAGACCACGCGCGTCGGCTCCAGGCCGTCGGAGCCCGAGCCGCTCGGCGATCCGCCGGCGCTGCCGCGCGCCCCCGGCGCCACCAGCCGGGCCAGCCAGGCGATGAGCGCGACCCGCCGCCCGCAGGCCTCGGCCCCGGCGTCGCCGCCGAAGACGGCGCCGCGCGGCACGCCACCGCCGGTCGCCACC